>WNGM01001201.1_pt1 | contig 21677 bp, 16 predicted proteins | sample 5400571 | NCBI WGS metagenome assembly WNGM01 (sample SAMN13153378, study PRJNA577476) | soil metagenome | isolation source: 100 cm soil or saprolite under Garry oak tree replicate 2 | place: USA:California | collected 2016-06-15 | reverse complement strand
TCCGTCACTGGCGGGTCGAGACCCGGCAAGGAACGCGCTCGTTTCAGACCCGACTCGACACGTGGCCGCGCGTGCTGCAGCACGGTGGCCTGCTCGTCCGCGACGTGGCGGGGGATCTCTATCATCTCCCCGATCCGGCCGAGCTCGACCGGCAGAGCCGGGCGCTGGTGTGGGCGTTCGTGGACTAGTCCTGAGCGCCGCAGGCGCGAAGGATCTGCTTTCCGCGACGACACCCCCCCGTCGCACTCTGCGGGCCAGCAGGTCCTTCGCTCGCGCGCGTCCCGCGCGCTCGCTCAGGATGACACCTCCGGCGCGTTGGGTAAGTATGAAATGAAGAAACCCACGCGGCTTACGGCTGCGCGCCTCCCCCGCCCTTGAGCCGCAGCGTGGCGCCGAGCTGGAGATCCCAGTTCCCGCTGTAGAAGGGGAATGGATTCGTGCGGCTGTTGTCGGTCGAGAACATGGCGTCGGCGTCCAATCTTCGTGCGGCTGTTGTCGGTCGAGAACATGGCGTCGGCGTCCAATCCGGCCCGCAGCCACACGCGCTCGGTCAGGCGGTAGCGCACGCCCAGCAGGGCCGAAAAGCCGCCGTCGCTCTGGCCCAGCGCCCCGCCGTACGAGTTGCGTACGTAGCCTCCGCCGAGCAGCATCTGGGTGCGCGTGCCCGTCGCAAACGCTCCGACCAGGCGGGCGTGCACCGGGGTGTACTTCGTCGATCGGGACACGTCCAGCTCGAGCGCGACGTTGGGCCGCACGTACACCGCGCCGCGATGTCGAAATCGGTGTAGCGGACGAACGCACCGATCTCGACCGTGCCGACGCTCTGGGCGACCAGTGGCAAGGCGGCGAGCGATGCCACCGCGGCGAGCCGAATCCCTCGAGTCATCATGTCGCTCCTCCTGTCCATTATTATCGGGCGCGTTTCGTGGTAATGAGGATCACGCCGTTCGCTCCCCGCGAGCCGTAGAAGCCCGCGGCCCCCGCATCTTTGAGCACTTCGATCCGGGCGACGTCTCCCGGCGCCAGACCGGCGAGCGTGCTGCCGACCGCCTCGCGCGAGATGGCAATGCCGTCGATGACGACCAGCGGGTCGTCGTCGCCGGGGTTGCCGCGGATGCTGCGGTGGCCGCGGATGCGGAGCTGATAACCGCCGTCGGGCTGGCGGGTCACGTCCAGTCCCGGCACACCGCGCAGCAGCTCCTCCACCCGGGCCACGCGCGCGTCCGTCTCGGTCGGAACCACGGTGGTCACGGCCCCGGTGGGGACCGAGGCGGCCGGGGCGGTCCGCTCCGGCGCCGGCGCGGCGCGCCCGCAGCCGATCGCGACGGCGACGATGAGCCCGCGGCAGTCTCGCTTCAGCTCAGTATCCCGGATTCTGCTTGAGCATGCTGTTCCGGTTCAGCTCATCCAGGCGAATCGGCATGAAGTACATCTTGTTGTCCCAGGCCCGCGTCTGGACAGTGTCGATCGCGTACCGGTAGTTCGTCCAGGTCGTCCGGTCGGTACGGCTGGTCCCATTGAGGAAGATGTTGATGCCGCCCGCCACCTTGCTCAACACCGCGGGTGCGGTCAGCCAGCGGCGCACGTCGAAGAAGCGCTGCTCCTCGAACGCCATCTCGATGCGGCGCTCGTTGCGGTACTCGTCCCGCAGCGCGCCCTGGCCCAACGCCGCCGAGAACGTCGGCATCCCGGCGCGCACCCGGATCTGGTTCAGGGCGTTGACGGCATCCGCCGGCTCATCGAGCTCGATCGACGCCTCGGCGTAGTTGAGCAGGACTTCCGCGTAACGGAAGAAGACCCACGGTACCTGCTCCTTGACGAACTGCGCGTTGATGGACGGATCGACGAATTTCCGGATGTAGTAGCCGGAGTAGGCACCGTTCCAGTTCTCGACCGGGCTGTCGCGGGTGTCGAGGCCCGCCACGACGCTCGAGTCGGGAAGCTTGAGGGCGCGGAAGGTCTGAATGATGCCGACGGGGTCGAGGCCCTTCACGTCGTCGGGACGGGTGCGCCACGGGGCGCCGTCGTAGGCGATCGAGGCATAGAAGCGGGGATCGCGGTTCGCGTAGGGCGCCGCGGCGTGCGCCGGGTTGGTCCAGTCGAACTTCGAGCCGTCGGCCATGCGATAGTCGTCGATCAGGTTCTGGATCGGCGTGTTCCCGCCCCAGGTGTGATAGCCGTTCGGGCCGTTGTGCAGACCGGGGTTGTAGCCGTCGTCCCGAGTCGACAGGAAGAAACGGCTCAGGATCACTTCCTCGCTCATCGTCTGCAGGAACAGGTCGCCGTAGTTCTTGGCGGCCTCCTGTGCGCTCGCCGGCGTGGGGCGGAAGAGACTGTAGATCCCGAGATCCATCACCGCCTTGGCAGCGTCCTTCGCGGCCCTCCAAAGCGCGCTGCGATCCTGCGGAGTGGTGTAGCCGTTTTCGGCGTTGCCGCTCGGGTTCACATTGTACAGATCACTCGCGGCGTACAGCAGCACACGTGCCTTGAGCGCGAGGGCGGCCCCTTTCGTCGCCCGCCCGACGTCGGCGCCGCTGTACGACAACGGCAGCAGGGCAGCCGCCGAGTCGGCATTGGCTGCGATGAAAGCGACCGTCTCCTGGAAGGTGTTGCGCGCGACCTGGTAGTCTTCGTTCAGCCCGTAGACCTTGGTGATGAGCGGCACGCCGCCGTACATCCGCATCAGGTTGTGGTAGAAGTACGCCCGCAGGAAGAACGCTTCCCCCTTCATCCGCTGCTTCCACGCAACATCGAACGTGGTCCCGTCGATCTTGCTGAGGAAAATGTTCGTCTGCCGGATGCGGGAGTAGGTCGGCCCCCAGTTGAAGTGCGCGAATCGGCCGTCGTCGATCGCGCCGCGGTCGCTCGAGGTGATGATCGACTTGACGACCGGCTCCGTGGCGTAGTTGTGGATGAAGTGCGTTTCGTCGGTGATGGAGGCCAGCATGATCTCGTACAGACCGTGCCCCAGCCCCCGATACATGTCGTTCAGGAAGGCCTGGGCGAGATTCGGGTCGGTAAAGACGGCCTCGTCCGACAACTGATCCTTCGGGGTCTGGTCCAGGATCCCGTTACAACCAGTGAGCCCCAGGAGAACGAGCACCGCTGCGGTCGTGATGCGCACGTGTGGTCTCATGGTATCGTCTCTGTCAAAACGTGAGGGACGCGCCGGCATTGAACACCCGTTGCTGCGGGTAGTACTGACCCTGCGAATCCCGCGTCTCGGGGTCCACCACCGCGAACCGGTCCCACAGTAGGAGATTGTATCCGCTGGCGTAGACCCGGACGTCGTGTACGCCCAACCCCGCCGCCAGGTGAGTGGGGAGGTGGTAGCCCACTTCGACGGACTTCAGACGGATGAACGACGCATCGCGCAGGAAGTAGGTGTTGGGGTTCTGGGGCGCGACCCAGTATTCGTCCTGGCGGTTGAAGGTGCGCGGACCCGGAGCGTTGGGATTGCCCGGGGTCCAGCGATTCTGCGCGTACTCCTCGGTGAAGTTGCCGATGTCGCCGGATTCCGTCCTGAAGTACTGCACCGCATCCAAGGCGGCGTGGAAGAAGACGCTGACGTCGAAGCTCTTCACCTGCGCGGCGAGCCTGAGGCCGCCTGTGAAGGTCGGATCGCCGGTCTTGTCGATCCGGACCATGTCGTTGGCGTCGATCTTACCGTCGCCGTTGACGTCTTTGAAAATGATGTCCCCCGGTCGGGCGCCGGCCCAGTGCGGGTAGTTGGCGACGGCGGCCGAGTCCTTGAAGATGCCAATCGCCAGGTAATACAGACCGGTGCGCGGGTTGCAGGGCTGGCTCGGACAATTCATCCGATGGCCGGTCGAGAGTTGCCATGCGGGCGCGCCCGGAGGCTCGTCCCAGAACAGGATCTTGTTCTGGGCATAGCCGCCGTTCAACGTCACCTGGAACGACACGTCGCTGGCCATTTGCTGACGCCAGCTGATCGACCCGTCGTAGCCCGAGTTGGCGACCACCCCGATGTTCTCGCGCGGCAGGGGGATGGCAGCCGTCTGCGGCACCGAGGCGTTCCGAAACGACAGAATGTTGCTGCGCCGCTCGGTGAACCGATCGAACTCGAAGGAGAGCTGATTGTTCAGGAGGCGCCCTTCGAGGCCGACGTCGAACTGCTTCGCGACTTCCCACGTCACGTTCGGGTTGGGTGTGCGCGTGGGGAAGACGCTCGACACGACCTGATTGCCGCCCAGGACGTACCCGGCGCCGAAGCCGTAGGTGGCGAGGTACTGCCAGGGGTCGATGCGATCGTTCCCCGTCTTGCCCCAGGAGACGCGCAGCTTCAAGTCGTCGAACAGCGGTACGTGGTCGCGGAAAAATGGCTCGTCCGAAATGCGCCACCCCGCCGAGACGGCCGGGAAGAACGCGAACCGCTTCGCCGCCGGGAAAATGTAGGAGCCGTCGTAGCGCCCCACGAACTCGAAGAGATACTTGTCCCGGAAGGCGTAGTTGATGCGGGTGAAGTAGTTCTGCCGCGCCGCGACCCAGGCGGTACCGTTGTTCGTCTTCCCGAGGTCGCCCCCGGCGAACAGCTCGTCGACCTGATCAGAGGGGAAATAGTCGCGGAAGGCGCTGTCGTAGGAACTGTCCGCCGTCTGGCGCTCGATGCCGCCCAGCACGCCGACCGTGTGCGGTCCGAACTGCCGCCGGTACTCGCCGACCAGGTTCAACAGGATGCCCACACCCCGCCCGTCATACTCGTTCAGCTGCGGCTGGCTGTATCCCCGCTTAGCCGCCTTGAGCACGGGCTGGCCGTTCGCGTCGCGCGTCTGGTAGTCCCAGGTGTACAGCGTCCAGGGCGTGCGCCACGTCTTTTCGTTCCGAAAGCGCACGTCGTAGGACGCGTTGCCCCGGACCGTGAGCCCGCGGATCCCGGGCACCTTGAATTCCCCGCCCAAGGTGCCCTGCACGTAGTCACGCCCGTCCTGGTCGTATCCCGTCGCCGGCGTCCCGATCACGACCGGGTTGTCCCCGTACTCGATGTCGGGACCCGGCAGCCCATTCGGCCAATACGCGGGAAGGTTCGGCTTGCCGCGCATCAGCGAGCGGAAAATGGAGCCGGCGCTGCGGACCGGGAAGTTGCGGTCCTCCAGACGTCCCGTCACGTCGAACCGCAGGCTGAGGTGGTCGGTGATCCGACCGTCGATGTTGCTGCGGAAGCTGTACTGGTTGTACCGGGTCGCACTGTTGCGGTAGTAGCCGTCCTCGGTCAGACCGTTGAGCGACAGGTAATACCCGATGTGCTCGCTGCTGCCGCGCAGCGCGACGTTCCCTCTGGTCTGGTACGACATCGGCTTGATGACCGCGCCGAACCAGTCGGTGTTCGGGTAGAGCCAGGGATCGCTGCCCTGCCGGTACTTCGCGATCACGTCAGGCGAGTAGCGCGGCGTCTGGTTCCGATACATGTCGATCTCGTCCAGCATCGTCATGTAGGTCACGGCGTCCGCCATCTTGGGGGTGCGGGTGGGGTGGTTGAAGCCTTGGTTCATCGTCACCGTGAGCTGGGGCGGCTGCACCGCGCCGCTGCGTCCCCGCTTCGTCGTGACGAGAATGACGCCGTTGGCCGCGCGGGAGCCGTAAATCGCCGCCGTGGCATCTTTCAACACGCTGATGCTCTCGATGTCCGCCGGGTCGAGCCGCTCCAGGCCGCCGACACGATCCGGCACGCCGTCGATCACGACGAGCGCACTGTTGTCGTTCAGCGTATGGCTCCCCCGCACCCGGATGATCGCCCCGTCGTACCCGGGCTCGCCGCTCGGGTTGACCGTCACCAGGCCGGGCAGCTGGCCACCGAGCGTGTTCGACAGGTTTGTGGCGGGAACACTCTGCACGTCTTTGCCCGAGACGGCGCTGACGGAGCCCGTGAGCGTCCCCTTGGCCTGCTCGCCGTACCCGATCGCCACCACCGGATTCAGCTCGAAGGGACTCGGCTGCAACCGCAGATTCACGAGCGTCGGCTCGCCCTGTTGCACGACGACGGTCGTGTCGGCGGGCGCATAGCCCAGCCGGCGCGCTCGCAGCCGGTGCGTGCCCGGGGCTACATTCGACACGGTGTATCGGCCAGCCGAGTCGGTCGCGCTGCCGAGTGTCGTCCCGACCACGCTGAGCGTGACGCTGGCGAGCGGGGCGGCCGTGTACAGGTCGGTGATAGTCCCGGAGATCGCAGCCTGAGCTTCGAGGAGCCTCGGGGTGGCGGCGAGCACTAGGAGCGAGCACAACGACAGGACTCGATGCATAGGAGAGCTCTCCGGGGCCGTCAGAAGACGGCCCGCATGACGAGGGACGCTGCGGCGCAGGGCGGGAGTGGCGGGCTGAACGGGGGGGACCGGCCAGCATCCTCCGGGCGCCGCAGCCTTGCGGCGCTCGGGGTCCCCAGCCTCGGGCGAGGCGGGGTGGTCAAAGGACGGCACCCTGACCTGACTCACATCGCTCCCCTGGACGGCCCAAAGGGTACAACGGGTCAGGACAGTCGCTCTTCAAATTTGACGCCGTCACGCCGCACCCGACGCGCCCGCGCCGCGCGGCTCTCGGTGGCGCCGGGGAGGGGACGTTCGTTGCGTGCGAGCAATAGCGACGGGTACGCGCATGTCGCGCGCTCGCACCAGCGGGCGTCAACCCTCCGCTCTGGTCACGGGTTCTAGTCCTCTAGGATGACCACGCTCGGCTGGGTCGACTACGCGGTGATGCTCTTGTACTTCGCGTTCGTGCTCGGCATCGGCGCGGCGGTACGGCGCTACGTGCACACCAGCGAGGACTTTTTCCTTTCGGGACGGGCCATTCCCGCCTGGGTGACGGGGCTCGCCTTTGTGTCGGCGAACCTGGGCGCCCAGGAAGTCATCGGCATGGGCGCCTCAGGCGCCAAGTACGGCATCGCCACCAGCCACTTCTACTGGGTCGGCGCGATCCCCGCGATGGTGTTCATCGGCCTCTTCATGATGCCGTTCTACTACGGCTCGCGTGCCCGCTCCGTACCCGAGTATCTCAAGCTGCGCTTCGACGAAAAGACCCGCGCGTTGAACGCCGTCTCGTTCGCCATCATGACGGTGTTCTCGTCGGGCATCTCGCTCTACGCCATGGGCAAGCTGCTCAACCTGCTGCTCGGCTGGAGCTTCGACCTGAGCATCCTCGTGGCCGCGGGCGTGGTGCTCGCGTACATCTTCCTGGGCGGGCTCACGAGCGCGATCTACAACGAGGTGCTGCAATTCTTCCTGATCGTGCTCGGATTCGCGCCGCTGGTGTTCCTGGGCCTGCGCGCGGTGGGCGGCTGGTCAGGACTCGTGGCGCGGCTCGCCGACCACGCCACCGCCAATGGCTTCGCGCCCGGCGCCTATACGCGCAGCTGGGCGTTCATGGGACACGCGTCCACCAATCCCGTGGGCGTCGAGTGGTTCGGCCTGGTGATGGGACTGGGGTTCGTATTGTCGTTCGGGTATTGGTGCACGGACTTTCTCGTGGTGCAGCGCGCGATGGCCGCGAACTCGATGACCGCCGCCCGGCGCACCCCGCTCATCGCCGCGTTCCCGAAAATGCTGTTCCCGTTTCTCGTGATTCTGCCGGGCATGCTGGCGTTGGTCGTGAGTCCCACGAGCGGCGCGCGCGACCCGGCGCCGACCTCGTACTCAACCTTCACAACCTCCACAACCTCCCCAACCTCCCCAACCTCCGGCGCGTCAGCGCCAGGAATAGTGCCCCCCAAGCTGGATCCGCGCACCGGCGCGCCGCTGCGTGACGCCGCTGGCCGCGTCGTGCTCGATTACGACCTCGCGACGCCGATGCTGCTGCTGCACTTTTTTCCCGCGGGCCTCCTGGGGCTCGGCCTCACCGCGCTGCTGGCGTCGTTCATGTCGGGGATGGCCGGCAACGTCACCGCGTTCAACACCGTCTGGACCTACGACCTGTACCAGAGCTACGTGCGTCCGGGCGCGCCCGACGCGCATTATCTGGCCATGGGGCGCTTCGCCACGCTGGCCGGCGTCGCCATCTCGATCGCCGCGGCCTACGTCGCCGCGTCGTTCAACAACATCATGGATTTCCTGCAGCTCGTGTTCGCGTTTGTGAACGCACCGCTGTTCGCCACATTCGCGTTGGGGATGTTCTGGAAGCGCACCACGGGGCACGCCGCGTTCACGGGCCTCGTCGCCGGCACGCTCGCGGCAGCCGTGCACCACGGGCTGTCGCTGCCCGCCGGCGCCGCAGTGGGCGTCAAAGGCGGCTATCTCGGCGTGGTCACGACCTTCCCGAGCGAGCTGGCGCAGACGTTCTGGACCGCGATCGTGGCCTGGACGACGTGTTTCGTGGTGACCATCCTCGTGTCCCTCGTCACCCGACCGCGCGCGCCGGAGGAGCTGCGGGGCCTCGTGTACGGCCTGACGCCCCAACCCGTCGATACGGCGGTCGCCTGGTTCCAGCGCCCCGTCACGCTCGCGGTGGTCGTGCTGGCGGTGACCGTGATCTTGAACGCGGTGTTCTTCTGATGTCGCTCGACGTGCGGCTGCCGATCGGCGGGTTCTTCAGTCTGCTGGGCCTGCTCCTTACGGGCTACGGATGGGCGACCCTGGGCACACCCGGCACGGCCCCCGCGGGCGTGCCGATCGACCTGGTGTGGGGCGCCGCGCTGTTCGTGTTCGGCGTCGCGATGCTCGCGCTGGCACGTCGCGCGCGTAAACGCTCTAACCCCTGACCCCTGACCCCTGAAAGGAGCCGTCTCGTGTTCCCGCGATTCGCCACGCTCATGTGCCTCGGCCTCGGTCTCGCCGTCGTGCGCGATCCGACGCCCCCGCTCGACAACCGCCTCGCCCGCACGCCGCCGATGGGCTGGAACAGCTGGAACCACTTTGGGTGCGACGTCAGCGCGCAGCTCATCCGGGAGACGGCGGACGCAATGGTGAAGGGCGGCATGCGCGACGCGGGCTATCAGTATCTCGTGATCGACGACTGCTGGCAGGTCGCCCGCGACGCGGCGGGCCGGCTCGTGGCCGATTCGGTCCGGTTCCCCGGCGGCATGAAGCTGCTGGCGGAGTACGTCCATTCCAAGGGGCTCAAGTTCGGCCTCTACACCGACGCCGGGCGTCAGACCTGCCAACGCCGCCCCGGCACGTACGGCTCCGAGGAGATCGATGCCCGGACCTTCGCCGAGTGGGGCGTCGACTACGTTAAGGAGGATTGGTGCAATTCCGAGGGGCTCGACGGGCCGACACAATACGCCAAGTTCCGTGACGCGCTCGCCAAAGCGGGTCGCCCCATCGTGTTCAGTATCTGCGAGTGGGGCTCGAACCGGCCGTGGGAATGGGGCCCGCGCACCGGCAACCTGTGGCGTACCACCGGCGACATCGGCGACCGCTGGGCGAGCATGATCGCGCTGCTCGATCTCAATGCTCAGTACGCGTTGGCGGCGAGCCCCGGGGCGTGGAACGACCCCGACATGCTCGAGGTCGGGAACGGCGGCATGACGGAGGACGAGTACCGCGCGCATTTCAGCCTGTGGGCCCTGATGGCCGCGCCGCTGATGGCGGGGAACGACGTCCGCACCATGCCGGCGGCGACCCGCGACATCCTCCTTAATAAGGAGGTCGTCGCGGTGGACCAGGACTCACTCGGCCTGCAGGGGATGCTGGTACAGGAGCCCGCGCCCGATCTGCAGGTGTGGTCGAAGCCGCTGAGCGACGGGTCGCGGGCGGTGGTGCTGTTCAACCGCTCGACGCTGCAGACGGTGATCACCGCCTCCTGGCGCGCCCTCGGCATCCGCGGCCCCGCGCGGGTCCGCGACCTGTGGGCCCACGCCGACCTCGGTACGTTCCCTGGGCGCTTCATGGCCACCGTGCCGGCGCACGGGGTGGTGATGGTTCGGGTCACGCCCGCAAGCGGCGGCTAACACGGCGGCTAACCCACGGCGAGATACCCTTCGTTCCAGCCGATGTCGAACACACCGCCGCAGCGCCCGCAGCGCATGTCGCTGCTGCGACGCTCCAGGGGCTGGCGCTCGCGGCAGTTGGGGCACACCGCGTAGCGGCCTCCCCAGGCAGGTGGCACCTGCGACGCATCCCGCAGCTCCGCGACGACGGTCCAGCGGCGAGGCGGCGTGCCTACGATCTCCAGAAAGGGTCGCGGCACGGTCACACGCCCGCCGCGGACGTCCAGCACCGCCTCGAGCGGGTGGAGCTCGAGCACGCGGTACCAGGCGCCCCGGCGCAGGCGGACGTTGAGATCGGCGTTCAAGCGGGCCCACTGCAACGCAGGCACGGACGCTACACCTCGATACAGGGCTGGGTGCGAAGAGTGCAACAACCGCGCCGGATCGGTCACGGCTGCTCTTTTCTGACCCAGATTGCTCCGTTCGTGCTCGATTTCACCGCGGCTTCGATGAACTCCACGCCGTGGAGACCGTCCGCGACGGTCGGGAACAACGGCTCGCCGTCGGGCCGCTGTCCCCGCCGGGCGGCACGGATCGCGTGGGCCACCTCCGTGTAGATCGTCGCGAAGCCCTCGAGATATCCCTCGGGATGGCCGGCGGGGATGCGCGTAACCCGCGCCGCCGCAGGCCCGGCGCCCGGGCCAGCGCGCGTGAGCCGGCGTCGCGGCTGGCCGAAGGGCGCATGCCACAGCTCGTTGGGATTCTCTTGCTGCCACTCGAGCCCGCCCTTCGTGCCGTAGACCCGCAGCCGCAATCCGTTCTCGTTGCCGGGCGCCACCTGACTGGCCCACAGCATGCCGCGCGCGCCGCCACGGAAGCGCAGCAGGATCTGCGCGTCGTCGTCCAGCCGGCGGCCGGACACGAACGTGGTCAGATCCGCGCACAACGTCTCGAGCGTGAGCCCGGTGACGAAGCAGGCCAGGTGGAAGGCGTGCGTGCCGATGTCGCCGAGCGCGCCGCCGGCGCCCGCCTGCGCGGGGTCGGTGCGCCACGCGGCCTGTTTCTGGCCCGTGGCCTCGAGCCGCTCGGTCAGCCAATCCTGCGCGTACTCGACCTGGACCACGCGGATCTCGCCCAGCTCGCCCGCCGCGACCATGGCGCGCGCCTGGCGCACCATCGGGTAGCCGGTGTAGTTGTACGTCACCGCGAAGATCTTGCCGCTCTGCTCCGTCAGGCGCACGAGGTCGCGTGCCGCGGCGACCGTCGTCGCGAGCGGCTTGTCGCAGATGACATGGATGCCGGCCCGGAGAAACGCCGTCGCGACCGGCGCGTGCAAATGATTGGGCGTGACGATGGCCACCGCCTCGATCCCGTCGGGGCGCTTCGCCTCGGCGGCGGCCATCGCCGCGAAGTCGTCGTAGGTCCGCTCGCGGGCGAGGCCCAATTCGAGCGCCGAATCGATCGCGCGTTGGCGCGCGGACGATAAGGCACCGGCCACGAGCACGTATTGGTCGTCGAGTCGCGCCGCGATCCTGTGGACCGCGCCGATGAAAGCTCCGTGCCCGCCCCCGACCATGCCGAGGCGGATGCGACCCCCTGCCGCAGCGTCACCGCGCCCCTCGATCACGGGGTCTTCTGGTCGAGGCCGAGCAGGCGGCGATTTGCGCCTTGATCGACGCCCGAGTCGGCGAAGTCGTCGAAGGCCCGCTCGGTCACCCGGATGATGTGGTCCCGGATGAAGCCCGCGCCCTCACGGGCGCCGTCTTCGGGATGCTTGAGGCAGCACTCCCATTCGAGTACCGCCCAGCCGGCGTAGCCGTATTGGGTGAGCTTCGCGAAGATGCCGCGGAAATCGACCTGGCCGTCGCCGAGCGAGCGAAACCGGCCGGCACGCTCGAGCCACGGCTGGAAGCCGCTGTAGACGCCCTGCCGGCCGGTGGGATTGAACTCCGCATCTTTCACGTGGAAGGCAACGATCCGCTCGTGATAACGATCGATGAAGTCGAGATAGTCGAGGCACTGGAGCACGAAATGCGAGGGGTCGTAGTTGATGCCGCAGCGCGGATGATTGCCCACCCGCTCGAGCAGCATCTCGAACGTGGCGCCGTCGAACACATCCTCGCCGGGATGCAGCTCGAAGCCGACGTTCACACCCTGCGAGTCGCAATAGTCGAGAATCGGCTTCCAGCGTCTGGCGAGCTCATCGAATGCGGTCTCGACGAGGCCCGCGGGCCGCGGCGGGAACGGGTACAGGAACGGCCAGACCAGCGCGCCGGTGAAGCTCACCATCGTGTCGAGGCCGAGGTTGCGGCAGGCCTTCGCCCCGGCCTTGACCTGCCCCACCGCCCACTCGGCTCGGGCGCTGGGATGGCCCCGCACCGCCGGTGCGGCGAACCCGTCGACCACGGCGTCGTAGGCCGGGTGAACGGCGACGAGGTGGCCCTGGAGGTGCGTCGACAGCTCGGTGATGACGAGGCGGTGCTCGGCGAGTACGCCGTTGATCTCGTCGCAGTAGGTCTTGCTCGAGGCCGCCTTGTCGAGATCGAAGACGCGCGCGTCCCAGGTCGGGATCTGAATGCCCTGGTAGCCGAGCGACGCGGCCCAGCCTGCCAGCCCCGCGAGTGAATTGAACGGTGGAGTGTCGCCCGCGAACTGGGCGAGAAAGATCGCGGGACCTTTGATCGTCTTCATAGGATGATCACTCTGGGGCGTTCGTTGCGAGGATCACACCGGCCGAAACAGCTCGGCCAGGTCGAACATGAACGGCGTTCCTGCTCCCGGCGGGCGCCACACCAGTTGCGCCCGCTCGATCGCCGGGAACTCGGCGTCGGGCGTCCACACCTCGACGTGCTGCTCGGTACCGTCCACCACCCAGTACAGCGGCACCCCGGCCTCCTGGTATCGACGGCGCTTCATGAAGCGGTCGGCTCGCGTTGTCGAGGGGCTCAGCACTTCGATCACCAAGAGCAGCGACCGGAGGCGGGACCAATCGCCCGTCCGCGCTTCGGCAAAGGGAACAACGAACAGGTCCGGCTGCACCAGTACGTCCCGTCCCCATGAGATGTCGGCCGGCGACGTCAGCACGAGCCCGACCGGCTCGTGAGCCAGGTAATTGCCGAGCGGGAGGAACAGCCGGCTCACGAGGAGCTGGTGCCCGAGACGGGGAGCGGGCGTCACCAGCAGCTCCCCGTAGACGACTTCGTAGCGATTGCCGTCGTCGGGGAGCTGGCGGACCATGTCCGCGGTCCAGTAGGTGGGGGCGGCCATGCCCATAGTATCTGCTCCTCGGCGTGGGGTGAGCAAGGGAGCGGCCCGACGGGAACGGAAAAACGGAGACCTTCACCTGCAGAGCTGGGGCGGGAGGACTCGAACCTCCAAGCGTCGCGCTAAACTGGACAAGACGTTAGGCCACCCGTCGCACAAACCATCATCGGGGAAGACCCTACGCGCCGGCGGCGCGTCTCAAGTCACCCGGCCTCGCGGCGGTGTTGACGACCGGTTGACGCCTCCGATCGATCTCACCACGCGCTCCTCACCTGGCGCACATATCCAAACGGATATATTCTCCCATGGCACTCAAGCCCGTCCGCTGGCTGGGGAACGCCCGTACCGTCGTGCGCGCGTTTCCTCCCAATGCCCGTCGGGACGCTGGGTACCGGCTGTATCGCGTGCAGGCGGGCCACCAGCCCAGCGACTGGAAGCCGATGACGAGCGTCGGCGCCGGCGTGCGAGAGATCAGGATCCACGCGGAGGGCGAGTATAGGGTGCTGTACCTGGCGACGCGGCCCGAAGCGATCTACGTGCTGCACGCCTTCGCGAAGAAGCGCCAGGGCACGCCCAAACTGGATGTGGATCTGGCGCGGGCCCGGCTCAAGGAGCTGCTCCGGCCCCGCGCCCGCGACTAGGAGGAAGCGATGGCGATCAAGATCACGAAGGGCTCGCCCAACATCTTCCGGGACCTAGGGTTTTCCCCGGTGGAGGCCGAGCACCTCCGCGTTCGGGCCGAGCTCATGCTGGCCCTTGAGCGCCTCATTGCGCGCCGCCGCCTGACGCAAGCCCGGGCGGCGAAGCTGCTAGGAGTAAGCCAGCCCCGCGTGAACGATCTCGTGCGGGGGCGCTTCCGTCGCTTCAGTATCGATGCCCTGGTCGAGATGCTGGCGCGGGCGGGCGTCCGAGTGCGCTTCACGACCGAGCGTGGGGCGCGGGTAGCCTAAGGGGAAGGCCGGCGAGCTTGCAGCTGCAGAGCTGGGGCGGGAGGACTCGAACCTCCAACTTCCTAAGGCAACCGCTCCGCCCGTCAAGAAAAATAACGTCGCCAGCCCCGGATCGCGCTCAGACGGGCGGGCCACTCGCTCGCCAGCGGAATGCCTCGCCGTGTCGCGGAGCTGGGCGGACGTTTCGGCAACCGGAGAGCGCAACCGTCGTGGGACCCGCCAGCGCCGCCGATGCGCCGTCGACGCTGGTGTAGGACGAATGTCCGCTGAACGACAGACCGCGGCGGGCGATCTCTTGCAAAGCGGACGACAGTATTTAGTTTGGAGTGTGCAGAACGTGCAGTTCCCTTACATGGGCCGAGGCGTCCCGTGGGTGCAGGGCAGGACGGGAGATCTCGTATAGCAGCACGGTGGGCCCGCTTGGTTCTCGACGTACAGTGCCCGCTGCGCCGTGGCGCGTGGTACCCGGTGCTCAGCGCCGGTCCAGAGGAAACGGTCGTCCTAGTGCGCGACCGCGCCGTGATCCTCCCGCATCACTCCCTCGAAATCGTCGGCACGCTCCCCAGCCGGTGGACGATCGTGGCACGAGCGTCGTTCGCTCCCTATGCCGTGTGCCCGAGTTGCACCGACCGGGTGGCGCTGCCGCAGCATGGCGTTCTCGCGCAGTTGTGGTGCATACGATGTCATCAGATGTTTGGCGTCGAGCCGGCCGATCCCACGGTCCTGGTGGTCGCATGATGCATTCCAACCTCACTCGGTGAACCGGCCGCAACAGCGCCGGAGCAGGTCGCTGACCCAGGAAGTTGGGTCAAAAGACAAGTCCAGTTCCCACAAGGCAATAGCCGGGTCGCCGCGAGCGCGAACCTGGCCCCGGGGATGCAGGGCCGGCGGTTAAAGAAGTGCCGGGCCGGCCACGCTTCGCTGCGCTGGCTGCTGGGAAGTTGGACTTGCATCCCGCACGAGACTACGACATGAGCGACCAGACCCCGCCTCGGCAGGTGCCGTCGCAACGCGGTCGGGACCGGCGGCGAGACTTCGGCCGCCGTATAACGCGCGACCGGCGACGTGTCGCAATCCCGGCTCAGGTCGAGCGCCGGAGCGGCGCGGATCGCCGATCGGGGGGCCAGCGGCGCGCAAGAGCGGACCGTCGCACACGGCCATCAGGGGGCTTCAGGTTCCTAGACCGCTAGTCTGCGCCGGGTCCGTCCTCGGCGAGCGGTGGTCCGGAGTTCTCCACCGTGAGGCGCAGGCACCCTGCCGCGACCTCAACCGCTCGAACCATTGCGAATCCGCAAGATCCTCGTGACGAGTGTTCCGATCTGAGTGCAACCAACTGGGCCGTCCGGACGTCTTACGCATCAAGCAGCGCCGCCTGCTCGTATCTTCCTCGACCACGCGCACACCTGGAGCTCCCTATGAGTCCACGAACCAGGACCCTGTACGCGGCGCTCGCCGCCTTGGCCACAGCCTGCGGAGCGGCTCGCCAGCCACCCGTTCCCCTGGCCGGGACCGCTCGTGACATGGCCGCACTCACGGGTCAATGGGAGGGGTCGTACTCGAGCGCCGCCACCGGCCGCAGCGGCAGCATCTCCTTCACCCTGTCCGCCAACGGCGATAGCGCTTTCGGGGACGTCGTCATGATTCCCCGGGGCTGGGGACGCCCGCTCCAGGCGTGGGACCGGCCGGGATCCGCCGGCCCCGTGGAGGCGCAGCCGCGCGCCGCGGTGTTGACGATCAACTTCGTGCGAGTGGCGGGCGGCCGCGTGACAGGCAGGCTGGCGCCCTACGCTGACCCCGAGAGCGGCGCACCGCTGGCCACGACATTCGAAGGGCAGCTATCCGGGGAAGCTATCGAGGGCACGTACACCACGCTCGGGGCAGGCTCGGGCGTGGCCCAGACGGGCCATTGGAAGGTGACCCGGCGCAAGGGATGACACGAGGAGAACTGGGCCGGAAGACTCGAACCTCCAACTTCCTAAGTCGCGCGGTCGACGCGCTCAGCGTCGACCGAACCAGGACAAAGGCTTAGAAGACGTATCTAACGCTGAGCTCCATCTGCCACCGCGACGCGAGGTCCTGGATCTGGCGGAGTCCCGGAAGCCGCAATCGATAGACTCCGCGCCCGGCGCTCGCATCGTAGCCCACGAGGCGAAGCATCGGCGCGCGGACGTCCGGTGTCGTGACCCGGGACTGCCCCCACTGTCGGTTGATCAGGTTGAGCACGTTGTACACGTCCGCCGTCAGCTCGAGCGCTTGGCCCGACACGGTCGGGAAGACCTTTGTCAGCCGCGCATTGAGGGTAGCGAACCACGGGTTGCGGCAGCTGTTGCGCTCGGCGATCCGGCCCCGCTGTCGGCGCAGGCATGGCTCGCTCTCGATGAAACGGTTCAGCGCCCCCCAATCGGCAGGAGCTGCCAGGGCGATGTCCGACGAATCCCGCGGCACGTAGACGATGTCGTTCGACATGCCTGAGCTGCCGCTCCCGTCCGCGTTGGCATCCCCTTGCACGACATAGGTGAACGGCGTCCCCGATGCACCCGCATATAGAAGCGAGACCTCCATGCGGTACGGGAGGCGCACCAGCGCGCCGAGCTCTACGCGCTCGGGAATCTCGAAGAACGATGGGCGCAGCCGACGATCCTCCAGCGTACCGTCGAGTGGCGTGTTCTGGAGGTTGGGCAGCGCCTGGAAGTTGACGAGCGACATCCGATCCCAGGCGCGCGTGTGCGCGTACAGCGCGCTCAGCTCGGCGCGATCCCCGAACTGCTTGCGCAGCTGGCCCGATAGCACGACGGAGTGATCGCCGCTGCCGTCGGACACGCGGACCACCGCGCCCAAGGCCGGCGCGGGGCGCACGGGACTCGCGAACCCCGCGGCGCTGATCGCCCCGTACAGGGGACGGTTCCCCTCCCCTTGGGCCGCGGCCACCGGCGGTCCCAGGTTGGCGTCGCTCACGTACCACTGGTGCACCGCCCGCGCGTACAGCACATCGACCGTCCCGACGACGCCGCCCGGGAGCCGGTGATCTGCGCCGAGGGCGACCTTCAGGTTCTGGGGAAAGCTCAGGCCGGGATCGAAGAAGCTCAGCTGCGGTACCGGCCCAGCGCCGTTGGCACAAGCGGTCGGCTGATTGAGGGGATCAAACGGCGGCACCGCGCTGCCGTCGCAACTCAGGAACAGCTGCTCGGTGCCATCGTCCCGGTAGGCGTTGCCGACCCAGATGTAGGGTGGCGAACCGCTGAACAGGCCCACGCCCCCGCGCAGGAACGTGCGCCCCTCCCCCCGGAGATCGTAGTTGAATCCCACCCGGGGCGACCAGAGCCACTTGCCGCTCGGCCGCCGTCCGTTATCGACGCCCAGCGCCGCCCGGAGCGCGTCGTTCGTGGCCACGGCGTCCGGCAGCACGGGCACCTCGGCCCGCAGGCCGGCGCTCAACGTCAGACCACGCAGCGGGTTCCAGCGGTCCTGCGCGTAGAGGGCGATCTGGAGAGCTCTGAACGTTACGGCGCCGGTGCGCGAGGGACCCGGGAGCGCGCGCTCGTAGTGGAATGACCGCCCGGCCTGGAGCGAATCAAGGGTACGAAAGTTCCACAGGCCGACGCCGCTTAACAGCTGGTCGTGCTCGAACCGGAATGCCTGGGCGTGTGAACCCAGTGTCAGGGCATGGGCTCCGACGTCAACGGTAGCGTTCTCGGTGAGCTCGAGGGCGTCCTGTCGGAACAAGGCTGGGCAGGTCAGGTTAGTGCCGGCCACCAGCGTCCCGCGATCAGCCGGAACCTGGATAAGCGGATACCCGACGTTGGGCCGGCACTCGGCGTGCAGCCGGAGATAGCTCAGGATCCCCTCGTTGGACCAGCGACCACCCAGGAGACTGGTCCAAATGAGGCGGGACGCGTTGGCCGTCGCGGGCGCTCGGGACGCCACGGACGACAGTGTGTATTGACCATACACGCGTTGGACGAATCCGCTGCGGTCACCGTCGGTGTAGTGGTGCGACAGCTCGAGATGGCTATTGGTGCCCACTTGCAAAGTGATCTTACCGAAGACGTCCGCCGCAGGCACCCGACCGTTCGAAGGGCCCAGGGTGCCGGGATCGAGGGCGTAGCTGTTCCGGAGGATGTCCTGGAAACGCGCCGCGCTGGCGTAGCGGATGCCGATAGTGATCGTGTCGGCGCCGCCGGCGGTGTCCGTGATCAGTGGTCCGGGATCAGGGACTACGCGGTGCTGCATGTCGAAGCTCAGGAAGTAGTGTGCGTGGTCGCGCACGATCGGACCGCCGATCGCCCCCCCGTACTGCCAGGTGGTGAAATCCCCCGCTGGGTCTCCTGCCGCATCCTTGCCGACCAGGGCGGCGTTTGCCAGGTAGCCGAACACCGACCCGTGCATGGCGTTCGTCCCTGATTTCGTCACGGCGTTCGCAACCCCCCCAGTAAAGCCGCCGAAGCGAATGTCGAACGGCGCTGCCATCACCTGGAGCTCCTGCAGCGCCTCGAGTGAAATGGGCCGTGGCAGCGTCTCTCGCCCCGGCAAGCGACCTAGGAACGGGTCGCCGTTCAGGCCGCCATCGATCTGGAACCCATTGAGCAACCGATTCTGGCCCCCGCTCGTGATGCCACCGGAGGGTGCGGAACCGGACGATGGGGAGATGGCGACCTGCGGACTCAAGGCGGTCAGGGTGAAGAAGTCCCGTCTGAGGTTCGGAAGCGCCGCGATGCGTGCGGCGGAGACGATTTCAGAAGGTCCCGTCCGGCCCGCGTTGAGGACCGCATCGGCCGTCGCGCGGACCACGACCGGTGCCAGCTCAACGGTGGCGGGCCGGAGCGTGAAATCCGCGATCAATCGCTGGCCCAGCGCGAGCACGATGCCGTTCCGCGTTTCGGACCCGTAGCCTACGGCGCGCACCTCAATGCGGTAGGGCCCACCCACTTCGACGTCCTCGAGGAGATACCTCCCCGTGGACCGGGTCGAGACCCCCCAACGGCGCCCATCCAGCGCGTTCGTGACCTGAACGAAAACCCCGGCGAGCGTTGCGCCGTGCTCGTCCGCGACCGTGCCTTGAATCGCCGCGCTCGTGACGCCCTGCGCGTCCAACAGCCGTGGCAGGGATGCGAATGCCAGCAACAGGAGCGGGCGCCTCACCGTGCGCCAGCCAGCAGTCGTTGGAAGCGCGGGTGGCCCCGCAACGGGTCCCAGGTGGGATCGAGTCGCAGCCATGCGGTGGTGAGGTGCCCGGGGATCGACAACAGATACTCGAGGCGGTCGATCGCGGCGTCGTACTCCCCGACCATCGTATAGATGCGAGCTAAGTCCAACGCGCGATAGTATCCCTGATACGCTTCCTTCGTGACCGGGAGGAGCGCTACTCCTCGCTCGCCCTCCTGGATCGCCTCCTGCTTGCGACCGAGGCCGGCAAAAACAACGCCTAACGCCGTATGCAGGCGCGCATCGTCGGGACGCTGGGCGACCCTCCCTACCACATAGCTGCGTGCCGAATCGTAGTAGACGCGCGCCAGCGCCCCGCGTCCCATCAGCCCATAGACCTGCGCGAAGAGCTGAGTCCTCGGCGCGAAACGCGCCTGGCCCTCGAGCACCTCCGGCATTTCGTGCACTCGGGCGATGGCCTGGTCGTAGCGGCGATCGAACAGCTCGACCATCACCCGCATGTAGCGCATCTGCGGACTGTCGCTGACGCCGGCTGTTCGAGCCCGGTCAAAGACCTCGCGCGCCCGTCGCGTGGTCCCGTCCAACCGCAGGTACAGCCACGCCTTCCAGTAGTACAGGTCTGGCTTGTCCGGCGCGAGAGCGAGAGCCCGATCGTACAGCGCTTCGGCGCGCGGGAAATCCCGCAGCATGTCGTAGACTTGCGCGTACTGGTCAGCCACGCCGTCGGAAAGGGGATCGAGCTGCAGGGCCTTCTCAAAGGCCGCCAGCGCTTCGGGCATTTTCCCCTGACGCATTCGCAACACGCCTTCCGCAAGGAACACATGTGCATCGCTGGGCCGGCTCGCCTCGACGACGGCGAACTCGCGCAGCGCGCGGTCGTAGTCCAGCTGGCCCAGGAAGTAGTAGGTCGCGAGGGAGTGATGTGCCTCGGGCAGCCCGGGATCCAGCGCAAGCGCCTTGTCGACTGCGCCCTTGGCCAGGGCGAGGCGCTCCGGCGAGCGATCCCAATAATAGAGATAGATCTGGGAATGCCTCCGCGAGAGCATGGCGTAGGCCAGCGCGAAGTTGGGATCCAGCGCGACCGCCTTCTCGTACATGCGTACGGCCGCCAGGACGGCGGCCTTGCCCTGTCCACGACCCTCGTAGCCGCTGCCGCGTAGGTAATAGTCGTACGCTTCGAGGTTGTGCGTCGGGATGGTGGCGAGTTGCCTGCGTTGCGGCTCCAGCAACCGCACGTCGAGCGCCTGCACCACTTTCTGAGCGATGTCCCCCTGCACACGAAAGATTTCGTCCAGCGGCTCGTCGTACACCTCCGCCCAGAGATGCGTAGCGTCCGCCGCCGTGATGAGCTGCGGGGTGACGCGGACGCGGGCCCCGCCCTGCGCTGACCTCTCCCAGCGGACACTGCCTTCCAGGACGTAGTCCGCCCCCAGCTCCGCGCCGATCTCGCGAATCCCTTTCGGGCTGTTCCTGTAGAGGTTAGCGCTGGTACTCGCGATAACGCGCAAGTCCCCGATGGCGGACAACCGTGCGGTAATCTCCTCGGTGACCCCGTCCGTGAAGTACTGTTGGCCCGCGGGACCGAGGTTGGCAAAGGGCAACACCACGAGCTTCTTCGGCTCTCGCGTGGGCTTGGCACTGTGAGCGCCGGCCAACTGCCCGATCAGGAGCCATCCACTCGCGAGGAGGCCGACGACGACCAGGGCGAGCCCGAGTGGATGCCGCTTTCGGGCTGTCGGCGATCGCCGCGCCGCGGCGTCTCGGCTCTCGTCCGACAGCGCCAGCCCAGGCGCTGCGACCCGCTCGCGCCGGACCGCCGCGTCCGCGGACCTTGCCTCGTCCACTCGCTCCGCCGGTTGCCGCGTCCGGATTCCTTCGATGACCCCGCGGGTTTCAGCTGACGGCTCGACCTCGAGGTCGCGTCCGAGGCGCCTGGCGAATTCCTCGTAGGCCCGCACCGCGCCCGCCCGATCGCCCGCGCCGTCCAGCAGCTCGACCAAGCGCCGCACCGCCGTCTCGTCGAACGGCGACAGCTCAGTCAGTCGCTGCGCCCAGCGTGCCGCCCCCACCGGGTTCCGGGCCGCCTCGTCTCGATCGATGAGGAGCTGGGCCCCCTCGCACGCGCGTCGGCGCACGCGTTCCCGCTCCTCATCGAGCCAGCGCTCGAACTCTGGCACCTCCGACACATGGAAGCCGTTGAACAGGCTGCCGCGATACAGCGCCAACGCCTGCTCCGCCTGTCCTGCCTCGAGCGCCGTCTCGAACTCTCGGACATCGCATGAAATGCCCTCCGCCCTGGTCCCCACCTCTTCTTCACCACGGGCCCGCAGCACCTCGTGCCCCAGCGCTTGTCGCAAGGCGTGGACGGCCTGGTTGAGCGCGTTTCGTGCATGCGCATGGTCGAGCTCGGGCCAGAGTAGCGCCACGAG
>WNGM01005082.1_pt1 | contig 21684 bp, 18 predicted proteins | sample 5400571 | NCBI WGS metagenome assembly WNGM01 (sample SAMN13153378, study PRJNA577476) | soil metagenome | isolation source: 100 cm soil or saprolite under Garry oak tree replicate 2 | place: USA:California | collected 2016-06-15 | reverse complement strand
CACGCTGGCGCCCGAGGATCGCGTGTCCATCACCGTGCCGCGCATCGGCACGCTGTCGAACCACGTGGTGCAGGGATGAGACATCCTGTGCTAAGCCCGAGGCGCGCCACGGCTGCGCCGGGGCGCGTCCGAGCGATGGGGGGTGTGGGGGGCCATGTCGGGGCCCCCCACGACGATCGATGAGCACCGTCGATCCGGTCTGGGCCGGCGTCGCCGAGCTCTCGCGCGCGTTCGAGGCGCGCGCGCTGTCGCCCGTGGACGTGGTGGACGCGCTGCTCGTGCGCATCAAGCAGCGCGACGCGCTCCACGCGTACATCGCGCTCTACGAGTCCGAGGCGCGGCTGGCCGCCGAGGCCGCCGACAGCGCCATCAGGAGCGGCCACCGCATCGGGCCGCTGCACGGCGTGCCCATCGCGCTGAAAGACCTCGTCGACCTCCAGGGCCGCCGGACGGCGGGCGGCTCGAAAGTGTGGATCGATCGCGTGTCGCCGGTGACGGCCACCCTGGCCGAGCGGCTGATCGGCGCCGGGATGATCGTGCTGGGCAAGACCCACACCGTGGAGTTCGCGATGGGCTCGTTCGGCACCAACACGCACCTCGGCACGCCGTGGAACCCATGGGATCTGTCGGTGCACCGGACCCCCGGCGGCTCGTCCAGCGGCTCGGGCGTCGCCGTCGCCGCCGGCCTGGCGCCCGTCGCCATCGGCACCGACACCGGCGGCTCGGTGCGGCTGCCCGCCGCGTGGTGCGGCATTGTCGGCCTCAAGGTGACGGCGGGCCGCATCAGCACCTACGGCGTGCTGCCGCTGTCGTTCACGCTCGACACGCCGGGCCCGATGGCGCGCTCGGTCGAGGACGCCGCGCTCGTCTTCAAAGCCCTCAACGGCCCCGACCCGCGCGATCCGCAGACCCTGGCCTGGACGCCGTCCGATCCGCTGCCCACGCTGCGCCGTGGCGTCGCCGGGCTGCGCCTGGCCGTCCTGCCGGACGACGAGCGCGTCGGCGTCGACGCCGAGGTGCTCGCCGCCTACGACGCGTCGGTGAAGAAGCTCGCCGGGCTGGGGGCCGAGATCGTCCGCGTCGCGCTCCCCAACCGCTTCAGCGACTACGCGGCCGGCACCGGGCGCATCATCGGCGCCGAGGGCTATCGCTTCGTCGGTCACCTCGTAGACGACATGAGCCTGCCCGTCGATCCGCACATCCGCCCGCGCATCCAGGTGGGCCGCGGCATGTCCGCCCGCGACTATCTGATGGCGTTGGCCGACCGCGAGGCGCACCGCCGGGCGTTCGTGGCCGCGCTGGCCGATATGGACGCGCTGCTGACGCCCACGACGCAAACCGCGGCGATACCGATCGCGAAGGTCGATCAGTCGGGCACCGCGGCGTTCTTCACGCGCGCCGGAAACTATCTGGGGCTGTGTGGCCTCGCCGTCCCCAATGGCTTCACCGCCGACGGCCTGCCGACCTCGCTCCAGATCCTCTGCCACGCCGGCCGCGAGGACGTGGCGCTGCGCATCGGCTGGGCCTATGAGCAGGCGAGCGACTGGAAGACGCGGCGGCCGCCGGAGCCGGCGCGCGCGTCATAGAACCTTCACGGAACCGACCTCCCGGCTCGGGGGTTTGGGCGTGCGCGGCTCCTCGCGCACCGCAACTCACTCCCGTCACGCCTACGTGGAGGTCCTACCAATGAGACTCGGGGCTGTCCTTAAGTCGAAGGTTCTTCTGACGGTGTGCGTCCTCGCCGCCGGGCTGGGCATGGCAGGGGTGGCAGGCGCGGACGAGTTGTTCAAGGCCACCCTGACCGGTGACCAGGAGGTACCCCCGGTGGTCACCGACACCTCCGGGAAGGCGTTCTTCAGCCTCAACAAGGACGAAACGGCGATCGATTTCCAGCTCCACGTCAGCGATGGGGTAAGGATCACGCAGTCGCACATCCACTGCGCGCCCGCGGGCGTCAATGGGCCGATCATCATCTTCCTCGGCGGCCTCCACGCGGCCGGGCTGGACATCGACGGCAAGTGGGTCAGCAACGCGACGATCACCAACACCAGCATCATCAATACGGCCTGCGGCGCCACCCTCGCCGCGATCGCCCAGCAGATGCGAAACGGCAATACCTACGCCAATGTGCACTCTGTGGCGCACCCGGGCGGCGTCATTCGCGGGCAAATCGCGCCGGCCGGCGACTGAACAGGCGACCGCGCGTCCCTCGCCCCGGCCTCCCCGAAAGGCCCCGCTCCCGCGGGGCTTTTCCTTTGAGAAGGAGACCGCGGCGCCTCAGCGGCCGAGGAACCCGCGCACGATGCTCAGGAAGTCGTCCAGCCGGTCGTGGTGCAGCCAGTGGCCGGCGCGCTCGACGCCGACGACGCGCGCGTGGCGGAAGTGCGCGGCGCGGCCGTCGGCCGCCGGATCACCCGCCCAGCTCTCCTTGCCGTAGAGGAGCAGGGTCGGGCACCCGATCCGACCCCACAGGGTCTCGATGTCGCGTCGGGACATGTCGTACGGCGGAAACGCGCGCACGTAGTTGTCGAACTTCCAGGAATACGTGCCGTCCTCGTTCTGGTTCGCGCCGTGCACGGTGAGGTGGCGCGCCTGCTCGGCGCTGAGATGCGGGTTTTCCTCCTGCATGCGCCGGAAGGCGTCCTCGATGCTCGGATAGCGCCGGGGCAGCCGCCCCGCGAGCGTGCGCTGCTCGCGGACCCACTCGTCCACCCGCGCCTCGATCGGCCTGGCCTTGCGCTCGGCCAGCCGCTCGGCCGAGGGTCCGAGGCCCTCGATGGCGACGAGCCGGGCGACGCTGTCCGGGTAGATCCCGGCGTAGCGGAGCGCGACGTTGCCCCCCAGCGAGTGGGCGATGATCGTCACGGGCGCCAGCCGCTGCTGGTGGACGAGCTGGGCGAGGTCGTAGATGTAGCCGGCCATCGTGTAGCTGCCGTCGGTGGACCACTGGCTGTCGCCGTGGCCGCGCAGGTCGGGCGCGATGACGTGCCAGTCGTCCCGCAGGGCCGCCGCCGTCCAGTCCCAGTTGCGACAGTGGTCGCGCCCGCCGTGCACGAGCAGTAGTGGCCGCTTCGCCGGGTTACCCCAGTCCACGTAGTGCAGCCGCAGCCGCTGGGAGAAGTAGGTGTGCGAGGTCGGGCCGGGACTCGAGTCGGCCATGAGCAGCCTCATCCTATAGCGCCTATAGCGGTTCTCGACACTCTTCGACGCCCAGCGTCGGTCTCTCGACGCCATCGCGACCCGGTGTCGCCAAAAAGCCTGACTCTGCGGCACGCGGGATTCGGCTCGCGTTTTGCTTGGCACGCTGGCCATGAAATTTCGTCTCCCTCAGCGCTTCGTCAGCGACATCGGGATCGACCTCGGCACGGCGAACACGCTCGTCCACGTGCGGGGGCGTGGCATCGTCCTCTCCGAGCCGTCCATCATCGCCTTCGATCGGGCGACCCATGCCGTGGTGGCCGTCGGGACCCCGGCGAAGGCCATGCTCGGCCGGACGCCCGGCACCATCGACGTCATCCGGCCGCTGAAGGACGGCGTCATCGCCCACTTCGATGCGGCCCAGACGCTGCTGCGGCACCTCGTCGCCCGGGTCCAGGGCCGCAGCCCGTGGCGCCGCCCGCGCATGGTCATCGGCGTGCCGTCCTGCATCACCCCGGTCGAGAAGCGCGCGGTGCGGGAGGCGGCCGTGCAGGCGGGCGCGCACGCCGTCTACCTGGTCGAGGAGCCGATGGCGGCCGCGATCGGCGCCGGCCTGCCGATCCACGAGCCCGGCGGGCACGTCGTGGTCGACATCGGAGGCGGCACGACCGAGGTCGCCGTCATCTCGCTCTCCGGCGTCGTCCACTGCCAGTCGGTGCGGACGGCGGGCGACGAGATGAACGAGGCGATCGTTCAGTACATCCGGAAGCACTACAACGTGCTGATCGGCGAGCGCCGCGCCGAGGAGATCAAGCTGGCGCTCGGGGCCGCGCGGCGCTCGGGCGGCGAGCAGTCGATCGTGGTGAAGGGCAGCGATGCGGTCGCTCGCGTGCCCAAGGCGATCAGGATCGGCGAGGACGAGGTGCGCGAGGCGGTCCACGACTGCATCGGCAGCATCGTGGCGACGATTCGCTCGTCGCTGGAGTGCACGCCGCCGGAGATCGCCGCCGACATGGTCGACAGCGGCATCGTCCTCACGGGCGGCGGCGCGCTGCTGGACGGGCTGGACGAGATCATCCGCAAGGAGACGTACCTGCCCGTGACGATCGCGGACGAGCCCCTGTCCTGCGTCGTGCGCGGCGTCGGCGTCCTGCTCGAAGACATCAGCCTGCTGGAGCGCGTCAGCCTCCGGGACTAGGGAGATGGGGGGCCCCGAAATGGCCCCCCAAACCCCCCAAACGTTCGGGGCGCCCGGGATGAACCCGGGCGCTCCTCTATCCCCCAGCCCCCACACGCTCGGGGCGCCCCGGCGAAGCCGTGGCACCCCTCGATACTCCGACAGGCTCCTTGCCCGCGCCGGGCCGGCGGCCGAGCGGACTTGACACGGCCGCGGCAACGCAGTTTCATGGCGCCGACCGGGAGGTTCCGATGCGCTCGGATCGCGTGCTCTCGACCATCGACTTCCACACGGCTGGCATCGGGATGCGGCTGCTCACGACCGGCCTCGGGCGCCTGCCGGGCGCCACCATCGCGGAGAAGCGCCGGTGGTTCCAGGAGCACCTCGATCACCTCCGGACCGGGCTCTGCCTGGAGCCTCGCGGTCATCGGGGATTGCTCATCGCGATCATGACCGAGCCCGTCACGCCCGGCGCGCAGTTCGGGCTGTTCTTCATCTACCCCGGTGGCTACTACGTCTCGTGCGGTGAGGGGACGATCGGCGCGGCGACGGTGGCGATCGAGACCGGCATGGTCGCGCGCCAGGGCGCGGAGACGCGCGTCGTCATCGACACGGAAGCCGGCGCCGTGGAAACGGTCGCGCGCTCGGAGGGCGATCGCGTGCGCGAGGTCACGCTGAAATGGACGCCCTCGTTCGTGGTCCTCGCCGATCAGGTCGTCGAGGTCGAGGGTGTCGGCGAGGTCCCGCTCGACGTCGCGGTCGGCGTCGGCAATGTCTTCGCCGTCGTGGACGCGGAGCGCCTCGGCGTCGCGGTCCGCCGAGAGCAGGTCAAGAAGATCGCTCAGCGCGGGATGGCGGTTCGCGAGGCCGTGAACGCCCAGCTCCAGGTCGACGTCCCGGGCGTGGGCAAGACCAGCGTGGACAACGTCCTCGTCCACGAGCTGCCGGACGCGCACGGCGTGTCGCCGAACGCGCTCGTCTGGGGTCCGGGCCAGGTCGACGCGGCGCCGTGCGGCTCCGGCACGTGCGCGCGCATGGCGCTCTTCCACCACCGCGGCGTGATGGCCGTCGGCTCGACCTTCGTGAGCCGCGGCCTGCTCGGGCTGGACTTCACGGGGCGCATCGCCGGGGAGACCGCGGTGGAGGGGCGTCCCGCGATCCTTCCGGAGATCACCGGGACGTCATACCTCACCGGCTTCAGCCAGCTCCTCTTCGATCCGGCCGATCCCGTGCGCGACGGGTTCCTCCTCGACGCTTGAGACGCGCCCGATGAAGACGCTGGTCCTCGGCGGCGGCGTCGTCGGCGTCACCACCGCCTATTTCCTCGGCAAGGCCGGCCACGAGGTCACGCTCGTGGAGGAAAAGGACGCGCTCGGGCTCGAGGCGACCGGCGGCAACGCAGGCATCATCGCGCCCGGCCACTCCTTCGCGTGGGCGTCGCCGCGCGCCCCGCGCATGCTCTGGCAGTCGCTGCGGGGCGCCGAGACGGCGATCCGCGTGCGGCTCACGAGCGATCCGAGGCTCTACGCGTGGGGCCTGCGCTTCCTGCGCGAGTGCACGTCCGGGCGCGCGCGCCGCAACACGCTGATCAAGCTCCGGCTCTGCCAGTACAGCCAGGCGGTGATGAACGACCTGGTGCGGGCCGAAGGCATCGAGTACCAGGCGATCCACAGGGGCGCGCTCTACATGCATCGCGACCCGGTCGAGTTCGAGGCCGGGATCAAGAAGATGGCGCTGCTCGCCGAGCACGGGCAGAAGCAGGAGATCCTGGACGCGAACGCGCTGGCGCGGCTCGAGCCCGCCTTCGAGCCGGTCAAGAGCAAGATCGCCGGCGCCATCCGCGACCTCGGGGACTCGAGCGGCGACTCCCGCGTGTTCAGCGAGGAGCTGGCGCGTGTCGCGCGTGACAAGCACGGCGTCACCGTTCGGCTCGGGACGCGCGTCACGGCGCTGCGCGCGGACGGCGACCGCATCGACGGCGTGGTGACCAGCGGCGGCGTGCTCACCGCCGACAATTACGTGCTGGCCCTCGGGGTGGGGGCGCCGGTCGTCGCTCGGACCGCGGGCGTGAGCCTGCCGATCTATCCGGCCAAGGGCTATTCGTCGACGTTTCCCCTCAAGCCGGGCGGCCTGGCCCCGACGATCTCCGGCGTCGACGAGCAGTGGCTGGTCGGCTGGTCACGGCTGGGCAACCGGCTGCGGCTCACGTCCACCGCGGAGTTCGCCGGCTACGATTGGGGTTGGACGCCGCGCGACTTCAACAACATTCACAAATTGGCCCGCGACCTCTTCCCCGACGCCGCCGACTACGAGCGGGGCGAGTACCGCGCGTGTCTGCGTCCGATGACTCCCGACGGGCCGCCCATCCTCGGTCTCGGTCGCCACCGCAACCTGTTCCTCAACTGCGGCCACGGTCACATGGGCTGGACGATGGCGTGCGGCACCGCGCGCATCGTGGCCGATCTCATGACCGGCCGGATGCCCGAGCTGGACCTGGAGGGGCTGACCGTCCGACGCTGACAGGAGGCTTCCATGAACTACGGTGTCGTGCTCCCGATCTGGCAGCTGACGATTGCCGACGCGGAGTCGCTGACGACCCGAGCGGAACAGCTGGGTCTCGACGGCGTCTTCGTTCCCGACCACATCCTCGCCAAGCCCGCCACGACGCAGCACTATGGCGGTCACTGGCCCGACCCGTTCTCGCTTCTCGCATATCTCGCAGGGCGGACGCAGCGCATTCGCCTCGGCGCCAGCGTCATCGTGCTGCCCTACCGGAGTGCGTTGGTGGCGGCCAAAGCCGCGGCCACGGTCGACCAGGCGTCGGGCGGGCGCTTCATCTTCGGCGTCGGCGTGGGCTGGGACGAGGCGGAGTTCGTGGATCTGCGCCTACCCTTCCGCGAGCGCGGACGTCTGAGCGACGACTATATCCGGGCGATCAAGGCCGCCTGGGCCAACGACGTCCCGGAGTACAAGGGTGACTACGTGAGCTTTGGCGGAGCCACGTTCTCACCCCGTCCTCGGCAACGGCCGCACCCACCGATCTGGGTCGGCGGTGCGCCGGGCGCCGTGTCCGCGCCGGCGGTGCGCCGCTGCGCCGAGCTGGGCGACGCCTGGCATCCGCTGGGGCTGAGCCTCGACGATATCGAGAAAGGCTTCGCGACCGTGCGCGACCTCGCCGCTCGGCGCGGCCGGCGCGACGCGCTCGGTCTCGCCCCGCGCAATCTTCTGGACCTCACGGAGTCCCCGAAGGGCAGCAGCCGCGCGGCGTTTCAGGGCTCCGTGGCGGAAGTGGCGTCCGACGTACGCCGGGTGCGGACGCTCGGCGCCGAGTGGATGACGTTCGACCTGCCGCGAGCCGGCGTACCCGCGATGGTGCGCGCGATGGAGCGCCTCGCCGGCGAGGTGAAGCCGGCCGCGGCGTAGCTCTGGACGCTCGGCATGGTGCGTAGGGCGGGGATCGACGACGCGCCCGGCGTCGCGGACCTCGTGCGGCGCGCGTTCTCGACGCAGTCGCGGCCGACAAATCCGCCGTCGGGCGCGCTGAAGGAAACCGCGGCCGACGAAGCCGAGCGCGAGGCTCGCCGACGCAGCCTCGCCCGGATGACGCTGGGCGTGCGATTGGAGCTCGAAGACAATCGCCGGCTGTTCGCCTCGTGCGGCTTCGAGGAAACGACGCTGCACCGTCACGAAGGGTTCAGCGAGCCGACCTGGGTGACGATGGAGCGCCGGCTGCAGTGACCCCGACTACTTCTCGCCGAGGTAGGTCTTGCGCACGAGGTCGGAGCGCAACAGCGTGGCCGCCGCGTCGTGCAGGACGATACGCCCGGTCTGGATCACGTAGCCCCGATGCGCCACGCGCAGTGCCATCCGCGCGTTCTGCTCGACGAGCAGGATCGTCGTCCCCTGGCGGTTGATGTCCTGGATGATGCGGAAGATGGTCTCGACGAGGATCGGCGACAGGCCCATGGACGGCTCGTCGAGCAGGAGCAGGCCGGGGCGGGCCATGAGCGCGCGCGAGATGGCCAGCATCTGCTGCTCGCCGCCGGAGAGCGTGCCGCCCTTCTGGCTGACGCGCTCGCGCAGGCGCGGGAACAGCGCGAACACGCGCTCGAGATCGGGCGCGATGCCGTCGCGGTCCGAGCGCACGAACGCCCCGAGCTCGAGGTTTTCCAGCACGCTCATGCGCGGGAAGATGTGGCGGCCCTCCGGCGATTGCGCGATGCCGAGGCGGACGATGCGGTCGGTGCTCAGGGCGTCGAGGCGCGCGCCGTTGAAGCTCACGGTGCCGTGCCGCGGCCGCACGAGGCCGAGGATCGTGCGCAGGGTGGTGGTCTTGCCGGCGCCGTTGGCGCCGATCAGCGTGACGATCTCGCCGCGCTCGACGGACAGCGACAGCCCGCGCAGGGCCCGGATGCTGCCGTAGTAGGTGTGGACGTCGGCGAGCTCGAGCACGACGGTCAGGGGCTCGGCGCCGCCGGCTCTCGCTCGTAGCCGGTGCCCAGGTACGCCTCGATCACACGGGGGTGACGCTGGATCTCCGCCGGCGTGCCCTCGGCGATGCGCGTGCCATAGTCGAGCACGGTGATACGGTCGGAGATCCCCATGACGACCTCCATGTCGTGCTCGATCAGCAAGATCGACAGCGCCAGCTCGCGGCGCAGCAGCCCGATCAGATCGGTCAGCGTCTCGGTCTCCCGCGGGTTCATTCCCGCCGTCGGCTCGTCGAGCAGGAGGAGCCGGGGCTCGGTCGCCAGCGCGCGCGCGATCTCCAGCCGTCGCTGATCGCCGTACGGCAGGTTGCGGGCGAGATCGTCGTCCTTGCCGCTCAGACCGACGAACGCGAGGAGGCCGCGCGCCCGCTCGCGCGCTCGGCGCTCCTCCGCGATCACCGCGGGCGGGCGCAGCACCGCTCCCGCCACCGTGGCCGCCAGCCGGCAGTGCTCGCCGACGAGCACGTTGTCGAGCACGCTCATGTACGGGAAGAGCCGGATCGACTGGAAGGTGCGGGCGATGCCGCGGGCGACGATCGCGTTGGGCCGCAGCCCGATCAGGCTACCGCCCGCGAACGTGATGCGGCCGCCGTCGGTCCGGGCGAGCCCGGTCACCACGTTGAAGAACGTGGTCTTCCCGGCGCCGTTCGGCCCGATGAGCCCGATGATGGCGCCGCGGGGCACGACGAGATCGACCGCGTTGAGGGCGACCACGCCGCCGAAGGCCTTGCTGACGCCCCGCACGTCGAGAATCGCCTCCTCTCGCGCGGCGGGCGCGCGCGTCATGCGCTCCCGCAGCCACATCGGAATGGCCTCGACGCGTGGCAGCGACGAGGGCTCCGGCGCGAGCGGCTGGTCGCCCTCGGCGTCGGCGGCGACCGGCTGCACGCGGCGGCCGGCCAACCCCTGGGGCCGGAGCAGCATGACGAGGACGAGGCCGAGGCCGAAGAAGAACCAGCGCCAGAGGGTGAGATCGATCGCCGCCAGCGCCGGGACACCGACCGTCCGCCCGATCGAGCGCACGAGGAACGTGCTCTGCGACAGCACGATCCGGTCGAAGACCGTGATGAGCATGCCGCCCAGGATCACGCCCTTGAGGCTGCCGGCGCCGCCGAGGACGACCATGCAGAGCAACATGATCGACACCTGGAACTCGAAGGCGCCCGGCGTGATGGCCTGCAGCTTGGCGGCGTAGATCGAGCCCGCGAAGCCCGAGAACGAGGCGCCGAGGGCGAACGCCAGCAGCTTCGTCGAGACGGGATTGACGCCGGTGCAGTCGGCGGCCGTCTCGTCCTCGCGGATGGCCATCCACGCGCGGCCCAGCCGCGAGTCGCGCAGCCGGCTCATGGCCCACAGCGAGAGGGCGCCGACCACGAGGATGAGGAAGTACCACGCCGAGGGTGATGATGGCCAGGTAGTCGCCGCGCACGCGGAGCGTCGGCGCGCCGATCACGAGGCCGAGCAGCGCCGACACCGCCGCCGCCAGCCAGATGCACAGCCAGAAGCTCCAGGCGTGCCCGTACAGCGGGGAGCCGAGCACGGGCGAGTTGAGCAGCCCCATCGCGTAGGCGCCGATGGCGAAGAAGGCCGCGTAGCCGAGGTCGAGCAGCCCCGCGTAGCCGACGACGATGTTGAGTCCCAGCGCGAGCAGCACGTAGATCATGCCGTCGGACACGGCGTGGACGGTCTGCAGTCCCAGCGCGCGATCGACGAACGGGTACACGAGCAGGGCGACGACCAGCGCCGGGGGCCCGAGGCTCTCCCTCACAGGCCGAGGCCCATCACGCGCTCACGCCTTGTCCGCCGTCCGTTCGCCGAGCAAGCCGTGCGGACGGAACACGAGGACGACGATGAGGATCGAGAAGACGATCGCGTTGGTCCAGCGGGCGGAGATGTACTGGTCGCTCCACGCGGACAGGAAGCCGATGACGAGCCCGCCGAGGGCGGCGCCGCTCATGCTGCCGATGCCGCCCAGCACGGCCGCGGTGAAGGCGCGCAACCCCGCCTGATAGCCCATCCACCACTGGCCGATGTTGTAGTACATGCCCTGGATCAGCCCCGCCGCCCCCGCCAGGGCGCCGCCGACGAAGAACGTGATCAGGATCGTGCGCTCCACGTTGATGCCCATCGCCTGGGCGGTCTCCCGGTCCTGCGCCGTCGCGCGCATGGCCTTGCCCCACCGCGTCCGCGTGACGAAGTAGTGCAGCGCCACCATGAGCGGGAGGGTGGCGGCCACGACGAGCAGGTCCTTGCTCGTGAGGAAGATGGCCGAGTCCACGCCGAACCACTCGCGCAGGATGTCGAAGGACGGGAACACGTCGGGGTAGGCGATGGGCGCCGGTCCCTTCCAGAGCAGCGCTACGTTCTCCAGCATGAAGGAGACGCCGATCGCCGTGATCAGCGGCGCCAGCCGCGTCGAGCGTCGCAGCGGGCGGTAGGCCACGCGGTCGATGGCGACGTTGAGCGTGGCCGTCGTGAGCATGGTGAGGACGAACACGAGGGGGAGCACCGTCAGCAGCTGCCAGCCGGTGAGCGTCCCGGTGACGCCGAGCAGCGTGAACCAGGCGAGCGAGATGAACAGGCCCAGCATGAAGACGTCGCCGTGGGCGAAGTTGATGAGCTCGATGATGCCGTACACCATCGTGTAGCCCAGGGCGATCAGCGCGAAGACGGCGCCTCGGGTGAGGCCGTTGATGGATTGCTGAATGAGGACTTCCCAGCCAGTCATATATAGATGGGGGGCCCCGAAATGGCCCCCCAAGCCCCCCGGGGTGGCTCGGGACGCCCCGGCGGAGCCGAGGCGCCCCTCGATCGCCGCGACACCGCGACGCTACTCGAGAATCGTCTCGAACTGGAACTTGCAGCCGATGGGGGTGTCGGCTTTCACGGCCTTGAAGCCCGACATGGTGTCGTAGTCGACGTCACCGTTCTCGTCGAAGCTCCACTTGCCGTTGATGCCCTCGAAGTTCTTCGTCGCCGCGATGGCCTTGCGCAGGGCCTCGCGCTTGTCGGTGACGTCCTTCGCCTTCTCGATGACCGGCGCCGAGCGCTTGATGGCGTCGATGATCACGCGGGTGCCCTCGGCTGCGTAGAGCGCGTACGAGGTCGGCTCCTTGCCGAACTTCGCCTTGTAGTTCTCGTACGTCTTGGCGCCGACGCCCCGCATCTTCTCGAAGGGCAGGCCGGCGAAGGTCACGCGCATGTCGGTCGCCAGCGCGGCGTCGCAGGTGGCGCCCTTGAGCAGCTCCTCCTCCAGCAGGCCGTCGGGTCCCATGAAGCGGGTGCGCGGCGCCGTCAGCCCGACTTCCTTCATCTGCCGGATGATCACCTGAGCGCCCGTCTCGATCACGCCGCCGAGGTAGACGAGGTCGGCGCCGGAGGCGCGGATCTTGGTGAGCACGGGCTTCTGGTCGGGCTGCTTCCAGTCGATGCCCTCGTTGGCGACGACGGGGAGACCGATCTTCTTCGCGGTGGCCTCGAAGACGTCGGCGATGCCCTTGCCGTACAGCTCCTGGTCGTTGAGGACGTAGACCTTCTTGGCGCCCATCCGCTTGGCCCACTTGGCGCCCACGGCGCCCTGGATGTCGTCGGCCGGGATCGGGCGGAAGTAATTCACGTAGCCGCCCGGGCGGTAGATCTCGGGCTCGCCGGGGGCGGCCCCGCGCTTCTTGGTGAGGCCGGGATAGGTGTTGGCCGGCGTCATCTGGGCCATGTGCGCGCGATTGGTGATGGGGATCGAGACCTTGGCGGCCCCGGAGTTGTAGGTGCCGATGTACACGATGGCGAGCGGATCGCCGATGGCCTTGTTCGCGTTCTCCGCCTCGACGGCGCCGTCCCACTTGCCGGTCTGCGGCGAGGCGTCGTCCAGGTTCACCACCTCGAGGCAATACCCGGCGACGGTGCCGTTGACCTCCGAGACGGCGAGGTCCACGCCGTTCTTCATGCCGGTGCCTTCCGGCAGCATCGCGCCTTGCATCGGCCACGATGTGTAGAGGCGAAGCTTGCCCTTCGGACACTGCTGAGCGGCGGCGTTGCCGCCGGCGGCGGCGAAGGCGAAGAGCACGATGGCGACCGTGATGATCCGTGAGACTCTCATGGCTGTCCTCCGATCGGGCGCTCGACCGAGATGGCGGGTATGAGACTATTCCGCTCGCTCGTTGTCAACTCAGCTGGGGCCATGGCGAGGTGAGGCGATGGCGCAACCCCACGTGATCTACCAGGCGAAACCGGGCTCGGCGCTCGAGGTGAACCGCGCCTTCTATACGCGCCTGGCGCCGGATGCCGGCAAGCGGACCCTGGTGGAGCGGTTCGTCATCCCGCGACGCTCGGGGCGGGCGTGGCCGGTGCGGGCCGGACAGATCTTTCGGATCGTGGCGGTCGAGGGGCCGCAGGTGGCCGACCTCAACGTCTGGAATCTCGCCAACCCGCGCGAGCGTTTCTGGGCCTCGCGCACGCGCCAGCTGCACCAGGCGCACGTGACGACGTTCGATCGGCTGTGGTCGTGCCTGCCCTACCTGCGCCCGATGCTGACGATCACGGCCGACACCATCCGGTACGGCCGCGACGCCGACGGCGCCGGCTGTCACGATCTGCTCGGCACCCGCTGCGATCCCTACGTCCACAAGCTGCTCAACGGCGAGGAGCTCGACCTCTGCTGCCATTCGAATCTGGTCAGGGCGGTGGCGCCGTATCGCCTGACCGAGCTCGACGTGCACGACGTGCTCAACGTCTTCCAGGTGACCGGCCTCACCGCCGAGGGCCGGTACTTCACGAAGCCGAGCCCCGCCAAGGCCGGCGATTACATCGAGTTCTTCGCCGAGCTCGACGTGCTGGCCGCGCTGTCGGTGTGCCCGCACGGCGATATGTCGGCGCCGGTGTGGGGATCGGGCGGAGGCGATCGGCTCGACATCTGCCGCCCGCTCGCGATCGAGATCTGGCAGCCGGCTGCCGAGCTGCTCGCGGGCTGGAAGTCGCCGACGCCGTCGGACTATCGCGGCGGCCACGGGCTGCAGGGCCCATGAGCGTCGTCACGATTCCCGCGCGGCGTGGCAAGGCGGCGCGCGTGCGCACGGGTCAGCGCATCCGCGTCGTCAACACCCACGGGACCCAGGTCGTCGACGCGTGGGCCTTCAACGCGCAGGACCCGGCCGAGTGGATGGCCATGGAGGCGAGCCGCGCGTGGTTCATGAAGCTCGCGGCGGCCGTGGGCGATTCGTTCGTGACCAACCGCCGGCGCCCGATCCTCACGCTGGTCGAGGACACGTCGGCCTGCGCGCACGACACATTGATGGCGCCGTGCGACCCGGATCGCTATGGCCTGCTCGGCGTGAAGGGCTATCACGACAACTGCCGCGACAACCTGCACGCCGCGCTGGCCGAGCTGGGGATGAAGATCCCCGCCACGCCGCCGTCGCTCAACCTGTTCATGAACATCCCGTGGACGCCCGACGGGCGGCTGGCGTGGGGCGAGCCCGTGTCGACGCCCGGGAGCTACGCGCTGTTCCGCGCCGAGATGGATCTGGTCGTCGCGTTCTCCGCGTGCCCCCAGGACATCCTGCCGATCAACGGGCTCACCGGGCGCACGACCGAAGCGCACTTCAGCATCGAATAGCCCGCGTTGATCCCACGGAGGCGCCGCCATGGAGCGACAGTTCGATCTTGTCGTCGTCGGGACCGGGGTGACGTCGGCGGTCGCGACACGCTGTCGCGAGGCCGGCTGGACGGTCGCCGTCATCGACTCCAAGCCCTTCGGAGGCACGTGCGCGCTCCGCGGATGCGTCCCGAAGAAAATCCTGGTCGGCGCCACCGAGGCCGTTCAGGCTGCGCGCGACCTGGCCGGCCACGGCGTGCGTGCCGACGGAGTGACCCTCGCCTGGCCCGACCTGATGCGATTCAAGCGCTCGATGGTCGATCCGACGCCGCGGCGTACCGAGGAGTCCTGGGCGAAGATCGGGGTCGAGCAGTTCCACGGTCGAGCCCGCTTCGTCGGATCGACCACGCTGGCGCTCGGTGACGACCGGCTCGTCGGCCGCCGCATTCTCATCGCGGCCGGCGCGAAGCCGGCGCCGCTCCCGTTCGCCGGTGCGGCGCGACTGACGACGAGCGAGGAGTTCCTGAACCTCGATCGGCTGCCCTCACGCCTGATCTTCGTCGGCGGCGGCTACATCTCGTTCGAGTTCGCCCACGTCGCTGCCCGCGCCGGCGCGGAGGTCACCATTCTCGACCGCGGCGCCCGGCCGCTCGACGCCTTCGACCCGGACCTGGTGGACCTGCTCGTCAAGCGCACCCGCGAGCTCGGCATGCGTGTGGAGCTGAACACCGAGGTCCGCGGCCTCGACGCCGCCGGTGGCGGCGTGGTCGTGCACGGCCTCCAGAACGGCAGCGAGCGGCGCTTCGACGCCGACATGGCCGTGCATGGCGCCGGCCGGGTCCCGGACATCGACGATCTCGATCTCGACGTCGCGGGCGTCAAGCGCGACAAGCGCGGTGTCATCGTGAATCAATTCCTGCAGTCCGTGTCCAATCCCGCCGTCTATGCCGGCGGCGATGCCGCCGCCAACGGCCCGCAACTCACCCCCAAGGCCGATCACGACGCGCTGGTGCTCACGGAGAACCTCTTGCAGGGCAACCATCGGACGCCGAACTACGAGGGCTTCGCGTCGTCCGTCTTCACCGTTCCCCCGCTCGCGTCGACGGGCCTGAGCGAGGCGGCCGCGCGCGCCCGAGGCTCGAAGGTTCGCGTGAATTCGCAGGAGACGTCGGGCTGGTTCAACACCCGCCGCGTCGGGGAGACGGTCTCCGGCTTCAAGGTGCTGGTCGAGAAGGAGACGGGCCGGGTCCTCGGCGCCCACCTGCTCGGCCCTCACGCCGACGAGGTGATCAACCTGTTTGCCGTTGCGGTCCGACTGGGGCTCCGGGCCGACAATCTGAAAGAGGCGCTCTACGCGTACCCGACCTACGGCTCGGACATCCGGTTCATGCTCTGACATCCGTCGGATTGACAATTCGAAACCGGCGGGCACAATTCGAGTGCACCCGGGAGCCAGAATGCGCTATCGACGCGTGACGTTTCGCTCGACGCGGCTGCGGACCGGCCAGCCCTGGCCCTTCGCTGGCGCCTGGGAGCACGAGAGCCTGCGCCTCCTGCTGCAGGCTCGCTGGCGCCCCGCGGCGGACATGTCCGAGACGGCGACCGCCATCGAGGTCACCGTCGACCTCGCGGGCGTCGACGAAGACGACTTCGAGGTCCAGCTCTTCGAGAACGGGCTGGTCGTCGAGGGGCGCCGGCAGCTGCCGTCGTGCGGTGAAGACGCGGTGTACCACGCGGCCGGCATCCCGCAGGGCCTCTTCCGTGTCGAGCTGCCGTTGCCGGCGCGTATCGACCCCGACCGCGTCGAGGCGCGCTACGAGCGCGGCCTCCTGCACGTCACGCTGCCGAAGCGCGCGTAGCGGGCGCGATGGCGGCCCAGTCCAGCGGCGGCCCGGGCGACTTCACGATTCCCGACGCGCTGCCCGTTCTGCCGCTCCGGGATGCCGTGGTGTTCCCGCTCACGGCCGTTCCGCTCCTCGTGCAGACTCCGAGCGCGATCCGGGTCATCGACGACGTCATGCGCGGCAACCGCCTGCTGGTGTTCGTGGCGCAGCGCAACGATACGCCGGAGCCCGTCACGCCCGAGAGCATCCATCGCGTCGGAACCGTGGGGGCGATCCACCAGATGGCGCGCATGCCCGACGGCGGCGTGCGTGCGATGGTGCAGGGGATCGAGCGCGTCCGCCTGCTCGACTTCGTCGCCAAGGATCCGTACCTCGTCGCGCGGATCGAGCCCGCCCGCGAGCCGACCGTCGCGGGCCCGGAGGTGGACGGGCTGCGCCGCGCCGTCCTCGACCTGTTCCGCCGGCTCGCGGAGGTTTCGTCGGACCTGCCCGACGAGCTGGCGGTCGCGGCGGAGAGCCTCGTGGAGCCGCGTCAAGTCGTGTACTTCGTCGCCTCGCTCGTTCGCATGGACACGGCCGCGCGGCAGGCTTTGCTGGAAGTGGACTCGATCGCCGAGAAGCTGCGCCGGCTCGTCGATGTGCTGCAGAGCGAGCTGACCGTGCGCGAGATCGGACGGAAGATCACGAGCGACACGGAGCAGCGGCTCTCCAGGAAGCAGCGCGACTACATCCTGCGCGAGCAGGTGAAGACCATCCAGAAGGAGCTGGGCGAGGAGGATAGCGACGACACCGAGGCGGCCGAGCTGCGCCGCCGCATCCAGGAGGCCGGCCTCCCCGACGAGGCGCGGCGCGAGGCCGAGCGCGAGCTGAAGCGGCTCGCGGGCATGCAGCCCGGCTCGCCCGAGCGCGGCATGATCGTCACCTATCTCGAGTGGATGGCGAGCCTGCCGTGGAGCAAGGTCGACGGCGGCACCATCGACATCCGCCGCGCGCGCGAGGTGCTCGACGAGGATCACTTCGACCTCGACAAGATCAAGGACCGCATCCTCGAGTACCTGGCCGTCCGGAAGCTCCGCCAGGAGCGCGGCGCCGGCGCCGAGCCGCCCCGGGTGACGGGCGACAGCCCGGCGCGCGAGCCGATCCTGTGCTTCGTGGGGCCGCCGGGCGTCGGCAAGACCAGCCTGGGCCAGAGCATCGCGCGCGCGCTCGGGCGAAAGTTCGTGCGCATGTCGCTCGGCGGCGTGCGCGACGAGGCGGAGATCCGGGGCCATCGCCGCACGTACATCGGCGCGCTCCCCGGGCGCATCATCCAGGGGCTGCGCCGCGCCGAGACGAAGGATCCCGTCTTCATGCTCGACGAGATCGACAAGATCGGCGCGGACTGGCGGGGCGATCCGTCCTCGGCGCTGCTGGAGGTGCTGGACCCGGCGCAGAACAACACCTTCGTCGACACCTATCTCGGCGTGCCGTTCGACCTCTCGCAGGTCCTCTTCATCGCCACCGGCAACGCGCTCGACACCATCCCGAGCCCGCTGCGCGACCGGATGGAAATCCTGACGCTCTCCGGCTACACGGACGAGGAGAAGGTCGGCATCGCGAGGCAGTACCTGGTGCCCAAGCAGCTCGGCGCGCACGGCCTCAAGACGGACGAGCTGGTCTTCGAGCCGGACGCCATTCGATTGATCGTGCGCCGCTATACCCGCGAGGCGGGCGTGCGGAACCTCGAACGCGAGATCGCCGCCGTGGCCCGCAAGGTCGCCCGCCGCCTCGCGGAGGGCCAGTCCGGGCCGTTCCGCGTCACCGCCGACAACCTCGCCGATTATCTGGGCCGTCCCCGGTTCTTCGACGAGGTCGTCGAGCGCACGGCGCGCCCGGGCGTCGCCACGGGCCTGGCCTGGACGCCGACGGGCGGCGACGTCCTGTTCGTCGAGGTGACGATGATGCCGAGCAGCGAGGAGCGCCTGGTGCTCACCGGAATGCTCGGGGACGTCATGCGCGAGAGCGCCCAGGCCGCCGTCTCGTACGTGTGGTCCAACGCCGAGGCGTTCGACATCGATCCCAAGCTCTTCGAGGGCAAGACCATCCACGTCCACGTGCCGGCCGGCGCCACCCCCAAGGACGGGCCGTCGGCCGGCGTGACGATGGTCACGGCGCTCGCGTCCTACGCCACGCGGCGCCCCGTGCGCAGCGACGTCGCCATGACCGGCGAGATCACCCTGCGTGGCAAGGTGCTGCCGGTCGGCGGCATCAAGGAGAAGGTCCTCGCCGCCCACCGTGTCGGCATCCGCACCGTCGTCCTGCCGCGCCACAACGACCTCGAGGACGTGCCGGCGGAGGTCCGCTCCGCATTGCGCTTCGTGTTCGCGGACGACGCCGCGGAGGTGCTGCGCCAGGCGCTGACGCCCGTCGCCGCGGACGCGCGCGCGGCCGCCCGCTGAGGCGGTCACATCGGGACGAGAAATCCCTCGCGCTCTGCCGCCTGTGCAAGCCGGCTGTCGAGTGTGTGCAGCATTCGACCTTGAGGGTGTCCTTCGGTCCAGTGCAGCGCCGCACCGAGCTGGAGGGCAGCGAAGGCGCGAAGTGAATGCAGTCGCAGCAACCGCGCCGCCAGGGACTTGACCACCTCGACATCGATCACGACGTGGCACCTCTCCATCATCTCGCCCAGTCGGATCTCGGCGACGCGCGCGGCATCCTCGGATACGGCCCTCTCGCGCACGAGCCGGCGAAGCGCGGAGACGACTTCTACCGGAGTCAGCGTCCACACCACCATTACGTTGTCGCCACTTACCCACGATGCGACACGCGAAGAACGTTCCTGATGGATCAGGAGCGGAACAACCGCCGAGGAGGGCCGCGACGACGTCTGCTCTCACCCGAGGCTTGCCGTGGATCCATTTGCGCGAGAGGGTGCCACTGCCGCGACGGACGACACCGCGACGCTCCAGGCGATCCAACCACTCGGCGTCGTCTCCAGGGACGGGGGAATGGGTGCCGGCGCGCTCGATCCGCGCAATGACGCGATCGCGATCACACACGAGGATGGACTCGCCGCGCTGCACTCGCCGCAGGTAGTGGCTCAGACGATTCTTGAGCTCAGCAATCTTTACGGTGACCGAGGCGCTTTGACGTGTCCTCATAGTCGGGATCAGGTACGTCGCGAACGACGTCGTGAGGTTGATGCCGTTCTCGACCACGACCTCCTCCATGAGCCCGTAGCCCAGGCCCTGCACGGCGCCGCCCTGGATCTGGCCCTCCACCGACTGCGGATTGATCGCGCGTCCCACGTCGTGGGCGGCGGCGTAGCCGAGCACGCGCACGACGCCCGTCTCGGTGTCGACCTCCACCTCGGCGGCGTGGGCGCCGAACGTGTAGTCGGGGAACACCTTGCCCGAGCCCGTGGCCAGATCGACGGGCTCGCCAGCAGGCGCGTGATAGACGCCGAGATGGCTGCGCGGGACGCCGACGCGCGCGCACTCGGCCAACAAACCTGCGATCGCCAGCGTGCGGCCGTCGCGCGTCACCACGCGGTCCTCGTCCATGTCGAGATCGTCGGCGTCGCCGCCGAGCATCGCCGCCGCGACGCCCAGCAGCCCGGCCCGCAGCTCGCGCGCCGTCTTGAGCACCGCGTTGCCGGACATGTAGAGCTGGCGGCTGGCCGTCGTGGTGCCGGCCAGCGGGGTCAGCGCGCTGTCGGACACGTGGACCGAGATGCGCGTCAGCGTCACGCCGAGGACTTCGGCCGCGATCTGGCAGAGCGAGGAGGCCTGGCCGCCGCCCACGTCGGGACAGCCGCAGCGGATGACGAGGCTGCCGTCCATCTCGAAGCCGACCCACGCGCTGGCCCAGTCGTGCAGCCACACGATGCGCCCGTACGGCTGGAAGTTGCAGGCGAGCCCGCGGCCGACCTTTATATGGGGCGCACGCGTCGCTGTCGGTGGCCCCAGCGCGGCCCACGCCCGCTCGCACAATTCCGGGATCGCGACGTGAGTCTCGATCACCTGGCCGACGGGCAGCGTGTCGCCTCGCCGCAACGCGTTCACGCGACGGACCGCGACCGGATCCATTCCGAGCGCCCGCGCGACGCGGTCCAGCTGGGACTCGTACGCGAACACGGTCTGCATGGCGCCGAATCCGCGCATGGCGCTGGTGGGCGGGTTGTTGGTGTACGCGACCCGCGCGTCGACCTCGACGGCGGGGACGCGGTACGGGCCCGCCGCCGTCACCGTGGAATAGAGCAGCACGAGCGCCGAGAGGTACGCGTAGGCGCCGGCGTCGGCGAGCAGCTCGATCTGCTGGGCGACGATCTCGCCGTGCGCGTTCGCGCCCGTGCGATAGCGCAGGCGATACGGGTGACGCTTGGCGCGCGAGAGCAGCGACTCCTGCCGCGTCCACACCATCTTCACCGGCCGCCCCGTCTTGAGCGTGAGCAGTCCCAGGTATGCCTCGACGGTGACGTCCTCCTTGCCGCCGAAGCCGCCGCCGAGATACGTGCCGATGACGCGCACGCGGTTCTGCGGGACCTGCAGCACCTCCGCCACGTCGCGGAAGTGCTCGATCACCTGCGTGGAGAGGCGAATCGTGATGACGCCGTCGGAGTCGATCCACGCCACGCCCGACTCGGGCTCGAGGTACGCGGCGTCGACGAGCTGCGTCGTGTACTCACCCTCGACGACGACGTTTGCGCCGGCCAGTGCCTTCGCCACATCACCCCGTGCGATGCGCCACTGGGCGAGCAGGTTGCCCGTCCCGTGCACAGGCGGCGCGCCCGGAGCCAGCGCGGCCTCGGGCGTGAACACGCCGGGCGTGACTTCGTACTCGACCTCGATCGCCTCGACGGCGTCGCGGGCCAGCTCGAGCGTCTCGGCGGCCACCAGCGCGACGGGCTCGCCCTGGTGACGGACGCGGTCCTCGGCCAGCACGTGCAGCGTCGCGCGCAGCGGCCCGACGGCCGTGGTCTGGCCTGGGACGTCGGTGGCGAGCGTGTTGCGCGGGACGTCCTTCGCGGTCAGGACGACAGCGACGCCGGCCATCGCCGTAGCCCGTTTCGTTTCGAGCCGGACGATCCGCGCTGACGGGTAGGGCGAGCGGAGCACGGCGGCGTGGAGCATGCCGGGCAGCGCCCAGTCCGCCGCGTAGGCCGTCGCCGCCACGACCTTGTCGCGCGCGTCGTGGCGGACGACGGGCTGGCCGACGACACGCAGCGCGTCGCGCGTGGCGACCGCGTCAGTCATTACCGCGTTCGCCGCGCACATAGGCCTCCACCGCGTCCACGATCTTCGTGTAGCCCGTGCAGCGGCAGAGGTTGCCCTCGAGCGCGGCGCGGATCGCCTGGCGATCGGGCCGCGGCTCGCGCTCGAGAAAGGCCAGCGTCGTCAGCAGCATGCCCGGCGTGCAGAAGCCGCACTGCACGGCGCCGTGGCGCACGAACGCCTCCTGCAGCGG
>WNGM01001101.1_pt1 | contig 21689 bp, 18 predicted proteins | sample 5400571 | NCBI WGS metagenome assembly WNGM01 (sample SAMN13153378, study PRJNA577476) | soil metagenome | isolation source: 100 cm soil or saprolite under Garry oak tree replicate 2 | place: USA:California | collected 2016-06-15 | reverse complement strand
CCCAGAAAATTCCAATGAAACTTTGCTCCGGTGTGCGCACGCTCGGAGTGTGAACGCCATCTCCGCCGAAAGCTTTGGCTTCGTTGTAAGCCGCCAAATATTCTGCGCTATCCATCGCGGGCGGCGGGGGAACGCGAAACTGAGACGATGATTGCACGACGAACGTTTTGCATTCGCCCCAGTGCGTGCCAAGCGCGATCGGAATCAAACTGATGGGATCCTGTCGCCAATAGCCGGGCATTTGGTTTGGAAAATAATCGGCGCCAAAATGCGGCTCTGGAACTTGCGAGCCATCGTTTGTGCGCAGAGCAAGGATTGCGGCTGCGGCGCGCTGGCCTAACGACACGCCGTTGGCACGTTCGTTCTTGTTGCTGACCTTCGCGAGATCTTCAGCCAGGAGTGAATCGAAAGCCGAGGCTTGCGACGGGTAAAGTGCGACCAATGTGTCGTGCGCCGCTTGCGCCACGGCTGCGTCGAGTGAGACCGGCGGTTTCGCCGGCTGAATTCCTGTGTAACTCTGGTAACCGCCGAGAACGGCGTTAACCGAATCGAAAATAGCGATGTGAACGATCGCCATGGCGCGACTGGCGCGAGTCGGTCCGAGCTGCTCGCCAAAGGTGCGCAATTCGCCCGGCGCCACCGGTGTATGATCCAGTCCGCTGGCGTTAATTGCGATCGTGTTCCAGCGATGAATAGAGTCGAGCGCATTTTTTGGCGCCAGTGCGGTGCGCGTCGTCTGCACGCCGTTAAAGCGCGGTCCAAAGAAATCACTAAAGCTCAGCGCACTGGCGTTATTACTGAAACATAAACAAAGCGCTAAAAGGATAGCCGAAGATGATTTCATATTTGTTGCGGATTAGTCGCCATTGGTGGCGAGGGTCGAGCGGCAAAGAGTTTGCCGCTTTCTACGGAAAAACTCAACTGGAATCGTCTGAACAGAGCGATTTATGCAGCAGGATTCGCACCGGCATGACGGCCGGTTTAGCTACTCTGATATCCCGCGTTAGATCGATCCGGTCCGAATCTAGGCGGCTGGACTTGCGCGGGATTATTTGCGCCGCAGCGGCACCACGATCTCTTCGTTGTTGCGCGTCAGAATTACCTGGCCATCCTCGATTCGCTTGACCATGACCTGGTAAATTTGAGTGCCGATCTGGAGGCCGAACTGCTGGCCTTCCTGCATCGATTTGCCATTGATGATCGCAAAATGCGTGGCGCCATCGACCGTGATCGTGCTAACGACGAATGCGCCGGGTGGAACTTCGCCTTGACTGGTTCCGCCACTGCCACTGCCACTGGCAACTCTTCCAGTCGGCTTCCAGCCGATTGGCGAAAATGGATTACGGGTTCCGGCGTCGAGGTTGAAGGAAGATTTATGTTTGATCGCGACGGCGGCGGGTTCATCCGCGCCGAACAGAGCCGGCGCCGCAAGGATCAAGGTGAAGAGAAGTGAAAAAAGTATTTTCATCGCTTTTCAATAACGGTGGTCGCGGCGATGCCGACCTGTTGAAATTGCGGCTCGTTAGGCACAACGTGGATGGTCAGTTTCGTGATGGAAAGCAGCGGCTCCCGGTTCTCGAGCTCAGCGATCGCTTTGCCGAGGGCCGCGAAATCGGCCTGGGGCATCTCGATCAGCCAGTTATATTTGGTCCAGGCCGCAAGCTCGCTTTGTTTGAAGTTCGCGTTGCTCTCTAATCGGGCAACTGTGCGATCGATTTGCTGACTTGCAAAAAAGGTCTTCATCCGAGGTGGAAACCACGCGATCGGCGCGCCTTCCGGAGAGAAAGCCTTGAGTGCGGCAAAACGCGCGGTCGCGTCCTTGGCTTGGCGTTCGAGATTGGCCGCTTTGGCCATTTCAGTTTTCGAGCCGTCGATTTTTTGCTGGCGATCTGCAATCTGGGCCAAGGCACCGTTGCGAATTTTTTGGAGCGGCCCGAGGAAAAAGGTGAAATAAACGTAGAGCAGAACAATCAAACCCATCGTGCTGAGCAGGAGTTTCTTGATCTGATCTTTGGAAAGTTTAGGAAGATTCATTTCTTCGTTTTGTTCGGCTCGGCGCCGGTGTTGCAGCCGGTTTTGCAGCCGCGTTGGGGTTAAGGGTGATGGACAAGATGTAACGAGCCATCGGTACGTTGGTGCCACCGAGGTTCGCGACGGCTTCAACGTCCTCGAGTGTTTTAAATTCCACTTTCACATTGTGATAACTCTTGCCGAGCTGTTCGAGCAACATCTGGCGCAGATCCTCCGCTGCGGATCGTGGCTCGCGCGCCGCGGCCACGCCATCGATCGTGATCGTCACGCCTTTGTCATCTTCCAAAACTCCGGCCTCCATGCCGGTCAGTTGCGCATTGGGCGGGACGCAACGCGAGAGTTTCTCCAAAAATGGTCCCCAGAAAAAACGATTGTCGATGTAATCGTCGAGGACGCGCGTCGTGTTAATGAGATCGGTGAGCTGGGCTGAGCGTTTTTGCGCCTGGGTAACTTGGGGCTCCAGCTTTTTCCAATCGCCGTCGATGGCGCTGAGTTTGGCTTTGATTTCAAAGGTTTGATACGCGTTCCACGCGTAGTAGAGAAAAAGGAGTGCGCCGCAGCTCACGAGCACAATGATTCCGATCTTGAGCGGGTCACGTTTCCGCTGCCGCTGCTCCAGAATTTCCTCATGCAGGAGATTGAGGTGAAGTGCCATTGCTGCTGGTCAGGTTTTGAGATATTCGAAGGCCGCCCCGCAAGCGACGTTGAGTGAGACAAATTCGTTAGGCAAAGTCTGCCGTTTCGCCGCCGGCAGCGCGACCTCGCAGGTCTCGAGCGGGTCCCAAATTTCACACGGCAAACTGAGTTCGTCACTCAACGCCTGCAAAACCGTTTCCGCACGCGCCAACCCGCCGGAAACAAAAATTCGGTTGATCCCTTCTTCGCGCTGTCCCTCGAAAAATCCAATCGAATTGCGCACTTCCATTCCGAGTCGCGCCAGCGATCCGCGACAGATGTCGGTCATTCCTTCGTCGCCCTGTTGAATCATCAGCCAGGCGGCATCGGCATCGAGCGCGTCCTCGGCCGTGAGGGCGTGCATCAGGGCCTTGCCGCCGTAATCGATGCTTCGGACCAGAACGAGTTCGCCTTTGCTCCCAATCAACACGGTGCTTTGCAGATGTCCCATATCGAGCAAAAGAAACGCGTCGTTTGCGAAGATCTCCGGATAAGCGAATTCGAATGCGTTAAATGAACAGACCGTAGCGAGCTGAAGTATGTCCGCCGAAAGGCGAATTTTATTTGCAGCCGCGAGGATTTGTTTTACCTGGCTTCGCAGCATTCCGCCGACGAGATATTTGGTCTTAGTGACAACACCGCTTTGCACGGCCACCTTGGCGCCGGCGGCCGACTCTTTTTCATTTGTCGATTCGTCATTTCCTTGGGCCGCGACCGGAGCGACGTCGAGGACGAAGTCTCTGCATTCCTGGTTCAACACTGCCAGCCCGTTTAAGCGCAGTGCAGTCCGGAGCAGTTCCACCGGTGTATCTGGCTGCTCAATGATGCGTAGTATCGCGCTCGGGTCGGAGACAGCGAAGGCACACGCTTTCGCGCTCCCGCCGAGCTCGTGAATTAGTTGTTTGAGTTCGCCGGCGAGATCGTCGGCTGAGGCGAACTCTTCGGGCACAGGGCGGGACGCTAAGCTTGTCAGAACGAATCGTGAATCGCTCTTTCGTCGAAGCGCGACACCTTTGAGCATGTGTTTGCCCAAATCGATGCCGACAACAGAATCTGCGCGTTTCGCCATGATGCTGCTACCCCCTGTAGCGGGAAACGTGCCTTGCGATGGCGCTTTTTAGGCTGCGAATGCATAGACGGCCACGTCGCCAGCTCCAGATTCAGGCCGCGACTGCCGCCCGATAACCGAAAAATTCCCGCTCCTTGATGATCTGCGCCACTTCCGGCGGCACCATTTCCTCCCAACTTTTGTCACCGGCTTTTAACTTGGCCAACACTGTTGCTGGATAGATGCGCAAGAAATCCTTCCGATAATCGGCGATCTCTTGGATGTAGCAATTGTCGATCAAGTATTGAAAAAGCGCGCGCAGATTCGGGGCAACGTGCACCTTGGTGGCGCTCAAAATCGCACCCGTCGTTTCGTCGATCATCGGATAGACGTAAAGCTTCAGCCCGTGTTTAAACATGCGCCCAAGCGCCTCTAGAATTCCGCCTTCGAGGTTGAGGTAATATTTTTCGTCAAGAATCTCGATCAAACTCGGGACGCCCATGACCAGGCCGATCATGCGGTTGGTGTAGCGCGAAAGATAACCGGCCAGGCGATAATATTCGCCGAACTTGGAGATCAACACCGTTCGCCCGAGCGCGCCGAGAATATCCACTCGCGCCAAAAAATCGGCGTGATTGAGCTGACCTTCCGAAAGCAGATTTTCCAGCGTCATCTCCATTAGCACGACCGTATCTTCTTCCGAGCACCCAGATTCCTTCAGGAATTGGCCGCGCGCGCCTTCAAGCATGTCGTTGGTCGCGTAGGTAACCGGCCGAAAACTGCCGCGTTCGATCAGAATCGCTTTCTTATGCAGAATCTCCGAGGGTTGGACCATTTCGCCGTCGGCCGTAAACATGACCGCATCGGTCAGGCCCTGGCTCACGAGCTGCAGATTAATCAGCCGATTATCGATCTTGGCGAAACTTGGGCCGGAAAATTTGATCAGATCGACCTGAATTCTTCCGGGCGCGAGATTTTCCTGGAGCGACGAAATCAACCGTTCCGGTTGGGAATAGTAAAACGCCCCGTAAAGCAAATTCACTCCGATCACGCCAAGAGCTTCTTGTTGATCCGCGTTCGATTCATCGAGCATGCGCACATGAATGATGATTTGACTCGGTTCGCCGCGCGGCTCGGTCTGAAAACGAACGCCCAGCCAGCCATGCGATTCATTGTGCTGTTTAAAGCTTCGGGCCGCTACCGTGTCGGCGAAAACGAAAAAGGTGCGATCGCCGCCGAGCTTGGCATCAAGGCGCTTGACCAGCAGTTCGTATTCGTGATCAAGCATCGTCCAGAGACGCTTGCGGCTGACGTAGCGATCGGTCGGTCCGTAAATCGCGTCGCTAAAGGTCATGTCGTAGGCCGACATTGTTTTGGCGATCGTGCCAGCGGCGCCGCCTACGGTGAAAAAGCGGCGCGCCACTTCCTGACCAGCCCCGATTTCGGCGAATGTCCCGTACTTTTTCGCATCCAGATTGATCTGAAGCGCTTTTCGGTTTGTCCCGACGTCCATCTCCGCCTTCATACAAATTCTGTAGCGGCGATTCTTTACGACTGCAAATGTTGCAGCTGCCGCCGTCTTTGGGGGCAATTCGGCCGACGAAGACGTCGGCAGCTGAAACCTAGAGCCGCACTTGCTCTGCGCTATTTGACGGGATCCACCCGCGTAGGTTATTCGGTAAGACCGCGTAAACCCAGTCCCCGCGCTGGCTGACAATTTTAATTTCACTGCCGGCCGGCAAGGTCAGGACGCGATTAGCATTGTCCGCGGTGGCAAGGCGCGCTTCGACCTTGTCGCCGGTGACGACGGCCAGTCCCCGACCATTTTTCCCACGGCTGAGTTCGTAGGAAGCGCCAACCGCTATTACGAAGATCGACAGGGACAGGATCGACAATGCAATCGGGCCGCGGCCGCGCCCCCGGCCCAAAACCCAGGTCGCGACCGAGAAAATACCGATCCAAAACGAGATCGAGGCAGCGAGGGCGTATTGATTTTCATCGGCGAACGCGAAAATGCGTTCCCATCGGTTCGGAACCAATTCGAGCGCGCGAGCTTCATCACGCGCAATCCGCAGATTGGCCTCGGCTTCGGGATGATGTGGATCGAGTGCGAGCGCGCGTTCGTAGCTAAGGATGGCGCGACCAAAATCGTTTTTTCGAAAATAAGCGTTCCCCAAATTGTAAAAAAGATTTGGCGTGTCCCGTCCGGAACGGACCAATTCCTCGTAATCGTCGATCGCCGCCTTGAAATCACCGGCGGCGTATTCCTGATTGGCTTTGGCGAACTGCGCGCTCGGTTCCGCCGCCAGGATCGAAGCGCAAAGTAACCACAGACCTGCGCAGCTAATAACTATTCGGTTTCTCATGCGCGCAAACTTTCCAGCAACCTCAAAACTTCTTCTCGTTCGTCGCTCGAGATCGTGTTCGCACCGTTTCCGCTTCCACTGAAGCGTAATTCGTCGCTCCGGTCGAAGAGAGTGCGCAATTGTGCCCGTTCGCGTTCGCCCAAATCAAATGCCTTCGCCGCCGTTTCCGCGTCCACTGCGTTTGGATTGATCTTTTTGACAAGCGCCGTTTTAACCCGCACAACCCGGGATGCGTTTGAGAAATATTCCTGCGGCGACAATTCAGCTCGCCGTAATTTCCGCAGAAGTTCGCCGGATTCGTGTTGCAACGCTGCTGTGCGTTGCGCCTCGAGATTGTCGATCTTCGCTTGCCGAATTTTCCAGCCAATGAATCCTAACAACAGAATGAACGGCGCTAATTGCGCGATCCAAAAAACCGGGCGCGCATAAATTGGGGTGAAGGATCGGACCCGCCCGAGATCGGTCAGCTGATACAAAATGTCCTGCGGCTTTGCTGTTGACGCAGGGGTAACGCCCACCATTGCTGTCGGCGTAGCCGATGTTGCCGCAACTGCCGGAGCTTTTGCGGCACTCGGGGCCGGCGCCGTGCCGCCTTCGACTTGAATCGGCACCGCGTCGCTCCGTAACGTGACGTAGTTTTCTTTGATTGGATCGAAGTAAGCGAAAACCAGCGGCGGCACCGCCGGTTTCTTTTCATTAGGCGCTATCACCATCTCGAAAGTTTTCTCTCCGCTAATACCGACGTCATCGTCCTGTTTAAATTTCGAAGAAGGCGGATATTTGTGCCAACCCCGTTCGTCCTCGAGTGCGGGCCCATTCATCCGATCAAAATTTCCGCGGCCGGTGATTGTCGATGTTACGGTGATCGGATCTCCGACTTGGACGGTTTTCGGTCTTGCATCGGCGGTCATGGTGAAATTGCCAATCGCTCCGGAGAAATTCGGCGGCGCATTCGGCGGAAGCGGTTTCACGTTGAGCGTGGCGGTTTCGCTTTGAATCGGCAGCTCGGTTCGCTCGCCCATGCTGCCAAAGGGGTCGCTGAAAAATGGATCGGAGAACGGATCATCTAAATTGAATAGATCGAATGGCGATCGCGGACGCGTTGTTCGCGGGGCGCTCGGTCGCCGCGGGAGGACAACAACGGCCTTGGCCGTGACCGGTCCGATTTCAAATTTTCCAGGTCGCGCAGCGGCAATTGCAGTTTTGAAGGTGTAAACTTGATAAGTTCTGCCACCGATCGTTTCCAGATTTTCGCGCGGCTGCTGCAGCTTTTGGGTCGTGAAACCCTGACCGGAAAGTTCCGGTCCATCTTGAAGCCGGCCACGCGCGCGCGGATCGAATCCCAATCGAATTTCGGCTGGAACCATCTCGCCGACATACGCGTCTTTTTTGGCGACAACTAATTCCGCGAAAGCAAGCTTACTCGCGGCCTGAGTTTGGCCGCTTTGGCTCGAGCCCGCCGAGCTGCGCGATCCTTGCGCCACGTTCAAGACCAGCTCGGGCGTGCGCAGCGAATCGCTTCCGACGCGTACCGTCTGCGGCGGAATGTTGAACTGACCGGCTTTCAACGGCAGCACACTGTAGGTGTAGGTGGCCGACGACGAATTTTCGTTTCCACCGAAGCCGAAACTCAGACTTGATTCATACATTTGGCCCGTCTGATGAATTTCAAGGCCATCGACCGAAATCGATTCCGGAACCTTCGCCTTGTTTGCGCCGCTGATTTTGATTTCCAACTGGACGATCTGTCCAACCGCCGGCTGGGAGTTACTCAGCACCGCCGTGACGCTGGGCGACGCCGCAAAAGTGGATTGCATCGCCGCAATCGCGATTGGCACCAAAAACAGAATTCGTCGAAACATCGACATCGTCATCAACCATCAACTTTCGGAGGGGTCACCAGTCATTATAGACATGGCGTCGGACCTTGCGTTCATCAAGCTGGACCCGCTGTTCTTCGTCCTTCATTGATTTCAAAAGAAGCTCGGCCTGTTTCTCGCTCATCTGTCCCTCTTTTTCCGGCTCGGCTTCGGCTAATTGCCCAGCATTCTGCGGGTTCTGCGGCGGTTGGTCGCCATTGGCTCCTTTGATTTCCCCGGCCAATTTTTTTTGCGGTGACGAAGTCGGCGTTGCGGAGGGAGTCGCATTTTCGCCTTCGTCTTCGCCTGGAGAGGGCGATGACGTTTGATCGTCGCCTCCACCCGGACTCGGCGATTCTTCCGGCTGTTCCTGATCGCGCCCTGATTGTCGATCCTGTCCGCCAGCGGACGGACTGGGCGTGGCGCCTGCATTTTTGTTTTCTCCTTTTCCGGGAGAGGGCGAAGGTTGATTCGCTTGCTGTTGATCTTTCCCCGGCGCTGGCGATGGAGTTTCGCCCGCCTGAGATTGCTGATTGTTTTTCGGTTCGTTCTTGGCCTGCGCCTGGTTCGACTTATCTTGAGAATTTTTGCTCTGGCTGCTTCCTGATTGATTTTGCGATTGCGCCTGCTGGCTCTGTTGTTGTTGTTGTTGCTGGTTTTGATTTTGATCTTTGCCGGAACTGCTCTGCGATTGAGATTGTTGCTGGTCTTGGTTCTGTTCGCCGCCGCCACCGCTTTGTTGCTGATTCTTGTCTTTTTTATTTTGCTGTTGCGGTGGCGGCGTTGGTTTTTGTTTCGGGTGCTGTTTCAACCGCTCGATCTTCTTTTTGACCTCCTCCAAATTGGCTTTGGCCGCTTCATTTTTCGGATTCAGTCTCAAAGTCGATTCGTAATGCGACGCCGCGTCAGTCAGGTCCTTTAGCGTGGTCTCGTTCGTCTGGTCCATGTCGGCGCGGTCTTCGAGTGTCCGGCCAAGATTAAAATGGCTGTTTTCTTGAAGTCCTTTGTCGGGTGAGAGCAGAGCGTTGCTGAACGATTGCAGCGCCTTGTTGTAATCACCCATTTTGAAAGCGGCCGCGCCCGCATCGAATTCGATTTTTTCTTTTTGCGACGAATCCGGATGTGATTGCAGATCTTCTTGGAAGCTCTTGTAGGCGTCGTTGTATTTTCCTTCGCGATAAAGATTCAACCCGGTGGCAGCTCCAAACGCAGGTCTCGCGAAAATTAGAAGCAGCGCGGTCGCCGGCACTGCGATCTTTGACCATTGCGGCACGCGAGCACGGGCGCGGACTCGTTTGCGTTCGCCGATCAAGATCGACATCGTCAGCGCGAGCATCGCCGCGCCCAATGGCCATTCGTAACGCTCAATCGGTCTCCGCCCCAAGCGCGCATCAATGTCGGCCGCTTTCATGCTCGCCAACCCTTGCGCGTAAAGTTGCGACATCGTTCGCGGCCCGTCGTCGAGGTGCAGATAAAACCCGCCGGTAGCTTGAGCGATTTCGCGCAAGCGCTTCTCGTCGAGCTTTGATTTTACAACTTGGCCCGCGGAATCTTTCACGAATGCCGTTCCGCCATCGTCGCTCGTAATGGGAATCAGTGAGCCTTGCGGCGTGCCCACGCCCACCGTGAAAATCTTCACGCCGGCATCGGCCGCGGTCTTCGCCACCTTGGCGGCGTCGCCGCTGAGCTCTTCGCCATCAGTGAAAATGATCAGCGCGCGATTTCCGGCGGCGCTTTTTCCAAATGTGTTTAGAGCGAGATTGATCGCTTCCGAGATGTTCGTGCCACCTTCGGGGATCGTTTTCGTATCGAGATCATTAATCGATTCGACTTCCGCTTCGTAATCAATTGTTAACGGCGCCTGCAAAAACGCGCGGCCGGCAAAGGCAATCAGTCCAACCCGATCGCCTTGGAGCTGGTTCACCAGGTCCTGGGCCGCGAGTTTGACGCGCTCGAGCCGGTTCGGCTGCACGTCGTTTGAAAGCATGCTCCGCGAAGTGTCGACGGCAAAAAGCAGGTCGAGACCTTCGCGCTTCACATCTTCGTAAATGTAACCCCATTGCGGTCGAGCGAGACTTACGATCGCAAGCGCAAGTCCGAGCATGAGCAAAGCAAATCGGAACAGGCGGCGCGAGCGGTTCACAGTCGCAGCGAGCTGCGGAAGCAGCCGCGGAGAAACGAATTCGCGAAGTCTCGCGATTCCTCGCCGTTCGGCGCGCGCAAATAAGAATGCGAGAACCGGAATTACCAGCAGTGCCCAGAACCAGATTGGTGCGCCAAAGCTCATCATGGCAATTTTTTCCAAATGGTTTGCGACAACAAAAGCTGCGCCACCAGCAGCCCGCAGCCGCTCATGATGCAAAGCGGAAACAGGTCGCGGTACTCCTGATATTTTTTTACAGCCACGGTCGATTTCTCCATCTTGTCGATGTCGCTGTAAATCTGCTCGAGCGACTTGGTGTCGGTCGCACGGAAAAATTGGCCATCGGCAATCTGCGCGACCTGTCTCAAACCGGCCTCGTTAAATTCCACCCGCTGGTTTTGATAGAGCAGATTTCCAAGCACGTCGGTCATCGGTCCGCGTTGAGTAAAAATCGGCGCCGGCGCGATCCCGGTGATTCCGGCGCCAATGGCATAGAAATGGATCTTCAGAGCTTTGACGGCTTCGGCTGCCGTGTTCGGTGAAATTTTGCCGGCGTTATTTTCGCCGTCGGTCAGCAGAACGATCGCGCGGCTTTTTGAATGTTTGTCGTTCAATCGATTTGCCGCCGAGGCCATCGCCGAGCCGATCGCGGTTCCATCTTCGACGAGTCCGATTCGCACTCGCTCGAGATTTTGTAGAAGCCAATCGTGATCCAGCGTCATCGGACTAACAACATATGGCCGGCCGGCGAAGGCGATGATTCCAATGCGATCGTTCGGTCGACCTTCGATGAACTTGCGCGTGACTTCGCGGATTGCGTCCACCCGGGTCGCCTGTTCGCCGCCGATGGTGAAGTCTTTGGTTAGCATCGACCCGGACACATCAAGCACCAGCATGATGTCGATCCCGCTTGCTTCGACTTGGGTCAGGCTCTTGCCGAGTTGCGGTTGCGCCAGAGCGACCACGAAGATCGCGAGGGCTGCAAAAATTAAAGCCCGCAAAAATTTTCCAACGCGTGCAGCGCTTTGCTTGCCGATCGCGCGCAGCGTCGCGGTCGATGAAAAGGTCAGCGCCGCAGCCGGACCGCGTTTGCCGCGGAGATAAGCGAGCAGCGGAATTGCCAGGAGGAGCAAAAGCAGCCAAGGACGCGCGAACGTCAGGGCAGTATTTGCCGGCCACCAATCAAGCAAGCGCAAGTTGCTCTCCTTTCACAAAGCGCGTCGCCTCTTCCAGCAGAAGCCGGCTATCCGCCGATGTCGCTTCGTAACGCGCGAACTTGATCAAGTCGCACCGGTTCAAAAAATCTTCGAGCAGCGATTTCTCGTTCGCCGAAAACGGCGACGATTTCGCCAGGGCGGTAAGAAATTCGACCGATGTCTGTCGCGTCACCGGCAACGCGTATTGATTAGTCACGTAGCGTCGCAAAATATCCGAAACGCGAATGCTAAACAGGTACGGATTCGTTGTTTCGATTTCACCACCGATCGACTCGAGTTCTTCGAGCGCGATTTCTCGTGGCAATTTTGGCGGCTCCGCCAGTTTGCGTTTTCGGGTGAAGAACCAGACGATCGAACCGATCAGGCACAGTCCAACAAAGCTCGCCAGAAAAATCACCCACGTCGGGACAAACGAATAATCAACCGGCGGCGCGATCTCGTGAAATTGTTGTTGGGCGAGAAAGATCGACCCGCCTTCGCCAACCAGCCTTCGCATAAAGCTACGTCGTGTCGAGAGGCTACGGCGTGGCAAGCAATGCAAGATCGACATCATCGGCTTAGCGCGTGGCGGCGCGACGCTCACGCAGTTTGAAAAACGAACGTAGCGCCGGCAGATAGTCTTCGCTCGTCCGCAACGTGATTGCGTCGATGTTGTTGCGGCGAAGCGTGCGCGAAAGCTCATGCGCTTTCTCGTCGGCCAAATCGGTAAATCGCGTTCGTGTCCCACGGTCCGCAGTGTTGATTTCGATTTGTTCCCCGGTCTCGGCGTCCTCGAGCGTGATAATACCGACATTCGGCAGCACTTGCTCCCGTTCGTCCTGAACGTGCACGGCGATGAAATCATGGCGTCGGCCGCTGACCGCGAGCGTGTGGGAGAAGTCCGGCGCTTGAAAATCGGAAATGAAAAAGACAACCGCGCGACGCGTTACGACTTTGTTTAAATAATCGAGCGCGAGCGCGGGATCAGTTCCGCGGCCGGCCGGTTCGAAAAACAAAATCTCGCGAATAAGTCGAAGCGTGTGCGAGCGGCCTTTCTTCGGTGGAATGAAAAGTTCGACCCGGTCGGTGAAAAGAATCAGCCCCACCTTGTCGTTGTTGCGGATCGCGCTGAAAGCGAGCAGACAAGCCACTTCGGCAGCCAGTTCGCGTTTTGATTGCGCGGCGCTTCCAAAATTTCCCGATGCGCTAACATCGACAATCAGCATCACGGTCAGTTCGCGTTCCTCGGTGAATTTTTTCACGAACGCAGTCCCGAGCCGTGCTGTCACGTTCCAATCGATCGCGCGAATTTCGTCGCCCGGTTGATACTCGCGCACATCCTCAAAATTCATTCCGCGACCTTTGAAGACACTGTGATAATCGCCGGCGAAAACGGTCTCGACCAGTCCTTTGGTCTTGATTTCGAGGGTGCGGATTTTCTTGAGAATTTCCGCGGTTCTTTCCTGCAAACCGTTCATCGCGACTTAGGGAACGGGAAGGCCGGCAAAAATTCGTTCGATGATGGTTTCGCTCGTGACTGCTTCAGCCTCGGCCTCGTAGCTAACGATGATGCGATGCCGCAAGACATCCGGTCCGATGCTTTTTACATCTTGCGGTGTGACATAACCGCGGCCGTTCAGAAACGCGTGAGCCCGCGCGCCGAGCGCGAGATAAATCGTGGCCCGCGGCGACGCGCCGTAACGAATCAATCCTTCCAGATGCAAATTGTAAGAAGCCGGCTCGCGCGTCGCCCAGACAACATCGACAATGTAATCTTTCACCCGGTCGTCGATGTAGATCTGGTTCACCACGTCGCGCGCGGCGATGATTTGTTGCGGCTCGATCACCGCATTGACGCGCAGATCAGGCGCGGAGGTCGCCATTAAATCCAGGATCTTGCGCTCCTCGGATTTTTCCGGATAACCAATGTTCAATTTGAACATGAAGCGGTCGAGCTGCGCTTCGGGAAGTTGATACGTTCCCTCCTGCTCGATTGGATTTTGTGTGGCTAGAACCAGAAACGGATCGGGGAGGGGATAGGTTTGTTCGCCAATGGTGACCTGGCGTTCTTGCATCGCTTCGAGCAGTGCGCTCTGCACCTTCGCCGGCGCGCGATTAATTTCGTCGGCCAGAATTAGATTCGAAAAGATCGGCCCGAGCTTGGTCGTGAATTCGCCCGTGCGCGGATTGTAAATGAGCGTCCCGATCAAATCGGCCGGCAAAAGATCCGGCGTGAATTGCAATCGTTGGAAGCCGGTCTGGATGGCCGCAGCCATCGTTTTGACGGTAAGCGTTTTGGCCAAACCCGGCACGCCTTCGAGCAGAATGTGACCGTTGGCAAGAAGGCCGAGCAACAAGCGGTCGACCAGATATTTTTGGCCGACAACGACATGCGAAACCTGCTCGCGCAGAGCCGGGATCCAGCGGCCGAGCTCCTGCACGTCACGGGTGATTTCCTGCGTCGATTTCATGCCTGTAGTCAGACATGGTTGCTAGAAAAAACGTTCGATCAACTGTTGCGATGGGCCTTTCGTCGAGAGGGCGTGACCCTCACCTCAAGCCTCTCCCCCAGTGAGGGAGAGGAAGACGCGAAGCGGCAGGTGAGGGTGAGAATCAGTTTCGGCGGGTCTCCGTGCGGGGGCGCAAAGTCAAAATAATCGGTAGGCCGCTATAGGGTTCGGCATCGCGGATTCTAGCTTCGAGATAACGAACATAGGACTGAGTAAGCAATCGCGGATCGTTCACAAACAGCACGAACTCCGGTGGTTGAAGATGTTCTCTACGGTGAATCCGTCCTTTGGCGGATCGATCTCGCGTTCCCGCAGCCTGGGCAGTGTAAAAAAGTTTCAATCGCCGGCCTTTCACCATCGGCGGCGGATTTGCAGCGAACACCGCGCGCATCAATCGATTCAAAACTCCGGTCCCGATACGCGTGGTTGCCGCTTGCCGAATTTTGCCAATCATTCCGAAAAGCCGATCCACGTTTTCGCCCGTGCGCGCGGACGCGACCAGCACCGGCGCGTAATTGAGAAAGAAAATCTTCTCTCGGGTTTCAGCAACAAGTTCGCGGATCGTCTGTCGCTCGCCGCGCTTCGGTTTAACGAGGTCCCACTTGTTCAAAACAACCAGCGCCGCTTTGCGCGCTTCCTGGATTAATCCGGCGATTCGTTTGTCCTGCGCAGTCACGCCGCTGGTAAGATCGACAATCAGGACACACAAATCGGCGCGGCGAATACTTCGTTCCGCGCGCATGACGCTGAAGACTTCAACCGAGCTCGAGAGTTTACCGCGCCGGCGGATTCCAGCCGTATCGATGAACAAAAAGCGGCGGCCATCGCGTTGGTAAGAGATATCGACTGAGTCGCGCGTCGTTCCGGGCAATTCGCTCACGATCGCGCGTTCGCTTTGCACGATCGCGTTAATCAGGGATGATTTGCCCACGTTCGGCCGGCCGATGATGGCGATGGAAAGCGAATTGCTGATTGCTGATTGCTGATCGCTGATCGCCGGCAGGAGTTGTTCGATTTGATTGAGCAACTCCGCAATGCCGCGATTATGCTCGGCACTGATTGAAACGATTTTCTCAAAGCCTAACGCATCGAATTCAGCGGCAAGAGAGTCGTGCTTGTCATGGTCGATCTTGTTAACCACAAGCACGATCGGTTTTCGCGACTTGCGGAGCGTGCGCGCGAGATCGCTATCGATGGGGGAGAGGCCGTCCTTTCCGTCGACAACAAAGAGTAAGAGATCGCTTTGGCGCAGCGCGTCTTCCGCGGTTTGACGGACTTGTGCGGTGAGATCCTTTTCGCCGGCGCCAAAAATTCCGCCGGTGTCCCAGAGTGTGAACGGTTGTTCTCCGCGCGAACAGATTGCCGAGATCCGGTCGCGCGTAATCCCGGGCTGATCGTGAACGATGGCGATTTTGCGGCCAACCAGGCGATTGAAGAGTGCAGACTTCCCGACATTCGGACGTCCGATGATTGCGACGCTCGGGATATTCGTTAGGCCGCTCATTGTTGGTAACTGATAACTAACAGCTGAATCCGCCTCTCCCCTTGATCAAGGCGAGAGGACTAAGGTGAGGGGTTCGCACCATTTGGCGGTAAACTGCGACCCTCTCCCTTGTAAAAGGAGAGGGGATCACTCCCATCAATGAAACGCGAATTCTGACGCAGCATTAATCCCGCGCTGCGTGCGCGTGCCCCTCAGCTTGTAACTGACGCACGCCTTCCATCACGTAGATGATCCCGGAAATAAGAGTGAAAGCTCCGGCGACGCTGACAACGAAGAGGAGAGGAAGGAATTGAAGCTGCAACATGACCCAGGCGATAGCGCACATTTGGCAGACGGTTGCTACTTTTCCGGTCCAACTTGGTTTTATGCGCATTTTACTGCCGATGAAATAGTGCAGGATTCCGGCGCCGACCAGGATTACCGCGTCCCGAGTGATCACCAGAACAGGGAACCACGCCGGAAATCTGCCGTACTCGGGATCGACCTCGCTCCAGTTGCTGATGCTCAAAGTAATGATGCCGCTCAGCAACAGTCCCTTGTCCGCGATTGGATCTAGAATCGCGCCGAGTGCGCTCCGCTGTTTGTAGCGGCGGGCGATGTATCCATCGAGTCCGTCGCTCACGGCCGCGATCAGAAAAATGGCGATAGCGGTGAAACGTTGCCACTCCAACGGCGCCCCGCGTTGAATGCTTTGACCATAATAAATCGCCATGGTGACGAACGCCGGGATCATCAGGATGCGCGCAACGGTGATCTTGTTGGCAGTCGTCATCGGGCTTCAAAAATAAATTGTAGGGCGTTTCGAAGAAACGCCAATGCTAGATCAGCGTCCGTCGCGGCCTACGCTCTACAAATATTTTTGCAACTCGGCGGCTTACGTCTCCAACATCGCCGTTGTCATTTCTTTTTTGGCGTCGTGTTTTCCTTCGCAGAATTCTTCGATCATTTTTCGATTGAACGCCGGGATGTCGTCCGGTTTGCGGCTCGTCACCAGTCCGTTATCGACCACCACTTCTTCATTCACCCATTTCCCGCCGGCGTTTTTGACATCGGTCTTTATCGCCGGCCAGGAGGTGAGCATTCGTCCGCGCACCACGCCGGCATCGATCAAGACCCACGGCGCATGACAAATTGCCGCGACCGGTTTGCCCTCTTCAAAAAAATGGCGGGTAAACTCGACCGCGTCTTCGTTGGAGCGCAGCGCGTCCGGGTTCATCAGGCCGCCGGGAATCATCAGCGCATCGAAGTCATCCGGTCGCGCGTCGTTCAGTGTAAGATCAACATCGAATTTGTCGCCCTTGTCGGCGTGATGCATGCCCTGAATTTGGCCGGACTTGAGCGAAACGATTTTTGTTTCCGCGCCGGCTTCGTCGAGCGCTTGTCTCGGTTTTGTCATTTCCACTTGTTCAAAGCCATCCGTCACCAGAATGGCCACCTTCTTTCCTTCCAGTTTTCGCGCCATAAATCCTCCCGTTGAGTTTGCCATTTGATTGTTAACGAGGACACCGCCGAGGTGCTTCTCTATATAGTACTACGCAGCCAGCAGCACTCGGTGGACGTGCCGGATTTCGTCGGAAAGCAAAGGAGCGGCACATGAACCGGTGCCGCTCCGACGGGGGAAAACAGCCGCGTGTGATCCGTTGCTCCAAAAGTAAATACGGTCTCTGCAGAAAGAAGTTCGCGCTTTTGTTAAGAAAAATTGTAACGGCCAGGCGCCCCTTGACCGCCTTAGTCTTAGTGCCAGTCCGGTCGAAGACTCGCCATGGAGAGCTCGGACAGTTAGTCCGGCCTCGGACTTTCATTTTGGCGTAAGCGGTTCTCACCGATGTGGCGAAATGGCAGACGCAACGGACTTAAAATTGCGGTTTTAGCGATTTCTGCGCTTTGCACAGCCGATCAAATCGATCCCAATTTACCTGGGTAAATTGTCCGAAGTTTGCGAATTTTGTTTGTACCGAGGGGAGAGCAGAAATGACCTCACTCTTGCACAAATTCTTGCACATGAATGCGGCGGGCTCTGGTAAGTCCAGATCGCGTTTCTGGGCAATTGAAAAGAAACGCTTCCGAAAGTCCAGATGTTAATAAACCGCTCCTGCTGCAACCCGTTGGCCATACTGCGCGGGTGTTGTGGATATGGACGAGGGGTCTTCATTCAGCAAGAGCACGTCGCCACCCTTTCCGGTTTCGACCGAGCCTGATTCTTTAAATATCCCACGAGCGATTCACTTCTCCAGCTGTTGTGGTATACTTATAAGTATCGAGCCCTATAAATCATGAGGACACGTCGCGTAGGTTACGTCTTCAGCAGCGCCCACGTTACTTCCTTTGAGAGGCCGTCAAGGAAATGGCCGGCAGCGGTGGCGATTCTTGTGTTTGCGCTCGGTTTGTGGGTGGGTCGCGCCAATGTCCGCTGGCTCATTGCGGGCGCGTTTGGCGCTTACGGCCAGTCCGATTCTTCAAATTCTCCGTATGCGACCGCGGCAGATTTTGCCAGGTACGCAATGAAGTTGCGTGATGAAGGGCTTTTGAAAGTCGAGCCCATCGTGCAAATCCCGAGGAACTCCCTGGCTCCATGGAAGCAGAATATTGTGACGACGATATTTTGGGTTGGTGAACCAGCCGGCCCCAATAATCCTGTTCCGAATGACAAAAGCTCGTGGAATCTAAATTGGACAGTGAGTTATGGCGGCTTTGACCCGCCCGCAACATCGAATCGCCGGAATTACATTCCGGTGGCGTTTATTCCCAGACAAAATCCGTTTTACGTCGCCCTGCCGTACAACGACGTGACCAATGGGCAATTCAAACCCGAGGCGCCTCTTATTATTCCGTGGTTTAGGCAGGCCTATACCTCACCTGGACAATCCGTCTGTAAGGATCATTGGATCGCTATTCGCAAAGGGAACCGGATTTGTTACGCACAGTGGGAGGATTGCGGTCCATTCCGAACAGACCATTTCCAGTACGTTTTCGGGAATGAGCGGCCCAAGCCGAATGCCAATGACGGCGCCGGACTGGATGTTTCGCCGGCGGTCCGTGACTATCTTGGACTGCAGCCGAAGGACGTAACTGATTGGCAATTCGTCGGAGTGCGCGATATTCCGCAAGGGCCATGGCGCAGCTACGGGGATAACAATCCTTTCGTGACTGCGCACCGCCAGGTTGAAGGGCAGCTAGTGAAGATGCAGGGAGCGCGGAACGAAGAGACAAGAGCGAAGAGCCTGCAGTAGTCGCGCGGAAGTTGAGACGTTTAGGTCCGAGCCGGACTGGCAAAGTCAATCGCCCTACCGTGCGATTGGACTTCGGGCCATCGCAGGCGCTCTCCTCCCGTTAAGGTTTTACGACCACTGGTGTCCCGATGTGAGCCGCGTTATAAAACTGGCGCGCTTTCCAATAGGGCATCCTAATGCATCCGTGTGATGCGGCCACCCCTGGCAGGTAGCCCTGGTGCAATCCGTAGCCCGGCGAGAATTCCAGAAAGTAGGGCATCGGGGCGCCCACAAAGCGCGAATGCGGCGGTCTGCTGTCACGCCTGCTATCGACGTTGGCCTTCGCGATCCGGCCCGAGTCATCAACGTAGTCACCATAGAGACTGGAGCGATGATCTTCGTCCTTACGAATGACTTGAAAGCGACCAATTGGAGTCCGGTATCCTTCTCGGCCGCTTGATATCCGGGACGACGCAGTTCTATAACCCCCGCGGTAGAGATAGGCTTCCTGCTCCCGCAAGCTCACGGTGATCGATGGCCGGCCGGAATGACTCTCCGGCAGGTTCGATGTGACCAGGTCGTTCACAGTACTACAGCTGCTTAAGGCCATGAGGGTCGCGCCGAGCGCACAAAATTGCGAAAATCGATTCATCATTGGCTCAGGCCAAGCGCATGTTTTGTACCTTTTGGGGAAGTGTGGCTCTCTTGTCACGCAACTGTGTCAGTCGCTGATTTCAAACCCAGCTGCCTTCGATTATCGCATACGCGCGCGCGTGTGTGTGGAATTGTTCGGACGGGCAAAACACTCACCGTCTTACGGGCGGATAGCGCTAGGCTGCTTTACGTGCTGTCGGAATAACAACCGTCCCCGTCCGTAATCGCAGGAAATCCCGCTGCACGGTCGGCGTGCTGTGATTTATCATTTCAACGAACATCAGGAATGACTTCCGAGAGGAGGTCTGGCAACCTGCCAAATGGAGAGGCAAGGTGCCTTGAATCAGGAATGGGTGTTTCTGGTTCGATGTGCAGCGAGAGATCGCTGAAACAAAAATTCTCCACGGCTAATGGAAAACCGCCGCCCTGATGGGATTGGCGGTTTTATTTTGCCGCGAGTTCCTGATGTCCTGAAAACAGGAGAAAAATCATGAACTCACGTCTGAACAAATCCTCACAGAAAGAAGACTCGGAGGCGACGGTATGACTGCCGACTTCACACTTTACCTCGACGGCCCAACGATACTCCTTAGACCGGAGCACGCGACTGCGCGAAAGCATCTTGAGCAAAATGTTACCGAATATGCGAAATGGTTGGTCAAATTTCCCCGCCACGACGGCTCAAGCTTCCTCCTTATGAAGCAGAACACAGATGCTTTTTTTGTAAAACCAGGATGCGTTCTCGCGACGCTAGCTGACACGCTGGGTGATGGCCAAGGCCTGGCGGCACGGCACCTCAAAATTCAGCAGAAGGAGTGGTGTGCTGAATTCGCACTAGTCGCTTGTCGGGGTGAAGAGGATTCCGCCTCGATTTGGATTTGCAGTCGGCTTCGCCCGCTTTATTATCCCAACCAACTCCCCCGTTATGCGGAGTTTTATCACACTAGCGGCCTTGCTGTCTCCTTGGTTTCCGCGAAGGCTGCTTCGCAGCCGCCAAAAAGTCAGTGAGCGCGTTCAATTACGAGCGGCGTCATCTCTGCCGATGAGCTGGATCACACTGCTTTGGTCGATTCGCTGAGGCGGTCAGGCGATGCAATCACGAACTTTTTCTGGGCTGCCAGTCGTTGGCCTTTTAACGCTTGTCTACTTCATCGCCGGCAAGTTCGGATTGATCCTGGCATCTTTGCACGCGAGTGCATCGCCGGTGTGGCCGCCAGCGGGAATTGCGCTCGCGGCATTGCTCGTGCTCGGTTACCGCGCCTGGCCTGCAATTTTTGTCGGTGCATTTCTGGTGAACGTTACCACTGTGGGCAATGTCGCCACATCGCTCGCCATCGCGAGCGGCAACACGCTCGAAGCTATCTGCGGTGCCTGGCTGATAAATCGGCTCGCCGGCGGCACAACCGTCTTCGATCGTCCGCAAGGTGTTGTTAAGTTCGCCCTCGCAGCAGTGGTTAGCACAGTTATCAGTCCAGCTGTTGGGGTGACCAGTCTTGCACTTGGTGGATTTGCCGATTGGGCCAATTTTGGAGCGATCTGGCTGACGTGGTGGCTGGGCGACACAACGGGCGATCTTCTGATCGCTCCATTGATTATTCTCTGGAGCATCGCATCAAAGCGGCGCTGGAACAGGAGGGAAGCGGTTGAAGCGGGCATCCTCCTGTTGCTGTTGTTCGTCCTCAGCGAAGCGGTCTTTGGCGGATGGCTTACAATTTCGGCCCGGAATTATCCAATCGCCTTCATCTCCGGACCGATTGTGATTTGGATGGCCTTCCGCTTCACGCAGCGCGAAACCGCTACGGGCATCTTCATTCTCTCAGCAGTCGCGATTTGGGGCACAATGCATGGTTTCGGGCCATTCGTCGGGGAAACGGAAAACCAGTCGCTCCTTGCTCTGCAGTCCTGGACGGCTGTGCTCACCATTACTGCGATGGCGCTCTCCGCCGGCATGGCCGAACGCGGGCGGGCTGAAAAGGCGCTGCGAGAAAGCGAAGCGCGCATGAGCCTCGCGGCCAACGCGGCGAACCTCGGTCTGTGGCTTTGGAACATCCGGGATGACAAACTTTGGGTAACGGAGAAATGGAGAGCGTTGTTCGGTTTCACGGAATCGGAGCCAGTGAACTTTGACCGAGTGCTCCAGGTCGTGCACCCCGAGGATCGTGAACGTATGAAGCAAACTGTGCAGGACATGCTCGAGGACGGTGGTGGTGGTGGCGAGCATGAAAGCGAATATCGCATCACGCGGCCGGACGGAAGCACACGCTGGATCGCGGGTTATGGCGGCGTCGAGTTAGACGAACGTGGCAAACCGGTCTTCGCGCGCGGGGTGTCGCGCGACATCACCAAGCGCAAAATAGCGGAGGAAGAGTTGCGTGAGAGTGAAGCGCGTTTTCGCACGGTAGCCGACTCCGCGCCCGTGCTCATCTGGATGTCGGGCCCAGACAAACTTTGCACCTTCTTCAACAAAGGCTGGCTCGATTTTACCGGACGAACA
>WNGM01007267.1_pt1 | contig 21690 bp, 18 predicted proteins | sample 5400571 | NCBI WGS metagenome assembly WNGM01 (sample SAMN13153378, study PRJNA577476) | soil metagenome | isolation source: 100 cm soil or saprolite under Garry oak tree replicate 2 | place: USA:California | collected 2016-06-15 | reverse complement strand
CGTAATGGGGATCAAGGTCGGCACGTGTCACGGGCCAGTATTCATAGCCGCCGTTGTGGAGGTCCTCTTTGACAAACCACTTTTCATCTTTGCGCAGCATCACATTGGCATAAATCAGTGAACCTCCACCGAGTCCGCTCGAGACGACCGAATTGATGCCTTCAAACGACCAGATGTTGAACATTCCATACAATCCGCTGCTGGGATTCCAGAAATTCCTCTGCATCCAGTAGGGACTGCGAGGAAATGAGCCAGGAGGATACGCTTTCCCCCGTTCCAACAGGCAAACGTTCAGGCCTGCCTCCGCAAGCCGGTATGCCATTACTGATCCACCGAAGCCAGAACCAACAATAACAGCATCATAGTGCGTTTCGCTCATCTTGACTCCTAATTGCCCCTGGTAACACTACTACTACCTGCTAGCCTACGTTTTACACATTTCAAGGAAAGGCATTCAAAAAGATAGACGCAAGGACACTATGTTTTTTGCATACGAGATGGGATGCCGGTAGAAAACTTGTGCATTGGGTGGTTGGCTGCGCTTCCTCTACCATATTCATGGTGGAACCGACCGGGTTAAATGTATTGCTGAGCAGTAGTTTACTATACTGTACTCTTAAAGTCAATGTCACATCGTAACCACCTTACGTCCAATAGCATGCGTCACTGCCAGTACCTGGGGCATCAGTTCCTGGAACTGCTGGATGGTCAGCGATTGGGCTCCGTCTTTCAATGCTTCATCGGGGTTAGGGTGGACTTCGATAAGTAGCCCGTCGGTTCCCGCGGCAATCGATGCCAGTGACAAAGGAGTGACGAGGTCGCGACGACCTGTACCCTGGCTGGGGTCGGAGATAATTGGTAAATGCGACAGTTGCTTGATGAGGGGAATGGCACTGATATCCATCGTGTTGCGCGTGACCTTCTCAAAGGTACGAATGCCGCGCTCACAGAGAATCACGTTGCGATTGCCCTGCGAAAGGATGTATTCTGCGGCCAACAGCCATTCTTCGATGGTGGCCGACATACCGCGTTTGAGCACCACCGGTTTGCTTGCGCGGCCTACTTCATCGAGGAGCATGTAGTTTTGCATATTGCGCGTGCCGATTTGCAGGATATCGGCGTATTCACAGACCATGGGAACATCGGTGGGGGTCATGACCTCGGTAATCACGGCCAGGCCGAACTCTGAACGAGCCTTAGCCAGTAATCTCAATCCTTCTTCGCCCAGGCCACGGAAGCCATAAGGCGAGGTAGAGGGTTTGAAGGCTCCTCCACGTAAAATAACAGCGCCTGCCTCTCTCACTGCCTGGGCCGTAGTCATAAGCTGTTTTTCACTTTCGACCGTGCATGGACCGGCCATCATGATAACTGAGTCACTGCCGATAGTGACAGCGCCCCTGGAAACACTAGGAACGGGTACATTGACAAGAGTATCCTCCGGGTGAAACTCACGGCTGGCAAGCTTGTAGGGTTTGGAGACGCGTATCACTGACTCAACACAGGGGAGGCTCTCCAGCGCTTCGCCCAGCCCAGGGTTGATACCACCAATGCTGCCAGGGGTGCCAGCAGGGCCAACTGCGCCAAGAACGCCGATGATCGTGCGTTCGACGCCTCGTGAGGGATGACCACTTAAGCCGTGGTTTTTGAGGAAGCTTAGTACGTGTTCGACGGCTTCTTCATCACAATGCTGCTTCATTACGACAATCATGATAATTGCTCCTTTTTGTTTGTATGTTTGTCAAAATGGTTTATTGCTAGTCGTCGTCGCTAGCGCACCGGCCCACCATGACGACGGTATCATGATTGCCTGCTACTCACGCTAATTGTTTGTTCCTTGAACGAGCGATTAGCGCTTTTCGTTAAGCGTGGGACGCAAATTGACAGCCCCACGGGTATAAACATGCTGTATTTCGGCCGCACTGCGCGTTGTATTGACGTGCAGCAGTATACGAATACATTTCTCTAAGCTGCCGGGTACAGGTATTTCGCGTGTGCACATCAGCGCAACTTCTGTCCAGCCCAGGTAGCGCGCCGCTAAGGCTGGAAATTCTGCGTCCAGGTCTTCGGTGACGGTGAAGATGGCACTGGCGACATCTTCTGCATGCAGATCATTACGACGAATGAGCAGTTGTAATAGCTCTGTAGTTGCCGCGAGTATTTCCTCGCGATCATTGTGTTCGACGGTAGTGGCACCCCGGATGCCTCGACAATACATTAGTTGACTCACCCCCTTTTCCTTCCTTAGTATATCCATTCATGGGTTACAGTTGCCAAGCGAGCGGTTGTGTAACTATTGTAAGGGGTGAGGGCAAGTAGGTAGGGACCCGAAGGACAAGCCGCAAGCAGGGTAGGGACTGCCTTCATCGTCCCCCGGACGCGGCTGCCCTACCCCTACTATGCTACGGATATGTTTCCCTACGTTTTCAGTGGTTCTTCTCTTAGACTCTGTATATATCTTTTTACGGCTTGCGCCTGTTCGTTTTCTTCGTGCTGGTCAATGAGATTGACCAGTGCGCTTCCCACGACGGCGCCTTCAGCGTAGCTGGTTACTTCGGCAATATGTTCGGGAGTTGAAAGTCCGAAGCCAACTGCTAGAGGGAGATCATATTCTTTCGTATAGCCACGAACTCGTGTAATGAAGCTGCGTAAGTGAGCTGGCAATGTTGTACGTGAGCCTGTGACGCCGCTGAGGGAGACGCAGTAGAGAAATCCTTTAGGGCCATTGCTGGCGACCTGTACGATTTGGGCAATGCGTTCGCCGGGGGTGGTGGGCGGCACAAGGAAAATGGGCCTCTTCGGGAGGGAGGTCCGGGATAATCAGACCGCAGCCGCCGCTGGCAGCCGCGGTCTGGCAGAAACGCTCGATGCCATAGGCCATGACGGGATTGTAGTGACCCATGAAGAGCAGCGGGACATCGCTCTGTGCGGCGACCTGGCTGGCAACCTGCATACAGCCATGGATGGTCATGCCGCGTTCAAGGGCAACGTGGCCGGCATGCTGGATGGTTGCGCCGTCGGCCAGCGGGTCACTGAAAGGCATTCCAAGCTCGATGATACCGGCTCCTCCCTCTGCCGCTGCCAGTACAAGCTCTACGCTGCGTGCCGCCGTTGGGTAGCCACACATGAAGTAGGGTATTAGTACTCCTCTTCCTTCATGTTTTGCTTTCTCAAAGGCGTTAACAATCTTCCCGGCAGGTATTGTGGGGTTTCGATGAATTGCTTCGTTGTTCGTTGTTTGCATAAGTAACTCCTGGATTATCTCAACATAGTAAATGCATTTCTTTCTTCTTGATTCCTCACTGCCTACGGCAGTTCGCACCAGTTTTTGTTAGTTGTGAGCCTGGCAGCCTGCGGCTGCCAGGCTCACAACTAACAAAATAGACGAACCGCCGCAGGCGGCGAGCAGTCCTGAAAAGAAGGCTCCTTCGCTTCATTTTGAAAGTGCTGGATTCTTCGCGTCAAGGATGGCAGATATAAAGTTTCCGCCTGCATATTTGATCAGTAGCTCCAGCAGGTCATTGAGCGCGGCCTCAATGTCACGCCGACCTCCGGCATGGTGGGCTTCAACAGTAAAGATGGCACCGGTAGTTTCGGGTTGGGCCGCGCTTTGTTCGCTTTGTCGCCAGCACCAGCGCCGGGCAATCACCAGGCCGGTTTCATCGGAAAAAACTACCTCGCCTGGCTCTGGATGCTCTACTTCAGCTTGACCCAGCGTTGTATACCGTTCTGTCCCGCCGGCAAAATGTACGGTGACTGTTCCTTGCAGCGCACGGGTATCGAAGACGGCGACCGGCAAAGCATAGCGAATGCTGACCAGGTTACCAAGATCAACCAGCAGGTTGATGCTGGGGATATCGCCTTTCTTGGTCAAACGACGCAGCAAGGCCTCGGCGGCACTGCGATACTGAGTTGGATCCACATCAAAGCCGCGAAAAGCATTTCGCCACGCGGCCAGAGATTCGATCTGACTCAAGGGAGTATCGCCGATGCGTTGCAAAGTGGCGCGCTGTTCGGCTTGAAACGCCGCTTGCAGTCTGTCCGGGGTTGGACCGTTGGACATGCCCTGAGCCAGAATTGCTCCACCAGTGACAGCGGGATAGCGAGCCAGGATGTCAGGATGATATTGGAAAATGTTCATCTTTTACCCCTCGAGCATCACATTCAACGCTTTTGCAACGGTCAGCATATCTTTATCGCCACGTCCCGACAGGTTCAGTACAATCAAAGACCTTGCCGGGAGCCTGCCCTGTTCTCCCATCTCTAACAGGTAGCCTAAGGCGTGCGCCGGTTCCAGGGCCGGGATGATTCCTTCGCTCTGGCTTAATGCCTGCAAGCCTCGCAGCGCGGTTGCATCGTTGGCAGAGACATAAGGCTCTAAGCTTATTCCTCCAGCTTCTACACCGATCAGTTGCACTTCTGGCGTATCCGCGAAGGGGTAGAACATACCAATGGCGTTGCTGCCGCCACCAACACAGGCCATGACGATATCGGGTAGTCTTCCCTCCTGTGCAAGTATCTGCTCGAGCGCCTCTGTGCCGATTACCGCCTGAAAGTCGCGCACGATGCGTGGATATGGGTGCGGTCCAACAGCCGAGCCGATCAGGTAAAAGGTGGTTTCCACGTTGGTAACCCAGTCACGGATAGCTTCATTGATGGCATCTTTCAAGGTGCGGCTGCCACTGGCAACCGGGCGCACCTCCGCTCCCAACAACTTCATACGGAAGACATTGAGCGATTGACGCTGCATATCCAGCTCGCCCATATAGACAATGCATTGCAGGCCAAGCATGGCACAGACAGTTGCGGTGGCGACCCCGTGTTGCCCCGCGCCAGTTTCAGCGATGATGCGCTGCTTGCCCATACGCCGGGCTAACAGTCCTTGCCCCACTGCATTATTGATTTTGTGGGCCCCGGTATGCGCCAGGTCTTCGCGCTTGAGGTAGACTTTGACACCAGGTGCTACCAGCTGAGAGAAACGCGGTACGAAATGCAGGGTGGTTGGACGTCCCACAAAGCTGGACAATTGTGCCTGTAGTTCTGCCTGGAACTTCGGGTCTTTGCAGGCCTGCTGATAGGCGGTTTCGAGTTCTGCCAGCGCCGCCACCAGGCTTTCGGGTACGAACTTGCCTCCGAAGGGGCCAAAACGCCCGCGCTCGTCGGGGTAGAGATGATGTTGGTAGATTTCTTTTTGCTGTATTTGCATATATTCAGTTCTTTCGTTGTGTAGAGCCTGGCGTTGTGTAGAGCCTGGCACCCACAAGGGGTGCCACTACATTTCTTTGTTGTGTGTAGTGCGAATGTGTACATTTCGTACATTTTCGATGAATGTGCGTATTTTTGTTATGTCCTTTTGTTTGTTGGTCTCGACGCCGCTGCTGACGTCGATCCCCCAGGGATGAACCTGGGAAATGGCCTCTGCTACGTTCTCGGGCGTCAGACCGCCGGCTAGCATGATGGGTATCTCTGTGGCAACGCTGCGGGCAAGGCTCCAATCGTGCGTTACGCCTGTGCCACCCCAGGAAGGCGTTGGGGTGTCAAGCAAGATACGCCAGGTTGTCTCCTGGTATGCTTTGATCATGCCCTTGTCTGCGTGAGTATGCAGATGGAGCGCTTTGAGGACAGGACGCTTGATCTGCTGGCAGAACTCGGGTGATTCATGGCCGTGTAACTGGACAAAGTGTAGCCCAACCTGCTCGGCTTCATCATTGATGAAGCCGGCGTCTTTGTTGACGAAGACTCCAACCGAGTCGGGGAGACTTTGATCAGCAGGTTCCCGATTTATCGAGGATGCGCAAAGTGCCTGTGCCTGTTGTGGCGCTAGATAGCGATGGCTGGGCTCGTAGAAGACGAAACCGAGCATATCTGCGCCTGCATCTATGGCCGCGTTCAGGTGCTCTTGTGTGCGTAAGCCGCATATTTTTACCTGTACGCTCTCATTTGCTCCCTGGAGGAGTGAGCGCATCTGCGTCGCTACATCGTTTGATTTCACCAGCGACTCGCCAACCAGCATAGCCTGTACATCGTAGCGTGCCAAGCGGCGTGCGTCCGCGGCAGTATGGATGCCACTTTCGGCTACGACTACGCGGTCCGCTGGAATGAGCTGGCGTAACTCGCGAACAAGAGAGGGATTCAAGTCAAACGTCACGAGGTCGCGGCTGTTGATGCCAATAACCACTGCTCCGGCTGCGACCGCCCGCCGGGTTTCCCCGGCGTTGTGTACCTCCATCAGGCAGTGCATGTGTTGGTCGTGAGCAGCTTTGAGCAGGTGACGCAGTTGCTGGTCATCGAGTATGGCACAGATGAGTAGAATGGCATCCGCACCCCATGCGCGCGCCTCGTATACCTGGTACTCGTCCATGATGAAATCTTTGCGCAAAACGGGAATATTCACTGCCTGTTTAATGGCTGTGAGATACTCCGGTGAGCCAAGAAAGAAGTGTGGTTCAGTTAAGACCGAGATGGCCGTTGCTCCATTGGCTTCATAGCTGCGTGCCAGTTCCACTGGATCGAGATGTGGAGCAAGCAGACCTTTAGATGGCGAAGCGCGCTTCACCTCTGCAATCAAACGAACCTGGGATTTTGATCTACCTGGGCGGATTGCTTCCAGGAGATCACGTGGAGGGGGTTGCGCCATGGCAAGACGCATCATTTCTTCCAATGGGCGCTCTTGCTTGCGCTGTTCCAGGTCCAGACGAGTTTGAGCAACGATACGGTCAAGAAACATGGGTCCCTCCTTGCATTAGCCACAAGCGAGGCCTAGACGAGACGTGGCGTAATGCATTGCAAGTCACCTTCACTATTGATCGAGCGCGCGGGAACAGGCGATGACATCTGCCAGTTTTTGTTTTGCTTTGCCTTCGCGTAATGTGGTGCGCGCCAGCTTGACTCCATCGCCCAGGGATGCAACCTGTTCGTTGGCCAGCAGTGCGGCGCCCGCGTTCAGGCACAGCATATCGGTGGCAGGGCTATCGCTGTACTCACTGAGTAGTTCGCGCAGCAGTTTGGCGTTATAGGCCGGCTCACCGCCCTGGAATGGTTGGCGGTCCGCCACCCGGGTCAAGCCGACCTCCTCGGGAGTGATGGTATACTCGCGCAATTCCTGACCGCTGTGCACTTCACAGATGCGTGTCGGCGCACGCAGCGAACATTCATCGATGCCATCCTCTCCATGAACGATGAGGGCGTGCTGGCAGCCCAGGTAGAGCAGGGCTTCACCCATCTTGCGCAAGAGCGAAGCATCGGCCACACCGAGGACCTGGTAACGGGTATGAGCCGGATTGGTCAATGGACCCAGGATGTTGAACACGGTGCGAATGCCAATTTCACGACGGGTGGGGCCAACATGCTTCATGGCAGGATGAAAGGCGGGTGCAAACATGAAGCCAAAGCCGACCTCCTGGACGCAGCGAGCCACCTGTTCCGGGCCAAGATCGATACGCGCTCCCAGCGCCTCCAGGACGTCTGCACTGCCACAGCGACTGGTGGCCGAACGATTGCCGTGTTTGGCGACTGCGGCACCCGCGGCTGCGACCAGGATCCCTGCTGCGGTCGAGACATTGAAGGTGCCCGCGCTATCGCCACCGGTGCCGCAGGTATCGAGCGCGTGTGCTGCTAAGGGCTCTGCCAGGTGGACCTGCACAGCTTTTTCGCGCATAATCCGCGCCAGTCCCGCGATTTCCTGGACGGTTTCACCGCCAGGACGCAGGCGCAGGGCCGTGAGAAAGGCCCCCATTTGGGCCTGGGTTGCCACGCCTGTCATGATTTCCTCCATGACGGAGGCGGCCTCGTCTTCGCTGAGGGTGGCTCCAGCAGTTACATGGGCTATTGCCTCACGAATCATAAGTTGCTTCTCCCTTTCTCTGTATGGGCTCAATGACTGTGCCCGTTCCGGTATGCCAGAAAGTTGCGTAGCAGGTCTTTGCCCACGGGAGTCATAATGGACTCGGGGTGGAACTGGACCCCTTCAACAGGGTACGTACGGTGCCGCAGACCCATAATCAGTCCGTCCGCCGTCTCGGCGGTAATCTCCAGTTCATTCGGGAGTGTGGAACGCTCGACAATGAGGCTGTGATAACGGTTAGCTTCAAAGGGAATGGGAAGATGCTGAAATACACCCTGCCCCTGGTGATACATCAATGTTGTTTTCCCATGCATGGGTTTTGGTGCGCGTACGACGTTTCCGCCGTAAACTTGCCCAACGGCCTGGTGTCCCAGGCAGACCCCTAAGGTAGGGATGCGCGCCCCGAATGTGGCAATGATCTGGCAAGAAAGTCCGGCTTCATTGGGGGTGCATGGGCCAGGGGAAATGACGATGGCATCGGGCCGCATAGCCTCGATCTCGTCCAATGTCACCTGGTCATTACGGCACACAGTGATCTCGGCTCCCAGTTCTGCCAGGTATTGGTAGAGGTTGTAGGTAAAACTATCGTAATTGTCAATCAATAAGAGCATCTTGCCTTCTTTCCTGGGCTATAGTCTCGGCCTCGTCAAGGGCGCGTAGAAGGGCCCTGGCCTTATGCAAGCTTTCCTGGTATTCGCCAGTGGGATCGGAGTCGGCGACCACGCCACAGCCGGCCTGGATATAGGCGCGGCCGTCCTTGATAACCATGGTACGCAGGGCAATGGCCGTCTCTTGATTGCCCGAGTGGCTGAAGTAGCCTACTGCTCCGGCATAGACGCCGCGTTGTTCGGCCTCTAACTCGCTGATGATCTGCATGGCACGAATTTTCGGCGCTCCCGATACCGTTCCTGCCGGGAAACCGGCGCGCAAGGCATCGTAAGGAGTGACATCGTCCCGCAATTGACCTGCGATGTTTGAAACGAGATGCATTACGTGTGAATAGCGTTCAATCTCCATGAATTCACCGATCTGGATGCTGCCAGGGATGCTGACGCGCCCGACGTCGTTGCGAGCAAGATCAACGAGCATGACGTGTTCGGCCCGCTCCTTGGGATCGTTTTTCAGCTCTTCGGCGAACCGTTGATCGCTTTGCCTATCGGTACCTCGTGGACGCGTGCCTGCAATGGGACGGATGGTCACTTCATTATCCTCGAAGCGCACCAGTAATTCGGGTGAGGCTCCCACGATCTGAAAGTCCTGCATATCGAGATAGAACATATACGGGGACGGGTTGATGGCACGAAGTGCCCGGTAAATGGTAAATGGCGCCGCATTGACATGCCGGCTGAGGCGTTGTGAAGGGACGACTTGAAAGACATCTCCGGCCTGGATATAGGCGATTGAGCGGCGTACCATCTCCTCAAATTCGGCCTGGGTGCGGTTCGAGGTCACCTGTAAGGCGGCAGGGTCATAGAGAGGAACTGGTTCCTCTGGTAAGCGCACCGGCTGGCGTAGTCGTTCTTGTACATTGTCCAGGATGGCCATACCACGCCGGTATTCAGCCTCAAGGTCGGGCGCGTCGAGATGCAGGTGAGTTACCATCCTGACCCGGTGTTTGACGTGGTCGAAGACCAGTACGGTCTCGGTAAAGCAGAAGACGGCCAGCGGGAGCCCTGGCTCGTTTTTCTCGGGCACCGGCAGGTGTTCAAAACGTGATGCCGCTTCGTAGGCAAGGTAGCCAACCGCGCCTCCATGAAAGCGGGGCAGTTCATCCTGAGAGCTACCGGCAGGCATAACCAGTCGATACTGGCCAAGTTCGCTCTCTATCAACTGTAGCGGGTCATGGCAAGCAATTTCCTCGCTGGCGGCTGTGATTATGCCGTCGTAGGGACCCGATTTATCGCGTCCCAGCGTTCCTGCCATTTTATACAATGTTGCCGTTTCCCCTCGCTGGATGATGACCAGGTAGGGGTCGATGCCGATGAGGGAAAAGCGGGCCGCGTGCTCTCCGCCGGTAACGCTTTCGAGCAGGAAGCTGTAAGGGCCTTTTGCCGTTTTACAGTAGGCCGAGACGGGTGTCTCCAGGTCACACAGGACATCGCGATAAAGCGGCAGAAGCGGCCTTCCAGGTTTAGCAGCATGGGTGTGGGAGGACATTTCTGCATCGCGCAGGTGCCTGATCTCATCGAATGTTGGATAATACATAATTTTCCCTTACTACTCCGGGCTTGAAGGCCCCTGGCTTTTAGACATGGGGATGAAAAGCCCGCGCCCGTCGGCTCCCCTTGCCCGCCGACCCAACGACATCTTTGACATGCTGCAACGTTGCGGCTGCCATGGGACGTACTTCATCTGCCCCTTGCTTGAGGGTGGCCTCTAGTGTGGGTATGTCACTCATCAGCTCATTGTAGCGCTTTTGAATCGGCGCCAGGGTGGCGACCAGCTGTTCGGTCAGAGCAGCTTTGAAGTCACCATATCCCTTGCCCTCGAACTCTGCTTCGATTTCTCGCTCTGACTGCCCTGTCAGTAATTGGTAGATGGTCAGCAGGTTGGTGATACCTGGGCGTTCCGGGTCGAATGTGACCAGCCGCAGCGAGTCCGTCGTTGCTCGCGCAATCTTCTTTTTGATCGTTTTGGGATCATCGAGCAGGTTGATGCGAGAAAGATCGTTAGGATCAGTCTTACTCATCTTGTTCGTCGGGTCGTCCAGCGACATGATGCGGGCACCGACCTGGCGAATCTGGGCCTCGGGAATGGTGAACACCTGCTGCCCATATATGCTGTTGAAGCGATGTGCCAGGTCACGGGTGAACTCGATATGCTGGCGCTGATCTTCCCCAACCGGCACAAGATTGGTCTGATACAATAAAATGTCACAGGCCATCAATACCGGGTAGCAAAAGAGACCTGTGCTGACAGTGTCCATGTTCTCACCGGCCTTCACTTTGAACTGAGTCATGCGGTTCAGCCAACCAATGGGGGTGGAGCAGTTCATAATCCAGCTCATCTCGGCATGTTGATGCACATGCGACTGTACAAAGAGCTTGCAATAGCGTGTATCCAGGCCAGAAGCCAGGTATAATGCTGCAAGTTGCCGGATGCTGTAATGCAGCTCTTGCGGATCTATTGGTACCGTGAGCGCGTGCATGTCAACTATGCAGAAGATGTTGTCATACTGTGCCTGCGTCTCCTCCCAGTTGCGCAGGGCCCCCAGGTAGTTGCCCAGGTGCAGCTTACCTGTTGGCTGTATACCGGAGAAGACACGCTTTTTCACCTGCGCCTCCGTATTTAACCTGGCTTGATCTGGCTTTACCTCTTGATTCATTTCGACCGGCATGGTGATTCCTCCATCGACATATACAGAAGAAAACAAAACAACAATAAAAAACGCCGCTCTTCCCAGTGCAGGGACGAGAGGCGTAAAGCTTTCGTGGTGCCACCCTAATTCAGATTATTCATCTACTCCAAAAAGTAGCGGATAATCCCTCATTGCCGGATACATCTTTATATCCTGTCCTCGATAACGGGGGACGTTCCGTAAGAGTCCTACTATTTCTGTTTGCCAGCGGCGTAACAAAAGGTTCGCTCTTTAGCTCCCAGGCCCATTCCTTAACCGCTCTGGTACCGGTTTCCAGCAATCCCGGCTCTCTATGCCCGTGCGAGGCTAAGTACTTTTCCTGTTCGTTGCTTTGAAGTATTCGTTTGTGCTTGTAAGAAGTATATAGGGGATTTGGGGTTGTGTCAAGTCGTTTTTGAGGCGATTCCAGGGTTTCTCAAAAGTCGCTGAATGTGTTCCCCACCCCACCCCAAAGGAAAGAAAGAGCGTGACGCGGCGGGCGGCCGCCCGCCGCGTCACGCTCTTTCTTTCCTTTTTTTGCCGCCGCAGGCGGCGAGTCTTAGCTGAGCCATGTGACTTTTGAGAAGCCCTGGAGGCGATTCTCCATTTTACCTATTGATAATTACCACGATTTGATATAAATTACTCAGATCGTGGTAATTATGAAAGGACCAAAAAAGGCATGGCTTATAGATCTGACCCTAAAAAACCGCGACTTGACCCTCGCTTAGCCGGACGATTGGCGCGCAAGAAAACCCAGCTCGATCGTTACCGCCCTTTGCCACAGGAGACAGTTCGTCGCTTGAACGATGATTTGCGTGTCTTTCTTACCTATCACTCGAACGCCATCGAGGGCAACACACTTAGCTTGCGTGAAACACAGATGGTCATCGAATATGGCGTAACCGTTGACGGACATCCTCTACGCGAATATTTGGAAGCCACCAATCATGCTGAAGCTTACAGCTATATGATAACCCTTGTTGAGAAGCGTGAGCCTATTACTCGTGAGACGATTCTGACCCTACATAGCATGGTCATGGATAAGATTTTAGAGCCAAAGGGGCTGTTCCGAACGGCCCCTGTCTCTATTCGCGGTGCTAATATGACCCCACCACCGGCAAGCCAGGTGGAGTCACTTATGCGTGAGTGGGGTGTGTGGATCGATGGAGAAGGCAAGGACTATGAGCCTGTGATACGTGCAGCTATCGCCCATCACGGCTTTGAAGCGGTTCATCCGTTCCTCGACGGGAATGGACGGGTTGGGCGTCTCTTGCTCAACCTCATGCTCATGCGCGAAGGATATCCTCCAGCTCTCCTTTTACGCGATTGGCGCGTACGCTACATCCAGGCACTTGACACAGCCAACACAGGGAACTACAGTCCACTCGCCAACATGATCGGACAGGCGGTTGAAGCTGGTCTTGATCTCTATCTGGAAGCGTGTAGCGATATGATAACCTCACCTGGTGATGCCTACCTGCCGCTATCAGCATTAGCTCAGCCTTCAGGCTATTCGGTCGATTACCTGGGTTGGCTTGTGCGGCAGGGACGGATTGAGGCGGTCAAAAGGGGAAGACATTGGTATAGCACGTTTGATGCTATTCAAAGATATAAAGCCGAGATTGAGATGGGTGTCGCTCCACGTGGACGGCCAAAGACGAAGAAAAGGGATCTGTGATCGCTTATGTCTGCACGATCGATGTCCCTTCGGTTGACGATGTCACCGCGAAAATTACAGCTCATGGGGGAACAATTGCTCTCCCGAAGATGGCCGTTCCCCAGGTCGGTTGGCTGGCCTACAGTAAGGATACTGAGGGAAACATCTTCGGAGTCATGCAGAGTGATCCTTCTGCTGCATAAGAACGAATAACCACCTTTTGTGGCTCTCCCGAAGGATTTGATACCGCTGGCAAAGGGTGTCCCTCTGTCACCCTGAGCGAAGCGAAGGGTCTGGTCCCATGGCGACGAGATCCTTCGCTTCGCTCAGGATGACAGGGCGGCACTTCCTGCCGCGCTCTGGCCTACCCAGGCTCATGCGCGGCTTAACTTGACGCCTAAAGGGCGATGGCTTGCCTTCGCCCGGTGGCCTACCTGAACCTCCTCATCAAGGACAGCACGTTATTCACGTAGCGCCAGTTAAAGATGCCGCGATGGATGACCGCCCAGCCTCCTTCGTTGTAGCCGCTGATCGCTCTTGCCAGGTTGCCGTGGAAATTGTGATAGAGCCAGGATAAGTAGGTGGCGCCGAGATTGATGTTGTCCCACAGGTGATAGGGGTTGCGGCGAATGCCCGTGCTGGCATTGATACCCATGGCTGTATAGGGCATGAGCTGCATCACACCGATGCCACCATCCCGGGCTATGACATGCTGGTTCCACCCGCTCTCCTGCCAGGCGATAGCCATAACCAGATTTACGGGTAGCCCATAGTTATGAGCAGCTGCACGCAGCATAGAGGCTACTTGACTGCGTGAGGACCAGTCTAAGGCTGCGTAGTCGTACCAGCGTACGCCGCCGTTGGACTGCAGGCCTCTTCCACTGCTATTTCCCAAACCACTTCCACCACTTCGTCGATAGGGGATACAAAGGTTTTGCCCGACAAAGATCAGGTTGACGTTTCCGATATAATTGACCCGCGCAAGCGTCCAGATATTGGAGCGATAACGCCAGGCAATGCCGGTCAAGGTATCACCCCAGTGAACTCTGTACCAGGAGCACGCGTTACCGGCACCTGGATTAGCTGCCTGGACCGCGGGCTGACTATTGGAAAGTACTACAGAACTGAATAACAAAAGGGCAGTGAATACTAACAGTACAAGGTGTTTGTAGGTGTTGGCTTGCAGAAAGTGGTTTAGTTTGTTCTTTCTGCGATTTCTTGTCGTTGGTAATGTCGATGTTGTTGTGGTGTATTCTTGCACTGATGCAATTGTCATGGTTGGAAAACTCCTCTCTTGTTTAACTATACCTATCGGATAAATCGAGAAATATGTATTAAAGCGTTGTACATTCTATTGGGTATTTCTGTGCCTGAGATCCAGTCATAACTTGCTTCCTGCGGAGGCGAACAAAGGAAGGAGGAGCTTCGGGGGACACCCCCGCGCCCCCGGCAGGGGACTTCGCCCCCTGCACCCCCGATTTATGACTGGATTTCAGTCTGTGCCTCTTGACGCTGGGGGGGGAAGTGATAAAATTTGAGTAGCTACGAATTGGAAGTTATATGCCAGGATGGGAACAAAATGAAAACAGAAGAGCCACTCAGCGCAACGGTTGAAGAATACTTAGAGATGATCTATAACATGAATATGGAAGATGAGGTAGTGATTGGAGCACGGCTGGCGGAAAAGTTTGGCGTCGCCCCTCCGACAGTGACCGAAATGCTCAAACGCCTGGTACGAGATGGCTACGTAGAGATGGATAATAGGCGTCAAGTGACGCTGACCGAGACTGGAAATCAGGCCGCTGAAGCGGTGTTGCGCAGGCATCGGTTGACGGAGCGCTTCCTGGTCGATATGCTTGGTATGCAGTGGCACCAGGTGCATGAAGAGGCTTGCCGCCTTGAGCATTTTATTTCAGGCGCAGTAGAGGCTCGGGTCATCACTACTCTGAACAATCCAACCACCTGTCCCCATGGCAATCCAATTCCTGGCTCTGTGGCAAATGCGCGTAGCTATCTCAAAGACAAGGGGGCCATCCGGCTCTCCTCAGCAGGCGTTGGAGAAGTAGTGGCCATTCTTTGTATCTCGGAGGTTGTGGAAGATGAAGAAGCACTCATTTTGTACTTGCATGAGAAAGGGCTGACACCTGGAACGCAGCTGACTGTCCTGGGCGAGGACGGTGGGAGCGGTGGTGGCAATGAACAAGATGAGAGTTTCAAGGTGCAGGTCGATGGATGTGAGGTATGTATTAGTAAAGCGTCCTCAGCCAAAATTTGGGTAACCCGCTGACCTGCTGGTTTCTTGATTGTTAGTTGAGATCCACTCATAACTGCCTCCTACGGAGGCGAGCAAAAGGAAAGAGAAGGGTCCTGGGGGCACCCCAGACCCCGTCAGGGGAGCTTCGCCCCCTGCACCCCCTCTTGACTCTTAACATTAGGGTATGCTAATATCTGAGTGTCTAGGTAGGAATTAGCCATGTGGTAATGGTGGCGCTTTAGACAACCCTATAATGAGAAAGGGCTTGTTCAGTTATGGTAGCAGCATTTGTACTTTTCCTGCGTGAAGGGCTAGAGGCCAGCCTCATTGTAAGTATCCTCTTTGCAGCACTGCGCCAGCTTGGCCAGACACAGCGGTTTCGTGCTGTCTGGACCGGCGTAATCGTGGCCGTGTTAGCCTCACTTCTGGGGGGAATTGTTCTTTACGTTACTATACAAGAATACGTTGGATCAACCTTCCAGACAATATTCGAAACGATAACATATTTGCTGGCGGTGGTTCTGCTGACCACGATGACCTTCTGGATGCAAAAGCATAGTCGTTCGATGAAAAAAGATATCACTGCAAAGGCAAGTATTGCCGGCTCTGGATTAGGGCTTGGCCTGCTCGCATTTACAACGGTCGGACGTGAGAGTTTAGAGACGTCTATATTCACGTTAGCCTTTGCCTTTAAGACGAACGGAATGCTGCTCCTGATCGGTGCGGTGCTTGGCCTGCTGGTGTCAATGAGCTTGTCTGTACTGATCTATCGCCTGGGGTATAAACTTGACTTCCGGCTCTTCTTCCGTGTGATGGGTATACTCTTACTCATTTTTGCTGCTGGTCTGCTCGGGGATGCCGTGCAAAACATACAGGAGCTTGGTTGGATAACTTTTGGCACTACACCGCTCTGGAACACGGCCCATTTTCTCAGTGAAAATAGTACGCTGGGCGATATTCTGCATACCTTCCTGGGATATGCCGAAGCTCCAACAATACTCCAGGGTCTGCTGTATGCGATGTACTTGCTGGTGGTAGGCACAATCTTTATCGGAATGACTCGTAAGCCTAAGATACCAAAACCTGCGTCAACTCTGGAGACCAGCACAACTTCGCAGACTTCCGTAACTTCGGAGGCGGCTCAGAGCCGCGGTTAGCTGACTGAGATTCCTCTAGCTAAAATTGAGCGCTCACTCAAATTGCGGAATTCGCAATAAAAAATCAATAATTTCGAGAAATTCGCAAAAAGACCCCTAAAGAATTGCTAAATTCATCTATTGTAAGGTACAATAGAAGATAACAGCACGTGCTGTGCTTTGAGCTAGTGCGATATATATTTTCTTCTTTACTTATTCCCACTGGAAAGGAACTTTTATGCTTCGCAAACCTCTTACGCTCAACCGTGAAATAGTGGAAGCGATCATTGCACGCGAGGAAGAGTACTTCAGAAACCGTACTCCTCGCTCTCACCACATTCACGAACATGCCAAATCGTTATTACCTATGGGTGTCTCCAGCTCGTTTCAGGCGGTGCCACCTTATCCTCTTTTCATCAGCCATGCACAGGGTAGTCACATCTGGGACTATGATGGCAACGAATATGCCGACTTTCATCTCGGTTTTGGTAGCCTGCTTGTCGGTCACGTGCATCCAGTTTTAGTGGAAGCATTGCGCGACCAGCTCGGCAAAGGGAGCCTGTATTCGCTGCCTTGCCCTGATAGCGTTTTCCTGGCAGAAGAGATGGTGCGCCGCTTTGCTCCCATTGAGCAGGTGCGTTTCTGCAACTCTGGAACGGAAGCGACAATGGATGCTCTGCGCCTGGCTCGTGCTCATGCTGGTCGTGACAAGATTGTGAAGATTGAAGGTTCCTATCATGGACATCATGATACCGTCCTGATGAGTACAAAGCCCACGGTCGAAGCGGCCGGCCCTGCGGATCGCCCAAATAGCGTGCCTGCGTCAAAGGGTATTCCCTCTGATGTGAAGAACAACGTCATTATTGCTCCGTTTAATGACGCGGAGGCACTTGAGCGGATCTTGACCGAGCACAAAGGTGAGGTAGCGGCGGTAATCACCGAGCCCGTGCTGATGAACGTCGGTATTATCTTACCCGAAGAAGGTTATCTGAAGAGCTTGCGTGAAATTACGCGCCGGCATGATGTGTTGCTCATCTTCGATGAAGTGAAAACCGGTGTAACGGTTGCCCCTGGCGGCATCACAGAATTGTATCCGGTGGAACCTGATCTCATCTGCCTGGCCAAGTCAATTGGCGGCGGTACGCCTATTGGAGCCTTTGGGGGACGCGAAGATATTATGCGTCATATTAACCACGAGGAAGTAGTGCACCTGGGAACTTTCAACGGCAATCCGATGTCGATGCGTGCCGGCCTGGTGACGCTCACACAGATTCTCACACTGGAAGCCCATGCACACGCCAGCGGCCTCTCGAAACAATTGGCAGATGGGTATGTGGGCATCATTGATGAATTTGATGTGCCGATGCATGTTGCCCAGATTGGTGCAAAGGGTTGTGCTATGTTCCGTTACGAGCGTGCGCGCAACTACCGGGCCTGGTGGGAGATTGACTTGCGCGTCTCTTATGCCTACTGGCTCTTCCTGGCGAATCGCGGTATCCTTTTCCCGCCGGGCTTTGACGACCAGTGGACGGTTTCGATCCAACATACTCAGTCCGATATCGACCAACATTTACATGTCTTCCAACAGTTCGTGCAGGAACTGATCCGCTAGTCAACCTGCCTACCTAAAGTCCTAAAGCTGATCGATAATTGACAGGTTATTGGACTAACTGGGCATACTTTGCTATACTTCTAAAGTAGCCTGGCTGATGTCGTTATATCTATGTAGGTTAAGCAAAGGAATGAATAGGCAAAGTCCTTCCTTATCAGATGCGCAGCTGGATAAGCAGGAAGTGATAGACAGTGTTGATAGTAGGATAGATGTTTCCACTAACCCCCCTGTGGATAAAGGTAAGCATTTCAAGGGAATTTCATTATTCTGGCATGATCGCTTAATTGAAGCTGGCCTGATCCTGTCCATGGCCTTGTATTATGTCATTGGCAATGCAAATCTAGGTTCAGGCTACCTTTTTCACTTGAATCCGCTCTTTTCTGCGCCTTTTTTACTGCTCTTCGCGGTATTATGCTGGTACCGGCTGCCTTTTGCTATAGCACTGCTTCCATTGACCTTACCTTATTATCTCCTGCACAAAACAATAGTAAGTCACTATTCCTTTAGTCTGGCTGAAATTACACTGGGAGTTTGCCTGCTGGTGGCCCTGTTGCAATTCTTGCTCTGGCGCAACCCTCTTCTCTATGTCGCGCTTGCCCTCTATTGTTTACGTTCACGCCAGGATGTGACTCGCTTGTTGGGTGCTTTGCTGGGCAGCGGATTCCTTGTGGCGTTACTTGGAATAGTGCAGTTTTTCTTTTTCAAAAACCAGCTCGTGCTTGAATCAGATGGTATCCGGCGTGTGCATGTCATGTATGGCAGCGCCAACAGTATTGGGCTGCTCTTTGACTATGTTTTGCCGATTGGCTTAGCCCTGGTGGTTTCCAGGATGCACTACCCCTGGAGTGCACTGGCTTCCTGGAAGCAGCGGGTGCTTGCCATCGCGGTTTGCTTACCCTTGCTCTACGTGCTTTATTTGACTCAATCAGTCGGTGCCTGGCTGGCTATTGCTGTAGCCGTTCTCTTTATTGTCGCTCTTTCAATCCGCCGCCGCAGAGAACTGGTGGTAGGCATATCGCTTTTTCTACTTGTAATAGGCGTTGCGGTTTTTTTCTTTCATTCTCGCATCGTTGATTTTATTTTTAATAACCATATCGATGTACATGGCGTGAGCACAGCGACGAAGCGTCTCTATTTATGGCAAAGTGCACTAAATATGATTCATGATAGTCCCTGGTTTGGCTATGGTATGGATAATTGGCTCTGTCATTATAGCTACAATACAACCTGTTTTACGCCTTATTTGCATCACTACCTGATTGCTAAAGACCCGGTGACGGGTAGGTCAACGGATTTGAAGCTTGAGCCGTTTTTGTCGCACCCGCATAATGTCTTTCTCCACGTCTGGGTGAGCATAGGCATCTTTGGTTTGCTGGCCTTTGCTGGAGTACTGGGCCTCTTCTTCTGGCTTTTTGTACGTATCTTGAGGCATTTACGTTATCTGAGTTATCTAAGTTATCTGCCTTCTACCGGGATGAAAGAGAAGCTGTCATGGCAATGGATGACGATAGGAGTTGGAGCGGCTATGCTGGCGGCAATGCTACAGGGGCTGGTTGATAGTGCTTTCCTGGAACAAGACCTGGCGTTCTGCTTCTGGATACTGGTTGTCGCTCTGCTCCTGCTGCGCACGTTATCCGGGACGACCTGGAGAGGAAGCTTAAAGCAAGCTTCTTAATTGTGTCCCAACTCTCCTAAAAAGTGCTTATATCTCGTTTAGTTCGATGTACTGCCTATATTTATTGGCATTCAACGTAGGGTAAACGGGGTGTTACATGTCTGATCTCGAAGGCGTCATGCTCAGCGATTATCTCCTGCTGCAATGTATCGGTAAAGGGGAACTGGCTGACGTTTACCGCGCCCGTCAGAATGGAGACGGAAACTACGAGGTAGCGGTAAAAGTGTACCGCTCTGGCTATGCTCAGCAGGAATCTTTTCGCAATTATTTTATGGCTGAAGCAGAAAAGATTGGGCAATTTGATCATCCAAATATCTTGCCATTTCTCGAATTTGGTGAAGGTGAGGGATTGCTCTATGTAGTCACGCCTTTTGTGGCCCCCGGTACGCTTGAAGATCTCCTGGTGCGGGTGGGAGGAAGATTCTCGGCGATGCAGGCTTTGCCGATTATGCAGCAGTTGTGCAGCGCGGTGCAATACGTTCATAATCATGATGTGATACATGGCAATATTAAGCCTACCAATGTTTTTGTGGCGGCAGATGGACGCATGCTCCTCTCCGATTTTGGTATTGCTCGCAGGTATGATGATGGCCAGCAATCCCCCAGCCGTGTTGGCTGGGAATCGGCAGAATATGCCGCGCCGGAACAGTCGTTAGGGGTCTTGAGACGGGCCAGCGACATTTATGCTTTGGGAGTGCTCCTGTTTCGCATCCTCACCGGTCAACCTCCCTTTACCGGACAGACACCCGTGGAAGTTTTGCTCAAACATGTGCGCCAGCAGTCACCTTCGGTACGTACCTTAGTGCCAACTATTTCAGATGCCGTGGATGGGGTTATATGCATGGCTTTGCAGAAACGTTCTGATGATCGCTTTGCCTCGGCGGAAGAACTGAGTAATGCATTTTTAGCTGCGGTCACCTTCGCGCCGGTTGCCTCTCCCGTTGCCACCAGGCCTGTTGTTCTACCACCGCCCCAACCTCCTTCTGGTCAGCCTTTACCTGTGAGCGCCCCAAAGAACCGCCAAACGCCGGTACCAGCCTTTAACGCATCTGCTTCACGGGAAAATTCTTCCCTTGTTTCTGCCATAGACGAACCGACCGAGCGAATTCGACCGCCTATGGAGATGGGTGGAGTTGGTTCAGATTTGGCAGAGAAGCGCAAAATAAAATCCTTAGAAGAGAAGACCAGCATGGGTAAAGCTCCCTTCTGGCCAGTGGACCCGGTTGAATGGTCGCCAATTGCCGATGCTGTTACTCCCCCTCACGAGGTGAACGCTGTACCTTTGACTGCTGGTGCGTACTTGCATAGTAAGCCAATGGTGTCAAAGGGGCAGCCCTCCGCGCCTGGATCTTCAACTGCCCGGGAGAAGGCTGATAGCAATGAGAGTAACAGGTTTAATGAACGTCTGAGAAAGGCATTGCCGGTAGTGGTGGTGATCTTGCTTTTGCTCGGCCTGTTAGGTGCGCTCCTCTCATCTTTCTTTTTCCCGTCAGGTGGGCCTGGGGCCCATGTAAGCCCGATGCATGCAACACAATATATTGTTGTTAGTGGAGTAGAGTGGACATCCATTCAAAACTTGCCTCCTGCAGAGGCGAACACAGAGGGAAACAATGGCGGAACTTGCTGGAGTTTTGGTAGGTAACTACTTTTTACTTGAGTGCCTGGCCCGCGAAGGTATGGTGGAGACGTATCGTGCTCGACCTACTACCAGGGGCGGATATGATGTTACATTGCGCTTATTCAGGCCGGAGTTTCCTGACCCGACGTCGTTTAGTGAGCGCTTTGCCGGCGAGGTGGAAAAGGTTTGGCGATGTCACCATGAGCATATTCAGCCGCTGCTCGAATTTGGAACAGGTGACGATTTGCTTTACTGCGCGACGCTGATACCGGAAGCAGAGACGTTAGAACAATATCTGAAGCGCATGGAACAACTGCCCGAGTATTTTCTACCTGTTCCCGTTGTCGTAAGGTTTGTGGCCCAGTTATGTGATGCACTACAATATGCTCACGAACAGGGCATTGTGCATGGCAATATCCAGCCAGCGAGCATTCTGGTGCAGGATGAAGAGGAAGTCTTACTGACTCAATTTGCTATGAAACGGGCCTATCAAGATGGTGAACCGTTTGTGGCACAAATTGATGAAGGGAATGCGGCCTATATTGCGCCAGAGCAAGC
>WNGM01001385.1_pt1 | contig 21726 bp, 24 predicted proteins | sample 5400571 | NCBI WGS metagenome assembly WNGM01 (sample SAMN13153378, study PRJNA577476) | soil metagenome | isolation source: 100 cm soil or saprolite under Garry oak tree replicate 2 | place: USA:California | collected 2016-06-15 | reverse complement strand
GCCGTTGGCACGTCGAGCATTTCGAGGACGCCAGCGACTACTGCGACTTCTCCAACGCCCTGGTCACCGCCACCAAGCAGCACCGCGCCGCCGGCTATTTCCTGCAGACGGCCAAGGGCCACACCTACCTGGTGCTGCGCGGCTGCGAGGGCTCGATCGTCTACGAGCTGACCCCGGCTGTCGGCCGGCACTGGCACGGCCGGCGCATCGCTTAGAGGAGGGCGCTGTGAACACTCTGAACACCACGAATTGGCTGTTGGTCGTAGCCGACGTGCTGCTCGGCCTCAACCTGTTCTGGCGTGGCCGCCCGTAGCCGATGGCTACCACCCGGCTGCCGCCGGCCTTGCTGGCGTACTGGACCAAGGGCAAAGGCGCCGCCAAGATCAACTGGGGCGTGCCCGGCGACTTCGACCGGTGCATCGTCAACATCCAGGCCGAGGTCTCCGAGGGCGGCAAGCCCTTGAGCGACCACGTGGTCAAGGGCCTCTGCGCGACCCTGCACAAGATCGCCACCGGCGCCACCCCGGGGCACGCCCCGGGCGAGCAAGCGGGGCGACATCAGGGGTGATCGACACCGACACCGCCGTCCTAACGGGGGTGGTGTTGGTGGGGGTAGTCGGTTTCTGGAGCTGGGCCATCGTCGGCTCGCTCATCGACCTGTTCATGAAATTACGTCGGCGTCTCTAGGAGGTCTCATGGCCAAGCTGTCGTCATCCAAGCGCAACAAGATGGCCGACTCGACGTTCGCCATCCCGTCCAAGCGGGCCTACCCGATCAACGACGTCAGCCACGCCCGCAACGCCCTCGCTCGGGTCGAGCAGCACGGCACGCCGGCCGAGAAAAAGCAGGTCCGGGCGGCGGTCAAGCGCAAGTACCCGAGCGTCGGGAAGAAATGAGCCGACTATGGGGATGACCGGCCCAGCTCCGAAAGACCCGCGCAAGCGAGCGCGCCGCAACTCCGACCCGATCCCGCACACCACGATCCGGTTCGAGAAGGCCGAGCAGCCGCCGCTGCCCCGTGATGTCGACTGGCACCCCCGGACCCGCGCGTGGTGGCGGATCTGGAAAGAGTCGCCGCAGGCCGAGATCTTCATGGCCACCGACTGGGACTTTCTGCTCGACACCGCGCTGATGCACCACGCGATGTGGAGCAAGCACCAGTGGACGCTGGCCGCCGAGGTCCGCGCCCGGGTCGCCAAGTTCGGCGCCACCCCGGAGGACCGGGCCAAGCTGCGGATGTTCTTCGCCGACGCCGACGAAAAGGACTCCCGCCGGCCGGCCGAGCCGCCCTCGGCCGTCGAGCGGTTCGCCGACCTGCACGTGCTGCCCCCGGCGAAGGCCGCCGAGGACGACTGATGCCCTGGCGGGGGCCGCGTTACCCGGGTGAGATGCCCACCCTCGGCTACCACGCGATCCAGTGGATGCAGGACCACCTGGCGGCCCCGGACCGCAGCGTCTACCAGCCGTTCCTGCTCACCCGCGAGCAAGCCCAGTTCGTCCTCAACCTCTACGTCCTCGACCCCTACACCGGCTCCCGGCGCTACCGACGGGCGGTCTACTCGCGCCCAAAAGGCGCGGGCAAGTCACCGCTGCTGGCAGCGCTGGCTTGCGTGGAGGGTCTTGGCGAGGTGGTGTTCGACGGCTGGGACGCCTACGGCGAGCCGGTGGGCAAGCCGTGGGAGACCATCCGCACTCCGTGGGTGCAGCTCGCCGCCGTCAGCGAGGACCAGACCCGCAACGCCTGGGCGCCGCTGCTGGAGATGCTGCGGGACGGGCCGGCGATGGACGCCTACCCCGGCCTGGAGCCGATGAACACGTTCGTGAACCTGCCTCGGGGGCGGATCGAGTTCGTCACCAGCGCGGCGATCAGCCGGGAAGGTAACCGGCCCAACTTCGCGGTGCTGGACCAGACCGAGGGCTGGGTGCCGTCCAACGGGGGTGTGAAGCTGGCCGCCACCATCCGGCGCAACCTGGGGAAAACCTCGGGTGTGTCGGTGGAAAGCCCCAACGCATTCGTGCCCGGCGAGTCCAGCGTGGCCGAGGCGTCGGCTGAGTACGCCAAGCAGGTGGCCGAGGGCCGAGCCCGCAACACCGGCCTGCTGTATGACCACCGCGAGGCGCCGCCGGAGACCGACCTGGTGGACCGGAAAAGCCTGCTGGCCGGTCTCAAGTACGCCTACGGGGATGCGCACTGGGTGGACCTGGAGCGGATCGCCGACGAGGTGTACGACCCGGCGACCGACCCGCAGGACGCCCGCCGCTACTACCTGAACCAGGTCACCCACGCCACCGACGCCTGGCTGTCCGCACCGGAATGGGCGGCCCGCTACCGCGACAACGTGGTGGCTGACACCGAGCCGATCACCCTCGGCTTTGACGGCTCACGGAGCCGGACCAAGGGCATCACCGACGCCACCGCGCTGATCGGCTGTCGGGTGTCTGACGGACACCTGTTCGAGGTCGGCGTCTGGGAGCAGCCGATCGGCCCGGCCGGCAAGGGCTGGGAGGTGCCCACCGTCGAGGTGGACGCCGCCGTGCGCGGGGCCTTCCTGCGCTACAAGGTGGTCGGGTTCTACGCCGACCCGGCCCGCTGGGAGGGCTACGTCGCCAACTGGGAGGCGGCATTCGTCAACAAGCTGCGGGTGAAGGCCACCGTCAGCCACCCGATCGAGTGGTGGATCACCGGCGGCCGGGCCGGCAAGGTGGTGCAGGCCCTGGAGGAGTTTCACTCGGCCGTGGTGGACGGCGAGCTGACCCACGACGGCAGCTACGCGCTCACCCGGCACGTGCTCAACGCGCGCCGTAGGACCACCACGTCGGGCATCCAGATCGCCAAGGAGCACCCCGACTCTCCCCGCAAGATCGATGCCGCTGTGGCCGCCGTGCTGGCCTGGCAGGCCCGGCTTGAGGCCGTCGCCAAGGGCGTGAAGTCCACCGGCCGAGGCCGGGTCATCCTGCTGCCCTAACGGAGGGACCACGTTGTGACGCTGATGTCCTTCCCGGTGCTGCCCACCCAACCGCTGTTCACCCCGGTCCGCATCCCGCTGCTCGGCTCGATCCACCTCAGTCAAGAGGAACGCGACGTCGTGGCCTGGCTGCAGATGCGGGCCTGGCGCAACCGCGCCAGCATGCTGATGACCGACAGCTACTACCGGGGCGAGCAGATCCTGACCAGCATGGGGGTCAGCATCCCCAAAGAGCTGGCCGGGCTGCGCACCATCGTCGGCTGGCCGGCCATCGCCATCGACCCGATCGATGAGCGGCTGTCGGTCGAGGGCTTCCGCATGGCGAATGCCACCGACTCCGACCAGACCCTGTATGACATCTGGCAGGACAACGACCTGGACGCCGAGCAGTCGCTGGCCCATATCGACGCGATGTCGATGGGCCGGGCCTACCTCACCGTCGGGTCCAACCCGGAGCCGGGCGAGTCGCCGATCATCAGCGCCGAGTCCCCGCTGAACATCTCGGTCCGTTGGGACGTCCGCTCCCGCAAGCCGATCGCCGCGCTGCAGACCTACTGGCTGGACGAGCGCCGCCAGGGCGCGCTGTACCTGCCGGACCAGACCATCCATCTGGGCGAGGACGACGACTACCAGTGGCAGGTCATCGACCGCGATCAGCACAACTTCGGCATGGTGCCCGTGGTGCGGATGGCCAACCGGCCCCGCTCGAACATGCGCGACGGAGCGTCGGAGATCACCCCGGCGATCATGTCCGTCACCGACGCCGCCTGCCGCACGCTGCTGCAGCTGGACGTGGCCGGCGAGATCTACTCGGTGCCGCAGCGCTACGCCCTCGGCGTCACCGAGTCCGACTTCCAGGACGCCAACGGCCAGATCAAGACCGCCTGGCAGACCTACATCACCCGGATGCTGGCCCTGGAGCGCGACGAGGACGGCAACCTGCCCACGCTGGGCCAGTTCCCGGCCTACGACCCGGCGACGTTCACCAAGGTCATCGACATGTACGCCTCCAAAATGGCCGGCATGCTGGGCGCCCCGCCGCAGGATCTGGGCCTCTACAGTGAGGGAAACCCCGCCTCGGCCGACGCGATCCGCTCCTCGGAGGCCCGCCGGGACCGCAAAGCCAAGCGCAAGCAAGCGCTGTTCGGCTGCGCCTGGGTGCAGGCCATGCAGATGGCGATGCGGTTCCTCAACGGCGGCGACCTGCCCGAGGCCGCCAAGCGGATGGAGGCCGACTGGGCCGACCCCGCCACCCCGACCCCGGCCGCCACCACCGACGCGCTGCAGAAGCAGGTAGCCGCCGGCATGGTGTCGCCCACCTCTGACGTGGTGCTCAAGCGGGCCGGCTACTCGGCGGTCGAGCGCGCCCGGCTGGCCGAGGACCGCAAGCTCGACCAGGGCGCCTCGATCCTGGCCGAGCTGGCGCACAGCCTGCAGGCCAAGGAGGCCCGCACCGACCTGGCGGTGGCCCGCGATATCAACCCGGCCGCCGTGAACCCGACAGCCGCACCGGCCAATGACAACCCCACAAGCCGCAACGGCCCTCAGCAGCGCTGAGACGGCCCAGGCCTCCCAGGTCGGCCTGGTAACCCTGATGGGCCGAGATCTGGCCCAGGCGTGGCAGCTGGTGGACTCCCACGACCTCCGTGGCACGTTGCCCCGGTTCAAACTGGCCGTCCTGGCGATCGTCCGCCGGTACGGGCAGGGCTCGGCATCGCTGGCCGCGCAGGCCTACCGCACCGAGCGCAGCGCGGTCGGGATCATCGCCCCGCTGACCATCCGCACCGCGCCCTTACCGCCACCGGAGCAGGTGCAGGTCGCCATCGACTGGGCGACCAAGAGCCTGTGGGGTCCGCAGCATCCCGACACCTTCACCACGGTGCAGACCAAGGTGCTCGGCGCGAGCGAGAAGATGGCGCTCGACGTCGGCCGGCACACCGTGATCGACACCGTTGGCCTCGACCAGCAGGCCCGGGGCTGGGCACGGATTCCGAAGCCGGGAGCGTGCTCGTTCTGCGCGCTGATGGCGACCCGGGGTGCGGTCTACAAGGAGCACACCGGCGCGGCCAACGTGCGCGGCCCGCGCAACCCCGATGCCGGCGTGGCCTTCCTCGGAGAGGGCCAAGCCAAGTTCCACGATCACTGCCGGTGCGTCCTCGTGCCGGTGTTCGGTCCCTACGAGGCATCTGCACAGATCCGCGAGTGGGACGCCCTGTATTCCCGCGTCAGTAAGGGCAAACAGGGCCGGGATGCGCTCAACGCATTCCGAGTGGCCTACGAGGCCCAGCAAGGTAGCTGAACAGCTACACCCCTGTCCGGCAGCTGCACAGCTGCACCAACCATCCGCACGGAGGTTGCTTCACCATGACCGCACCAGCACCGGCCAAGCCGGAACCCACCAACCCGACCGACCCGAACCCGGCTGAGCCAACTGAGCCGAGCGAGTCGAATCCGGCCGAGCCGACCGAGGAGGTCGACTGGAAGGCCAAGGCCCGGGATTGGGAAAAGAAGTCCCGCGACAACGCCGCGCAGATCAAGGCGATGCGGCCGAAGGTCGATGAGTACGAGCGGCTGGTCGAGGCCGGCAAGACCGAGCTGGAAAAGGCCCAGCACGCTGCCCAGGAAGCCCAGAGCAGGGCGTCCGGGCTGACCTCGCGTGCGGTCCGGGCTGAGATCCGGGCCGGGGCGACCGGGTTCATCGACGTGGATGTGCCGTTCGCCTACCTGGACCTGACCAGCTACGTCGGTGATGACGGCGAGATCGACAACGCCAAGATCACCACCGATCTGGCCGACCTGCTCAAGCGCAAGCCTGAGCTGGCAAAGCCCAGCGGCGAGCCGCAGCGCCGAGTGCCCGCGCCGAACCCGGCACAGGGCAGCAGCGCCTCGGGAGTCGCGGACTACCAGAGCCAGATCGCGGCAGCGAAAAAGGCGGGTGACTGGCGCACCGTCCTCAAGTTGGAAAACCAAAAGCTCCTGGACCAGCCGGTCCAGTAACACGCAGGGCTGACGGCAGCGTGCCCAATCCCGCGTAACCCCCTAAAGGAGGACCAGCGATGGCTGGCATTACTGCGTTGGGCACGACTTATAACCTGCCCAACTACACCGGAATTCTGCACGCGCTCACCCCGGCGGACACGCCGTTGTTCTCCGCGATCGGCGGGCTCAACGGTGGCGGTCAGACCACCAACGTCGAGTTCGAGTGGCAGCAGTACGACCTGCGCAACGCGGGCCAGAACGTGGTGCTTGAGGGTGCCGACGCGCCCGCATCGCAGGAGCGCGTTCGTGCCGAGGTCAACAACATCACCCAGATCCACCAGGAATCGGTGTCGGTCAGCTACACCAAGCAGGCCGCCGTCGGACAGAAGTCCGGTATCAACAACGACCTGTCCAACCCGATCACCGACGAGCTGGACTGGCAGACCGAGCAGATGCTCAAGCAGATGATCCGTGACATCGAGTACAGCTTCCTGCTCGGCACCTACAACAAGCCGACCGACAACACCACCACCCGCAAGACCCGGGGCCTGCTCCAGGCGATCACCACCAACCTGATCGCCAACAGCACCAGCACCATCACGGGCTTGTCGGCGGCGACCGATACCGTCACCGAGACCGCCACCGGGCTGGCCAACGGTGACAAGATCACCTTCACCGACGTGGGCGCCTCGACCAGCCTGCAGGTGGGCCGCACCTACTACGTGGTGAGCAAGTCCACCAACGCATTCAAGGTGGCTCTCACCAGTGGTGGCGCCGCTGTCACCATCGGCACTGCTACGGTCAGCTACCGCAAGCCGTGGACCACGGTGCTCACCGTCGATCACATCTCGACGCTGCTGCAGTTGACCTACGACAACGGCGGCATCACCGAGCAGACCACCGCCACCTTGCTCACCAACTCCTCGCAGAAGCTGGCGATCAGCAAGGCCTACGCCAACGCCTACGGGAAGTTCATCGAGACTTCCCGCACCGTCGGCGGTGTCAACGTGACCACCATTGAGACGGATTTCGGCACGCTCAACATCATGCTGGATCGGTTCATGCCGCAGGATGCGCTCGCGGTGGTCAGCATGGAGCAGCTGAACGCGGTGTACCTGGAGATCCCCGGCAAGGGGCATTTCTTCGCTGAGCCGCTGGCCAAGACCGGCGCCTCGGACAAGGTGCAGCTCTACGGCGAGGTCGGCTTGGCCTACGGCCTGGAAAAGGCCCACGGCCTGGTCACCGGGCTGGCCATCTAAGTCCGAATCCCCCGACGGCGAAAGGCGGTCCTGGGCATGCCTACTCTCGTGACCAGCCCCGAAGATCTCGCCGTCTACCTCAACCACGCGGTGGACGAGGACCGGGCGCTGATGCTGATCGGCGATGCCCAGGCCCTCTGCGAGGCGATCGTCAAGCCGTTGCCGGCCGGTGCCGACGCGGTGGTCCGGCGGGTTGCCGGGCGGGCCTACACCAACCCCGCCTCGGTCACCCAGGAGACGATCGGCCCGTACACCGTGCAGCGCACCGCACCCGGGGTCTACCTGACCCCGGGTGACCGGCGCAGCCTGCGCTCACTGGCCGGCCGCAGCGGGGCGTTCAGCATCGATCTGCTGCCCGCCGACGCGATGGCCGACCTGCCGTTCTGGGACTACCAGAGCAAAGACACGCCAGCGCCATGACGAGCTTCCCGTTCGCCGAGTCGATCACCCTGCTCAAGCGAGTCAGGGCCGGGACCAACGCCGACGGCAACGACGTGTTCACCTCAACACCCCGAGTGATCCCCGGGTGCGTGGTCTGGCCGACCACCTCAGCATCACTGGTCGGCCAGGGCCTGCGGATCGAGCTGCGCACCGGTGGCCAAGCGACCGCCGTGGCCAGTATCAACGTGCTGCTGCCGCCGGGCACCGATGTGACCAACCAGGACGCGCTGATCTGGCGCGGCAAGACCTATGAGGTCGAGGGCGACCCGGACTTTTTCTCCAGCCCGTTCACCGGGTCCGACCCGGGCGTGGTGGTCCGGCTCACCAAGGTGGAGGGGTAATGCGCGCCTACTACAACGCCAGCTACCCCGGCATCGGCGACATGCTGATCGACCCGTTCATGATCGAGGCGATGCGGGTCCGGGGTGAGGCGGTGCTGGCCCGTGCGGTCGCACTGTCCCCGGTCGGCCGGCAGAACCGGGACAGCGAACGGCCCCGCTACATCCAGTCATTCGATCCGGTCGAGGTCGGCATCCGGCAGCGCGGCAGCCGCCGTGCCTACGCCCGGGTGTCCAACCACTCCGACCACGCGCTGGCGGTGGAGTACGGCACCCGCAACAACCCCGCACACCACGTGCTGGTGAAGGCCCTGGATGCCCTCGACTACGCCGAAGGCATCGCGGTGGCCAGCAAGAATAGTCCCCGGGCGCGGCGCTCGTGATCGACGTCGAGCTGTGGCTGCGGGACTGGCTGGCTACCGAGTTCAGTGTCCGCACCGTCACCGAGCTGCCGGCCAACCTGCAGGACGTGGTGCCGCTGATTCAGGTCGGCCGGATCGGCGGCGGCAATCACTACACCATCGACCGGCCCACGGTGGATGTCGTCTGTTTCACCGCCACCTTTCCGAACGCCCTGGCTGGCGCTGACGGCCGGGATGCGGCCCGCAAGTTCGCCGAGCGGGTCCGTGACGGCATGTACTTCCGGCTGCCCGGCACCCTGCCGGTGACGTCGGTGGCGACCGTGGCGGCTCCTGCCTGGCGACCGTATGACGACCCGGCGGTGCGCTGTTACGGCGCCACCTACCAGCTCACGGTGGCCTCGGTCCCGTCCGTCTAGTTCCACTCCCGTGCGCCCTTTTCCCCTTGGCCGACCAGGCCATCCACGCAAGGAGTAATCATGGCCAACGTCGCTACCAACATTCACTCTTACGGTGACCCGACCTCGGAGATCTACTGGGCGCCGGTCGACACTGCTTTCCCGACCGCGCCGCTGCCGACGGCGGTGGGCACCGGCTGGAACGCCCTCGGCTGGCTGTCCGACACCGGCATCCAGGAAATCCCGGCGATCACCGAGACCAAGAAGTACGCGATGCAGGGCTCGGCCCTGGTCGCCACGCTGCGCAGCCAGGCCGAGCGCTCGTTCAACTTCGAGTGCCTGGAGGACAACGCCAACGTGCTCGACCTGACCCGGCCCGGATCGTCCGTAGTGACCACCGCCGGAGTCAACAAGACGCTGGTGAAGCCCTTTACCAGCCAGGACATCCGCAGCTGGATCATCGACCTGGTGACCGGCTCCGGGGTGCACCGCCGGTTCCTGATCGCCACCGGTGAGGCGGTGCTGGACTCCTCCGGCTGGACCTACAAGGCCGACGACCTGACCATCTACAAGTTCAAGCTCAACTGCTACCCGAACCCGGACACCGGCGAGTTCTACACCGAGCTGAACGACTCCGACGTGCTGGTCGCCGCACCGTAATCCCCTTTGATCGGCTGGGTGTCGTCGGCGCACGGGCAGGCGGCACCCAGCCCAACGTCTGCCCGTGCAGGGGTGAGCAATGACCGACCCGAACACCCAGACCGCGCCGTACCCGCAGGAGCTGGCCGTGCTCCTGCGGCACCTGAACTACAAGGACGGCTACCGGTTCTCGATGCAGCACCTGGACCGGGGCCAGGGCAGCCTGGGCCTGACCCTGGTTATCAACATCACCGGACCGGACTCCTACCGCCCGGAAAAGACGGTCTCGGTCAACCACTACTTCCCGGTGCCGCCGGCCGCTTACGACACCCGGTCCTGGCAGCGCTGGCTGTTCGACCGGATCGGCGACGTGGACCTGCACGAGCGCTGCGAGTGGTTCACCGTCGGCAGCGAGAAGCCCTACGCCCCCAGTCACGGCCCCGGCAACGACCCCTACCTGGTCCGCGAGGTCGGGACCGATCTCGACCGGCGCACCTCGTTCCGGGGTGACGTCAACCCCTAACCGAAAGGCCCGTGCATGCCTGCGCAAGCGAAAACCCCTGATACCACCGAGGAAAAGTCCACCGCAGTGAAGGCCGCCATCACCGAGGCGACCGAGGAGGACCAGCCCATCACGGTCGAGTTCGAGGGCGAGACCTACACCGTCGAGGTCTCCCGATTGTCCTCGATCGACTTTTTCGAGTCGATGCAGGACAACAACTTTGCCCTGATGATCCGGGCGATGCTCGGCCCGGCCCAGTGGAAACTGTTCAAGTCCCGGCACACCGACATCAACGCGCTGTCCGGGTTCTCCGACGCCTTCGGCAAGCAGGCCGGCACGGGAAACTCCTGACCCTGGCCGGGCTGGTCAGGGACTATCACTCAGCACTCGAATACGACCTGCTCGGCCTCGGGCTGGACCTGCTGGATCTGTGGCGGGGCAAGCTCTCCTGGCGCCGCTTGTGGGTCGTGGTGCAGAACCTGCCGCCGGAGTCCGCGCTGCACCGGGCGATGCCCGAGACCGCCGGCTGGGGACCGCTGGAGTACATCGTCAAGCACCTCTACGACCTGCAGGCCAAGGCGCATTTCAAAGACCCGCAGCCCTTCCCGACACCGGCCGATCTGCTCGCCCGCAAGGCGGCCGGTGAGCGAGCCCGCGCCCGCGCGCTGGCCTGGCTCGCACGACACCCAGACAACGGTTAGGAGGCGTTCATGGCTCAAGCCGTGGTCGGCTCGGTCGCTGTCGATGTCGTTCCGTCCGCTCGGCGGTTCTGGACCGAGTTCCAGGCACAGACCCGGCCGGGCGCTGCGGCGGTCGGCGACGAGCTGGGCAAGACCATCGCCGACCGGATCGGCGCCAAGGTCGGCCCGGCGGTCAATGAGGCGCTGGGCAAGGGCGGCCCGGCGACCAAGAAACAGGGCGAGAAGCAGGGCGAGGACTTCGGCGGCGCGTTCGCCCGCACCGTCAAGGCCCGGATCGAGGGCGCCCTCAAGTCGCTGCCGAAGGCCGACATCGATGCCGATGTCAGCGAGGCGCAGGCGCACATCGAGGACATCCGCGAGCAGCTGAAATCCCTCACCGGCGAGGACGTCGATGTCAACGTCCAGGACGCCGAGGTGCTGGCCAAGCTCGCGGTGATCCGCACCGAGCTGTTCGACCTGACCGCGCCCGAGCACGACCTGCACGTCCGGTTCGACGCTGCCACCGCCATCGCCGAGATCGATGCACTACGCGCGATTGCCGACGTGCCGATCCGGCTGCGGCTGGCCGAGCAGGGCCAGCTGGCCCGCGACGTCCGCGCCCGGGTGCAGGCCGCGCTCACCGCGCTGCCCGACGTGCGCCTGACCGCCGACAGCAGCCTGGTGGATCAGGAAATCTTCTCGATCCGCGAGCACCTGGCCGAACTCACCAATGAGAAGATCACCCCGCACCTGGACGACGAGGCCACGCTGGCCAAGATCGATGCGCTGTCCGCGCGGCTGACGCTGCTGACCGGCAAGTCCTACGACCTGCGCATCCGGTCCAACGCGCTCGCGGCGGCGACCGAGCTGTCCGCCGTCGGGGCTGCGGTCAAGGCGATCGACGCCAAGCAGCTGGAGGAGGACGCCAAGCAGGTAGACCAGATCGCCAAGGCAGCCGAGCGGTCCAGCACCCGGATGAGCCGGCTCAAGGATCTGCTGATCCTGCTCGGCCCGGCTGCGGTGCCGCTGGCCGGCGCGGTCACCGCCGGGCTGCTCGGCATGGGGGCCGCCGCCGGGGTGGCCTACCTCGCGGTGCAGGCGATCAAGACCGAGATGAAGGCCGGCACCGAGATCGGCATCCAGTACAGCGCCGGCATCGGCAGCCTCAAGGACTCGCTGAAAGCCCTGGAGACCGCTACCGCCACCGGGCTGCTGCCCGGCCTGCAGCGGGCCGCCACCGCGCTCAAGCTGCAGCTGCCGGGGCTGACCAGCGAGGTCCGCAACCTGTCCGGCCAGCTCGGCAACATCGGCAGCCACGCCCTGATCGGCGTGGTCGACCTGTTCAAGGCGCTGGAGCCGCTGCTGCTGCACGTGGGCGTCTACGTCGAGGGTCTGGCCCGCCGATTCGAGGCCTGGGCGGCCGGGCCGGGCGGCGAGCGGTTCGGCCGCGCACTGGCCTCGACGTTCGACCAGGCGGTGCCGATCCTGGAGAACCTGGCCGGCGCGCTGGCCAAGCTGGTGGAGGCCTTCGGCCCGGTCGGCTCCCAGATCCTCAACGTGCTCGGTGGCATCTCCACCGTGCTCAACGCGCTGCCGGTCGGCGTGCTGCAGATCATGGCCACCGCGTTCGTCACGCTCTACGGCGTCGGGCGGCTCAAGGGCATTTTCGACTCGCTCACCGGCTCGCTGGTCGGCCTCGCGCAAAAGGCGACCGCCGTCAACTCCGGGCCCGGCACGATGGCCACCCGGGTCGGCGGCCTGGTCCGGGGCGCGGCCGGGTTTGCGATCCTCGCGGTGCTGGCCTACCAGGTCGGCAAGGCGATCAGCGACTTCGTGGAGCGCAACAACGTCGGCGCGCACGCGATCGACAACTTCGGCAAGTCCTCGCGCAGCCTGCACGACGCGCTGATGTCGTCCAAGGGCGCCATCGATGACACCGTGCGCAGCACCATCCAGATGAACCTGGAGAACGACGGCGCGTTCAAGAATTTCACCAAGGCAGGCATCGGCGCCGACCAGCTGACCTCGGCGGTGACCGGCACCGAGCAGGAGTTCGGCCAGTTCTGGGTTGCCCTCAAGGCGGGCCACAAGGTCTCCGACGACACCCTGTTCGCCCTCGGCCTGCAGCGAGCCGCGTTCCTGGCCCAGGAGGACGCCGCGAAAAAGGCCGCCCAGGCTCAGGTCGACTTCGCCACCGCCCAGCCGGCGCAGTGGGCCGCGATGCAGAGCACCACGACCTCGGTGGGCATCCTGGCGACCAGGTACGGCTACACCACCGACCAGGTGGCCGGTTTCGCCGCCGTACTGGGTATCAGCGCCGACGAGATCAAAAATGGCGCGCTGACCAACGCCGATCTGGCCAAGGCCGTCGATGCCGTCGGCCAGGCCGAGATGTCCGCCACCGCCACCGGCTCGGCCTACCTGGACGCGGTGAAGCAGTTCGCCGGCTCGCTCGGCACCGCCGCCGACCGGGCCTCGTTCCTGGCGGCGACCCTCAAGGCGGCCAACGGCGACAACCTGTCCTACGCCAGCACGATGGCCGACGTGGCGGTGGCCAACCAGAACGTGATCGACACGTTCAGCAAGGCGACCGATGCGGGCGAGCTGCTGAAAACCAAGCTGGACGAGATCTCCGGCAAGGCGCTGTCCTCCGCACAGGCGCAGAACTCGTTCGAGTCCTCGCTGCTGGGCCTGATGACCGGCGGCAACCAGGCGCTGGCCAGTGCCGCCAGCCAGCAGAACTCCGCGCAGCGCCAGCTCGCCGCCGCGCACGACGCGGTGAACAAGTCCGCCACCGGCAGCTCCCTGCAGCAGGCCTCGGCACAGCGGCAGCTGGCTGCTGCCCAGGACTCGGTGACCAAGGCCAACAACGCCAGCGCCGAGGCGTCCTCCAAGGCCAGCGCCTCGATCAGCGGCTACTCCGAGGCGGCCATCCGCAACCGGGGCGACCTGCTCAACCTGGTGCAGGCGGCCGAGGTGGCGGCCGAGCAGTACGGCTCGATGGGGCACAGCACCGAGGAGACCCGCACCCATCTGATCAAGCTGCGGGACGCGATCATTGCCCAGGCCGGCTCGATGGGCGCCAACACCGCCGAGGTGGCGGCCTACCTGAACACCGTGCTCAAGATCCCGGGCAGCTTCAACCAGGCGGTGATCGACCTCAAGACCGGCATGATCAACTTCAAGGACGCCGGGGCGCAGCCGCTGGCCGCCGCCTTGCAGGATCTGCAGGACAAGGCGCTCAAGGCGGCCAGCGCGACCTACCAGCACGAGCTGGCGACCCTGGACGGCACCACCGCCGCCCAGGACGCCTACAACCAGTACGTCTCGCAGACCGCCGGGTTCCTGGTCGACAACGCCGACAAGCTGCACCTGACCGCAGCCCAGGCGCACTCGCTGGCCGAGCAGTATTTCGGGATCAAGAATTCCGGCGACGTCAAAAAGCAGATCGAGCTGATTGGCGGCGGCGAGATGGTCACCCTGCTGGCCAGCATCCGCGACACGCTCAAGTTCATCGCCGGCATGCAGATCGCGCCGAAGATCACCCCGGTGCTGGACCAGACCGCAGCCGGCGACGTGTGGCGGCAGCTGATGGGCTTCGCCACCCGGGTGCAGGTGCCGATCGGTCCCCTGGTCCCGGTCGGCACCCCGCCCACCCACTTCCCGGCGCGCGGTGGCTTGATCACCGGCCGGGGCACCGGCGTGTCCGACTCGATCCACGCGATGGTCTCCAACGGCGAGTTCGTGGTGAACGCGCGGGCGAGCAAGGTCTATCGAGGTGTGCTGGAGAACATCAACAAGGGCATCCCGGCGTTCGCCAACGGCGGCTACGTCGACCAGCTGTCCGCGCCGATGCTCACCACGCTGCCGGGCCTGCCGCATCACAACGACAACCGCAGTGTCACGGTCAACCAGGTGATCAACAACCCGGTGCCCGAGCGGGCCTCGGTCTCCGGCCCGGTCGGCCTGCGCCGCGCAGCGCTGGCTTTGGGGCGTGACTGATGCCGTACTACAGCCCACTGCCCGACACCCTGCTGGTCGGCAGCACCGACATCCAGAGCCTGGCCGGCATCGTGGTGGAGGACTTCTCGGGGCTGTTCGCACCGGGCACCCGGCGCGGGCAGAACGAGGTCATCCCCGGCCGGCAGGGCCAGATCGGCGCGGAAAAGGTCTATGACGCCTACGCATTCTCGATCCCGATCACGGTGCTGCCGCATGCCAGCGACGGCAGCGTGTCGAGCAACCTGCAGGCCCGCCGGGCGCAGGTGATCGCCAACCTGCGGGCCGCCTCGGCCGCACTCGCCGGCACCAACGGCCTGGTCACGCTGACCCGTCGGCTGTCTGACAGCGCAACCACCTACGTCAGCCACACCTGCGCGGGCGAGTTCGTGCAGGGGCTGGGGATGACCCTGCTCAATGTCGAGACCGGGCAGACCGAGCTGCAGTTCGTCAACCTGGACGGGGCCTGGTGGAATGGCTCGGCCTGGTTGGTGCCATGAGTGTGGATAGGGCCACCGTCGACCTGTACGACCCGACCGGCGTCACCCATCTGGCGACGTTGGCCAACGCCCGCAAGGTGACCTGGCAGGACGAGCTGTCCAAGGTGGGCTCGGGCAGTTTCGAGGTGCCGCTGGCCGACGCCGCGCTGATCGCCGACCGGTGCATCGCCAAGTTCAGCCTGTGGGGCGCGGTGCGCTACGCGGTGCGGATCGTCAAAGAGGCGTGCGTGCTGTCCGTGGACGGCATCACCTGGCTGCGGTTCGAGGACCAGCCGGGCCTGCTCAGCCTGCTCGGCGATGCCGTGGTGCTGCCGGAGTTCGGCCTCAAGCGCCGGTCTCGCTCGCAGCGCAACTTCGGCTTCATGAGCCTGGACGGGCCATGGCGGGTCAGCAGCGAATGGGTCACCCCGCTGGGCAACTCGTGGACCGCCGACGTGCCCCGGGCCGGCTACCCGCCCGCGCTCAAGCCGAGCAACCCGTCCTGGATCGCGGCCTCCCCCGGCCCGAGCACGGCGGTGGCGCCGGGCACGGTGAACTATTTCCGGCGCACCTTCACCGTGGCCGTGCCGACCTATATCAACATCATGGCGACCGGTGACAACTTCCTCACGCTGTACCTGGACGGCGACGAGGTGATCAGCCCGAACCCGGATCACCCTTACGGCTGGCGGGACTCCTCCAGCCTGTCGGTTGTCTTATCAGCGGGCACCCACCAGTTGGCGGCCAAGGTGGAGAACGCCGACAACACCGACGGTAGCAACAGCCCGCTGGCGTTCATCTGCACGGTGCAGACCCTGAACACCTCAGGGGTGGCGACCGGCACCCTGCTCAAGTCCGACACCGCCAATTGGACCGCGCACGGCAACACCCCAGAGCCCGGCTGGGCACGGGCGCAGGTGCTCTACCAGGTGATCGCCGAGGCCCGAGCGCGGGGCGTTTGGGGGCCGTCGCATCTGACCATCGGGTTCAGCGCCACCGCCGACTCCGACGGCAACGCCTGGACCGACCGGGGCCAGCAGGTGCTGTCGGTGGCCTCCCTTACGCTGGCCGAGGTCGCCACCCAGCTCGCCGAATCCAACCTCGACGTGTGGGTGAACCCGGCGACGATGACGCTGCGGGCCTACAAGCGCAAGGGCGCTGACCTGTCCGCCACGGTGCAGCTCAAGCTCGGCGCCGATGACGGCACCCTCAAGGCCTACGAGACCACCAAGGCGGTAGCCCGCCGCACCCGGGTGATCAGCCAGCTGTCGGACGGCAGCTGGACCACCACCGATGACGACCTGGGCATGGCCGCCGTGGGCCTGACCGAGACCGGCCTGTCCGTGGGCACCGCCTCCAGCGAGCAGACCGCCTACACCGCCGCGCTGGCCGTGCTCAAGGAGGCCGCCGCGCCGCTGATCTCCACCACGGGCGAGCCGACCACCCTGACCGGCGCCCGGCCCTACGTCGACTACAACCTCGGCGACACCATCACGGTGCCAGGGCATCGCGGTGTCGGCACGCTCAAGGCCCGGGTGCTGGCGATCACCGTGGACGCCAGCGGCGACACCGTGCGGGCCTGGCCGGAGCTGACCGAGGACCGCAGCGGCACTGTCGATGTCGACGTACCCCGCCGGCTGCCGCCCACCGCCGAGGAGCGGCTGCGGATGGCGATCGACCGGATGTCCAGTGGGGCCAGCAACATCCGGGCGAGCCTGCCGGTGCACATCCCGATCCCGACGCTGGCCGACGGCACCAGCTGGCTGGGCAGCATCCCCGACCTGTCCGGCCTGGGCGACGGCAACGTGCTCGGCTGGGACGCGGCCACCGGCACCTGGGGACCGGTCGGCGGCAGCGGCTCGATCGTGGTGGTCGCGCACGGCACCGACGGCACGGTGGCCCGCCCGGCCGGCGCGGCGGTGGTCTACTGGATCGGCACCGCGACTCCGGCCAACGGCCTCAACTACGACTTCTGGTTCAACGGCCCGCCGTGACCTGGGAGGTGTCGAGCAACTACTGGGCGCTGGTCGCCGACGTCGGCCCGTACACCGGGCCGTGGCCGCCGAATGCGCCCTGGCTGTTCCCCGCCGACGCGGGCGAGATCGACTTCTGGGTGGGCCTGCCCAACCCCGATGGCGTGGCCGCCGACTTCCTCGACTGGAGCTATCCCAGCCTGTACCGCTACGCCTACCGCTACCGCTCGGGCGGGTCCACCCGCACCGTGGGCCATTTCGGCTCGGTGGACGGGGCGACCGGCCCGGACGCGATGCCGACGGGCAGCCATCTGCTGGTGGTCTGGTACGACGTTGACTTTTCCGATCCGTCCTCGATGCCGACCCCCAGCGTGGAACCGCTGGCGCTGGTCCCATCCGGCTACGCCTCCGGCGGCACCGGCCCGGATCAGCCCTCCACCGGGGCCTGGTCGGAGTGGCAGGACACCGTAGACGTGGGCCTGCCCTGGTCCTGGGACGACTCGGTGAGCCGCAAGTTCATCTACAGCGAGGAAACGTCCGACACGGCAGCCGCCACCGCCGACGCCCAGGCTCACCTGCTGGCCGGTGACGGCACCCGCTACACCGGCACCGCCGGGATCGTGCACGCCGGGTTCGACATCAGCTACATGAACAGCGCGCCCGGTCCGCGCCGGGCCGAAGTGGTGCTCGGCCAGTGGGTGGGAAACCTCAACGTGGACCTGGCCAGTCCCAGCTTGCTGGACTACAACCCGCCGCTGCTCGCGGGCATGACCAAGGGCGTCGATTACGACACCCGGCCCGGCCATTACGACAATGATCTCGACGCCTACCTGGAGTACGAGCCCGGCGGCTGCACGTTCCTCAACTGGGACGACTGGACCGTGCCGCTGTCGATGCAGGAGTTCGCCCACGATCACACCGGGGCCAACACCGCCTGGGGAGACCACCACGGCACGGTGTTCCGGGTGGCCAAGCTGGCAGGCCTGGCGACCACCAACACCCCGCCGCCGTACATCGGGCAGAGCTACTGGCCCGCCTGGGGCGACGGCACCGAGCTGGCCCGGTTCAGCCGGGCACTGCCCTACGCGGTTGCCGGTGGCACCAGCACGGTGAACGTGACCATCCCGTTGTCGTCGGTACTGGACACCAGCTTTCACCTGGCGATCCAGCCCGACCACCTGGCACCGCTGGGTGGGTCGGAGCAGAACCCATTGGTCAGCTACGGCTGGACCAGCGGGTTCCTGCCGGACGCGCGGATCAGCATGAAGTTCCCGCCGTTGTTCGGCACCGGCTCGACCCCAGGACCAACCCTGCACTACCGCAGGCCGCGCTGGCGGTACTGGGCCTTGCCCACCGGCGCCTACGAACTCGAAACCATCGGCGAGCACTTCCGCTCAGTGCGGGGTGACGAGATCCGGCTCAGGTCCGCCGATCTGTGGGAACCGATTCTGCCTACCACGTAAGGGGGTCCGCGCATGGCCGACGAACCGCTACCCGCCGATGAGCCGTTGGATCTGTACCGAGGCGACACCCGGCTGTGGGAGCTGCACCTGGCCGACGACCCGATCCCGCCGGCCACCGTCGGGCTGCCGATCGACCTGACGGGCTATGAGTTCCTGGCCGAGATCCGCGCCAGCGCCGACCCGGACGCAGCCCTGATGGCCAGCTTCGCCATCGACGTGGTGGACGCGACCGGCGGCATCATCACCCGCACCCTCACCGCGACCGAGGCGGCCAAGCTGATCCCCGGCAGCGCCAAGCACGACCTGCAGCTCACCAACCCGGACGGCGATGTCCGCACCTGGGTTGCCGGGCGGGTCAAGGTCCGGGGAGACGTGAGCCACGCATGAGCACGGTCACCATCTATGACCTGTCCGGTGGCGGCACCTCGGCCGATGTCGTCGGCTCGACCCTGACGGTTATCGATGGCGGCACCGGCCCGCAGGGTCCGGCTGGGCCGACCGGGCCGCAAGGCCCGCAGGGGACCACGGGCGCGACCGGCTCAACGGGCGCTACCGGTCCGCAGGGGCCTGCCGGGCCTACCGGACCGGCCGGGGCGGATTCCACCGTCCCTGGACCAACTGGGCCGCAGGGCGACACCGGTCCGGCTGGTGCGCAAGGCGCGACCGGAGCTACCGGTCCGCAGGGTACGGCGGGCGCCGCCGGTGCAACGGGCGCTCAAGGTCCGCAGGGCGTCAAGGGCGACACCGGCGACACTGGTCCTGCTGGCGCTACCGGTGCGACCGGAGCCGTCGGGCCGCAAGGCCCCGCAGGCCCGACCGGAGCGACGGGTGCTCAGGGTCCGAAAGGCGATACCGGCGACACCGGCCCGGCGGGTGCTGCTGGAGCAACAGGTGCGACCGGCGCGACCGGAGCCCAAGGTCCGCAAGGGGCAACGGGCGCTACTGGCGCGCAAGGGCCCTGCCGGTGCGACCGGGGCCACCGGCCCGGCCGGTCCCAAGAATGCGGCCAGCCGCAGCTACGCCTACCGGAGTTGGCAATGAACCGAGGATTGAGCGGTCTGATCGCGCCGCCGACGCCGGACAACCTCGCGGCGCTCATGATCAAAGGCGACCTGTACGTGGTCACCGGGCCGGGCCAGCTCGCCCGGCTGCCAGTCGGGTCCAATGACCAGTACCTGCAGGCCAGCTCGGTGGCAGCCAACGGTGTGCAGTGGGTGACGGTCAAGCGATGGAAAGGCGTCTGGAACAGCCCGCCGCCGACCACGATCTACGACCTGGCCAACGTGCAGACGACGCAGGGCGGCGGGACCGGCTGGATCGTCCCCTCCCCGCAAGCCGCGTTCCCGTTCTACAGTTTCGACTTCGGCGGCGGGCAGCAGGGCATCCCTTCGGATATCCAGAGCCAGAACGTTTCCACGACACCAAGCGCGGGCGCACCCCCCGACGCGCGCTGCGTCGGCATGTACTCCGGCGCCGGCGGCTACGGCTGCCGGTTCGAGGGCATCGTCCCGGCTGGGATCACCAAGCTGACCTACTACGCCGTGGCCATCGACGGCGGTACGCAGGCGTTCTTCCTCAACGGCAGCCAGACCCATACCTGGCCCAACGACAGCACCTGGCACCCCTACTCGGTGGCGGTGTCAGCTGGGCAACTGCTCAGCTGGCGCTCGCAGAGCTGGCACGCCGCGTCGTGGCAGTCCTACGTCGCGCATATCGCCTACTACCAGGCGGCGGTCTACAACGCGGGCGATCTCGTTTACTACAACGGGGTGTTCTACACCTCGACCGTCGATGCCAACGTCGCCACGCCCGGCGCGTCGGCCACCTGGACTCCGCTGCTGGCTAAGACCTCCGGCCTTCGCACCATCACCCGCGCCCTGTTCCGATAAGGAGAAAGCCGCATGGCCACCGATCCGAGCTTCGCCGCCACCGTCAGCAATGGTGCGCAACTGCTGGGCAATGCCGAGACCAGCCTCACAGTGCCCACCACCACCTCGGCCATCGTCACGGCGGGAGCGTCCGGCACTAAGGTCGAGGAGGTCGTGGTCGAGGCGGCGACCTCCAGCCTGACGCCCACCACGGTGGCCGGGCTGGTGTACCTGTTCCTCTACGACGGCACCACCTACCACCTGTACGACAGCATCGTGGTCGGCGCGGTCACCGCATCCAGCACAGTGCAGCCGTTCCGCACCAACAAGACCTACACCAACCTGTTCCTCAAGTCCGGCTGGTCGCTGCGAGCAAGCCAGTCCATCGCGGGTAACGCCTCGCTGCTCAAGGTGCACGCCTTCGGCGGGGACTTCTAATGAACGTCGGCGTGCTCGCTGGCATCGGCCCCGGTCCTGCCCCGGATACCACCGCGTCAGCCGGGGCAGTGCCGGATTCGAGTCAGAACGCCTTGCTAGTGGCGGGCAACCGCAAGGAGCAGGCGTTCAGCCTTACTACCGGCCTCACTACGCCAGCTGTTGATTGTTCGGATTACCGCTTTGTGTCCGTGCAATGCGTTACGAACAGCGGCGGGTCGGTCACCTTCCAGGGCAGCAACGACGGAGTTAACTGGCAATCCGTCTTGCTAAACCGAGCTGATACAAGCGGTGTCACGCCGGTTACCAGCACCAGCGCGACTCTCATCTACAGCGGGCCGGTGCCCTTCCGATACTTCCGCCTCAGCTCGACCGCAACCGCGTCCGGGGTCATCGAGTTCTTCTCGGTGCCGCCACCCAGCGCCAGCCAGCTTGTCTACGTCGGGAACAACGTAAACGTCGCGGCAAGCACGGCCACCGGCGCGGCCATTCCGGCCAATGCCTTCATGATCGGCCTGCGCAACATCGCCAACGGCAACCTCGACGCCGCCAATGGTGTGAGTGGCGCAGCCGACGCAGCCGCTGGCAGCGGCATGCTCGGCGTCGGTCCGAGCGCCTACACCGGCGCTGGTTGGGACCGGGTTCGAACCCCGGCCATCTTCAAGACCGCTACCGCCACCGCCTCGGGGGACACCGCGCTGTGGACGCCCACGTCGGGCAAGAAGTTCCGGCTGATGCGCTACCAGATGCAGATCACCGCCGATGCGGCCACGTCCGGCGGGGCCGACATCGACATCGTGCTACGCGACTCGACCACCGCATTGGCTGCTGCCTACTCGGTGTTCGTGCCGGCTACGGCTGGGACCACCTTCAACAACGGCACACGCACCGAATGGGTGGACCTGGGCAACGGCATCCTCTCGGCGGCGGCCAACAACGTACTCAACA
>WNGM01002030.1_pt1 | contig 21732 bp, 20 predicted proteins | sample 5400571 | NCBI WGS metagenome assembly WNGM01 (sample SAMN13153378, study PRJNA577476) | soil metagenome | isolation source: 100 cm soil or saprolite under Garry oak tree replicate 2 | place: USA:California | collected 2016-06-15 | reverse complement strand
CGTCCGCGATCGGCGCCGCGATGATCGGCTGGTACGGCGCGGACATGCTGTGCTACGTGACGCGCAAGGAGCACCTCGGCCTCCCCAACGCCGAGGAGGTGCGCGAGGGCGTGATCGCCTACAAGATCGCCGCCCACGCTGCCGACATCGCGCGCGGGCGCCCCGGGGCCCGCGACCGCGACGACGCCCTCTCCCGGGCGCGCTTCGCGTTCGACTGGAACGAGCAGTTCCGCCTGTCGCTCGACCCGGCGCGGGCGCGCGAGCTGCACGACGAGTCGCTCCCCGCCGAGTACTTCAAGTCCGCCGAGTTCTGCGCGATGTGCGGGCCGAAATTCTGCTCCATGCACATCACCCGGGAGATCGAGCGGAAGCTGGGCGAGCGGGAGGCGGTGCCGGCCGACTGACGTCTTGCGACCGTTCCGCACGCCGGTAGTATAGGCAGCCTCCTCTTCTCTGGGAGCGCGGAATGCGTCGCCGTTCGTTCCGTCTCGTCCTGGCTCTCGGCCTGCTCGCGCCCGTCCCGCTCCTGGGCCAGGGTGGTCCCATTGCCGGCGTCGTCGTGAATCGGACTTCCGGCGCGCCCGTCGCGGACGCGCAGGTCAGCGTCGTCGGCACTACGCTCCGCACGTTCACCAACGCCAGCGGCCGGTTCCGCTTCACCGACGTGCCTGGCGCGACGGCGGTGCTCCACGTGCGGCGCATCCAGTTCCGCGCGGCGCAGGACACGGTCCGCGTGGGCGACGCGAACGTGCGGATCGCGCTCGAGGAGAAGGCGCTTGAGCTCGAAGGGGTGATCGTCACCGGCACGCCCGGAGCCACGGCGCAGCGGGAGCTCGGCAACGCGGTCTCGCGCATCGACGCGGCGAGCATCACCCAAACTGCTCCGATCAATGATGTCCAGAGTCTCCTCAACGGCCGCGCGGCGGGAGTTTTGATTCAGCCAGCCACCGGGGCCGTCGGCTCGGGGTCGCGGATCCGCATCCGGGGCGCCTCGAGCCTGTCGCTCTCGAACCAGCCGCTCGTCTACGTCGACGGTGTGCGCGTGGACGCGGACTTCGCTTCCGGACCCCGGAACCAGGACTTCGGCTCGAGCTCGATCTCGCGCTTCAATGACTTCAATCCCGACGACATCGAGAGTATCGAGATCCTGAAGGGCCCGGCCGCTGCAACGCTGTACGGCACGGAGGCCTCGAACGGCGTGATCCAGATCGTCACCAAGCGGGGCACGACGGGGCCAGCGCGGTGGAACTTCACGCTGCGCCAGGGCGTGAACTACTTCAGCAACCCCGAGGGGCGCTTTCCCACGAACTATCAGATCGACCGGTCGGGAAACCTTGTTCGGATCAATCTCGTGGACCTCGAGTCGCAGGTCGGCGACATCTTCCGCACGGGGCACCTCGGCTCCTATGAGGCGAGCGTGAGCGGCGGATCCCAGGACTTGCGCTATTACGTGGCGGGTGGGACCGAGCTCCAGGGCGGGGCAGAGCCGAGCAACAATCTGCGCCGCTCCAACGGCCGGGTGAACCTCACGGTCACGCCGAGCGACAAGGTCACGCTCTCGGCGAACGCCGGCTACGTCAGCGGTCCGACGCGGGTGAGTTGCGAGGCGGGGTGTGGCGGCCGGATGTTCACCACGTTCTACATGAACCCGCAGAACCTCGGCACCTTCCGATTGGGCTTTCACAGCGGGCTACCGTGGGCCTACGACGAGGAGTTCCGCTTCAACCAGGATGTGGACCGGTTCACGGGCAGCATTCAGGTGCAGCATCACCCCGTAAAGTGGTTCACACACCGGCTCACCTTCGGCGTGGACCGAACCCGCGAGGAGAACACGCTCTACCAGCCACGCATCGACTCGCTGCAGCTGTTCTTCGGCTCGGCCGCGCTGGGCTACATCGGCATCACGAACCACGCCGTCGACAACACCACCGTCGATTACGCAGCCACGGCCAGTTTCGATCTGTCCCCCACGCTCCGCTCAAGCACCTCCGGCGGCATCCAGTTCTATCACGCCCTCACCGATACCATGTTCGCGGAGGGGTTCGTTTTCCCGGCCGCCGGGCTGTCGGCCCTTGACGCCACGACCGACCGGCGTGCCCCCACCGGCGGGCTTGAGGAGACGAAGAGCATCGGCGCGTACGGGCAGGAGCAGATCGCCTGGCGCGATCGGTTGTTTCTCACCGCCGGCGTCCGCTCCGACGATCAGAGCACCTTCGGCGCGAACTTCAACCGAGTGTATTACCCGAAGGTAAGCGCGAGCTGGGTGATGAGCGACGAGCCCTTCTGGAGGATGCCCTTCGTGAACCAGCTCCGGCTGCGGGCGGCGTACGGTGAATCAGGCCGCGCCCCGCCGTACAACGCGGCGGTGCCCACCTACATCACGGCCACGGGGCCGGGAGATCTCCCGGCGGTGACGCCGCAGAATATCGGGAACCCGAACCTGGGACCAGAGCGCGGGAAGGAGATCGAGCTCGGCCTCGACGCGGCATTCTGGGGTGACCGGCTGGGGCTGGAGTTCACCTACTACCGGAAGAAGACGACCGACGAGATTCTGCAGACCCAGGCCGCTCCCTCGCTCGGCTACCCCAGCCAGAATCCGCAATACTTCAACGCGGGCGCGGTGCTGAATCAGGGTGTGGAGTTGCTCGCCCGGGCGCGGCCCTACGCCCGCGGCAGGGTGAGCGTGGAGCTGACGTTCAACCTCGCCACGAACAGCAACAAGATTCTGAGCCTGTTGCCCGGGGTGACTTCAGTGTCGCCCAGTCTGTTCATCGAGCATCGCGTGGGCTACCCCGTCGGCTCGTGGTTCGCAAGGCGGGTCGTGAGCGCGGAGTTCGACGCCAGTCGCAATGCCACCGACACCACCAAAGTGAAGTGCGACGACGGCAACGGCGGTGCGGTGCCGTGCTACAGGGCGCCCACCGTCTACCTCGGTCGCACCCTGCCGAACGTGGAAGGCGCCTTCAGCCCGACCATCACTCTGGGGGAGCGGCTGCGCCTGTCCGGGCTGCTCGACTTCAAGACCGGCTACAAGAAGCTCGACGGCAACACCCGCGTGCGCTGCGCCATCTTTTTCCGTTGCCCGGAAAACTTCGCCCCGTTCCGGACCGATCCGATACGCGTCGCCGAAATCCAGAACGGTATTCCGGACTTCTACATCAACGACGCCAGTTTTCTCAAGCTGCGCGAGGTGTCGGCGTCGTACACGGTGCCCGAGCGCTGGGCGAGCGCGATTGGGGCGAGCCGCCTCACCGTATCACTAGCGGGCCGGAACCTCTATACGTGGACGCGCTACCCCGGCCTCGAGCCCGAGGCGATGTTCCTCGGCGGCACCCGCGGCGGAAATTTCAGCGCGTGGGAGCAGGCCGATCTGCCGCAACTCGCCCAGTGGATCGTCACCGTTAACGTGGGATACTGAAGGAGACGCGGCCGATGAGATACGCTACCATCGTTGGGCTCGCGCTCCTCGCCGCGGCGACCGGGTGCGATCTCTTTAATAACGCGCTGGAAGTCCAGAACCCGAGCAGCATTCCGGCGAGTGGGCTCGAGGTTCCGGCGAACGCCCAGCTGCTCGCGAACGGCGCGATCGCCGACTTCGAGTGCGCCGCGGGTTCGTACGTCGTGATGAGCGGGCTGATCACGGACGAGTTCCTCGACGCGACGCAGACCGCGGATCGCTACCCGTACGAGCGGCGCACGATGACCTCGAGCGACGGCCGCTACGCGGTCAACACGTGCATCGGACTGGGCGTGTACACGCCCCTCCAGACGGCCCGATTCTCCGCCCTGAACGTGCTGTCGCTGCTGCAGAGCTGGACCGACGCGCAGGTGCCCGGGCGCGACACGTTGATCGCCACGGTTCAGGCGTATGAGGGGTATAGCCTCGTCCTGCTTGGCGAAGGGTTCTGCACGATGGTCGTGTCCACGCTCGATGCCAACCGGCAGCGCGTGTACGGGGGCGAAATCCAGCCCGACAGCGTGTTCCAGCTGGCGATCGGCTATTTCAGCGACGCCATCACGGGAGCGGCCGCGACCGGTCAGACCGCCGTGCGTAACATGGCGCTGGTGGGCCGGGCCCGCGCCTACACGGACCTGGGCCAGCTCGCGCTCGCCAAGACGGATGCCGAACTCGTGGACCCCGGCTTCGTGAAGTACGTGACGGCGTCGGCCACCAACGCGCGCCGCAATAACCGCGTCTGGCAGGAAAACAGCGCGACCAGCGACAACACGACGCTCGATTCGGTCTACACGAACATGAACGACCCGCGCGTGCCGTTCTCTGTCAAGCTCGACAAGAACGGGAACCCTCGGAACAGCGTCACGGGCTACCGCTTGTACCAACAGAACAAGTACGCGACGGCTTCGAGCCCCATCCGGCTCGCGTCGAGGGACGAGGCGAGGCTGATTATCGCCGAGGCCGCCCTCGCCGCTGGTGACTTCGCTGGTGCGGACAGCATCATCAGCAACTTCCGCACGCGCGGCGGCCAAGGCACCATGACGAGCACCGACCCCGACACGGTCAAGCTCGCCCTGTTCGACCAGCGGCGCCGCGAGCTCTTCCTCGAGGGGCAGCACCTCGGCGACGTGATCCGCTTCGGGTACATGCCGGATCCCCCGGTGGGGACGCTCTTCCAAGGCGGGACCTACGGTCCTGCTTCCAACCTCGCCAAGGACGTCTGTCTGCCGCTGCCGGACGTGGAGAAGAACAACAACCCGAACCTCTAACGGGGGTCAGCCTGCGACGATCCCAAACGCCCGCACCGGGAAGCTCCCCACCCCTTTCACCTTGACGGGGGCCGCGAAGAACCGGAAGCCCCAGTCGGGCAGCGCGCCCAGGTTACAGAGGTGCTCGACGATCGGGATCCCGGCGCCGAGCAGGATGGTGTGGGCCGGGCGGGCACCATCCGCAGCATCGTCGATGTTGAGGGAGTCGATCCCCACGAGGGCCGCCTCCGCGGACGCGAGGTGCCCGGCCGCGGCGCGCGTGAGAAACGGGTGGCCTGAGCCGTAGCGCTCGGTGCGCCAATAGGCGTCCCAGCCGGTGTGTACGAGCACAGCCTTGCCGCGGACGTCGCGGCCGCCAAACCAGTCGGCGTCGAGCGTCCGGCCCGGGCGCCCGGTCGCGCGGATCACGATCCCTTCCAGGTCCGCGACCACCTCGAGCGGGTAGTCGGCGACGTCCGCGCCGCCCTCGTAGCGGTGGGACGGCGCATCGATGTAGGTCCCCGTGTTGGCGAGCAGCTCGATCTTGCCGATCTGGAAGGTCGTCCCCGGAGCATAGCGGGCCTGCGAGGCCTCTCGCGAGAGCCAGTCCCCGATCATGGGAGCCGGCAGACCGGGGTAGGTGACCATCCCGTGCTCGATCTCGTGACTCAGATCGACGAGGCGCCGTCCCATGCTATGACTTCGCGGGGGTGTGGGCTTCCGGCAGTACCCGCGCGAGTGCCTTGAGCAACTCTCCCTCGGCCGTCCCCCCGGTCGGTGCTTCTGCGAGCACCACCGCAAAGCGGCGCCGCAGCAGTGGGTCGCGCATCGCTTGGGAAGCGAACTGGATGGTGAGGGGGACGAACCACGGCGCCTGCCGCGCCCCCGCGCCGGCGCGCGCCACGGCAGCGTACTGCTCGAACAGGGCAAGGAGGAACGCGCCCTTTGACGGGAATTGCCGGTAGATCGCCCCCTTGGTGAAGCCTGCGGACTCGGCGACTTCGTCGAGGGAGCCGAACTCGAGCCCGCGCTCGGCGAACACGCGCAGACCGGCGTCGAGGAGCAGCGCCCGCGTTTCAGCCTTCCGCTTGAGGCGCACGATACCCATACATATCTACGATACGTTGCGGAATCAATTTCGCCAAGAGAGCGCCTGAACTCCATGTTCAGATACCCGTAAGTATCCAAACGCGCCCGGAATTCTCGGAATTTCAACGCGTTCTGGCTCGGTGTGACGTTTCTGATTGCGCCGTCCGGCGCCCTTACAAAACATTGTCGCCGCGCCTACCGACCTCTCTCGGAGGCATGACGTGAACAACGCAGGCGGGAATCTCCAATTCGACCGGGCGGAGCGCACCGGGGGAGCCGAGCCGGCAGCCGCGGCCGGGCTCAACTGCTCGCTCTGCAAGCAGCCGATCGCGGGCGCGTACTACGAGCTGAACGGCCAGGTGACGTGCGCCCGGTGTCGCGGGCAGGTCATGGCCGAGTGGAACCGTGGCTCCGCCGGCGGCCGCCTGGTCAAGGCGCTCGGGCTCGGCGCCCTCGCGGCCGCAGTCGGTGCGGGCCTGTACTTCGGCATTGAGGCCCTCACGGGCTACGAGTTCGGCCTCGTGGCCGTGGTGGTCGGCGTCATGGTGGGGGGCGCCGTGCGCAAAGGCTCGCAGGGCCGGGGCGGGTGGCGCTATCAGCTCCTCGCCATGTTCCTCACATACAGCGCCGTCGTCGCGACCGACAGCTCGATGATCGCCCGCGAGCTGCGGAAAGAGGTTCAGGCCCGCTCGGACTCGCTGCATGCCCTCGCCGCCCCGAGCCTCCAGCCGACCAGCACGGCGATCCCGGCGAGCGTGGCTGCGTCCAGCCCCGCCCCCCCCGCCCGGACGAAACCGCCCATCATGCTGGCGCTCGCACTGCTTGTGGTGCTTGCCTACGCCGCGCCCGTCATGATCGGGATAGGGAGCCCGTTACATCTCCTGATCGCCGGTTTCGCGCTGTACGAGGCGTGGAAGCTGAATAAGGCGGTGGCCCTGCGGGTGACGGGTCCGTATCAGGCGGCTCCGCAGACCGCGCCGGTGTAGCTGTCCTACCGTGACCGTCGCTGTCTGCCCAGGGTGCGGCACCCAGGTCGCTCCCGCGCTGCTCGCCTGTCCCGCGTGCCACTGGCTGGTCCACGCCGAGGAGCTCAAGGGCCTCGCGGCGCAGGCGGAGCAGGCGACCGGAGCGCGCGACCGGAGCGCGGCGCTCGCCACGTGGCGTCAGGCGCTCGAGCTGCTGCCGGGCGACACCCGACAGCACGACGCGATCTCGGAAAAGATCGCCGCCCTGAGCCGCGAGATCGATGCCGGGGCGCCCGCCGCCACAACCAGTACCGAGAAGAGGAACGCGTTGGGCAAAGGAGCGGCCGGTCTGGGCGCGGTGGGCGTGCTGCTCTCCAAGTTCAAGCTCCTGGTCGGACTGCTCCTCACCAAGGGAAAGTTGCTGCTGCTCGGCCTCACCAAGGCCGGAACGTTGTTCTCGATGCTGCTATCGGCGGGCGTCTACTGGACCATGTGGGGGTGGAAGTTCGCGCTCGGCGTGGTCCTGTCCATCTACATCCATGAGATGGGTCACGTGCAGGCGCTGCAGCGCTATGGGATCAAGGCCACGGCGCCGATGTTCATCCCCGGTTTCGGCGCGGTGATTCGGCTGAAGCAGTATCCCGCCAACGCGCGCGAAGATGCGCGAGTCGGGCTCGCCGGACCGCTGTGGGGGCTAGGCGCCGCAGCCGTCGCGTATGTCGCCTACCTCGCAACCGGTGCGGGCATCTGGGGCGCGATCGGGCACTTCGGGGCCTGGGTGAATCTCTTCAACCTCGTCCCTGTGTGGCAGCTGGACGGCGCCCGTGGATTCCGGGCGCTCGCCCGGCACCAGCGCTGGCTCGCGACCGCTGTGATCGCCGTGATGTGGCTGGTGACGGGAGAGGGCCTCCTCGCGCTGCTCCTCGTCGCCGCCGGCCTTGCGGCCGCCCTGGGCCGCGCCGCGGAGGCTCCCGATACGCCGGCGCTGCTCGAGTACGCCTGGCTCGTCGCCGTGCTGTCGCTCGTGACCCTCATCCCGGTGGCGACCGGCACCACGGGGTGAACGGCGCGGCCCCCCCGCCCCCCCGCCCCCCGCCCCCCCCGGGCCGCCGCAGCCCTAGTAAGGAACGATCGCCACCGTGGTGTCTTCCAGACTGCGCCGGGGCCGGTAGCGGAACCAGGTCCGGTCGGGGAAGCGCGTCCGCAGCAGCTCGTTGCGGGAGCCGAAATCCCGCGCGAAGACCACGGGCCCGCCCAGGGACCCGTCGGGCTCGAAACCGGCCAATGCGAGGAAGGGCGCATACGGCGTCTCCCCCGCCGAATCGGCGGCGATCTCTCGCCGGCAGCGGTCCGTCAGCACCCCGCCCTCTGCGAGCAGCAACGTCTGGTCGGCCTGGAGTCCCGGCACGGGACGCACAGGAGCGGTCGGGCGTGTGGCGGCGAGCAGCCGCCCGGTCCGTCCGGCCGTGTCGGCGGGCGCACGCGCTTCCTCGGCATCGAGCGCCGTCTGGATCTGGCAGGCGTCGGACGTGGAGAGCGTCCGAAAGGTCTCACCGGGCGTGAGCCCAAGGGCCCGGAGGCGCGCCTCGAGACGCGCTCGCCACCCTTCGTGGACCAGCACGAGCGCGCCTTTCAGCCCGGCGGCCTCGACCTGCGTCGCGATGCCCGTCTTCAGCTTCGTCCGCCCCGCGTGGTAGTAGTACGCCCGCATCTGCACGCTCGACACGCCGGTCGGCACGAGCCACGCGTAGAGCAGGCACAGAGGCACGACCAGCACCACAGCCCGGCGCAGTGTGCCGGGAGGCAGGCGCTCCGCGACAAGCCCGGGCGCGCGCGCGGCAAGGACAATGAAGCAGGGGACAGCCGTGTACAGGAATCGCGGTCCGGCGAAAAACCCGTCGAACCAGTACAGCGCGTACCCCAGCAGGATCGCACCCATCAGGCCGAGCAACAGGAAGTCCCAACGCGTCGGGCGCCGCAGGGCAACGAGGCCGGCGATGATCGGCGCTAGCCCCGGGAGCGGCCACTCGAACAGGTATCGGTCGAGACGCAAGAGGTTGGCCGAGGTGAGAACGAGCGCGTGCGCCGGTGTGTGCGGCACGCCGTAGGGGTCGGGGTGGAACCCCAGCCGGTGCCCCGGCCCGTACAGCGCCTCGTACGCGAAGAGCAACGGGTGGCCCGTGGTCCGGGCGTTGGCGTAGAGCAGGCCCACGAGCGGCACCGCCCCGGCGGCGACCTGCACCACCAGCGAGCGCGCGCGTCCCCGCTCGCGGGCACACACCGACAGTTGAAACAGGCCGATCACGAGGGCGACGGCTGCAGCGTCGAGCGGCCGAATCGTGGCGATTCCGCCGACACCGAGACCGATGAGCGCCGCGGCACCCGCCACCGCTTTCCCGTCGGTCGCGGTCGCCCAAGTCGTCAGTGCGGCGAGCGCCAGTGTGGCGAGCGCCAGCGTACCGGCGTGGTTCATCTCGCTGCCGCCCATGATGAGCACGAAGGGCGAGAGCGCGAACAGCAGCACACTCGCACGCGCAGACGCGTCCCCGAACGCCGCCGCCGCGAAGCGATACAACGCGCCGGCGGTAAAGGCGGTGAGGATCGGGTTGACGAGCCACGTGGCGCGGAGCGCCATGCCGGCGGCGAGCAAGGCGGGACCGCCGATCGGATACATCGAGTACCAACGCCCGGCGCGGTCCAGCACGCCCGTGACGGCGAAGAATTCCGGATGAAGCTCGCCCAGGGCGAACAGGTGGCCGGCGAGCAGGATGCGCGCGTGGAACCGCTGCGCCATCTCGTCCTGCGAGAACGGCGCGCGCGCGAAGCAGTATACCGCGAACGCCGCGGTGAGCGCGAAGACGACGGCGGCCGCGATGGCCTGGAAGACCCCCGGCGGGGGCCGCAGCAGCAGCGCGGCCGCGCGGGCGACCCAACGATCGACCCGCTCGCCGCCGAGTCGCGCCAAGCCGAGCGCGACGACGACGACGGCCGCGCCCGTCACCGACCACTCGCGGACCGCCGCGGACCACCACGGGATGTAGGGAGCGCCGCTGACGAGATTCGCGACCGGCACGAGGCCGAGCGCAGCGAGCGCGGCGGCGACCACCAGGGGTAGCCGGCGCGCGCCACCGTGGAGTCCGTTGTGCATGCAGGCCTTGACTGGGGTACGCCCCAATCTATGTTTGCGATTCGGCCCTCGCGCGGCGAGCTTGCATGCCTTACATCATTGCGGAAACCTGCATCAACGTCAAAGACCGCTCGTGCGTCGACGTGTGCCCTGTGGACTGCATCTACGAGGGGGAAGACCAGCTGTACATCCATCCCGACGAGTGCATCGACTGCGGCGCCTGCGAGCCCGAGTGCCCGGTGACCGCGATCTTCCCCGAGGAAGACACGCCGCCACAGTGGAAGTCATACATCGCGAAAAACCGGGACGTGTTCCAGAGCGCCACACCGCCCGGGAAGCCGCAGCGCAAGAGCTCCTAAGACCGGCCCTCTTTTCCCGCAACGTCGCGCATCCCCTCCACCAGGAGATGCATGCGCTCCTGGTGGCGGGCGATCTCCAGCACGGCGCGCGGTCCGTCCAACTCGTGCGCCGCGACGCGCGTCGCGGTGCGGTTCAACTCCCGGACGTGCTCGATCAACTCGTCGGTCACGGCGCGGAGTGCGAAAAACCGCCGCCGCTCGGTGGCCGAGGCGCGGAACCGCCGGATCAGGTCCTCGGCCGGGAACAGGCGCGCTTGCCGCAGCACCTCCTCCGGGCTCTGGCCGAGCAGCTCCTCCTTGTCCCAGACCTCCGTGCCACCCCCCTCGCCGAACCACAGGCGCCCGCGCCATCCGTCCATCTCGAGGTGAAGCCGCAGCATGACGCGCCACTTGAGAGCGCCGACGTACACGTAACCGACGAATCCCTGCCGGAAGGGGTCGCCTTTGGGAGAGGGGGAGGGGGAGGGGGAGCCCGCGGCCGGGGACATGTCGAACACTATCCTCCCAACCGGCCTGGGCGGAAGGTCTAGGAGATCGCGGTCAGGAAATCGGCCATTAGCCGACTCGTAACGAGCGGTTGCTCGAGGGGCGCGAGGTGACCGGCAGCAGGGATGACGTGGAATTGCGCTCCCGGGACCAGCTGCGCCATGGCCTGGGCGACGGGGGGCGGCGAGATCGCGTCCTCGCTCCCCACCAGCACGAGCGTTGGTACGTGCACCTGGCGCAGCGTCTCCTGCGAATCGGGGCGATCGCGCAGGGCGTGGAGCGCGCCGACGAGCCCGGGCAGGGACCAGCGCCGCGCCATCTCCCGCACCTGCTCCACGATCTCGGGCTGCGTGGTGGCGGTCGTGGGCGCGAGCAGGCGCGGCAGCAGCCGCGCGATCACCGCGTCCTGGCCCTCGCGCTCCGCGATGGTCGCGAGCTCGTCGCGGCCACGCTTCGCTTCGGCCGAGTCGGCGCCCGGCTGGGTGTCGGCGAGGATCACCGCCCGCACCCGCTCGGGGTGCCGCCGCAGCAGCTCGAACACTACGTAGCCGCCCAGCGACAGCCCACAGACCGCGACGTCGCCGATGCCCAGTGCGTCGAGCACGGCAACCACATCATCCCCGTAGCGGCCCACCGAGTAGCCGTTCGCGACGGGCGGCGCGGTGGAGCCACCCACACCGCGAAGGTCAGGAGCGATCCGTTTCCAGCCGGACAATGCGGCGAGCTGATGGCGCCACATCGTGCGGTCGAACGGGAAGCCGTGCACGAACAGCACCGGCAGCCCCTCGCCACGGACCTCGACGGCGAGCTCGGCGTCCCCGGCCGGCACGCGGACCGGCTCGACCGTCGGGAACGAGTTCACGGCGGGCCTCAGGGCTCGGGCACGGGGACCGCAAACGTATGCCAGAACACGACTCGTTGCAGGTCGGACGTTGCGCGTTGCCAGAGAGACGCCAAGGCCTTGGCGCCGTACGCGGGATCGAGGGTCAGACCGTGGTCGGCCGCGAGCAAGCGGACCGCTTCACCTTGCGCGGTCGGATGCCCGTAGCCCAGGCCCAACCCGTCCATCACCACGACGGGAAGGCGGGAACGTGAAGCGGGAACCGAGAGGCCTATCCCGTAGCGATTGAGCAGCCGCACCGCGCCACGTGCCAGTCGCACCGTCCGCCACCGGTTCGCCACGAGCGCCGGGGCGACCCGCACCGCCATCACGCGGGTGGGCCAGCCGAGGGCGGACACGGCGAGCGCCACGCCCGCCGCGGTACTCCCTGTCCCGAGGGGCAGGACGATCGCATCCGGCGGCTCGTCCACTTGCCCGGCGAGCTCAAGGCCCGCGAGGAAATGGCCCACCACCGCACGGGGGTGGGCGCCGCCGCCCGGGATCCAGCGGCGTGGGCCCAGGGCCCGCGCCCCCCGCCACGCCGCGAGCACCGCGAGCGGCAGGGTCGCGCGCGAGCGGGCGCGCACGACCAGCGCCGCTCGGGCGCGGCACGCCACGGACACGGCCCGGCTCGCCGCCGTGTCAGGCTGCGGGAATTGGGCGAGGGCGGCGCGGCACGAAACGGTCGCGGCGTGTACGGCGGTCGCGAGACAGTGTGTAGAGCCGGTGCCGCCCACGGTCACGAACACGGTGCCGGCGGGCGGGAGGAACGGGGGGGACGGGGGGCACGCGCCCGCGAGCAGGAACTCGAGGCCGCGCACTTTGTTGCCGCCGCACCGGGCGGACGAGCGGTCCTCCCGCTTGATCGCCAGCGCGGCCAGGCCGAGGGCCCGGCTGAGCGCCGGCGCGGGCTCCAGCGGCGTCGGCCAGTCGCCGAGCCTACAAGGCGCCAGCGCGGCGCGTATCTTTTGGGTCAGTCGAGCCGGATCCACCACCCAGAGCCCCGATCCAGAGGAAGCCGATGCGGGTTGCCACCGACTACATCCGCCACGCGGCGCGAGCCGCCCGCAAGTGTGCGGGCGACCCGTTGGGGGGCGCGCCCCAACCGCCGGACCCCGAATTCTACAGGACGCTCGCCAAGGCGCTCGAGGAGATCGCGGCCGGCCTGGAGCAATTGAGCAAGGAAGAGTGACGGCTGGTTAACTACATCCGCACGCCGGAGGCGTTGGCCGACGCCGTTGCGGCGTTCCGCCGGGAGCCGCTCGTCGCCGCCGATACCGAGGCCGCGAGCTTCCACCGCTACCGCGACCGCATCTTCCTGATCCAGCTGTCGAGCCCGTCGGCCACGGCCATCGTGGATCCGCTCGCGCTCACCGACCTCGCACCCGTGGGGGACCTGCTCGCCGATCCCCGTGTCGAGAAGATCTTTCACGACGCGGACTACGACCTGCGCATCCTGGACCGTGACTACGGCTTCCGGGCGACGCGTCTGTGCGATACGCGCATCGCAGCGCAGCTGGCCGGCGAGCCCGCCGTGGGGCTCGCCGCGCTGCTCGAGAAGTACGTGGGGGTGAAGCTCGCCAAGCAGCATCAAAAGGCCGACTGGTCGCGGCGGCCCCTGCCGCCCGCGATGCTGGCCTACGCGGCGGCGGACACGGAGCACTTGCCCGCGCTGCGCGCGGCGCTGCGCCAGCGGCTGACCGCGCTGGGCCGGCTCGCGTGGGCGGAGGAAGAATTCGAGCGGCTCGTGGACCTGCGCTGGACCGGAGTGCCCGACGGGGTCGACGCGTTTCTCCGGGTGAAGGGCGCGAAGGCCCTGCCTCCCCGGCAGCTCGCGGCGCTGCGCGAGCTGTACCGCTGGCGGGAGGCGGTCGCGCAGGAGCAGGACAAGGCGACGTTTCGCATCATCGGGAACGACGCGCTGCTCGCCGTGGCGCAGGCGCTGCCGCGCGCGCCCACCGACCTCGCGCGCATCCCCCAGCTGCCCGCCACCCTCGCCCGGCGCCACGGCACCGCCCTGCTCGAGGGCGTCCGCCGCGCGCGTGAGCTGCGCGACGCCGACCTGCCGCGTGTGGCGCGGGCCGCCCGGTCCCCCAGGGATCCCGCCTTCGACGAGCGCGTCGAGCGGCTGAAGGCGGCGCGCAACCGCGTGGCGGCGGAGCTCGGGCTCGACCCCGGCGTGGTGTGCGGCCGGCCGACGCTCGAGGCGGTGGCGCGCGCCGTGTCCTCGCCAACGGACCGCGCCGGGCTCTCCCGAGTGGAGGAGCTCCGGCGCTGGCAGATCCAGGTGCTCGGAGACGCGCTGCTCGCGGCGCTCGCTTAGAGCCCCATCAGCGCCCGGACCTTCGGATCCATCCGCTCCGGCGTCCAGTAAGGCTCCCACACGATCTCGATGTCCACGTCGGTCACGCCGTCGAGCGCGCGGATAACGCGGTACGCGTCGTTCGTGATCATTGGGCCTGCCGGGCAGCCGGGCGACGTGAGCGTCATCTTCACCTGTACTTCGCCCCCGGTGACCTCGACGTCGTACACCAGGCCGAGGTCGATCACGTTCATATCGAGCTCGGGATCCTTCACCTGTCGCAGGGCCCGGCGCACGACTGCCGCGTCAAGCGTGGCGGGTTCCGTCATGGGCATCTCCTCAGCATACTTCTTTCCCCGAACCTAGTCGACCGTGTGGCCGCGCACCAGGCAGCGCCGCCGCTGCGCGATCCATCGATACACCCGCCGCGCCAGCGGCAACACGCCCGGAATCCGGAACGCCCCTGCCAGCCAGCGCTTTCCCGGCAGCAGCCGCAGGATCTCCGGCGCCGCGTCGGCCCCCGCGAACACGCGCCCATCCGGCAGCACGAGATGCATCGCGGCGGCGAGCGCGGGGAGCGGAATCCTGAACGCGGCCACCTGCGTCCGGTCCTGGAACGGCAGCACGGCGAGCCGGTGCTCCCGGTCCCACCGCCGGATGCGCTCGACCCACGTGCGGCAAAAGCCGCACTCTCCGTCGTAGATCAGCGTCGGCCGGACGGGGCGGGAACCTCGGTCAGCGGGCATCAGAGGCGCGCGCCGCGGCGTCCGCCACGCGGCCGCGCACTTCCTTCAAGACCGTGAACGAGCGCCGGACGCGCGGCGCGTACGCGCGGTTCGTGAGCAGCACGACGAACAGGTCGCGATCCGGGTCGATCCAGAGCGACGTGCCCGTCCAGCCGGTATGGCCGTAGCTGCGCGACCCGAACAGCGTGCCGGCGCTGGAGACTTCCTCGCCGGTGGGCAGCGCCTGCCAGCCGAGCGTCCGCGCCTCGCTGCCGCGCCCGAAATCCGCCGCCTTGGTCGTGAACCGCCGCACGGTCTCCGCCTTGAGCAGCCGCCGCCCGTCGGGAAGGGTGCCCTCGCGCAGCAGCAACTGCGCGAACCGCGCCACGTCGGCCGCAGCGGAGAAGAGGCCCGCGTTGCCGGAGACGCCGCCCAGCTTGAACGCGCTGGCGTCGTTCACCACCCCCGCGACGGGATGCCCCCGCCACACTCCCGTCGGCGCGATGCGCCCACGCAGGCGCGCGGGCGGACGGAACATCGTCTCGTGCAGGTCCAGCGGCGCAAACAGCTGCCGCGCCGCAAACCGGTCGAGCGGCTCGCCGGACGCGCGCCCGATCACCTCTCCCAACAGGATCGCATTGAGATCGCTGTAGATCACGCGGCTGCCGGGCGGGACGCGGGGCGCTTCGGAGAGTACCCGCCGCATCAAGGCGGCACTGTCCGGGATCGCTTTGAGCTCTCCGTCCGGGAGATCGGCGCGCAGCCCCGAGGTGTGCGTCAGCAGCTGCCGCACCGTGATCCCGGCGGTGCCCGCGCCCCCGAATCGCGGCACGTACGCCGCCACCGGCGCGTCGAGGCGGACCCGGCCCCGCTCGACGAGCACCATCAGCGACGTCGTAGTCGCAACCGCCTTGGTGAGCGACGCGAGGTCGTACAACGTGCTGTCCGGATCGACAGCGGGGCTCGACGCGGACCAGGTGAGACGGCCGTAGCCCTTGCGGAAGAGGATCGTGTCGCGGCGCCCGATGACGAGTGCCCCGCCGGGGTACGCGCCCCGCCGGATGCCGTCCAGCACGAGCGGGTCGAACGTGGCGGCATCGAACGAGGCGTGGGTGCGGAGTGCAGCCGCGGGGCCGTGCCCCGGGGCTGCGCCAGACCCAGCCTGGAGCAGCAGCAGGGCCGCTACGACCAAACGCCGGGAATCCGCCGCGCGCAGGAGGGACAGCGACCGTCCGCGCCGATCCGCTGCCGCTGGATCGTGTAGCCGCAGCGCTCGATCAGCCGGTCGTCGCAATCCGGACAATAGGTGTGCTCCCAGCGGCCGACCCGGCCGGGGAGGTTGCCCGCGTACACGAACTTGAGACCCGCTGAACCCGGGCACGACGAGCGTCACGAGCTCGAGCCAGAATCCGCGCTCGTACACCATCCGGATCGCGTCGAGCACGTGCTGCAGCACGCCGCCGAGCTCGCGGTAGCGCTTATCGTCCATCGCCTTGAAGTCGATCTTGTAGCAATCCGTCCACGGCCGGATGTAGTCGAGCACCTGGGGCGTCGCGTTGCCGTTCGAAATGAACGCGGTCTTGAGGCCATGCTGCTTCGCCGCCCGGAAGACAGCGACCGCCCACTCCGCCGTGATCAACGGCTCGTTGTAGGACGAGCCGACCATCTTCGCCCCGTGCCGCAGGGCGAGCGCGACGAGAGCGTCGGGCGTGACGTCGGTCGGAAGCACTCCCGCCGTGTCGTCGCGAAGCGCCTGGCTGGTGAGCCAGTTCTGGCAATAGCCGCAATGAAAGTCGCATCCCAGCATGCCGAAGGTGAGCGTGTCCGAGCCGGGGAGGACATGGAAGAATGGTTTCTTCTCGGTGGGGTCGGACTGTAGTGCCGCTACGTATCCGGCCGGGACGTAGAGCGTCCCGTCCTTGTTGAAGCGGACCTTGCAGATGCCGCGGCGTTCGCGCACCCGGGCGTCGAGGACCTGCGCGAGGGTCGCCGCCCCGCCGTCGGGGGCGTCGTGTGTCAGAAAGGAGATGATGCCGCGGTGCGCCATAGGACCTGCCGACTGCTTCCTTTCAATATAGCGTCAGCGCAGCGAGCCCGGGGCGAGTTGGTAGAGGAGCAGCGCCGTCCGGATGTCCCGCTCCGACAGGGCGCGCACCTTCGGGTTCGCGAACATGAGGGCGGTCGAGTCCGCGCAGTGATCGAGGCCGATCAGGTGGCCGATCTCGTGCAACGCCAGCACCCGGACGTCGTCTTCACCGAGCGGCTGTCCCTTCGGGTCGAAGGTCGCGAGTGTGACGACGCCCGACGTCAGGCGGCCGTCCTCGTCCCATTGCAAGTCGGTCTCGCCGGTGCGCTCCCCTTCGAACTGGATGCGCCATTGGATGCGCACTTCCGCGGCAGCGGAATCGGCGTCCAGGTTGAAGCGGACCGGGACGCCGGCGTCTTCCCACTGCTGGAACGCGCGCCGGATCGCGTCTATGAAGGCCAGTTGGAAGTTCGCGACCCGCCCCCGCGTCACGTAGACGCGCACCGGGTCGCGGATGCGGTTGTCCCAGCGGTGGAGCATCGAGTCCTCGCTCTCGGCGACGATCTCGTTGAGGTACGTCAGTCCCGTGCTGGCGCGGATGCGGCGGCGGGCCTCGGAGCGGGCGAGCAAGACCATGTAGCTCGTGCCGTTCGCCCCCCTGTCCGGGGGAAGGGGGGGTTGCGGCGCGGCCCGAATGGCGGTCTCCGGCATGGCGGGCCGGCCTGGCGCCACGCTGTCGACGGGAGGCGCGACCGCAGCCGGGGCGCCCGCGGCCGCAGCGGCGGGACGTCGCGAACCGGGTGGACGCACGAAGGCATCCCATAACACCGCCGACACGAGCATCACGATCACTGCGGCGACGAGGGCGGACACGCGGCGCTCGACCATGCGCGCAATTTATCGGGAAGCGCGCTGCGGCGCCGCTAGCTTTGCCTGCTTGGCGTCTCTATGATTGTGGCCTGCTTATGCTTGGCTCGTAAGTGTTCACGTTCCCCGCGGCCCCGCTCATCCGCCGGCGCGGCTGGGTCATCGCGGCGTGGGCGGCCCTTGCGCTGCTGTTTGCGCCGCGGGCCAGCCACGTCCAGCAGGTCCTGGCCCTGCGCGGCGGGGGAAGCGAGACGACGGAATCGAGCCGCGCCACAGAGCTCCTGAAGGAGGCGTTTCCGACCCCGTTCGCCGACTACGTGGCGATCGTGGTCCACGGCCCGGTCCGTTGGACCAGCCAGCGGTTCGAGGCGGTGCTCGACACGCTCAAGCTGGCCGCCGAGCGCCGGCCGTACGTGAGCCAGGTGATCTCGGTCCGCTCCATCGGGGAGTCGACCTTCGTCAGCAAAGACCGCCGCACCACGTTCCTCATCGCCGCCCTCACCCCCGAATCCACCCGCGAGCTCAGCACCAGCTTCGTCCCCGACCTGCGCACGGCGATTCGCAACGCCTTGCGGCGCGTGCCCGGCTCGGACAGCTTCGACGTGATGGTCACGGGCTTCCCGGCGCTCGACCACGACGTGCGCACCATCAGCGCGGAGGACACCGAGCGCGGGGAGTGGCGCGCCCTGCCCCTGACGCTCGCGGTGCTGATCGTCGCGTTCGGCGCCCTCGTGGCCGCCACGCTGCCGGTGATCGTAGGCCTGCTTGCGATCACGATCGCCCTCGGTCTCGTCACCCTCGCCGCGCGCTTCCTGCCGATGTCCGTGTTCGTGCTCAATATCACGACGATGGTGGGGTTGGGGGTGGGGATCGACTACTCCCTGCTCGTGGTGACGCGGTTCCGGGAAGAGCTGAACCGCGGGCTCTCGCCGATCGACGCGGCGATCCGGACCGTCGAGACGGCGGGCTCCGCAGTTGTGACGTCGGGACTGACGGTGCTGGTGGGGTTCGCGGCGCTCGTGACCACGCCGCTCTCGGACACGCGCTCCGTGGGGGTGGGCGGCCTGCTCGTCGTGGGCGTCGCCGTGCTGCTCGCGACCACGTTCCTCCCCGCGACGCTCGCGATCCTCGGCCGCAACATCGACCGCCCGAAATGGCTGGCGCGCCCCCTCGCCCGGTTCCACGCGCCCACCGGGTGGGAGCGCTGGGCCCGCTGGCTCGGCCACCGCCCGTGGCGGGCGGTGGCGCTGGGCGGCGCGGCGATCGCGCTGCTCACCTTCCCCGCCAGCCAGATTCGCCTCGGCCTGCCCGCCACAAATTGGTTCCCGCCCGAGTCCGAGTCGGGACGGGGCCTGCAGGCGCTGCGCGAGATGGGCGCCAGCGGCGCGATTCAGCCGGTGCGCGTCGTGGTGCAGCTCCCGGAAGGCGAATCGGCGCTCTCCGGCCGCCGCCTCCCGGGACTCAAGGCCCTCACCGACTCGATTCGCAAGGACCCGCGGGTGCGCGAAGTCCGGGGCGTCGCGAGCCCCCCGACCAAGTCCCACATGTCCACGCTGCAGCTCGCCATCTACTACAGCGACGCCAGCGAGGTGCGCGCCAAGAACACCAAGTTTTTCGACGCGTACTTGAGCGCCGACGAGCGCGTCACGCTGCTCGACGTGATCCCCGCCGATACCGTCTCGCTCACCGGGCTGATGGACGTGGTGCGGCGGGTGCGCGCGGTCGCCGCGCACGGCGTGCGCGGCCTCAACGGCGCCGACGTGCTGGTGGCGGGATTTGCCGCGTCCAACGTGGACACCCAGCAAGAGTTGATGACGCGGTTCCCGGGCACGGTCGCGCTGGTCCTGGGCATCACGGCCATCATGCTCTTCATCGCCTTCCGCTCGCTGCTCGTGCCCGTCAAGGCCGTGCTGCTGAACATCCTGTCGGTGGGCGCAGCATTCGGGCTCACGGTGCTCGTCTTCCAGCACGGTTACGGCGGCGGCCTGTTCGGTCTCGAGGGCCCGACCCAAGCCATTTGGGCGGTCGTCCCGGTGCTGGTGTTCGCGATCGTGTTCGGCCTGTCGATGGACTACGAGGTGTTCCTGCTCACCCGGGTGAAAGAGGTGTTCGACAAGACCGGCCGCAACGACCACGCCACCATGGAAGGCCTGTCGGCGACCGCCTCGACCATCACGAGCGCCGCGCTGATCATGATCCTCGTGTTCGGCACGTTCGCGTTCGCGCGCGTCCTCGCGGTGCAGCTCATCGGCTTCGGCCTCGCGGCGGCGGTGCTGCTCGACGCGACGTTGATCCGGATGGTGCTCGTGCCGGCGATCATGCATATCGCCGGCAGGTGGAATTGGTGGCCGGGAGTGCGGGCCCCCAAACTGGAGTCAGGAAACAGCGACTAGGAAACAGGACGGGCCAAAGATCTGTTCACCCCTGCGCGTCTGTGCATCCAGTCGTTGCTCGTCCTGCGTCTAACTGCTTCAGCCGCGCCCCCCACACATCCCAATGCCAGGCCGGCACCCTGATCCCCGTCCTCGGATCCTTGAGCGGCTTGTACTGCAGCCACGCCGGTTGCAGCCCCAGCTCGCGCCCGAGCGCCAGGAGGCGGTCCTGGTCCGCGCTCACGAGGTGCACCATCGGCTCGCCCCGCAGCGTGTGGCGATGCAGCCAAACGCCGCCGTCGAGGGCGAAGCACATCCCCTCGCGGCGGCGCGCGAACTCACGATACGGTGGACGATCTATTGGCAGGTAATGCGCCCCTCGATGGTGGCGGGAGAGGGAGCCGTCGCTTGACCGGAGAACACGGCGCACAGGTGGTACGTGTTGGCGCTCGTCGCCGTCGCCGCCCAGCCCTTCGCGGTCGCCTCGTTGATCACCACGCCGATCCCGATGCTCGGAGCGTAGTTGTTCATCTGCGCGAAGCTTGTCGTGTACGTCGCGCTGTCGTAGAAGAACGCCTCCTCCGCCGTGGCTAGGTTGCGGAGGTCGGTCTTCATTTGGGCGATGTACGCCTTGTCCTTCGAGTTGGCGAACTTCGGGATGGCGATCGCCGCCAACAGCCCGATGATGACCACCACGATGAGCAGCTCGATCAGCGTAAAGCCGCGATGCGACGTCACATGCCTTACCCTCCGGGCACCAAAGGGCGCCGAACCCGCCTGCATCCACGCGGGGCCGGCGCCACCAATAGTGGGCACCGCCCCCTGTTCCTGCAAGAGCCGTGCTTATCCCTTGGCATCAACCCAATCCGTTCCCACACCGATACTTACGACGAGCGGCACGCGCAGACTTGCCGCGGTTTCCATCTGGCCTTTTACCAGCTCCGTGGCGGCTTCTCGCTCCCGCTCAGGCACCTCAAATACAAGCTCGTCATGAACTTGGAGGATCATGTGCGATGCAAGACCGCGTTCCCTGACGGCGCGGGCGATGCCGATCATGGCGATCTTGATGAGGTCCGCCGCCGACCCCTGCAACGGTGAGTTCGTCGCCGTGCGCTCGCCGAATGCCCTGACGTTGAAGTTGCGATCCTTGAGCTCTGTGATATATCGCCGCCTTCCGAACAGTGTCTCGACATACCCCTTCTCCCGTGCCTCGGCGACCGTCCGGTCGAGCCACGCCCGCACCCCCGGGAAGCGCGCGAAGTACTGCCTGATGAACTCTTTCGCCTCGTCCTGCGTGATGCCAAGCTGGCGCGACAGCGCGAACGGTCCCTGGCCGTAGATCGTGGCGAAGTTGATGGTCTTGGCGCGGGCCCGCATCTCCGGCGTCACCTGATCCTGTGGCACGCCGAAGATGATCGCCGCCGTCTGCCGGTGGATGTCCCCACCCTCCGCGAACGCCCGGACGAACGCCGGGTCGCCTGAGAGGTGCGCGAGCAGCCGCAGCTCGATCTGGGAGTAGTCGGCGGTGAGGAGCAGGGCGCCGCGCGGCGCGACGAACGCGCGCCGGATCGTTTCGCCCCGCGCGGTGCGCACGGGAATGTTCTGAAGGTTCGGCTCCGACGAGGACAGCCGCCCGGTGGCAGCGCCGGTCTGGTTGAAGCTCGTGTGGATGCGGCCCGTCGCGGGATTGATGAATCCGGGGAGCGCGTCGACGTAGGTCGACTTGAGCTTGGACAGCTCGCGGTATTCGATCAGGAGCCGGGGCACCTCGTGGCCCATGGTCGCCAGCTGCTCGAGCACCTCGTAGTCGGTCGACGCGCCGGTCTTCGT
>WNGM01001421.1_pt1 | contig 21736 bp, 13 predicted proteins | sample 5400571 | NCBI WGS metagenome assembly WNGM01 (sample SAMN13153378, study PRJNA577476) | soil metagenome | isolation source: 100 cm soil or saprolite under Garry oak tree replicate 2 | place: USA:California | collected 2016-06-15 | reverse complement strand
CCTACCAAGCGGTCCAGGAGAGTTACAGGTGGGATCTGGTTGCTGAGAAGACACTGGAAGCTTATCGAAACATCTCGGCCAAACCACCATCTTCCAGAACAGTAGAAGAGAGCGAGTTTCTAAGCGATCCAGCACTATTACAATTCCTCTTGACAATCGGCGCAACAGACGGAGAGGGAGCCGTTAGCGCCGGAGAGATATCCTCAATGATCAAATCCCCAGAAACCCCCGTGAAACTAATGCTCGGACGACAAGCCTCACTCGGATACGTGTCAACAAAGCTAGGCCCAGACTCATCGAAAGTGCGCTACCACTTGAGCCCAGTCGGCATAATCAAAGCCTGCAGTGAAATGTCATGAAAGACCCTCAGCTTCCATCTTCATTTTCTCGCCAGATCATCATAGACAGTTACTCTCTACCGGCAGACTCGGCTTCGACGGAACTGCGCAGAACTCGAAACAGGATGAGCCATGAAGACTGAAAACAAGCGTAGAATCAGTCTCATCAGGCTGGTCCTCCTGATAGCAGTCTTGGTTGCTTCGCAGACCATGGGCTTGGAAACATTGGTGAATTTGCAAACTGTCAATGCGACTGCATCTAGCGGTGCTTCCTTCCAGTACATAGTCACGATCCTGATGGAGAATAATGGACTCTGCGATGTTACACCAAGTCTCGCGGCTGCTTGTGGCTCGTCGTCGATACCGGCACCGTACTTGACTACACTGGCCCAGACCTACGGGTTCAACACTCACTACACGGGGATAGGTCATCCCAGCGAGCCTAACTATGTAGCGTTGTTCGGAGGAAGCACGCTCGGCATATCCTCCGACGGAAACTGTTGCTTCCAGCTTAACGCTCCAAATCTTGTCGACCGACTAGAGGCGGCAGGGCTCACTTGGAAGGCTTTCGCGGAGGATGCTTCAGGCTCTGGAACCTGTAGCTTCATGCCTCCCAGGGAGGGAGACCATTATCCCTTCATCGACTTCAGCGACATGAAAACATCCGCACGATGCGCCAACATGCTCACCACAACCTCGCCGCTCGACCCGGAGTTCGTAGGCGCACTCAACGGAGCAACACTGCCCAACTATGTCTGGCTCACCCCGAACGACGCTGACAACATGCACAGTTCTTCAGTCGCAGTAGGGGACGCATACCTAGCAACGCTAGTCCCGCTTATCCTGTCAAGCAGAATGTTCACTGCCCAGAAAGCGGCACTGTTCATCGTATTCGACGAGGGAAGCGACGTCTGCCCAACGGGCAACAGCAAGAGTGACTGCGTCGTCGCGGAATGGGCAGGCCCAGCCGTCAAGAAAGTCTACACCTCCACAACATCCTACGACCACTACTCGTACCTCTCAACCCTCGAAGCCAACTGGAACCTTCCAGGTCTAACCTCGAACGATGCTTCAGCCACTCCCATGACAGAGTTCTTCGGAACCTCGCCACCACCCACGCTCTCAGCCCGCTTCACGTACAGTCCTTCTTCGCCCCAGATAGGACAGACTGTTTCGTTCACCGGCTCAGCTTCGGGAGGGACCTCACCTTACAGCTATTCCTGGAGCTTCGGTGATGGATCGACTGGAATTGGATTGTCCGCGACGCACGTCTACTCCTCCGCGGGAACACTCACCGCGGCTCTCACAGTGAAAGATAATGGCTCGCCTCAGCAGATCAAGACTTCTCAGGTATCCATAACCGTCTCGGGTGCGCCCCCTTCGCTGACCGCTAGCTTCGCATACAGTCCATCTTCGACCCAGGCAGAGCAACCGGTCACGTTCACAGCAAGCGCTAGCGGTGGGACATCTCCCTTCACGTTTAGCTGGTCATTCGGAGATGGATCGACCGGAACAGGCTCCTCGGTAACCCACACGTACTCATCAGGAACCTACACGACTGCCCTTACGGTCGAAGATAGCAGTTCGCCGCAGCAGACAGCTACGTATCAGAAGACAGTCTCTGTTACTAGCCCACCCCAGCCCGTATCGGTGACCTTCACGTTCGGTCCGTCTTCGCTTGTTGCTGGACAATCTGTATCATTTACAGCCTCTGCATCCGGAGGGGCTCCGCCTTACAGTTACTCGTGGAGCTATGGAGATGGTTCAACCGGGACAGGTCTCCAATCGACCCACACTTACACTAGCGATGGGACCTACCAGGTCACACTGACAGCCGCCGACTCAACAGGTAGTACCGGGGCATCGGTAGCGCCGGTCGTTGTTGGAGCAGCTCCTCTGCAAGACGGCTTCACTTACAGTCCTACGAGCCCGCAGCCGGGTGATAATATCAACTTCACAGCATCCGCTAGAGGCGGGACCCCACCATACTTATACTTTTGGGATTTTGGAAATGGAGCCTCAGCCTCGGGAGCATCAGCGACGTATTCCTATGCAACGTCCGGATCCTACGCACTGACTCTGACTGTCATAGATTCCACGAACCGTTCAAACAACACTTCTCAGAGTCTAACCTCAACGCGACAATCACACCATCAGGGCCTCAAGTCTCACTTAATCCAGCAAACATCACGCTAGCATCACAAGCCTCAGGCTCAACCAGCCTGAGCATAGACATCGCCTCCAGCACTGCTCCTGGCCCATACTGGATACAAGTCAACGCTACCAACGGCTCCATAACCCATTCTCTCACCGTGCAAGTGGACGTCGCTCAGCACAACCAGCTCCCCACAACAGGCCAAGGCTGCCAGGTCTGTCTCGACATAGTTGCAATCATCGCGATCCCAGGGCTGGTAGGCGCGGTAACACTGGTCACGGTGCGAATGCGCAGGAGACGGAGAATAGTAGAGGTTCGAGACGACGCGAAGAAAGAGGATTCGAAGAGAGTCAGTCAATGTTTAGGGAGGCCGCTCCTGTAGTTTGCAGACTTACTCATCGCCAATTCAACGACTCACAGTGGATCAGTCCATTCGACAAGCCGCGTACGAAGCTCTAGACAAGCGTGGGTCTTCAACCTCTCGAGGCATAGCTGGAGTGCATGGTCTTCTCGCTAGCTACCTCTTCCAGAGAGGTTTCAAGATGTTGGACCAGAGAAGGGCAATCGGGGGACAGAGCATGACAATGCCATGGGGGTCATACTCTGCCTACGATGGTACCGCGGCTCAAAAAATGGATGGGGAAGATCCTGCCCAAGTGAGCAAAGCCGCGGCGGCACTTGCAACGTTTCACAAACTGACAGCCGCGTATACTCATCCATACAACACCCAGGAATCTTTCGTACAGGAATTCCTGCAAAGTCTGAAAGAATTACAGATGAACCTGAAAAGTCTGGACGAGTCGTCCTTGGACTTAATTTCAGGATCGATGCAACTCTTCAAAGATTCACTTCCAAAAGTCGAAGGACTCGTTTCGGATCTCTCCTACGAGACCCTGCCAAGACTGTTCATACATGGAAGCTACCGTTGCTCGAACATCCTCTTCCAGGACGGCGAGCTCGTCAGAATCCCGAATCTCGACCGCAGCAGATACGAGGCCCGAGCACTGGACATAGCGATAGCGTTAGCAGATCTGACGCCGAGCGTCTACGACGCGGTCTATTTCGAGTCAATCAACACCTTCTTCTCAAGCTACGATAATATTGTATCCCTCGAAAGAACCGAGAAGGACGCTCTGCCTGCACTACTCATGGCCAGGGAGGCCTACCAGGCCCTCCGAGATATCCGCCGGATCCCGAAGATCCAGGATCAGAGTAGGAAACATCTCCAGGCGGTCAAATTCCGGAGACACGTAAGCCGACTAGACTGGTTGAAGGAAAACCAGGTATCACTGCAGGAAATTTTCAGAGGACAAGAGCGAGAGGACGAGACCGGCTCCGCATTACGAGTTGAAGCTCGAAGCGGCCGAGAAGACTTCCAACAGCTTCAGGAGGCTACGTAATCTTGGCCGCGCGAGACTATGTGGAACAGCTTCGGCCCGATACCCTTGAAACCCTAGCCACGACTTTCAGATTAGGCAGCGCTATCCAGTCAGGAAAGTCTGCTATGGGCGCACACTACGTTATGTACCGACTACGCACACCGCTTGGTGACTTTGCCCTCCTCAAACCACGACCACTCTCGATCAACGAATCCTACGGAACAAGCCTTCTGAAAGAACTCCTCCAAGCGAACAGGATCTTTCATCATCTAGCTCGCCACGGATTTCCCGCGCCCGCTCCGCTGCTAACCAGGACAGGTTCGACGATAGCGACGATTAACGGAGAGCACTATGCTGTCTACCCCTTCGTCCACGGCCGGGCCATGCTGAGAGGCGACGTTCGTCAAGTAGCAGAGGCCGGTTCAGCCCTCGGGTCTTACCACCGCATAATGGCAGAGTACCCGAGAAGGATGAGCCGATCCGAGGAGTCGTTCCCCAGCAGATTCCAAGAAAAAATAGACTTATTCACGGAGAACATCGAGTCCTTGGACGGACAACCCGCGGCTCTTGGAATAGAGGCAAGTCTAGACTACCTCAAGGACAGTCTACTCGACATCGAACTATCACTGCTGAGGTTTCCGTATGAGAATCTGCCGAGGCTCACTATTCATGGCGATTACAGACGCCAGAACATCCTGTTCCAAGGCGATAGGCTAGCAGCGGTCATAGACTTCCATCGGTCCAGGATAGAAGCTCGCTCATTGGATTTAGCGATAGCCCTCGCGGACATTCTGCCAAGGACCAGTAATGGGCATGCATTGAGCCTGGCTCGCAGTTTCATCAACTCCTACGAGAGAGTCCGACCACTGTCGAATGACGAGCAAGAAGCGCTCCCCGTCCTAGTCGAGGCGAGAGTAGCCTGGAGAGCTCTTCGCAGGATTCGCAGAATCGTCAATAGCAAAGACAAGAAGAAGATGCTGAGACGGGCTCGAAAGTTTCAGCTCTACGTCAGCCACCTCCGCAGGGTCAGGATGATCCGGTCACGCTGGAGGGACACATTCTCGGAGGCAAATAGCCGGTGATGAGCACGGCCGTAACGGTTCAACGCGAGGTCGCTGCTCTTGCAATAGTCCATCACGCAAACCAGTACATGGTCACGGATGGCTATGATAACCGGGTTGGAATATCAGGGATCGTCGGGACCTCCTCGTCTCAAACAGGCCTGCTTCGAGTCCTGAAACTCCACGAACGATACGAGGTCCCCTTCAGCCTCCACATCAGCGGAACCTTGCTCGAATCTCTAGCATGGCACAGCCCTGAATTCCTCTCGGAAGTGAATCGGCTGGCAGGGCTCGGTCTGCTGGAACTCATAGGTGGATCCTACGCGCAGAACATGATGCGGTTCTTCTCCCCTGAACATAATCTGAGGCAGATCAACGAAGAGCTACTCCTCTACCAAAGGCTTCTCGATTGGGATCCGAAGAGGATCACAACGTTCTGGCCAACCGAACGCCTCTGGGAAACCGAAGCCATGGCTCCCGTACTAACGAGCGGCCAACTACTGAACGGAGGCTACCGGCATGTGGTGATAGACGATAGACTGCTCTATTCTACCACAGGAAGCCCGAGCCCGCGCCAACTTTACGACTACAACCACTCTTGGGACCCGGTCAACTTCCAGATGCATCGTATCAAGAACGGCCAAGGACTCTGCGCATTGCCCATCTCGTTTGGACTTCGCCGAAATATTCCGCCGCGGACAAGCCAAGACTTGGAGAAAACGCAAGCCCAACTGGAGTGGATTCTTGACATCAGCCCCAACTTTGACAATCAGCTTATCGACATCTATGCGGACGACATGGAGAAGGTCGCAGGAGTCGGTTGGGACGCAAGAGGTCCGCTCCAGTTCGAGGCGATGCTGAGATGGCTCTCAGAAAACCCATTCCTACAGCCCGTCAAGCTGGCCGAATGGGCCGCCACACACAAGGCAGGCTCCGAGAGACAGATCGACACCGGCGCGTATTCAGAGCTAGTCGATGAGTTCGGGGCCGGAGAGAACTACGAGTCGTGGTATTACGACCCACAATGGTCCCTTTACCGCAACTACTACGCCTGGTCAGAAGAAAGAGTTCGCGAGCTTGATTCTAGAGAGGCAGATCCCGCCCTCATAGAGCTTGCCTGGAAGACTCTGCTCGCGACGACGTGGCAGACAGCATGGCACACACCGCGGACGGGAGCCCATGGAGAAAATCTGAGCGATGAGGGGCCCAGCGCTTGGACACGGGCGATAGCCAGCCACAGCCGGATCGCAGCTATAATCGCCGAAGCAGCACACTGGATGAACCACAAGGACGACAAGGCCCACGCTGATCTAGGGGACATGGACTCGGACGGAGAAGACGAGCTAGTTTTCAAGAACGACAAGCTATTCGCAGTCTTCTCACCCAGGAATGGTGGTCGCCTCGTCTACCTGTTCACGGTCAACAATCCACCAGGCAGACTCGTCATCGGAAACCCCATCGACGACTGGAACCTACTGGAAGATCTCCACGCATACATGGATACTCCACCCAATCATCCCGGAGCACTATCAGATGTTGGATACGAGCACGACCACTACTCCGCAGAGATACGCGTACTACATGGAGACACGGTGTGGGCAAGACTCGCTAACTCTGACAAGACAAGCACGGGCTTCGGAATACTGAAAAATCTCAGCCTCGGACAGGGCGAGAGTACCATCCGCGCAGAGTACAGCCTTCCAAACTCTCTAACCAAACTGTCCACAGAGATAGGATTCTCACCAGACTACCAGCAGCTCCTCCGAATCGGACCCTCAGCCGTCGAAGAGTGCTTCCCCGCCAAGGGCATCAGAGGATGGTCCAACGAAGGCGTGACCGTAGGGGCCCGGCTCGACGGGGGATACGCGATATGGGATAAGCCGAGGCAAGACAGGTTCGGACACGGCTACCTCCTGAGGGTGACAGGATTCCGCGGTTTTACTGTCTGGATTGGAGCGGAGGACTAGGAACAGGTATGACGCATACTATCCGAAACGAACTTGACAGGGCATCTCTCAACGAGCCCATCCTACACGGACTGACGGAGGTCGAATTCGTAAGGGACATCCTAAGCACCGAAGCATTCGACCCAGGCTCTCAACAGCTGGAAGGGATCGAGACTCGAATCCTGAAAAGACATCTACGCAAGGTAATAATCGACTACACCTTAAGATTCAAGGACTCGACTAGAAACTACATCGGCCTATACAGAGAATCAGACGAGCGTCTCGGACACACTTTCTCAGTCATGAAGACCCTCAGGTCCAATGGATTCGGAGAAGATAGCAGTCTAAGAGTACCGAGTCCTGTTCTCTACATACCCCCACTTTCATTCCTCATGATGGAGCAAGCGGAGGGTCAGCCGCTTCGTGAAATCTTCGAAAGCAGAATAGATCCACGGCCTTACGTGAAGGGCGCGGCAAGATGGCTCGCAAGACTGCACAACAGCGACATTAGACTGGATGGCGAGTTCTCCCGTGATGATGAGATCGAAGCCTCTAGGAGATACGCGAGGGCCGGATCGTGGCTCCTTCCCACTCTAAAATCGGATATACAATCGATTTCAAACCAGCTGATCGACGCGCAGAAAACCCTCCCGCTCCACGCGAGGAAGCCCATTCATGGAGACTACCACCCGAGGAACATCATCGTCTCTCCAGATCTGACAACCGTCATAGACTTCGAAGAAGCCCGGATGGGCGATCCTGCCTTTGACGTCGGCTATTTCGCCGCTCAGACCAAGATGACCCATGGACTGGGAGACGCCACCGTCCAAGCCGTCGAAGCATTCACCCAAGAATATCAAGAAAACCAGCCGAGCATGGACCCGGATCTTGCGCAGCGAGCAGCAGTGTTCGAAGCACAGACATACCTTCAAAGAATCTACCACACCTACTACCTACTTGGCCTGAGGCCAGACTTTGATCTCATCTCGAAATGGCTGAATGAGTGCCAAGGCTGCCTTCGAAAAGCACAGAACGGTCGCCTAGAAACGGGGAGGTGCCAGGACTAATGATCTCGTCAATAAGTCGAAGCGGGAATGCGCCAGCCTCCAGGCTCTCAGTCTGGAAAACCTGCGACAAGCGAATGATAGGGAAGACCCTGACAATATTAGTCCTCTGCGTAGCTCTAATCCCGCTTGTACAGCAGAGCAAGATTCTCTCTCAGTCCAGTAGCCCTGCAGGTCTCACCGCCGGAGACGAATTGCATCCTAGGATTAGCAGCTCCATCTTTGCTGCAACGGCGCCTCCCAAAGCAACCATCACATTCAGCCCGTCTAGCCCTGCGGCTGGATACCCAATTACTCTGAATGCCACGTCTAGCGGCGGAACAGCACCTTACACTTTCGCATGGACTTTCGGAGATGGGACAAACGGGACCGGCAACCCAGTCATCCACACCTTTGCAAGCTGGAGCTTGGGGTACAATGTCACGGTGACCATCAAGGACAGCACTGTCGCTGCCATCCGTACGTACATTATCCTCAGTGTCAAGAACAACGTTGCTCCCGTACCGCAGTTCACCTGGACCCCCTTAACGGTCTTCGCTGGAGAAACAGTGTTCTTCGACGGCTCCACCAGCTCTGACCCCGACGGAGTAATCGTGGACCGGGTATGGCAGCTCGGAGAAGGAGCCCCCCAGACGGGGATCGGCGTTCTTCACACCTATTCCTCCCCCGGAGTATACCAGGTCAGTCTCTCGGTGACAGACGACAGCGGAGTCACCGTGATCAAGCCCGTAGCAATCTGGGTCCATCCCGCGTTGGCCCTAACCGCCTCGTCCAACGCAACCCAAGGACTCGCCCCGGTAGGCCTCTCGTTCAGTACACAAGTCTCCGGCGGACAATCTCCGTACACTTTCTCGTGGGACTTTGGAGACGGCCTTACATCTGCCCGTCCAAACCCGATCCACAACTATACGATTCCCCGCGTTTATCGAGTTGAGGTGACGGTGACCGACTCGCTAGGCCACTCTGCCTCGCAAGTCCTGAACATAACAGTGATCGCTCGGCCGGTCGAACTCAGCTTCCTCGGACTCTCGGAGACCACCCTCAAAGTCGGAGGCTTCCTCACAGCAATGAGCGCGTTCCCACTGATGATCTTCATGGTCGTACGACGTCGGAAATAGCGGGAGCGGAGATTCTTGAGACAATCAGGATTCACCGCGACGGGCGAGACCGGGACCGCTAACAGCGTCTCTGGCCTTTCGCACAAGTCAGACCCGGCCTACTGCTGCAGACACCAGGGAGATCAGTCGAAGTGGGAGTCAGATTCAAGGTTTTAGTTCTGGGGCTCTGCCTCGTGTTCGGAATCCTGATAGCGTCTTTTGCGGTGTCGGCGGACCATTACAAGAGAAGCTATCCAATTATCCAGGCAACACTTCCCAGCCAGGGCTCTTTCGACTACGTAGTCGTCATCGTCATGAACAACGCTAGCGCAAAGCAAGTCTACGGGTCCTCGGCTACGCCCTACCTGAATTCTCTGGCAAGCACCTATGGATATGCCACTGCCTATTCCGATGTCGAAGCGGCTGTTAGCGATCCTAACTATCTTGCCCTCATCGGTGGCAGTACTTTCGGTCTGTCAGCCGACTGCTACCCTACTCAGTGCTCGGTCAGCGATACGAGCATCGTTGACAGTATAGAAGGAGCGGGACTGACATGGAAGGCCTGGGCTGAGGACTATCCGGTCTCCCAGGGCTGCAACCTCACGCCGTCCAACGCCGAGTACAATTCGAAACACTTTCCTTTTCTATACTTCCAAAACATCGTCAACGATCCGGCAAGATGCGACAACCTCCTCAGGGCAAACTCGGTGGTCACGTCCAGCATTGAGACAGACGATCTGTTCCTCAAATCGCTCGGTTCCACCTCCTCCGCGGCGAATTACAACTGGCTCACGCCCAACCAGTGCGACGACATACACGACTGCTCCCTATCGACGGGTGACAAGTATCTCTCACAGCTCGTCCCGAAGATACTGAGCAGCATCGTCTTCACGACCCAGAACGCAGCCCTCTTCGTCACGTTTGCCGAGTCCAGCGGCTCATCCGTCGACAACGTCCCTGCAATCTGGGCAGGACCCATTGCAAAGACAAAATTCCAATCATCGAAATCGTACAACCACTACTCACTACTCACGACCATCGAAAGCGCATGGGGCCTCTCGCCCCTAACCTCCGAAGACGGCTCCGCATCCGCCATGACCGAATTCTTCAAGAACTTGGCACCACAAACAAGTCTCTCATTCGCTCCAACTCACCCGGTGGTGGGCGACTCTATCAGTTTCAACTCCAGCGCCACAGGCGGAATCCCCCCGTACGCATTTAGCTGGAACTTTGGCGATTCTGCGAACAACGTGCCGGGAGGGACCAGCCTTCCTAACACCATGACTCACACGTACACCAGGGCCGGAACCTATACCGTGACAGTGAACGCTACTGATACGAACGGTAAGGTTGGCTCGGCATTGGCCACGGTCACGGTTGCCGCTCCTCTAGCCGTGACGGTCAGTGCCCTCTCTTCTGGCATCGTTGGAACCAGCGTCAGCTTTTCGGCTGCAGCCTCAGGCGGCACTTCTCCCTATTCGTTCTCTTGGAACTTTGGCGACGGAACCAGCCTCGCTACCGGCAACACTGTTTCCCACAAATACGCCGTCGAAGGAGCCTATGCCGTACGAGCGAACGCTACCGACGCCAAAGGGAGACTCGCGTCAGCATCTGCGAGCATCACCATTAATGCTCCCCCCTTGACTGTCGCAGTCACTGCCTCTGGTTCAAACGAGGTTGGCCTGGCAGTCAACCTCACAGCGACAGCTTCCGGTGGAACACAACCATACGCTTCATTCATCTGGGACTTCGGTGACGGCTCTACCGGCTCAGGTAATTCGGTCGCACACGTCTATACGGCGTCGGGGACATACAGTGTAACAGTCACAGTGAAGGACTCGGCAGGAATTACCTCGACCTCGTCATCCCATTCAGTTGCCGTGGCTGCTAGATTACAAGTCTCTTCGGTCCATGCCGTTCCCAACCCATCTGAGGCTGGTTATTCCATCAGTCTTTCGGCGACGACCTCAGGCGGCGTATCCCCAGTCTCGTGCAACTGGAACTTCGGCGACGGCTCTCCACCCTCCTCCGGATGCTCGATCACACACGTCTATGCCAATGCCGCGAACTACACCGCAACCGTGACTGCAACCGACAATCTCGGCGTGACCGTGACAAACAGCCCCACCATAACCGTCAGCCCCAAGCTGACCGTGAGTGTTACCACTAGTGCGCCCAACCCTGTAGTTGGACAGAGCCTCACCTTTACCGCCACAACCGCCAACGGCGTTGGCGTTGCCACGTGCAGCTGGAACTTTGGCGATGGATCCACGGGCAGCGGATGCTCCAAAACCCACGCATACAACACTCAGGGAACTTTCACGGCCAAGGTCACAGCAACCGACACTCTTTCTGTCACTGCTACCGCGTCGGTTACCGTCAATATTGTATCAACGCTCGGTGTGAGCCTAAATGCCAGTCCGAACCCGACCGAACCCACCGTCAATCCCACCTTCACTGCTACAGCTGCTGGTGGAACGCCTCCTTACACGTCATACAGTTGGACCTTTGGTGATGGCACGACCGCGACTACGACCGCGGCCACTACGAGCCACACTTACAATTCTACTGGAGCATTCAGCGTAACCGTAACAGTCGCCGACTCGGCTGGTAAGACAGCGACATCTAGCGTCTCAGTAACTGTCAATGCGAGGTTGACCGTAACAACGGTCGCTACTCCGAATCTAACCGAGGTTAGCGTTGCGGTCGGCTTTACAGCGCCCACTACAGGCGGTCTTGGCACAGCGACTTGCAAGTGGACCTTTGGTGATGGTGGCACGGCTAACACATGTTCTGCAAGCCACAGCTACACTAGTGCCGGAACATTCACGGCCATTGTCACCGCAACTGATGCTCTGGGCGTGACCGCGACAAACAACACGACCATGACTGTCAGCCCCAAACTGACGGTGGCTGTGACTACTAGTACGTCTAACCCTGTAGTTGGACAGAGCCTCACCCTCACCGCCACTCCCTCTGGTGGCGTGGGCACTGCGACTTGCACCTGGAACTTTGGTGATAACACTACTGGTCCTGGCTGCTCGACTATCCACACTTACGCCACTAGCGGGACGTTCACCGCCACGGTCACCGCCACGGACGTTCTCACCGTCAATGCTACCAAGTCGGTTACCTTCAATGTTGGATCGGCCCTTGCTGTGATTCTGGTCATCAGTGCGAATCCGACGGAGCTTGCAGTCAGCACGACCTTCACTGCCAGGGCCACGGGAGGATCGCCTCCATACTTTTCGTACAACTGGACCTTTGGCGACGGCACGACCGCAACAACCACAACGGCGAATACCAACTACACCTACAACGCAACAGGAACATTTAGCGCAATGGTAACAGTCACCGACTCAACCAGCGTGACTGCAAGGTCGACCGCAGTTTCGATAGCGGTCAATCCTAGATTGAGTGTTACGGCTGTTGCCGGTCCAAACCCGACCGAGGTGAGCAAGGTGACGAGCTTTACCATTATGCCTGTCGGCGGTGCTGGTACTGTCACTTGTAGCTGGGCTTTTGGTGATGCTACTACTGGTTCTAGCTGCTCGACGACTCACACCTATGCTGCCACTGGTTCGTTCACTGCCAACGTTACAGCGACTGATGGTCTTGGTGTGACCGCGACCGGTAGTGTCTCACTGACCGTTAATGTGAAGTTGACTGTTACCGTTGCAGCCAGTCCTAATCCAGCCGAGGTTGGATCGGCCATCGGCTTTACCGCACATACAACAAGTGGAGTTGGTGTAGCGACTTGCAACTGGACCTTCGGCGACGGAGCCACGGGCACCGGATGCACCACAACCCACGCCTACGCCAGCCAAGGAACGTTCACTGCAAGTGTTACTGCCACTGATACTGTCAACGTGACAGCGACCACTAACATCACTGTAACAGTCAATGCGAAGCTTGTCGTTACGTCTGTTGCTAGTCCGAGGCCTACTGAGGTCGGGACAGCAGTGAGCTTTACTAGTACGCCTGCTGGTGGTGTTGGTACTGTCACTTGCAGCTGGGCTTTTGGTGATACCACTACTGGCACTGGCTGCTCGACGACCCACGCTTACGCTAATAGCGGAACTTTCACTGCTGCTGTCGCCGCCACCGATAGTCTTGGCGTGAACGCGACCGCTAGTATCACAGTAGCCGTCAATGCGAAGCTTGCCGTTACGGCCAATGCCAGCCCGAATCTGACTGAGGTTGGTGCTCTGGTCGACTTCATCGCTCCTACAACCGGTGGTGTTGGTACTGCGACCTGCAGCTGGGCCTTTGGTGACGGTGGCACGGCTAACACATGCTCTACAAGCCACACCTACACCCGTGCAGGACGCTTCAATGCCACTGTCACCGCCACTGATACTCTCAGCGTATCCGCCCTAAGCAGCGTGTCAGTAGCTGTCCACAACAGGTTGACTCTGACTGCGACCGCTGGGCCGAATCCGACTGACGCAGGTGTCCGAGTAGGCGTTGCTCCTGTATCGACCGGGGGTGTCGGGAACATCTCCTGCAGTTGGGACTTCGGCGACACGGCTAGCGAGACAGGATGCACAACAAGTCATACTTACACTAATACGGGGACGTTCACTGCCACTGTCACTGCGACTGATGAGGTCGGTGTCACTACAACAGCCAGCGTTACGATAACTGTGAATCCTCTGCCTAGTGTTGACTTCAGCTTTGAGCAGGCCGAGCCCATGGCCGGCGAGCCCGTGAATTTCACTTCAATAACAACCGGCGGTTCGGGGCCATTCAGCTTCAGCTGGAAGTATGGCGACAGTCGCTTAGGGTCAGGAAATCCTGTCAGCCACTCATATGCTGTTGCTGGAACGTTCAACGTGACCGTCGCTGTAGCCGATGCGGTGGGCGAGACCGCAGCTGTGACTCACTCCATGGCTGTAACGCAGAGTCTCGCCGTAAGCATCACTTCTATCGCTCCATCTCTCTCGGAGATCGGACTGTCGACCAGTTTCGTTGCCACCGCAATAGGCGGTACGCCGACTTACACGTTCAGCTGGGACTTTGGAGATGGAGGGCCAGCTGTCTCGGACAGCCTTGCGACCCACACCTACACCGCTGCTGGAACATACGCTGTGACAATTAGCTCGACTGATTCTGCAAATCACACGACGACATCCACACAAGCTCTAGTGGTCAATTCAAGACTCGCAGTCACCGCCGTGGCCAGTCTTAACCCGGCCGATGCAGGAGTTCCTGTAAGCTTCGCGCAAATATCCACCGGTGGGGTTGGTAGCCTGGTCTGCAACTGGAGCTTTGGCGACGGCTGGTCAGCAAACAAATGCAACACAATCCACACATACGCTACAACAGGTTCATTCACTGTCAGTCTTACTACAACCGATACTCTGACTGTATCAGCATCGGCCTCCCTATCTATCAGCGTCACCGTGGCACCTACTGTCAACTTCACTTCCAGCCCTGCTACTCCATCGACCGGTCAGTCTGTGACCTTCACGGCGACGACGAGCGGCGGCGCGGGTCCCTTCACGTATAGCTGGAACTATGGCGATGGTTCTGCAGATGACAACGGTAGCCTGGCCGCCCACACATATGCAGCCCCTGGAAGCTTCATGGTTAGTCTGACGACCAAAGACGCTAACGGGGCCAGCGTGGTTACAACTCTGTTCGTAAGCGTGGCGGAGAATAGGCCCCCAGTCTTTTCCAACCAGCTAGGCTTCCAGGCAGTGAGTGTCGGCCGGTCTTTGACGTTCACTGTGGGGGCGTCCGATCCGGAAGGGGGTTCTGTGGCCATTGTTGCACATAACCTTCCAACGGGAGCAAGCTTCGACTCGATCACAGGGGAGTTCGCTTGGACGCCGTCATCAGACGAGACGGGAAACTATTCTATCACGTTCACTGCTATGGACGGTGGTATTCCTCCAATGGAGGCTAGTCAGACGATAATCATACAGGTTAGACCCGGTCCCGGTCAGATTTGCCTGACCTGCTACCGGACCCTTGGTCTGCCCTTGGACGATGGGGTTGTTGCGAGCTTGGGTTTCCTGGGCCTGATATCTGCGCTGGTTGCTACAGTCTACGTCGGCATGAGGAGCAGGGGGGAGTCAGACTTAGCGGACTCCGCGACCAACAACGTCTCTCGCGAGAGTGCTCGCGGGGACAGCCTTCCAGGCCAAGGTCAATTCGTTGAGTGGATGGAGGACGCATCTTCTTGAGACAGGACGCGACGAAGCGGGAAAAGAAGAGTGCGATCCGAGGTGTTGCGCGAGAGGAAAGGCCCAGAGAACGTTTGATGTTGCGTATCGCGAGGGCGATCATAATTCTGCAGTGGGTGGCAATCATCTCGCTACTGAACTATGTCACATTCGTGAGCCAGGCGAACCCGGCTCTGAAGAGCTCGCTCGTAGCCAGGTACGGGTTCCTCTCGATCCTGCTGGACCCACTGGTAGTTCTCAGCATCAGCGTTCTGGGAGTCGGCATCATATCGTTGATGGTTCTATCAAAGCCAAAGGGTACTCTCCGCAAGCTGTTTTCCTACCTCCGACCACACTGGCCCTACGTCCTAGCCATCGGAATTGCCATGGCGGCTAGTGACGCTCTGAACTTGGCACAGCCCTGGATCATCGGTTTTCTCCTATTCGGGAATGTTATCGCGCTTCGCAACATAGCATTCTTACCCACCGTCATAGCTCTGCTGGGTGGGGCCTTCTTCGCTAAGCAGATACTGGATTTTGTCGACCAGTACTTTACCGAAATTCTAGCATCAAAGACTGTTCACGGACTACGGACACAGGTCTACCAGCACATACAACATCTTCCTGTGCAATTCTTGGACCACAGCCGTTCCGGTGAACTCATCTCCCGGGTCATGAGCGATACAAACGAGATCGAGAGCGTTCTGACATCAGACCTCAGCTCTCTGGGCGCAGACTTCGGCATGGTGGCCGGAGCATCCGTTCTTCTCTTCTACGCTAGCCCCAGGATTGCCCTCATGGTCGTTCCGTTCATAATCGGCATGGTGATTGTCGTGAACTTGTTCAAACGGAGGATCAAAAGAGGGTCGAGGAGAATCAGGGAAGCTATAGGCAATCTTTCTGCTAGAGCCTTCGAGGTGATGAGCAACCTCCGAATAGTAAAGAGCTTCACGATGGAAGAGGAAGAAGCCAGAGATTTTCGCAGCAAATCCTTGGCAATTGTAAAGTCCAACATTAGTCTAGCCAAGTTAGACTCGGTATACGGATCCGCAGTGGACGCAGTCACTACCTTAGCACTCCTGACCCTCATCGTCGCGGCAGTTCCAGATGTGCTGAATGGAGCCTTGACACTGGGAGCACTCGTCGCCTTCCTCGGACTTCTCGACAAGATGTTCTCACCTCTAATATCGCTGAGCAAATCAAACTTCAAATTCCAAAAAGCCACGGCTGCGGGGGATAGAATCTTCGAAATCATAGAGACAAAGCCTGAAGTCCTCGATGTGCCGGGAGCATATGCCCCGCCCGAGATACTAGGACGAATAGAATTCGACGGAGTCTCATTCAAGTACGAACGGAACCAGACCGTCCTGGACAATTTCAGCTTGACGATCAACCCGGGTGAGACAATCGCAATAGTCGGTCCCAGCGGAGCCGGAAAATCGACCATAGTCCACCTCCTGTTGCGCTTCTACGAGCCGGACGCGGGAGCCATCCGGATCGACGGCTATCCCATCAACGCGCTGAAACTGTCCTACTTGAGAAAGAACATTGGACTCGTCATTCAGGACCCGATCCTGTTCTCCGGCAGCGTACGCGACAACATAGCCTACGGAAAACCCGGGGCAGGCCAAGAAGAGATTATCCAGGCAGCAAAAGCGGCCAACGCGCACGAGTTCATACTCACTCTCCCAAAGGGGTATGAAACGGAGATTGGCGAACGAGGCGTTACTCTCTCAGTGGGCGAGAGACAGCGAGTCTCCATCGCCCGAGCACTCATCAAGGATCCCAAGATCCTGATTATGGACGAGGCGACCTCGAACGTTGATTCCAAGTCTGAAGCACTAATCCAAGAAGCAATGGGACGAATGTCGGGAGAACGAACCACAATCGTCATCGGCCACAGACTCTCGACGGTTATGGATGCGGACAGAATAGTCGTCCTCGAAGAGGGGGGGATCGCAGAGATCGGTACTCACCGCGGTCTACTGCAACGCCAAGGAGCCTACACACAGCTATACCAGAACCAGCTGCAGGCCCAGACACAGGTTATCCCTTCACAATTCCGCGGATACAAGTATCTGAAGAAAGAGGAGAAACCGTGACAGCCGTTTACACATGCGCACCGGAAGGAGAGAAATTCCGTCGAGACGGGCGCAGAACATCCCGTCAAGTAGTCATGGGTATGCAAACAATGAAACGAGAAACGATGAGGTACAACCTTCCATGAAGCTGAGAAGCTTCAGGGTCCAGAACTACAGGTGCATAGACGACTCTGGCGAAGCACCTGTCGAACAAATCAAAGCCCTAGTGGGAAAGAACGAGAGCGGAAAAACAAGCATCCTGAAGGCTCTGCACAAATTCAACCCGGCCACTCCTGAGCCCTTCAATGGACTCAAGGAGTTCCCGCGGAGGCGATTCCACGAGTACGATGACAAGGCCACGGTGGTCGAACTGAAATTCTCACTAGACCATGATGAGAGGGAAGTGCTCTCCCAGATCGACCCGCGCCTTGAGGAAGTGTCCGGTGCATCAGTCACAAGAGACTACGCCGGACGATACGCTGTCGAACTACTGCCCGACATACAAACTCCACCCCCAAACCTGAAAGGAGTCTTTCCCCTCCTCATCCAGCTCCGAGGCGCAATAGACAGGCTCGATGATACGACCCAAGGACGAGAGGGAGGGGTCCGCTGGAAGCTCCTCGATGCTCTGAGCAGAGTGGGAACAGGCATTGCAGAGGAGACAGACCTTTCCAATGCATCCCCCTCAAGAGAAGCCTTCATCAGACAGCTCCAAGAAATCCAGGTCCTTCTAGAGAAGAGCATTGATGAAGGATCGAAGAAGGCCATCCGAGACATCGTACGGCTTATACTGAACACGGTCGACTGGCCGAGCATCGACACCCGGATCAACAAATTCATCGTCGAAAAACTTCCGGTCTTCGTCTACTTCGAAAACTACGCGATCCTCTCCGGCAGAATCCACCTCCCATCCTTCGTTGAACGGTTTAGGGCAGGCGAACTTAGCCCAGAAGAAAACACTGCGAGCATGCTGCTATCATTCCTAAAACTGGACCCAGAGAGGCTGGTCAAGCTGGGAACACGCGATGGCAAATCGTCACAGGATATGCAGGAAGCCTTCGATACCAGAGCACTCATGGTTGACAGAGCAGCCCTATCCGTCTCCGGTCTCCTTGCCGACATCTGGCAGCAGAGAAAGGCCCGGTTGGACCTCGCGATAGACGGCGACTATCTAAGACTCTGGGTAGCAGACGCCACCGACGGTTCTAGAGTCGAGCTAGAACAAAGCAGCAAAGGATTCCAGTGGTTCCTCTCCTTCTACATAGTATTCATGACAGAAACCCTCCAAGGAAAAAATACCGTCCTCCTCCTCGACGAGCCCGGGCTACACCTCCACGCGGCTGCGCAACAAGACCTGCTCCGAGTCCTCGCCAAGCTGTCCGAGAAGAACCAGGTCATCTACTCGACGCACTCCCCCTTCATGATCAACCTAGACGCCATCGACACGATCAGCGTTCTGGCAGAGACACCGCGAGGCACAAAGATCTCCGAGCCCACGAAGACGACAGACAAGACAGCGCTATTCCCGCTCCAGGCCGCCTTAGGGTATGCCCTGGCTCGGGGCTTGTACACTGGACAGTATAGCCTGCTATTAGAGAACATTACCGACATGTGGATACTTTCCACAATATCGCAGCATTTCAGGGAATCAGGCCACGGATACATAGCCGATGACATAGTAATCACGCCCTCTGGCGGAGGTCAGAAATCCGCGCTATTTGCCACAATGCTCGCTGGACAGAACATGGGCGTATCGGTGCTGCTGAACTCAGACGTCGAGGGAATCAGGGTCAAAAAACAGCTCGTTGAGAGCCCGTTGGCAAGAGAAACAAATATACTCTTCGTGAATGACGCTACCCAAGAATCCGGACGAGTGATGGAGCTAGAGGATCTCCTGCCCCCCAGCCTCTATCTCAGGTTCGTAAACGATGCCTACTCCGTAGAGCTGGGCAAGAACCGGCTTGGCAACGAAGCCCTCGCAAAAGATGTGCAGGTCCGGAGATACGTGGAGGCAGAGCTGGAGAAGAGAGGAGTTACCTTCTCAAGATTCCGGGTGGCCAGACAGATCATGAACGACTTCCCCAACGTTCGGTTCAACCAGCTCCCCCCGGACTTTGTCCAGAGCATGGAACGCTTGTTCTCATACATCAACAGAATCAAGCCGGAACATACCGCACAGCCAATCATAGCAAGGTCTCCACGCCACTCTCCCCTGAGAGCAATCTTCTCTAGAAGCCGGTCCTAGGCCACTACGAAGACTGCGCGATAATGAATCAGGATAGGACAGTGTCGCTGATCGACTGATCACACCCAAGAGTCTCGGAAGCCCGCAAATGGAAAACTCTCAAACACTATTGATCGACCAAGACCACAAGGGTACCTCTTGCCCTCTCTGCAATATTCCTGACCAGGAGGTTCTGGCTGAGTTTCCGAGATGGAGGCTGGCTCGGACCAAGACTATGAAGCGACACAGAGAGCGGCTTATGCTCTACCATAGAGAACATGTAAAGACTCTAGACGAGCAGTCTATCGGAGAGGCATACATGCTACTCTTGACGATTGGCCGCAAATATTTTCCCCATGCAGACCAGTGGGCTGTCTTCGAACCCGTATATGCCACCGTTCCCGAACACTGGCACCGAGTCGCGTCGGACCTAGACGAGAACACCGAGGACTATGAGCAGATTCTGAAGACGCCCCGGATGATCATCGGAAACCGTGAAGGAACCATCTCCAGAGTATTGCCTATCCAAGCGACGCCCAAGTCGCCAGACAGAGGTCAGTGAGCACATCCATCCTGTGGATCTAGAGGAGAGGTCAAGGACATCCCGAGGTGGGAGCGATCCTCCTTGCAAAAGTGCAACGGAAACGCCATCTGATTATCGTAGGAAAAAGAGGGACGAGTTGCCTTCGCGCACTCCACGAGGGCTTAGGCAGCTGCTGTTGGCGGACAGTGGCTTGAACGGGCGGCGAGTGCAGCCATAGCGTTAGCCGAAGCCTGGTCTGGGAGGGTGCCTGGATGGGCCGCGAAGGCCGCTGTACATCCTAGTGTGGAAGGCGGTCCGGTTGCATGATGCGCGTGATCGGATGCCGCACCCGCTACTGATGCTACGAGAGGCGAGGCTGTCAGAAGCATTGAAGCCGCAAGCAGGGCCAGTATCAGAGGTTTCATGTGTTCTCGCCATTGAACCGTCGTTAAGAACATAAAAGTCAACAATTTTGAACAGTGAAACGTGGATTTCCGCAGATAGAAGTTTAGCCCCGAAGTTATCGGCCGCTTCTGTGAGCTTCTTTGTCAACCGGAGTGTCGAAGTGCTTCCCTTCGACTCGGCCTTATTCCAAGAGCTGGAGCCCATAGCCAGCGATAGTCGAGGTTCCCAGATGAGTCGGTACTAAGTTTTCGGTCTCAGCTTAACCTCGCTACCCTCGACCTTGACCTCGTAGACAGGTTCAGGTCTTGCAGCGGGGCCCCTCTTCACCTGACCTGTCGTCACATCGAAACGCGATCCATGCAATGGGCACTCGACCTCGTGACCGTCTAATCTGCCCTTGTCCAGCGGACCCCCCACGTGCGTACAGACGTTCCCGATCGCGTAGAACTTGCCTTTCAGATTCACAAGGAGAACCTGCTGTCCCCCGTGCATTACCTTCTTCATAGCGCCTTCAGGGATCTCCGCGGTCGAGGCTACTCTGACGAATTCAGCCATGGTTGCCCTCTCTGGTCGAGAGAGTGTGCTGATGAGTATTAGCTTTTGTTAGATAGACGGCTCACCGGTGGAGGGCATGCAGAATCTGAGCTGGGCGGGGTAGGCACAGGGGGTGTTAGACCTTGTTTGCTGGGTAGCTGAGGCGTTTCCCTTTCCAGATGTCGCTGTCTCCCCAGAGCCCAAGCCGCCAGGCGTTGAACTCTACGATCTGGGAATGGTCAATGAACAGGTTCACATCCTTTCCGAATGTCTTCAGGTACCATTTGAATACGGGCGGGTCCGAAGCTTCGAACATCCAAGTGTGATAGCCGAACTTGTCGACGAGCTTCTTGACAACATCTTTACGCCATCGCCTCGGAGGAAGATCTTCCGTAATTCCTTCTGATTCGAGCATGAGAATATTCGCGCCGGCGTTGAGATGCGCCGTTGTCTCCTTCGCAACGTCTGCGAAGGTCCGCATCTTTGTCTTGTAGCCGACTATGTGGGTTCCTGCGCCTGCACCTATCATCATCGAGACCTCGGGCTTTGCCTTCATGCCTAGTTTCTGGACCTGTTTGACGATGGCGACTTTGTCTTCTAGCTTGATCGATGCGAGGCCGCTGGAGACCTCTACCATGTCAAACTCAAGGCTCTTGCACTCTTCTAGATACCTATCGACAGCATCTGGTCCTTGGACGATGACTCGTTCGACGAATCCTCCGGTCGAGACGTAGACGTTGTGCTGATGGCACAGCTCGA
>WNGM01001445.1_pt1 | contig 21742 bp, 18 predicted proteins | sample 5400571 | NCBI WGS metagenome assembly WNGM01 (sample SAMN13153378, study PRJNA577476) | soil metagenome | isolation source: 100 cm soil or saprolite under Garry oak tree replicate 2 | place: USA:California | collected 2016-06-15 | reverse complement strand
GCTGGGATAGCACCGTCAAGCTGTGGCAACTCGCCAGTGGACGCTGTCTCGAGACGCTGGTGGGACATACCGAGCGGGTGGAAGCCCTGGCCTGGAGTCCGGATGGAGGCACGCTGGCCAGTGGCGGTCGGGACACAACTATCCGACTGTGGGATGGAAAGCTCGGCACATTGCGGGCGGTGCTGCAGGGTCATAGCGCCATTGTGTATGGCCTTGCTTTCACCCCCGAGAGCCGCCACCTGCTCAGTGGTAGTGACGATGGCACCCTGCGGCTGTGGGAGGTCGAACATGCGCAGTGCGTGCGTGTGATACAGGGTTCCGTGGCCTCCCTCTACGACCTCGACTGGAGTCCAGACGGCACGCAGTTGGCGAGTGGCGGCACGGATACCCTGGTCACCATCTGGGAGGTGGCCAGTGGGAGGCCACGAGGCGTGTTGCGCGGTCATCGAAGGCGTGTATACGGCGTGGCATGGAGTCCTACCCTGCGATGGGCAAATCGTGCGCACGCGACCTGGCTCCGGCGCGTCGCCTGGAGCCCGGATGGCACGCGGGTGGCCGGCGGGGGTGATGATGGCTCCGTCTCTCTGTGGGATGCGACCGATGGCACGCAGCAGCAGCTGGCGGGACATCAGGGAGTCGTGATGAGTGTGATCTGGAGCCCCGATGGGAGGCGGCTGGCCTCTGGTGGCAGCGGGAGAGAGGGCGGAGAACTCTTCGTGTGGGATGCGGACAGTGGAAAGCCGGTGCATGCCTTTGAAGGGCATCCGGGGGTGGTCTCTGCGCTGAGCTGGGTTCCCGGTGGGGATCTGCTGATCAGTGGAGGTAGTGACGGCAGGCTGCGCTGGTGGGATCTGCAGAGCGGGGAGTGCGTGCGGGTGCAAGAAGCCCATCAGGGAACGGTGCAAGCGCTCAAGGTGAGTCCCGATGGCAGCAAGCTGGCCAGTTGCGGGGATGACGGGGCCATCCGGCTCTGGGACCTTGAGAGCGGCGAGCCGTTGCAAACGCTGCGGCGGGATCGACTTTACGAGCGGCTCAATATCACGGGCATCCGGGGTCTCACCAAGGCACAACAGGCGTCGCTGCGCGCCTTAGGGGCCGTGGAGGACGACAGAGTTGCTCCCTGGTAGAGATCCTTTCTCTCTCGAATCGTCTTCCTCTTTTGGAGGAACATATGTCCTCTCTATTTGCATAATCTGCTCCTCATGTAAAGGGAGCGTTGGTTGGTCCGTGAAAAACGCCTCCACGACAGGTTTAACAGCCAGCGCTTTGCGCAAGCGCAGACTGTAGGCTAACATCTTAGTCAAGGGGAAAGAGGAGAGGAGTGACAAGCATGACCGAGCCAATACCATCTGGAACTCCACCGGTCGAAGGTATTGTGACCCGGCCCAGCCCGTTTGCTGTCGAGGAGACTCTGGCACGCCCCTGATGATCGCTTCTCTGCTCCTGGCCCTTGATCTACCCTCAAAGCGCTCGTCTGGCAGAGTGAGGATGGTCGGGTCTGGGTCAGTTCGACCAGTCCCGACTACCTGCGGGTCTACTACGCTCTCCCACAGGAGTTGATCAGCAACATTGCCGGAGTTGAAACCTTTTGTGCTAATACCCGCAGGGAGATTAAAAGACCATCGGCAGATTGAGGCCATTTTCCTTCGCGCATTGGATGGCTTCTTCGTAGCCCGCGTCGGCGTGGCGCATGACGCCGGAGGCGGGGTCGTTGGTGAGCACGCGCTCCAGGCGTTTTGCTGCTTCCTTTGTGCCGTCAGCGACGATCACCATGCCCGCATGTTGCGAAAATCCCATGCCGACCCCGCCGCCGTGATGAAAGCTTACCCATGTCGCGCCGCTCGCACAGTTGAGCAGTGCATTGAGTACCGGCCAGTCCGAAACCGCGTCGGAGCCGTCTTTCATCCCTTCGGTTTCGCGATTGGGACTTGCCACAGAGCCGGAATCGAGATGGTCGCGGCCAATGACTATCGGCGCGCTTAATTCGCCTTTGGTGACCATTTCATTGAACGCCAGCCCAAGTCTTGCGCGTTCGCCAAGTCCAACCCAGCAGATGCGCGCAGGCAACCCCTGGAAATGGATTTTCTGGCGCGCCATATCCAGCCAACGGTGCAGATGCGGGTTATCCGGGATCAGTTCCTTTACTTTGGCATCGGTTTTATAAATGTCTTCCGGGTCGCCGGAGAGCGCCACCCAGCGGAACGGGCCGATGCCACGGCAGAATAACGGGCGGATATAAGCGGGTACAAAGCCGGGATAATCAAACGCATTTGTCACACCCGCCTCATACGCCACCTGCCGGAGGTTGTTGCCGTAATCGACGACCGGAATACCTTGATGATAGAACTCCAGCATAGCGCGCACCTGCTTCGCAATCGATTCCTTCGCGCGCTCGACATAGCCTTCAGGGTCACGCTGGCGAAGTTCCGCAGTTTCCGCAAGGCTCAAACCGGCAGGGATATATCCGTTAAGGACATCATGCGCAGATGTTTGATCGGTGACCATATCTGGCTTAATCCCCCGGCGTACCAGTTCGGGATAGATGTCAGCCGCATTGCCCAGCAGTCCGATAGAGAGCGGTTGTCTGAGATTACAAGCTTCGCGGATCTGATCAAGCGCCTCGTCCAGCGTACTGGCGATCATATCGCAGTAGCCGGTATCCAGACGGCGCTGGATGTGTTGTTGGTCTACCTCAACGGCAAGCATGGAGGCGCCTGCCATTGTCGAAGCGAGTGGTTGCGCACCGCCCATCCCTCCCAAACCCGCAGTCAGTATCCATTTACCGGATAAGTCACCGCCGAAATGCTGGCGGCCCATTTCCACGAAGGTTTCATATGTCCCCTGCACGATGCCCTGGCTGCCGATGTAAATCCATGATCCGGCAGTCATCTGGCCGTACATCATCAGCCCCTTGCGGTCGAGTTCGCGGAAATACTCCCAGGTCGCCCAATGCGGCACCAGGTTGGAGTTGGCGATGAGCACTCGCGGCGCGTCAGGATGGGTTTTGAACACGCCGACCGGCTTGCCCGATTGCACGAGCAGGGTTTCGTCTTCGCTTAAGTTTTTCAGCGTCTCGACGATGCGGTCGAAACATTCCCAGTTGCGCGCTGCCTTGCCGATGCCGCCGTAAACAATAAGCTCGTCCGGTTTCTCGGCCACCTCCGGGTCGAGGTTGTTCATGATCATGCGCATGGGCGCTTCCGTGAGCCAGCTTTTGGCGGTGAGCGTCGTGCCATGTGGCGCTTTGATGATGCGTGCGTTCGCCGGTGAACGTTCAGAAGTATCCATGTGCGGTTCTTCCTTGCTTTGGTCATGCCAATGAATGGTTCCGATGGTTTACTTAAGATGGTATCAAATGGGCAGAGTGTTCGTCAAACGGCTCTCATTCACTGGAAAAGGCGCTAAGAAGCGGCTCACTCAGGCAGCGCCAGGTGCCTGGCTACTTCACTACCATCACGTTTCGTAAGGTAGGATGTAATATAGTTTTTTAGCTTTTCTAACTCATCGGGCCGGAGCAAGGACATGACAATATCTAAAGACACCTCTATTTTTGTTCCTTCCGGCGAACTTGCCGCTCTATCAAGGCCGATTTGTTCCAGAAACTCAAAGAACGCCTCTACTTGAATAACGAAACGGGTATCATCTTCGCTCAGCTCGACTATGGGGTCGATAAAGGAAAACATATCGTCAAGCATGTTGTCTTCCTGCTTTATGGGCTGACAGAATGTCGTCGAGCTTCTCACCCGTAATAAATCGTATGGATTCAATCACCGGCGCGTCCTTGCCCGGCTTCAGGAACTCGTTTTCGTTGTACTCCTGGATGAATTCGCAGCGGCCTGTTTGTATGGCTCGTCGTACTTCTTTCAGGTTGCGCCCCTTTACTTCCACGGCCATGAAGCTATAGAGCAGCGTGAAAGCGTCATCGTAATCGGCGCTGAACACCGCCGTCATGAAGAACCGCGATTGCGGCGATTGCGACGGCTGTAGCACACAACGGATTTCGGTATAGAGGGATGGCTTGCCTGTGCTGTCAAACGCTTCGTAAGGTTTCTTTCCAGTCCCGATTTTGCTGGCCTTGTTGTCGTTTGCCGCTGTCCTGGTTGTCTGTTCCTTGCGGAACTGCACTAACGGGTCGTTTATGCTCACAATGTTTTACCTTTCCGGCTCCATGTCCTGCTCTGGTACCATTGCACGCTTCCACCGTAGCAGGTGAGGACGGGATGCATCCGTGTGAAGGACAGGTCGCAGGTGAATGCAAGGCGGGTCGCACCTGGGAAAGAGACAGATCACGCCTGCATGCACCCGGCATCACTTATCGCTCGAAGAGTTGCAAACGCTTCGTCTCATGACTGGTCGTTTGCAAGCAGGTTGTCTCCCTTCTCCTGAGGAAGGCCAGGGATGGAGTCGATAGACCCTCTAGTGAAATAGGATAAGCTGATCATTCCTTCCGCCTTCCACCCAGGTGCAATCCGTCTCTTCCCCAGGTGCGATCCGCCTCGGTCGGCTAGACTGAAGAAGTCTAGAGCTGGAAGCACTCCCCTTTGGGGAGATTCCAGGGACAAACAGGTGCGTGATCCGTGCGGTAGTGGTCTGAATCCGCTACGAAGGATCAGGGTCGCCCGCCCTTGGCCGCTGGTTGAGTCGCTCCCGCTCACCTGCCTACTTTACCGGGCTGGAGATCGTTGGTTGAGCCCCTCCCCCCAGAAGAGGGCAACTCCCTGTCGTCCTCGTAGATCGTCCATATTGTGCGTTCTCGTAGTGTGTCTTGGTAGCGCCTCGCTCTCTGTCTTCTCGTCGAGGGACAGGCTACGTCGTCATCACCCCCATCGTGGAGGTATAAACAGCGTAGCTGCTGAAAGTGGTGTCTCGGAGCGCAGCCTTTCCGTGCAGTGGAGCTAGCCCAGTCTTCGCAGGAATGCCCTTAACGTGATCACTGTCTTTTGTAGGTAGGAGGTTCTATCAGCTTTTCTCAAGAAAGGGACGTTGCATGGGCTCTCGCAAGAGCATTATCCGTGAGGCGATTGAGCGACTCGACAGCCTGATGGCGATTGGACAAAGCCGCTTTCAGGCCAAGCAGGCACAACGGGCTACCTCTCCTGACGTGGGCTGGACCGTTTCCACTGGCAAGATTCACTCGCACACCACCCGCAAAGTCTATCAGCAGCATGTGCTGGCCTTCATCAACTGGGCACGAACCACTCACGGCATCACGCGCTTAGCCTGGCTGAATGAACGCGCCGACGAACTTGTCACCCAGCATCTTACAGAGCATGTGGTTGCTGACAGAAGCGCCTATACCCTGCAGACGGAACGTGCCGCGCTGCGTCTGTTCTTTGGTGACTGGAGCCTTGCAGCTACAGTGATGATCCCGAGGCGTACCCGTACGACTATCACCCGCTCGCGTGGCCCGGCCGGCTATGATCGGCACTTCCAGCCGGCGCATTGGCAGGCGCACATCCGATTTGCGCAAGCATGCGGGCTGCGCCGGGCAGAACTGCGCGATCTGCGGGTGCGCGATGTGTACACGAACAGTGATGGCACGCTTTTCGTCCATGTCAAGCGTGGCAAGGGAGGGAAAGCTCGTGAAGTGCCCGTGCTCAAGGGTCACGAAGAGGATGTGCTGACGGTCGTGCAGGGGCGCGCTCCCCACGAAAAGGTCTTCGACCACATCCCCAGGCACATGGATGTGCACAGCTACCGGCGCGACTCGGCGCAACGCCGCTACCTGCAGCAGGCGCCTGAGCAGGCCTTACCTCCGGTTGAAGGGCGACTGCGGCACGACGATTATGATCCTGCCGCGGCCCAACAGGTCTCCTGGGCGTTGGGGCACAACCGGCTAGATGTGGTGCTGCGTCATTATCTGCGCTAGTTAGCATCCTCTCATTGCAGGAAAACCCCCTGTCCTCTTCGCGAAAAAGCCTTGCACTGTCGATACCGCCTTCGACCCAGGTCTTTCTGTCATTTTCCGCCAGGTTTCCAGGTCGAGACCGTCTCCGATCCGAGTCACCACCGCCTGCTCTGGCTATGCTGTAGATACACAAAGGCTCGTCAGGACACAGCAGGCAGGAGGGAAGATGGCGATGAGGCGAGCCGCGTCGTCCGATAAGCCGAAGGAGGAAGCCGATCGCCACGCACCTGCGCCCCTATCAGCACTTAGCGCTCTATCATCTGGGGCGAAGCCTGGAGGCCGGAGCGTGGCGGCAATATATCGACCTGCCAACGGGCGCCGGCAAAAGTACGATTGCTGCCGCATTCGTGGCCCAACGACTCAAGCAGGCGCCAGGGCGCGTCCTGGCGCTGGTGCATCGGCAGGACCTCGCCCTGCAACTGGCCGAGACGCTCAGGCAGGAAGAGCTCGAGGTGGGCCTCGTGATGGAGGGTAGCCGCACATTGACCACCCCGGTCGTGGTCGCCACTGTCCAATCCCTCACGTCAGAGGCGACGCAGGATCTCCTGGCGGCCAACGCGATGCCCATTCTGACGGTGCTCATCGACGAGGCGACCACGCCGTCCCCGGCTCGGCCTACGAGCGCATCCTTGCCGCCATCGAGCAGGCCGCTGGCGCAGAGCCGGTGGCCATCATCGGTCTGACCGCGACCCCCTATCGCAACGATGAGCGCAGCATGCTCTCGCTCTTGCCCGTCTGCGCCTTCGCGCGCACCATCCCGGAGATGGTGCAGGAGGGCTACCTCGCCCCGCTCACCTGGAAACCGGTGCAGGTCGACCTGGACCTCTCTCAGGTAGCGACCACCCGCCAGTCGGGTGAACGGGACTACGCCGAGACCTCCTTGAGCCGGCAGCTGCTGCGCGAGGCCATCACCGCGCGGCTGGTGGAGCACACCGCCTCGCTCATTGAACAGCGGCCAACGCTGGTCTTTGCCGCCAGTGTGCAGCACGCGGACGACCTCGGCGCGGCCTTTCGCGCGGTTGGGTTCTCCGCGACCGTCGTCTCGGGACGCACCGGCAGAAGGCAGCGGGACGAGCTGTTTGCTCGCTGGAGGTGCGGCGCCGTCCAGGTACTCTGCAACTGTGCCCTGCTCACGGAGGGCTACGACTTTCCCGGCATAGCGGCCCTGGTCATTGCCCGGCCCACGCTCTCGCCCGGCCTGTACATGCAGATGCTGGGCAGGGGCATGCGCAGGGCCGAGGGGAAGATCGACTGCCTGATGATCGATGTGCTGGGAAGCCAGCCGGACCCCCGTCGCCAGGTCGTCCTGCCGCATGTGATCGGGATCGAAGCGGAGCCAGAGGACGAGAGGCGTGCGGGGGAGCCTCTCACGGGTAGGAGAAGCGATCCCGTCTTGCGGTCCATCCTGGGAGGCCGTGGGGAAACGGGGCTGGTGCTGCTGGATCCCCTTGGGCGCTCGCCGTATCGCTGGACGGCCTACAGCCAGGGCTACTTCGCGCGCATCAACGCCCACGTGATCGCCATCCTCGAGCGCGATCCGGCGAAAAGTGGCCTCTACCGGTCGCGGCAGTGCGCCAGGCAACCCGAGCGCACGCCGGAGCAGCGGTGGATTGAACGGCGCTATCTGCCCTTGGGGCAGCAGGTCGCGCTGGTGCAGGAGGCCACCGGCAGCCTCTTCCGCGAGGCGTTTGCCGGGAAAGAGGCGGCGTGGTTGGATGAGCCTGCCACCGAGAAGCAGTTGGAGGCACTCGGACACTATCACAAGCACCTCCCCGAGCGGGCGCGCGCAGCGGGCTGGACCAAGCGTGAGGCCTCGGAAGCCATCACCTTCTACCAACTGCGCCGGGTGTTGTTCCACGCTCCCGACGAGTGAGCTGGGGCGGACAAGGCACCTGTGATCTGGTGAAGTGAGTGAGCTGGCCCCGGTTTGAGGTGGAGGGGAGTTGGAATAGATTCCTCCACAGAAAGGCAATATGCCAGAGGAGCAACAAACCTTTATGAATGAGTTTAAACTGGAAGCAATAAGGGTGGTGCTGACCAGCGGCGAGCGTATTATGCAGGTCGCGCGTGACCCGGGGATTGCCGAAAGTTCCTCGAATCAATGGTGCAAATTGCTGGCCGGCAGGGCGAAGGCCGCTCGTCGGGCGGAGCAAGTTCAAATCCTTTCTGACAGGAATCGCCTTCTACGCTCGGTCAGTTTAGAGGGATTACATCAGTATCATAGCCTGTATCTAGAGAAAGGGAAGACCAGGAAGCGAATTGGGATGGCGAATTCCCGGTACTCAAAATTTGAGTCTGCAGAGTACCGGAACGACGATATGACAGCTTCATAGAAGCGGTATTGTAGACAAGCAAGTCCTCACGTTCGCCCCAAACCATTTGAAACGCACGTCGATCAGGCTCATGTTCAAAACAAGCTTCAATCCATTCAGCGAAAACAGCCAGAGCATGTGGGGAGCTGATAATATCTTTATCGGAGTCAATAATAAGCGCTTTAGCATACGAGAAGCCCTTATTTTCAAGTTTTGCTCCTCGCAACTGGTACTTCTTACAAAGTTTCCTAAGATAACGATCCCATGAGAAATACTGCTGCGTCATTTTTATTTGTTGCAGGAGCGCTTTAGGATCATGCCCTTCTTGCCCTAAGTAGACTAGCGCTCTTTCACAAGCCTCGACAGTAAATAGATCTAGAACATCTGCCATCCTTACTACTTGGGAAATAACGAAAGGCGCTTCACGGTAATAAACCTCATTGAGGAGCCTACATGCACTTGCCAAGGTCAGAGCATCAGCCTCATTGTCGATCAACATCACACCCGCCTCGATCGCTTGTTGCTCGCGGAGGGATGCCCAGTAACCCTCCTCCAGGTCGTTTCCCCAAAAGGCCGATAATAATTCGCAACACAGCTCGCCAAATACATCCGCCGGCAAAATGGTTGTCTTTGCATATCGCGGGTGCTGCCAAGCGACCTCAAGAAGGTTTAAAAACCAGATATAGTTCTTAATTACCAGGATATGCGGTACTTTTTGATTGAAAGCGGGAGAACGAAGTCCATTAATGAAACGACGTATACGATGCCGAAGCAGTGAGCGAATTTTCCTTCCCACAGGTACAGGCTGTACAGCAGGTGACGGTCCGTCAAGAATCTCATTTTCGCTCTCTTCTGCGTCATTTGTCATTTCTGGCGTCACTAGCTGCCTTTGTTGCGCCTCCAGGAGCATCTTGAAGTACGCTGCTACTTCATCTATTTGATAAGAAGAGGAGAACGATAAATCTCCGAGAGGTGCTACAGATGAATGGAGTACTCTACTCTGCATAATAGCTTTGAACTCAATACCACTCAGTTCTTCCGGCGTAACTGGATGCTCGGCTTCCATCGCCTCCTGCTCAAAAGTCGGCTGAGGAAGCCCATTGGCTAGCCGTACCAGGTCGTAAGCGTCGATAATGCATATTTGTGCTAGCTTTTCCAAGAATATTACCCATTCAACATCTCCACCATTTATTAGCGTCCCTAAAGGTATGCGGGGAGGAGAGTCTTTCTGCCGTGCATGTTCTAACAATCGCTGTGGCTGAGTAACAATGACAGGATTACTTTCTCCACCATCCCAGACGAGTTTGACTACCTGAGGGAAAGCGCCTTCTGGTATTTGCACTGAGAGTATCCCATTTTGATGCATCAACGGTAGCAATTGCTCTGAGTTATTGAGAGAAGCACGGGCAGTGAGGGGGCAAGTACCTACGACCCTAACAGTCAGTGTCATACCTTCCAGACTCGCTCCAAGCAAAATGAGAGCTGATCCATCCTGCGCTCGAACTTCAACAGCTTTATCTGATCTCCAGAACAGGGTGTTGAGATCTACCGGTTTTCCCAGGCTAATAAGGTCTTCGGGAAAGATCTGACAGCGTAGTGATGAACCTCGAAGCAGTAGTGCGACTTCCAGGTTGCCATCCTGAGCAGTTTGTAAGAGTGCAGGAGCAGAGAGATTCGGGGATCCGGCGAGCAAAATGTCCTCACCTGTAGCAAGCGTGATCAGGATACCCTTGGCATGGATCATCTGATTTTTTAGCGGTGCCTTCTGTTCCAATTCAACAAAATCCCAGCGAGTAGAAGAATAATCGGTTGCGAGTGCTGCCAGGCGTACTCCATCGATATTTGTTATACCTGGTTGTAACGCAATAGTCACGTGCCTTGGATGTAGTTGCCGGACCAGTTCGCGGAGAGCATCGAGATTACGGTCAGCAAACGGTGCCCAGAGTAGTAAATCAGTAACTGGTAAGGAAGGTATTTCGCGTTGTATTTGGGGCAACAAGGCTTCCGTCAGATTATGTTTTAGCAAACGCCGAGTTGGTGGAACAAACATCTGGCTAATTGCATCTGCCATTGCGCCTACGTGTTTGGCAAAACGATCATCGACAGGGATACTGTCTGCAACCCTATTACACAGTTCCCACACCTCTCTTGCAAGAGGTGGGACTTGTTGCTCTTGCCACTCTACAACAGAGAATAATTCGCCTCCATTTGCCATACCATACGAGCTGATATTACCGCTGCCTATAAGCACTATTCCGCCGGTTTTACTAACACCAAGAACTACTTTAGGATGAAAAGTCCCTGCTACCCTGGCACCACAGAGCAGATACCGTTTCCCCGCTTCACGAATCTGGTCTCGCTCTAGCCAAATTGTAAGTCGCTTTGCTAGCCAGTCGGCATCAGCCACAACAGTTATGAGTTGACTGCCATTCTGTACAAGTATTGGGAGCAAAAAGGCTTCGAAGAAAGGTAAATCGAACGAATAGGTAAGGAAAATGATGTGCTGCCAATGCCGATGTGCAAACAGCCCTTTTAGATCCAGGGCACGTAGTTCTGCAGTTGCATGTTCGAGATCAGACATCGAAGACCTCCCGCCCATACTGTGTAGGTGCATGTGATGGCTTCGTTAGGCTGGCTTGAATGAGGCCAAGCTCATACAGAGCTTCACTAACGGCATCAAAGCGCACCGAAATAGAGCTCATCTCAATACTTTGATCCGGTGCAAAGCATAGGCCATCTGCGTCATCGTAAAAACGAAAAGTATCATAGGGTAGTTTTCCCAGCGCTATTTTTATATGTTGCGCTATAATCATCTCCTTGATCATCTGAGCAAAAGCCTCGATTGCTGGCTCATCACGCTCTATGCGTTCCTCAAACCATTGGAAGAGATAAGTCGTTGAGAGGCGATCTTTGCCTCCCTCTTGTAACAGAGCCTGTTCTTTACTTGAAAAAGTGATATGTTGCTTGATGTAAGCATGTCTACGCTGAGTAATCAAGAGTGTAAGGAAAGCTACGACCGGCGGAGTCCCCGAAGATACAAGTAGACGTTCTGAGATGACAGTGTTCTCTCTTTGCTCTGCTTCCCCGGAAAATGCCCAAGCAGGATGCTTGTAATGCTGATCAAGGATATGGGCCAACTTACCAAGAGAAACGTGAGCGAGATCCGTTTCAGGTAAGCCAGGAAGAGATGGCAAAGGTATTGTTCCTACCTTACGAATGTAGGTATCGATATTCAGGGGATAGTAGATACCGTCTTCTTTCACACCCCATTTGACAAAATCAAGGAAAAGGTTATTGAGCGCATTGACAATGACTTCACGCAATTGGATTAACCACCATTGGTGCCAGATTCCCTGTACATCCTGTCGAGGATGCCATAGAATTGTACCGCTATCCCCAAAGTAGAGGAGATCGCGAAAAAGTGGCTCATCTAAGGGGAAGTCTTGCGTTTGCTCGGCGAGATCTAAGAACAGGCGTACCGTTTCGGTACGCTGTGAACGCTTTTCAATTGTCGCCGCATCTTGCGCATGTGTCTTTGTATCATTCTGCTGTGCGCGTCCAAGAAGCACTTCTGTCAGCAATTTGCGTTCAGGTTCATGGTTGCGAAGCTGGCAAAAACAGCTTACTGCCCCAAGTTCCTCAACAACGTCTAGGGGTATTGACACATCATCTTTATCAAGGTACTCTCGCACAAAACGCGTATGGGCGATGGCTTCAGCAAAGGTATTTGCAACAGCATTGCCTACTTCTCCATACACCACATCGAACTTGGCTTTGGGATTCATCTCAGCAGGTAGTATCAATTCAAGGTCGATCATGGCCCCACGGTACACCTGGCCATAGCCACCGAGCGACTGCAGGAGGTAATTACCTAATTCGCCATTGAGGCTGGTAGGAAGAAGTGCAGGAGGGGAAAGAGTTCGTTTCCTAACAAGCCAGGGATTAAATGTATCAGATCCCAAAACACCTCGCAATGGCTCCTGAGTGTGACGTGGACACATCAGTGCAGCACAGCCAAAAACAATTTCGCGGGCCTTGAGGTATCTTCCCAATGCGGCGTTCGTTGTTTTATTCGAGTGTGTTCCTCTGTTCTGGAAACGTTTAATCAGAAACGTGTAGATACTCCAGTAGCGCGGATGGCGCGAGAGAGCAGGAAGACCCGGCGCCAACCTGTTTGCCAGTATGCTCAGTGAAACGGCTTCCAGGCCAAGTGGAAATCTGCCTGCAATCGAATGAAATGATGGAACAGTCCATTGTGGCAACAAAATCGTGTCAGCTTGGTCTATCATGAACATACCCCCAGTTCACAAGAGTCTAATAGCACCTCTACCTAATGAGAATATGATATAATCTCATGCTTTCAGCGCGGCTAAAAAGATATTCCTCAACCGCTCTTCAAGCTGTTGTTCTTCGCCAGGGTACGCTTGCAACGCCTCAATACCTTCACTATAGTACATATGTTTACCGGGATACATAATTGCCGCGTATTGCACTATCCGCCGCTCATTATCACAGCGAATCGCATCACGATAAGCGTGCATCTTATCGATATCTTCCTTCTTTGGGCCAGGTTTGTCGTTCTTATTTGCCCCCGGCCGCTCACTTTCCAGCTTGTATTTTGGATCAAAGAGGTAGATTTGGATTGGTCCACTTACCTGCTGAATTTCCACCACAATATCCGGGCGTTGCTCGAATGAAATGCTATGGAGAGGACCTTGACGGCCATATGTGCGTTCGGGAATAAGCCGGATTTCCGTTTTGTCTATAGGATGGATAAGAGTCACCACTGGTTTACCATCAGGCAGTAGCCGAATAAAGACATTGTTGGCATCTTTCCTTGCCAGCTGCTGCTGTTTCACCTGATAGCCCATTGTTCCGGCTACTTCAAGCAAGATATTAAATACCTCTAACGTATTCCAGATCTGATAGAGATGAGGGAGATTTTCTAAAGATGCTTCAAGCGCTTGCTCCTCTAAATACACCATAGGATTTCTATGAAATTCCAGGTATCCCTCCAAAGCGGCACGGTAAGGAGGGCGATTTAGGAGTACCATTGTAATCTTTGTGGGAAGATATGCCGACAATGTTACATCATTTAAGAAAGTTGCCCTCCGCTGGGCTGCTTCAAGGGACCTTTTCAGAACCTGGGCTTCATCTAGGAGAGAGCCTATTTGTTTTGGTATCAGAATGTGAATAAGTCGCTGTAAGTGCGCCGCAACCTGCGCGTAAAAAACTTTAACCAGGCGATTCTCATAGACATCAACACTATGTTCCACTCGTGTATCAAGTACCCTCAATGGCTTCCCTGCCGCATCGATATTGTGAGGGCGGGACATTGCTTGAACCATCATGGATGGATGCGGACGCCTGGCACGTTCTCGTGGCATCCACAATGCCGTAGATTTAAGCATTTGATGAGGATCTTTGGCAAGATTGTCCAACACTTGGACAAGGCCTATTCTATCAGTACTGCCCAGGATGGCACGACGCAAGCGAACTAGCTCCATCGCCAGGGTCGATTCGCCGGGAGTCAAAAAGTTCAACCCCGTTAGTGCGCCATTGCGTTGCAAGTCTAGCGCTATTGTGGCAGGTAGGCGCGTCTCCAAATCTTCTAATAATCGTAGATAAGCATCTTTACTGATCTTGCTCGGTTCAATAGTGAAAGTATGTTCCTCAACCTTTGCGTTGTCAATAAAAAGGCTGAGTTGATAGTGACCCGCGTCAGAGGGAGGCCAGTTTGCTATCACGCGAATCTGCCTATCTATAAGTCTGAGTGACAATGGGAGCACTTCATCGGCCTGCCTTATCAGGCGAATAGTCGTCCAAGTCGATGCAGCATCGCGCATCTCAATAAGAGCCGGTTTCCACTCCAGGGGTCCATTGATGCCATTCCCCCGGAGATCAAGAAAGCGCACATTAGAAGTAGGAGGCAAATCCATGTTGCTGCAATCCTTCCTTCATTCTCTGCACTTTCGTATGTGTCAATGGGTATGTATCGGAGGGCAGTATATCCTCTAGATTTTTTAACGCAGCGCCTAGTCGCAGATCAGCTCCTTTACATTTCGGTAGGATTTTTTGCAAAATCTGCTCGTCGAGAGCCTCTTGCCAGGATATACCTAACTTGTCAGCTTCTGTTACGTACACATCTATCTCGGTCAAAATGCGAAACGCAAAAGGTGCAATCTCATGTACGGCATCCCATACGGACATGAGTAATTCGCGATAAGGCACATCCCCCATGTGCTTTAGCAATGCATCACGAGAGATCGTTAGTTCAACCAGTTGAGCGCGGTCATAGATTTTGTCGGCAAAATCGTGCGTCGTTTCATCGACGTTAATCGTGCCAATAAAGCAGAGATTAGGATAAAGATGAACGACTTTTTGGGCGCCCAGCTCAATGCTGGCAACGCCTTCCCTGGAGCGTACTTCCATCGCAGAGAGAAATTTGGCAAAGTAGTATTCCACCCGCGCCAGGTTCATTTCATCTAGCACAAGGTGATATGGCTTTGGTCTCCGTCCCTCACTCAAAGATTGCTCGTGCTCTAATGCCGCTGATTCGAGGAAGAAACTGAATGAAGTATGATGATAGAGACTATCATTTAGCGGATCGACATACCCTAATAGATCCTCATTTGTCGTCCAGTTCGGAGCCACGGGCACCAGGAGATATCTGGCACCAACTGCATTAGCGTATGTCTCGGTTAACCAGGTTTTTCCCGTACCGCTCAAGCCGGAAAGAATTACAAAACCTCTCGTTTTCAGCGAAATGTGATAGCGACGCAGGATTCTTTCCTCAATACGCATTTCCTGAGCGAGAATATTCCGGTAAATATCTTGAAACGCGGGCTCGCTATAATCTTCCAGCTCTACCCTAGGCGTTGTGCCCGGCAACCTATCTGGCGCATCCTGTCTCAGGAAATATACACCTTCAGACACTCTTTCAAATATTTGAGGATTTGTTGTCAATGTTTTACTCACCGTACGCTCAGGTGTACTTCCTGTCGTCTGCATTCCCCGCGCTAGCACTCTCATTGTAATCTCTGATACAGATAGAGGTTCCCCTGCATCTTCTAAGACCTGCTTGATATATTCGATCCACGTTCCTTTTGCCTCTTTACCTGTTGCAGGTTCAAGAGGGCTCACAATATATTTTCCTCGACTACATAGGTAAAGAAACCAATCAAGCTCAAGAAAGTCTTGTGCGTCTAACTCTTCTTTGAGAGCTTGTAGCTCGTATTGGATACTTTCCAGGGGTGTCCTGGCAGTCAGGGTCACGCCCAACTTCATTAAAATACCTTTTGAGACAGGATTGACGAGGGCAAACTCATTGTGATGAAAAAGCATAACCAGTCCCGTCGCGTTGTTTTCACCAAAACCTGGTATTTTAACTATCGCCTGCGCTTTAGCCAGAGGGCTAAGTTGATCATCGTTTAGAATGTGCAGAGCATCCTGGATCTGTTTCAGTTTCTGCTGCTGATCCTTCACACGTGGAGCATAAACAGAACTTCCCTGTATCCATATGTAGTTTCCATGCAGCTCTAAATCTCCAGAGAGAAGAGCTTGTTCCAAACCTGGCAGCGTAAGTATGCCCTGGTCAATTAATTCCTCTAAGTCTGGCATGAGACTTCTTGTTTCAAAGATATAAAAATGAATGTTGCGGCTGCGCAACCATGACCCGCTCTCAAAATTCCATACCTCATTCTGGAAAGTTTTCAGATCAATTGACTCAGGTTTCGATAGTAGTAGCCGTAGTTGTTCGGCTCGCGTACGCCTGACGTTGACCCTGAACGTATTTAAAGGTTCTCGTCGGAAACTGGCAAAGGATTCCTTGAGTATTTCGTTGGTCTGTATTGCGGGCAATAGCATCAGCACACCTCATAAACCGTAATTAATGCTACACAACAAAAGTAAAAATAATTGCCTCACCTTCTTGCAGGTATAAACAAGCGCCAGCCAGCCTCATTATTCTGCCAGCTAGCTGTCCCACTCTTTCCCGAAATTTATATCGTCACCCTCGTTCGTGGTTCATGTGCCACGCCGGATCAGCGCCCCGTGCGATAGCGCAACGCGTAATCGACAATGGGGATAATGTAGGCAAGGCTTTTGCCCGGGACCGTGCCGGTGGTCAGGACATAGCTGGCGCCGCTGCGCACCACGCGAATAGCCTCCTCTTGATGCGTATGCAAGTGCACCGCCTGGCGCTGCTCGTCGCCCTCCGTATTGTCTTTCCGAAATATCCTGGCGCACTCGCGTCGCAACACCCCCAGGGCCACCAGCTCATTGATAGTGGCGCCACGCGCAAACAAAGGGTTGAGTTGAATGAGCGGCTTCAACCACAGAATACCTTTTGCAAACTGTTGTTCTACATAGCTCTGGATGGCGGAATTGCCGATCTGGATAAAACTCTCGATATGCGAGGAGTAATCGCCGATAACCTGGTCGCGGAAATCAAAAATATTCATAGAGCTACCTCGGACAGGAAAATAGACAACGTGTTTCTGCTCTTGCGCATGCCAGACTGCCCGTGCCCATTCTAGTGCTCTTTCAGCAGAGGATCTCAGCTACTCTCGTCCCATGCCTGAGGTTTAGCACGTATTCTAAAGTGAATTGCCGCATTTGTCAACGAAAATGGAGCGTTTGCAGTACCAAGCACGCGGAAATCGTGTCTATGATGGTCAAGCGGCCATTGGCTCATGAGTGAGAATTGTTCAGACTCGCCTTTTCTCCAGGTGCAACCCGCCAGATTCCCAGGTGCACACCGGCTTTTGACCGAAGCGCCTGGTTACACTGCCTGCGTCGATGGAAAGCAGCTGCATAAAGCTGCAGTTCACTAGAGCAGGGAGTGAGAAGCGATGCTACACGAACAACGAGAAGCAGTCCAGCAAGAGGAAACCCTCTCGTCAGAGGTCGCAGCGTTTTGCAGCTTGATCGCCGGCATTGAGCTGCGTTGTCTGCGGCAACACGGCACTCGTCTGGAGAGACCCCTCTTTCTGCCGGCCCAATCAGTAGAACACCAGAGAGGAGGCACATATGATTCGAGGACAGCCCCAGGCACTAGCTCCCATGGAAGATATCGAGGCGAGGCAGCGCAGGGTAGTGTCCGTCCGCACGCTCGACTGCTGAGAGGAGAGTGCCGATGAGGCTGCTTAAAACGGCTATGAATCAACAGTCCAGAGCTGGAGGGGTAAGGAGCTTTCACCCTGACATCCAGCGCCTGCTGGATGTCTTTGCCCGCATTGAACGCCGCCGTCAGGAACGCTTGCAGAGCACACGCGCCGACGATAAGCATTAGCCGCCCGAGTGACGCCATTTTGCAAGCCACCGGTGGCCTCGTGCAACTCTTCAATTGCAGGCTACCCTTTCACCGGATGTGGCCCTCTGACGGCTGCATGGGGCATCCCTCGGCGCTGGCAACCCGTGAGGTTATCGTGAACTGACGTGAAGATCTCATGAGCCTCCACTGGTATGATACAACCGGTCGACGAGTAAGAGCGGTTCAACTTCCGTCTTGTTCGGCGCTGTTTAGAATAGAGAAGCAGAGAAGTGCTTCGTGAAAGGATTGTGAGCACATGCCTCGTCACAAGTATCATCGCGATCGCGTCTATCAGTTGGTCAGGAACCCGCCCCCTAGAAGGGGGCAGGCTTGCTCACAAGAAGAGGAAGCCTCACTCTTGACCAGTCTCAGCCACCAGTCTTCTCCTTCGGAAGAGGGCTGACGGGGCTCCATTCAGGGCGAATGCATAGGCACGTCCGGGTGCTTCACCAGCCCGGACCGCTGCGGAGCAGCATTAAACAGGTGGACGGGGTAAAGCCAGTGTGCTGCTCATCTGAAACCGCTCAGGAACGTTGACGAGGTGAGCATCACCCGCGCAAGCGGAGGCTCGCAAGAGCAAAGGAACGCAAGGAATGGCTCGATGTCACAGGTGTTTGTCTTAGATACGAATAAGCAACCGCTCAATCCGGTGCATCCCGGTTGTGCCCGCCTGCTCTTGAAACAGGGCAAGGCTGCGGTCTACCGGCGCTACCCGTTCACGCTGATCCTCAAGCGTACGGTGGAGCGACCGGAGCTTCAGCCGCTGCGCGTCAAGATCGATCCAGGCAGCCAGACCACCGGCCTCGCCCTGGTCAACGATGCGAGCGGGGAGGTCGTGTGGGCGGCGGAAGTGCGGGAATATGTCCTGCTCAAGTGGCATCACCAGTGCGCCTACTGCGACGCGCGCGCTGTCCCGCTGGAACTCGACCACGTGCAGCCGAGAGCCAAAGGCGGCTCCAACCGCGTCAGCAACTTAACACTGGCCTGCACTTCCTGTAACCAACGCAAGGGCAATCAAGACGTCCGCGACTTCCTCAAGGGGCAGCCAGAGCGATTAGCCCGTCTTCTGGGGCATCTCAAAGCCCCGCTCAAGGATGCAGCAGCCGTCAACATGACGCGCTGGGCCTTGTATGAACGACTCAGCGCCCTGGGCCTACGGGTGGAGGGTGGAAGCGGAGGACTGACGAAATACAACCGGGTGAGGCGTGGGCTGCCCAAGACGCATTGGCTGGATGCGGCCTGCGTGGGTCGGAGCACTCCGTCGGCGGTTGATGTGCGTGGCATCGTGCCCTTGCAGATCACCGCCACCGGACAGGGCTCACGGCAGATGTGCCGCATGGATACGTATGGCTTCCCCCGTACCGGACCCAAGCAGCACAAGCGGGTGCAGGGGTTTCAGACGGGTGATCTCGTGCGGGCGGTAGTGACTAGTGGCACCAAGCAGGGCACCTACGTTGGCAAAGTGGCCATACGCAGCCGTGGCGCCTTCAACATCACCACGGCGCACGGCGTCGTCACAGATATTCACCATCGCTGGTGTCGGCTCGAAGCTCGTGCCGACGGCTATACCTATCAGCAAAGAATGGAGGCGGCGTTTCCCCCCTCCGCCTGAAGGCTGGAGAGTACCCACGCCGCATACTTTTATGACGCAATCCAGGTCATTCAAGCTTCGCCAGGCGGATAACCGCCCTAATTACTATGACGGAGCCTTGCCGGAGATGGACAGGAAACGGGCGACTGCCGTACTGGTGAGGCAGTCAAAAACCGGAGCGGATACGGCGCAGGCGGAAAGCCGGGAAACGCAACTGGGGCTGCAAAACTATGGCAGGCTACTCTATCGCGACGACGAGCCGGATGTACGGCTGTATGATGAAGGCGCCGGAGTATCCGGGCAAAAACGCATTGTAGTGGGAACCGTCATACTGTCAAGGGAAGACAGGCTTTTCCGCAACAAGCATATGGATCAGGTCGGCGCGTTCACCAGGCTCGCCGAAGAAAAGCGTATTAAGGTCATTGTGCCGCCTATATCTTCTGCCTCCACGGAAGAGCGAACGCGCGTCTATGACTTTACCATCTACCGGGATTTAATTGCCTTTCAGGACAAGATGCGCGAAGCCTACGGCTACATCGAGGGCCATGTGAAATATATGCACTTGTGCCAGCAAAACAAGGCGGATAAAGGCGGGTATGACGGGCGAGCGCTGCCTCCTGGCCTCGCGGTAAAGGGAAAGAAGCAGGACCAGGCAATTGTCATCTATGAACCCTGGGCGAAAGAAATGCGCAAACTCGCCTTACGTGCCCAGGCGCTCTCCTGGGATATGGGAAAATTGAACCGGGAAGTCGCGAGGAAAGTGTTTCTTTTCCCGGAAATACCGGAGGAAGATAGGGAACGGTATATATTCAAGACAATGGTACACCATATACCCGGTGTGGGATATAAGCCGCGCGACCCTGAGACCATAAAGGACTGGCTGACGAATGAAATGCTGATAGGCTGGTGGCAGCCGGATGAGGATAAGCCGGATACGATTATTGACAATCATCCCGCCGTCCTGGACTACGCCCTGTTTGCCGAAGGATATGCGGAGCTAAAAGGATATACGCTGGAAGGCGAACCCGTGGAGAATTGGGGCGGGGTAAAGCGCATCCGAAAAACCCGCGAGACGCCGCCCGATCTGCTGTTTCACGGCAGGCTTCTGGTTACGCCGCCAACGCCTGACAGAACGGCATTCATATCCGTGGATGAGCACCGATCCAAGTGGTACTATTATGGACACAGCAGGCAGGCCGACGGGATGGTGACAGATAAATTCCTGAGCATTCCCGGCGCGCCGTTTGACACCATCGTGATTGAGCGCCTGCAGGCGCTTGAAAGAGCCGACAGGCAAATGAAGGATAAGGTCAAGGCGACGCTGGAACAGGTATATGAGCAGCAATCCGGGGATTTTGTCAGCATCCACAAGCAGCTTGAAGGTATAGCGATCCAACTGGTCGAAAATGCGAAAAAGCGCATGAGGACCAGCGAGGCCGATCCCTTGTACGGCATGCTGGAGGTGGAAGCGGAGGATTTACTGGAACGCCAGAGGGAGTTGGAGGCAAAGAAAGACAAGTTGGGCCTGGTGGACAGCCCGGAAGAAATCGAGAAGTTACACCGGTTGCTCGGAAATTTTGAAGCCGTATGGCCTACGTTTGACCTGGATCAGCGGCAAAGGGCGTTTCGCCTGCTCATCAACCGGATAGCCGTCGAGGTCGTTTCGCCCCACTGGATACGCCTGTCGATTGACTGGCTCGATGCCATTTCCCCGCGCCTGGACATTGCCTATCTCTGGAAAGCCGTGCCGAGCCGGAGCGGAATATACCTGTTCAGCGACGAGGAAAAGGAGATACTTAAAGAGTATTACCGTTGCGCACCACGCATAGAAATACTGAAACGGCTGCCTAACAGGACATGGCACTCCATACAGCGGCAGGCAGAGTTGCTACACATAAGAAGGGAAATACCATCCAACGATAATCTCATTCCAAGGGTGTGTTATAGCGACTTGGCTCCCAAATTGGACGGGCAATACCTGTTCCGGGACTATGAAACCACGCTGGCGTATATTAAAGAAGCGGATGGCAATACATCCAGAAAGGAAGCGCCGCTTTACGCGCTCTGGATACTGTCGGAGAACGTGGAAGACCTGCTCGGTCTCATTGAGCAGCATTTGAACGGCGTAGGCTGGCCTCCACCCATGCCCCCAAGCCCGGCGGTAAGCACGAATTTACCTTTGAGGGTGCCACCAAAGTGTTTACGTGCAGCCTCCGCAAAAGTCTCGTATGTTCCTTGCACAATGCCCTGCGAACCAATATAGATCCAGGAGCCGGCCGTCATTTGCCCGTACATCGTCAGGCCCAGCGCCTCCAGGCGGCGGAATTCATCCCAGTTGCCCCAGTGCGGTACCAGGTTCGAGTTGGCAATCAGTACCCGTGGCGCATTGGCATAGGTGCGAAAAATACCGACAGGCTTGCCTGACTGTACCAGGAGCGTTTCATCATCTTCCAACTCTCGCAGTGAACGAACGATAGCATCGAAGGCAGCCCAGGAACGGGCGGCACGGCCCGAACCACCGTAAACAACCAGGTCCTGGGGGCGTTCTGCTACATCAGGGTCAAGATTGTTCATGATCATGCGTAAAGCCGCCTCCTGCTGCCAACCCTTGCATGAGA
>WNGM01001095.1_pt1 | contig 21750 bp, 29 predicted proteins | sample 5400571 | NCBI WGS metagenome assembly WNGM01 (sample SAMN13153378, study PRJNA577476) | soil metagenome | isolation source: 100 cm soil or saprolite under Garry oak tree replicate 2 | place: USA:California | collected 2016-06-15 | reverse complement strand
AATTCCTACGATCCGAAAAATGTCTCCCGCTTCCTTCATTCCTGTCGCCTCCTGAGGGCCTCGCAGCGCCTTTTTGTCGCTCTTTATTTGCTTCCGCGTCAATATACGATGTCCGGCCTTGAGGCGTTCCCTGAATCTTGGGGGATTATGTTAGGCTCGTCATAAACGTGCGAGACAGTGCTTCAAAGACTCTCTTCCCCGATCTCCGGGACGAGCCCGATACGTCAACGATCAGCTCGGCCGCGCCCGCTCCGCTCGCCGACCGCATGCGCCCGCGCACTCTGGAAGAGTTTGTCGGTCAGGAACAACTCGTCGGAGAAGGACGCGTCCTGCGACGTCTAATCGAAGGCGCCGGCACGCTTCCTTCGATGATCTTCTGGGGTCCACCAGGAACCGGAAAGACTACGCTCGCGCGTTTATTAGCGGAAAGGACGAACGCGAGTTTCGTCGCGCTCTCGGCCGTGTTCGCAGGCGTAAAGGACTTGCGCTCGGCAATTGCCGAAGCGCGGCTCGACCGCCGCCGTGGCCGCCGCACAATTCTGTTTGTTGACGAAATTCACCGCTTCAACAAAGCGCAGCAAGACGCGTTGTTGCCCGCCGTGGAAGACGGGACCGTTACTTTGATTGGTGCGACTACCGAAAATCCCTCGTTTGAAGTGATCAGCGCCTTGCTGTCGCGATCCAGGGTCTTAACGCTCAATCCGCTTTCCGAAAAAGAAGTTGAAACAATCATTCGCCGGGCTCTGGCTAATGAAGAACGTGGATTGGCGACCCTGCATCCGGAAATCTCAGATCAGCTGATCCAGCGACTGGCAAACTCTGCTGGTGGCGACGCGCGGATGGCGCTGGCCGCCCTCGAAGCAGCGGTCGAATCTACGAAGCCAGACAAACGGGGTGAGCGCGTGATTACTGATGAAACTCTGGTCGAGGCATTGGGCCGCGCGCAGTTCGCGTACGACAAGGGCGGCGAAGAGCATTACAACCTGGCTTCGGCACTAATCAAGTCTTTGCGAAACTCCGATGTGAACGCGTCGCTCTACTGGTTGGCGCGGATGATCGAAGGCGGCGCCGATCCGGTTTTCATTGTGCGCCGGCTTTGCATTCTGGCTTCGGAAGACATCGGTCTCGCCGACCCGCAGGCGATGGTGCAAGCGGCCGCGGCGGCTGAGATCGTCCAACTAATCGGCATGCCGGAAGGTCTATTTCCCCTGACGCAGGCCACGATTTATCTGGCGCGAGCGCCGAAATCAAACGCGGTGTTGCGGGCGTACTCAGCCGCGAACAAGGACGCAGTTGAAACGGCGCGCGAGCCGGTGCCGCTGCATCTCCGCAATGCGGTGACGCCGCTGATGAAACATTTGGGTTACGGCAAAGAGTATCGCTACGTTCATAACGACGCAGCGGCCAAAGATGAGATGAATTCTTTGCCGGAAAAGCTTCGCGGGAGAGTGTATTTCGAGAATGATAAGGCCACAGAGGACATAGAGAATAACAAGAAAGAGTAGAAGTCGATTTCGCTTTTTCTTCCCGGTGCTTCTCTCCTGTCTTCTGTGGTCAATAATTTGATGAGTCCCAAGTCCGAAAAAGAACTCGCCTTCCTCCACGATCTCTATATCGCCACCGACTGGGGTGAACGGTTTGCCGAGTTGGTTGACGAGCACGTCGAGCTGCCGAAGAAAGGGCGGGCCCTCTATGTCGCAGCGGGGACCGGCGAGCATGCATTAGCCTTGCAAAAGCGCGCTGGCGCCAGCTTGGATTTACTGTGCGTTGATGAGAGCGAAGACTGTCTCGAGCTGGCGCGCACAAAGGCAATCGCCTTGAGCGAAAAGACTGAGTTTCAGCGTGAAAATCAGAGCGCCCTTTCGTTCGGCGAGAATCTATTTGATCTGGTGCTGGGCAATGCCTCCCTGGTCCGCCCGGACGACTTGCAGCAGATGCTCGCAGAGTTGGTCCGCGTGGCGGCGCCCGGCGGTACAGTAGCCTGTTGGATGCCTACGTTTTCCAGTTTCGGCGAATTCTTCTCGATTTATTGGGAGGCACTACACAACGCGGGGCTGGAAGATCGTGGCCACGAAGTCGAACATCTCATTACGGTTCTGCCGACGGTTTCGGAAGTTGAAGGCTGGGCGGAACAGTCTGGCTTAAAAGACGTTACTTCCTGGACGACGATTGAAGAATTCGATTACGAATCGGGCGAGCAATTCCTCAACTCTCCATTAATCACCGACTTCCTGTTGCCGAACTGGCTACAGCCGGTGCCCGAAGGCGAGCGTGAACGCGTTGTTTCTGAGCTGCAGCAAATTATCGATGAAGAGCGGCACGACGGAGAATTTGCTTTTACTCTAAAGGCGACGCTGGTGACCGGAAAAAAGAGCCGCGTGCAGTGAAGACGGTTCGGGATCGGCTTCTTTGCCAAACTTTTTCGCAGTCAACAATATCTAGTGCCCATGGCGCTACCGACCACTTTTCCACTACCGCTCAATCTTTTTCGTTTCGTCGGCTCGCATCTGTTGGGCGCGTCGTCGCGCTTCTTCGAACAGTGCTTCGTCGTCAACTGAATCCAGCTTCGCGCGATCAGATTTCTTGTCGTCCGCTCGTTCGGCCTCGTCCATTCCCTCCTTGAAAGCCTTCTTACTCTGGCCCAGCGCCTTGGCGAGTTGCGGCAACTTGCTGCCTCCAAAAAGCAGAAAGATTGCCGCGACGACCAGAATTATGATCGTAGGGCTTTCAAGTGCGAACAGTAAAACGTTCATGATGTTTCTCCTTGGGCTCGTTTACTCGCGCACGCACAGGTCACTCACGGCGTCCGATTCATAGAAGAGATACTTGCGCCACGTCTCGTCAGCGCGGCCCAGGTAGCGCATGATCTGACGATTCACGTGCAACGAAAATCCGCGCGGCCGCCGCGCCAGGTGCATGCCTGATTCTTCCGGAGTGCGATTACCTTTTCGATGATTGCAGCGCTTGCAGCAGGCTACCAGGTTGTCCCAGGACGACTCGCCGCCACGCGAACGCGGCACGACGTGATCCAGAGTCAGCTCTGACGGCGCGAATTGTTTGCCGCAATACTGGCAACACGAATGATCGCGTAGCAGAATGTTCTTGCGCGATAGTGAACGCCGCTCGTAGGGAATGTGCCTGTATTCAGTCAGGCGAATGACGGCGGGCGCATGAATCTCCAGTTTCTCCGAGTGCAGCATGTGGCCGTTATGCTCTTCCATGCGCGCCACGCCTTTGAAGATCATCACTACCGCGCGCCGCTCAGTGCACACGTTGATGGGCTCGAAAGAAGCATTCAGAACTAAAACCCGCGCATTCATGGTTGAGGCTGATATTACGCGAGCCCGGAGGAAAGTGTCAAAATTGTGTTAGAAACCCGGGCGGTGAGGAAGGTCCTAGGCACCGGCGGACGGAACAGCCTGAACCCGGCGGAACTTATCCGTAGCTTCGACGAGAGCGCTCAGATTTCCCGGCTCCATAATCGAATGACCGGCATCTGGCGTTATATGTATTTCTGCCTCCGGCCAGGCACGATGCAGGTCCCAGGCACTGGTCATCGGGCAGACCACGTCATATCTTCCCTGAACGATCACCCCCGGAATATGACGGATCTTGCCGACGTTTTCGATCAAATAGTTTTCGGTTGGAAAGAAACAATTGTTCATGAAGTAGTGACATTCAATGCGCGCAAATGCTTCCGCGAATGTCGGCTCGGCGAATCTTTCGATCGATTCCGGATCGAAAAAGAGTCTTGACGTGCTTCCTTCCCAAATGCTCCAGGCGCGCGCCGCTTCGAGTCGAACTTTTTCATCTTCGCTTGTCAGCCGGCGGTAATAAGCGCTGACCATGTCCGGGCGTTCATCTTCCGGAATGACTTTCAAAAATTCTTCCCAAACATCGGCGAAGATCCAGCTACAGCCTTCCTGGTAGAACCATTTGATCTCCTGCGGGCGACAAAGAAAAATCCCACGCAGGACAAGTTCGGTGGCGCGATCGGGATGCCGCTCGGCGTAGGCGAGCGACAAAGTGCTGCCCCATGAACCGCCGAACACCTGCCATTTGTCTATTCCGAGATGCTGGCGCAGCTTCTCGATATCGGAAACAAGATCCCAGGTGGTGTTTTCTTCGAGCGAAGCATGCGGCGTGCTTTGCCCTGATCCGCGTTGATCGAACAGCACGACGCGATATGCATTTGGATCGTGGAACTGCCGATACTCCGGCACCAGCCCGCCGCCGGGTCCGCCGTGCAGAAAGACCACTGGCTTACCTTTGGGATCGCCGCATTGTTCGTAGTAAATCTCGTGAAGGCCGGAGACCTTCAGACGGCCGGTGTCGTAGGGTTCGATTTGAGGGTAAAGAGTTCTGAGTTCTGTCATGCGCATATCATAAAGGCATCCGTCGGTTTATTACCAAGTGTCAAGAAGCGAGTGCGACAAGCCAGTGCGACCGAGAAATCAACACGGCAAGAATGAAAACCGCCGGGTATAGCTACTCTGCATTATCTTCACCTCTTGAACAGGTCTATTGGGCTCTTAAGTAGGGTATCAATGTAGAAAGAAAGAACAAACGCAAGAGGAGCAGAGAAAAAGTAATATAGATAATTCGATGTGTTTTTCGAGGCATGCAAGACTGCAAAGATGAGTGTGGCGAGAATCAAGAGGCTTAAGGGGTAGATTAAGAAATATGTTCGTCCTGCGGACATCGCGTGACTCGTTTTGCTGGTTCGGTATGCGATAAAAGCAAATCCGATGCAACACCAACTAATGTTCCAAAGAAGACGTGTCGCGTCATGTATATTTCCCTTTGCAGTATCGTAGAAGATTGAGATCGATCCCCAAAAGTGAGCAAATATGGGAGTCAAAGCCACCCCAATGATCAAAAATACTCCTGCTCCAATCAGACGACCCCGCTTCTGCTTCTGCCGATTCCAGTTCCAGCCGGATTGCAGTCCGCGGCGCAAATACTGGGTGGCTCACTTCCTCCAAGTCATCTTCAAAATCCGTAAGGTCATGTTTGTCCCAAAACTCAGCTAGTTCCTGGATCGAATCGGTTTGAGGTAACGCTTCTGTTTTCATCTTTCTCTCCACTGTCGGTATCGGCGTTTCTCTTTGTCGGTCATAGGCCGCGCGGTTACTGGATATCCCTTGCCATCCGGAAACTAAATGACAACCGACAACAGATACCGACCTGCATCGGTTTGTCCGAGAACAAAATAAACCGGGTTCTCACCGTGGGACTTCGCGCGTTGGACCAGTGGTTGACCAAAACATACTTGTTCTACTTCATCGGGCGTTACTGCGTGCCGAGCGATATGATCAATTCTGTCGCGCGGCCAGAGGAGTTCATATATCCTCATGCTATGATCCTATCGCACCCACTGAGTTTGGAACAATAGTCCGAATGATCCTGCCAAGAACGAACACTTAAGCCCGGGCCACGGTCAGCACAAAGACTTCTTCCGCTCCCGCTTTTTTCAACACGGCGGCGCACGCCGAAACAGTGGCGCCGGTGGTGAAGACGTCGTCGACCAGCAACACTCGCCGGCCGGCTATTATCTGAGGCCGGCGAACTCTAAAGGCATTCTCGACGCTGTCCCTGCGGGCACGCGAGTCCATGCCGGCGCGATGACGTTCAGTATGCACGTCGCGAATGATCGCGTGTTCATTGAGCTGAAGTTTGGTTAGCCGTGACAGTTCGCGTGCCAGCAAGTTTGCTTGATTAAAACCGCGCTCGCGTTCACGGTCAGGATGAAGCGGGACCGGAATGATCAGGTTAGCCCGCTTTACCGGCGCCCGCTGTTGGTTGCCAAACATTAGCCGTGCCAATCGGCGGCTAACATGCGGCTCGCTCTTAAGAGCCAGCACTGAAGCACGCAACGCGCCTTCATAAGTGCCGCAAGCGCGCGCGGCCGTGAAGGACTCCTCATCACACCGCCGGCAACGAACATCCTCGGGCCTGGCTTTGACGACCTCAGCCACAGAGAGGACTCCACATTTCCAACATACGGTGTCGTCTTCGCAAAACAATCGCGCGGCGTTCCAGCAGTCGTCGCACGCGGGCCCGTCGTGGCGCGATTCGACGCCCGCCCCGCACACGGCGCAGCCGCGCGGATAAACCAGCGCCAGCGCCGAGTCGTAGATTACGTCTACAAAACGATTCACAAACATGAGGAGAGCAGGCCGGCCTGGGAGATTCTTCTTAATGGAGCGAGAGCGAGCCGCGTAACCTACCGCCGAACATTAGTCTTCTCCATCGCTTAAAAGTCCCCGTTCATTCAGATCCTGACAAGGCAAACAATGGCGCGCCCACGGCACGGCCTCGAGCCGCTTTTCCTGAATTGGTTTCCCGCAATTGGTGCATTCGCCATATTCGCCGTCGTCGATTCGCTCCAACGCTTCGTCAATCAATTGCAGAAGGTGCCGATCGTTCGCCGACATAGAAACGAGCAACTCTTTCGTGTACGCATTTGCGGCCATGTCAGCCGGATCCTGCGTCGCCTCAGCATCACGTTCGCGGCTGTAAGCTTCGGCGGCTTGAACTACGCCCACCAGGCCTTCGCGACGGGCCAATAATTTATCCAGATAGGTCTTTGTTTTCTTTTTGTCCATTCTTCGTTTACGACTCCTGACTTCGCTACGGTTATTTCTGATAAGGTAATCCGTGATTGATCGTGTAAGCCCGGTAAACCTGTTCGACGGCAATGACGCGCGCCATCTCATGCGTCAGAGTCAGCCGCGACAAGCACCACCGCTGCTGGGCACGGGCCGCGACTGGCTCGGAAATTCCTTCGGGCCCTCCGATTACAATCGCAACTTCTTTCACTGCATCATTCTCCCAACGCTTCAATTCCTCGCTAAGTTCCGGCGAACTCCACTCGCGACCATTCAAATCAAGTAAGACCGTGAAGGCACGTTCGGGAATTGCTTCGAGCATTCGCCGCGCTTCCTTTTCCCGGCTCGTGCGATCAGAAGCAGCGCCTTCTCGAACTTCGACAATTTCACATCGAGCAAATCGCGACAGCCGTTTCAAATATTCCTTAACCAGCGCGCGCAAATGCTCGTCTTTCGTTTTGCCCGGCCAGATGAAGCGAACCCTCATAAAGGATGAAGGATGAAGGATGAAGGATGAAAAAGCCTGGCCACGGCAGCGATTTGTTCTCTAACCATCGGCAAGAACGAGCCAGTCGTTGAATGTTTTCCCTTCATCCTTCCGCCTTCATCCTTCATCCTTGCTCTCCCGCGCCAGCCGCTCATACAAATTCTTGCGGCTAATACCCAGTATCCGGGCGGCCTCAGCCTTGTTTCCGCGCGTCGCGGCAAGGGTTTCGCGAATGTAGCCCATTTCAATTTCGGCCAAAGTCGGCCGCCGGCGCTGGCGCGCGCGCAACGTTGCCGCGGCTTGCAATCCTTCCGGGAAATCCTTCGTTTCGATCCGCGAATCGTTGGCGACGATCACCGCGCGCTCAATGATGTTGGCCAGTTCGCGAACGTTGCCGGGAAAATCGTATGTTTTCAATAAATCCAGGGCTTCACCTGACAGGCCCTTCACCGGCCGTCCGTGTTTCACCGCATACATGCGGACAAAGCCCTGCGCTAGTTTCGCAATATCCTTTCCGCGCTCACGCAGCGGCGGCAACTGAAGGTGCACCACATTCAGTCGGTAAAAAAGATCGTCGCGAAAAGCGCGCCGCTTGACGGCGTCTGCCAGATCCGTGTTCGTCAACGCGATCAAACGCGAGTCAACTTTGATCGTCTTCCTTCCGCCGAGCCGCTCAAATTCGCGCTGCTCGATCACCCGAAGGAGCTTGGCCTGCGCCCCTAATGACAGGTGCGCAATCTCATCGAGCACCAGCGTCCCGCGATCGGCGGCTTCCAAACGTCCAGGCTTCGCTTCGCCGGCTCCTGTAAAGGCGCCGCGCTCATAGCCGAACAACTCTGATTCCAGCAAATCCGCCGGCAAGGTCGCGCAATCGATCTTCACCAGCGGTCCCGGCCCGCGCCGCGAACGGGAATGAATGAACAGCGCCAGCGCGTCTTTCCCCGAACCGGATTCGCCGCTGATCAGAAGGTTCGCGTCCGTCGTGGCTACTCGTTCCGCGAGCCGCATCGCCTCGCGCATCACGTCTGAGAGCGCCACTATTTCAATCACGATTCGATTCTCAAAGATCTACAATTTCAGATTTAGGACTCGGGTTCTCATTTTGAGATTTGAAACCTGAAATCTGAGATTCGAGCTGCTCAGCCGAGATATCAAGGCGTTTCGCTTCTCGCCAAAGGCGCTCGAGATCATAAAATCTCCGCGCCTTCTGATCTAAAACGTGGACGATGAAATCTCCGTAGTCCACCAGGACCCATTCGGCGTTCTGATATCCTTCGACCCGCGCCGCGCGCGTGCCCGATCGCTTCAGTTGCTCGACAACTTCATCGGCAATCGCCTGGACCTGGCGTTTGTTCCCGCCGGTTGCCAGCACAAAGAAATCCGTGAAGCTCGCGATACTACGCAGGTCGAGCACTGTCAGATCAACAGCCTTCTTTTCACTTGCGGCATGCAGGGTTCGAAGAATTCGCTCGTCAAAGCCCACCGGCTCCGCAGTCTCACGTGGCGGATTTGCCGCGGTTTCAATTTCGGGGCTTAGTACTTTCTCTTTTAGCTTTCCCATCATTTAGTTAATTCTCGTAAAGGCGATACTTCTCGATATAATCGGCGACGGCCGGCGCCACCAGCTCTCTAAGTTTCTCCCGATCACCGGTGCGCGCCACGGCCCGCACCTCAGTTGCGGAAATGTCGAGCATCACGGCGTCTGAAATAAAAACTCTCCTCGTTTTGTCCTCGCTCAAAACTGCGGCCATCTGCTGATGATTCAAATGGCGCACGTCCAAAAAGTTTTCCGCGGCAATCGGCACGCTCGCCGCGCTCAAGTCATATCCGGGGCGCGTGATAACGATGTAATCACATAAGCCCAGTAACTGCTGCCAATCGCGCCACGTTGTGATCTCGGACCACGAATCGGCCCCCATCACGAAAAACAATCGAGTAGACGCACCGCATTCCGCCTGCACCCGAGCTATTGTCTCAATCGTATATGGCCGCTCGGGGGCTTCGATTTCGGCCAGGGAAATGCGGAGGTCCTGATCGTCCTGGGTAGCCAATGCCAGCATCGCGTACCGGTGAAATGCGGGAGTCACCCGCGTCTTCATCTTGTGCGGCGCGACACAGGCCGGCATAAACAGCACCTCGTCAAGTTCAAAGACCTTCAGAATTCGCCGCGCAACTTCCAAGTGTCCGTTATGCACGGGGTCAAACGTGCCGCCATAAACGGCGATCCGGCGCAGCGCAATCATGATTCAGGCCGTTCGTACAGCAGGCGCGTCCTGCCACGCCAAACCTACGTCTTCGCTCCGCGGGCTGGATGCCTCCAATTCGCGCGCGGTCGCCGAAAGCAATTCCGCGACGCCTGCTCCGCTCACGGATGAAATTGCAAAAAATGACCGGCCATCGATTTCGGCGCGTTCTCTTAATCTCTGCAAACGGTCGGGCTCATCAAGAGCATCAACCTTTGTGGCCACCACGATCTGAGGTCGCGCGGCCAGCGTTGCATCATACGCAGCAAGTTCGCGATTGATCACTTCATAATTTTCAACCGGTTCGATCGTTGAAAGAGACGAAACGTCCACCAGATGCAAAAGCAGTTTGGTCCGCTCCACGTGCCGCAGAAACCGATCACCCAGCCCGGCGCCTTCATGTGCCCCTTCAATCAGCCCCGGAATGTCGGCGACTACGAACGTCCGAAAATCACCAAGGTCGACTACGCCAAGATGCGGCTCGAGCGTGGTGAACGGATAATCGGCGATCTTCGGCCGCGCTGCCGAGATTCTGGAGATGAAAGTTGATTTACCCGCGTTGGGCAGGCCAACCAACCCAACATCGGCCAGTAATTTCAATTCGAGCTGCAGCTCCAGCTCTTCGCCGGGACTTCCTTCCTGATGATAACGGGGAGCGCGATTGGTCGAGGTCGCAAAATGCGCGTTACCGAATCCTCCGCGCCCGCCAGACGCCGCCAACCAACGCTCGCCATGCGCCGTGAAATCATGCAGCAATTCGCCGGAGCCGGCCGCGAAGATCTGGGTACCAATCGGCACGCGGACGATCACGTCTTCTCCATCATGTCCTGATCGATTGCTGCCTTCGCCATGCAATCCGCGCCCGGCAGTGTGTTCGGGGTTATAACGCAAATGCAGCAGCGTGTTCAGCGATTCATCGGCTGCCAGAAAAACATCCCCGCCGCGGCCGCCATCGCCGCCAGACGGACCACCGCGGGGAACGAATTTCTCACGCCGGAAGGCGGTGACGCCATTGCCGCCGTGGCCGCCTCGAACCTGAATCTTTGTGCGATCAATGAACACTGTTTTCCAAACTAAACCGGTCCTGGAGTTTGCCCACAGCAAGTCAGAAGCCAAACCTGGAAAAAAGATCGGAAATTTGACCTCTGAAATTCAAATTTGAAGTTTGCCGTTTTGAAAATGAAAAATGCGAGCCCATCGCTGAACAAATCGGCGCGGGCATCGCATTAGTTGAAATTACTCTCAGCAATTTTTCTGCTACGACGCAGTCGCGGTAGCGGCTGCTGCCTCCGGATATACACTAATGAATTTACCGGAACGGCCTTTGTCCTCGAACTTAACCACACCATCAATCAAAGCGAACAGCGTATCGTCTTTGCCGCGGCCGACGTTCTTACCGGGCTTCCATTTGGTGCCACGCTGGCGGGCCAGAATGTTTCCGCCCAGCACGCGTTGGCCGCCGAACTTTTTCAATCCTAATCGCTGAGCATTCGAGTCGCGTCCATTACGCGATGATCCGACGCCTTTCTTGTGAGCCATGATTTCATTTCCGATTTTCGATTGCCGATTTCCGATTGGCGCATTTCAATCGGCAATTGGCAATTGGCAATCGGCAATCCTTTCTATCCAATCGATTCAATCTTCAAAGTCGTATATCCCTGGCGGTGCCCTTTCGTTCGCTTGTAATGTTTGCGGCGTTTCTTTTTGAATACGATGATTTTTGGACCGCGACCGTGGTCGAGAATCGTGGCTGTGACTTTGGCGCCGTCCACGATCGGCGCGCCCACTTTCGTTTCGCGATCATTGCCGGCTGATAACACCTCGAGCTCCACTGATTCTCCGACCCTCTTATTCAACGCCGGAACTCGCAGGCGACCGCCTTCCTCAACCCTGAATTGCTTTCCACCGCTCCTGATAACTGCGTATGACATTTTCTCGATCCCCTCAGCGAACTGTTTCGGCCACCGAAAAGTCCATAATTATAAATTTACGAAGCAACGCCAGTCAACGCAGCAGACGCTGTTACCCCAGTCCGTCCCTTAACTCCATTCGAACTCATGAAGCCCTCGAGAAACCGCGTCGAGATGTTGCCGGCCTGAAAATCAGGATCATCCATGATCTTCAGGTGCAACGGTATCGTTGTCTGAATCCCTTCAACGACCATCGCCTCAAGCGCCCGCCGCATTCGGGCGATCGCCAAATCACGCGTGCGCGCGTGCACGATGACTTTGGCAATCATTGAATCGTAGAAAGGGGGCACGCGATAACCCGGGTAAACATAGGTGTCCACGCGTACTCCCGGTCCGCCCGGCAAATTGAACGCCGTAACCATTCCCGGCGACGGAGCAAATGTTTCAGGATTCTCGGCGTTGATTCGACACTCAATCGCATGGCCAAAAATATTAACTTCATCCTGTGAAGTACCCAACGGTTCGCCTTCCGCGATCCGAATCTGATTGCGCACGATATCGGTAAGCGTGACCATTTCAGTTACCGGATGCTCGACTTGAATCCGGGTGTTCATTTCCATGAAGTAGAAACGCCGGTCCTCATCGAGCAGGAACTCAAAGGTGCCCGCGCTTGAATAGCCGATTGATTTGCAGGCAGCTACGGCCAAGTCGCCCATCTGCTGTCGTAATTCCGGAGTGACCACCGGTGACGGCGCTTCTTCCAGCAGTTTTTGATGACGGCGTTGAATAGAACACTCGCGCTCACCGAGATAGATGCAGTCTCCATATTCATCAGCCAGCACTTGAATTTCGATGTGTCTTGGCCGTTCGACAAAACGCTCGATGTAAACGTTGCCGTTCTTGAAGGCTGCGGCGGCTTCAGTTGATGCGGTTTCGAGCGCATGTCCAAGTTCATTCTCGGAAAGCACGACGCGCATCCCACGTCCGCCACCTCCGGCGGAAGCTTTTACGATTACCGGAAAGCCGATTTCGCGCGCGAGTTTGACGGCCTCCTCCTCCGATTCCAGCGCGCCCGCGCTGCCAGGAAGAATCGGCAAGCCCGCCTTCTGCATGGCGCGGCGAGCCTCAACCTTTTCACCCATCAGCCGAATCACGTCTGACTTTGGACCGATGAATTTAATATTGCAGGCCTCGCAGATTTCGGCGAAGTAAGCGGACTCTGCCAGAAATCCATAGCCAGGATGAATAGCGTCGACATTGAAAATCTCGGCGGCGCTAATGATCGCGCGGATGTTGAGATAACTTTGAGCCGAGGGCGCCGGCCCGATACAGGCGGATTCATCCGCGAACCTGACATGCAACGAATCGCGATCGACGTCGCTGTGCACAGCGACGGTACGAATCCCCATTTCCTTGCATGTCCAGATGATTCTACAGGCGATTTCGCCCCGGTTGGCGATTAGAATCTTGCGAAACCGTCGTGGTTCGTTAGCCATAATTCAATCGAAATCGAAAAAGCGCTCACTGCCTGATTCCGAAAAGAGGCTGACCATACTCCACCGCCTGGCCGTTCTCGACATAAATCTTTACTACCTCGCCTTTGGTTTCGGCCTGGATCTCATTCATCAGCTTCATCGCTTCGATAATGCAAACGACCGTTTCGGGCTCAACCTGACTGCCAATGCGCACAAAACTTTCAGCGGTAGGTGAGGCCGCGCGGTAAAACGTGCCGACAATCGGCGAGGTAATCAGATGCAGTCCCTGATCTTCAGACGCCGCCTCTTCGGCCTGCGCACCTGGATGCGAGGGCAACGCGCTGGGAATACTTTGGACCGCTGCCCCGGATGAATGTCCGGCCGGTGTCGCGGTCAATATCTGCTTTTCATCCGCCGGTAAGGTAACCCCAGGATGTTCTGTGTAAACGTTGCGATTGACCTTGACGCGGAAACCTTCCCGCTCCAGCTCGAAATCCATCACACCGTTTTCGATAATCAGCGAAATCAGCTGATGCAACTCATTCATATTGATCGACGCTTCCAGATTTTTCGGCAGGTTTCGGCGCCGGCCACGTCCTCGACGGCCCGGTCCGGACGCGCTGATCTCTACGGACGGCTCAGCCTGAGTTTTGTCAGCGTTTTGGTCGCTCATCGCTGGTTTGGCTCCGAGGGACATTTTGAAACTCCTTTCGGTAAAGGGGCCGCCCGAGTTTCAGGCGCGGCATTCAATTTTTCCGACGAGAAGGTTTCGGCGCCGCTAAAAGAAGAACTCCGTAGCAAGGCAAAGGCTTGCACGGAGTTCAACAAAACAATAGTTTACTCAGCGTCTTCGGTTTCGTCTTTCTTGCTCGCGCGGGCTTTGTGATCACCGGATTTCTTTTTTGAAGTCGTTCCCTTCGCGCGCTTGCGCGCCGCTTCAGTTGCTTCGCGCTCGCGTGGATTCTCGACCAGCTCAATGATGGCCAATTCCGCCCCGTCACCCTGTCGCCGGCCGAGCTTAATTATTCGCGTGTAACCACCCGGCCGATCCTTGAAGCGTTCACCCAGTTCATCAAACAGTCGCTTCAGCGCCAGGACGCCCGCCGTCCGCGGCGCGCGAGCCTGGCCACGCCGTCCGGCAGAAGCCGCCTGTCCGAAATTACCCGAATGAAAAAACGATGCCGCCTGCCTGCGCAGATGAACTCCCCGAGCGCCGTTTGCGTCTGCATCGAGAGTCGCGGCGCGGCGCGATAAAGTGATGGCCCGCTCGACGAATGGTCGCAGCTCTTTCGCTTTCGGCAAGGTCGTAACGATGCGCTCATCGCGAGCATTGATGAGCGAGGTCGCCAGATTACGCAACATCGAGATCCGATGTTCCGTGGTGCGTCCAAGTTTTCGATGTGCCTTGAGATGTCGCATACTAGTTACTGGGCGGCTGCTTCGAGTTCGTCGTCTTCCGCTTCAATCGAACCGCCGCTGCCCGTTCCCGGAATTGGATTGCCCTTTTCATCGAACTCCATTCCAAAGTCCAGATCCATGCTGCGCAAAATATCGCGAATTTCGCCGAGCGATTTCTTGCCAAAATTCTTGGTCGCCAGCATCTCCCTTTCACTGCGCTGCACCAGATCGCGAATTGTCTTTATCCCGGCATTCTTCAGGCAATTGTACGAACGCACCGAAAGCTCCAGTTCATCTACTGAACGGTCCAGTTGATCGTTACGCGGCAGAGGCGGCCGCTCGGCCTGTTGATAGCTGTAGTCTTCCGTGTCCTCTTCAAAATTAATAAAGATGGACATGTGGTCCTTGATTAACTTTGCTGCCAGGCCAATCGCGTCGTCAGGTTTGATGGAACCATCGGTCCAAACCTCGATTGAAAGTTTGTCGTACTCGGTGTTCTGTCCCAGGCGAGCGGCATCAACCGTGTAGTTGACCTTTTTCACCGGCGTGTGCACCGAATCGATCGGGATATAACCGAGCGACAAATCTTCGTCGAAGTTACGATCCGCTGAGACATATCCGCGCCCGCGTTTCAGGCGCATTTCAATATTGAGCGAGCCGCCGGCGCTCAACGTTGCAATATGCACGTCGGGATCGAGAATCTCGACATCCGCATCGCCTTGCAGATCGCCGGCGGTCACTTCACCGGGGCCGTTTTTGGCGATGATCAGAGTCTTGGGATCGTTGCCGTGCAGCTTGAACGGCACCTGTTTCAAATTAAGGATGACATCAGTCGCGTCTTCGACGACGCCCTTAATCGACGAAAATTCGTGCTCGACGCCTTCAATTTTGACGGCGGTGATGGCCGCGCCTTCGATCGAAGATAGCAGTGCGCGCCGCAGCGAATTGCCTACCGTCGTGCCGAAGCCGCGCTCAAAGGGCTGCGCTGAGAACCTTCCATAGCGTTCCGTAAGGGTTTCGCTGTCGGCTGCCAGCCGCCGCGGCATTTGAAATCCAGTCCAGAGATTATTTTGATCCATAGCCTCTACCGTTTAAATAACTTAGAGAGAGTTGTTTCGCCCGGGCAGCGCCGAGTTCGGCGCGGCCGCATTGGCCTCTATTACTTGCTATAAAGCTCGACGATCAGCTGTTCGTTAATCGATCGATCAATATCGTCGCGTGAAGGCAATCCGGCGATGGTTGCGCTCATGTCTCCGTTTCCTCCGGCGGAGATCCACGATGGACGACCACGTCCGGCCGCCGTCTGCCAGGCGCCCTCGACATGCACGTTTTTGCGGCTCGCTTCTTTGACCGCAATCACGTCGCCGGGCCTCACCTGGTACGACGGAATATCGACCTTGCGCCCATTCACCAAAACATGTCCGTGATTTACCAGCTGACGGGCCTGGCGCCGCGAAGTGGAAAAGCCCGCGCGATAGACGGCATTGTCCAATCTGCGTTCCAGCAGGAACAAAAGGTTTTCGCCGGTAATCCCTTTCTGGCGCGCCGCGCGCTCGAAGTAATTACGAAACTGTCCTTCGAGAATAAAGTAAATGCGTTTTACTTTTTGTTTTTCGCGCAGCTGTTGGCCATAGCCAGCCAGAGCTTTGCCGCGACGCATGGAGTTACCGTGCTGTCCGGGCGGTTGTGTACCGCGCTTCTCAATCGGACAAGAAGGTTTGTAACAGCGATCGCCTTTAAGGAAAAGTTTTGCGCCTTCGCGGCGGCACAAGCGGCACACCGCATCTCTATACCTAGCCAATCGTTCTTGCCTCCAGTCTAATCACTTACTAGACGGAAAAGTTTACAGGCCGGAGCCCTTCATCCTTTAGGTCAAAGTCATTGCCAAATTCCAATTGCCGAGCCAATTTAGAAACAAATCGGAAATCGGCAATTGGCAACCGAAAATCTTCTACACTCGTCTGCGCTTCGGCGGCCGGCACCCGTTATGCGGAATTGGTGTCGCGTCGCGAATCGCGGTCACGCGAATGCCTGCATTATTAATTGCGCGAATCGCCGATTCGCGGCCCCCGCCGGGTCCCTTGACGCGAACCTCACACTGCTGCATCCCGGCTTCCATCGCGCGCCGTGCGGCCTCAAAAGCCGCCTGTTGCGCCGCAAACGGAGTTCCCTTTCGCGAGCCGCGAAACCCGCGCGCCCCCGACGAGGACTGCGCGAGCAGATTGCCTTCGGTATCGGTTATCGAAATCAACGTGTTGTTGAACGACGCCGATATGTAGGCAATCCCCACCGGGATGTTCTTCTTTTCTTTCTTGCGAAAGACTTTTTTCTTTCCGCCTTCTGCTTTTGCCATGACTGTCAGTGGTCAGTGGTCAGTGGTCAGTGGTCAGTGGCGATTTCGCGACCGAGAACTGACTACGGACATTTCTATTTCTTGCCGGGCGCCTTCTTCTTGGCAATCGTCGCGCGACGAGGTCCTTTGCGCGTGCGCGCGTTAGTATGTGTGCGCTGGCCGCGAACCGGAAGCGCCCGACGATGCCGCAGGCCGCGATAAGCACCAATGTCCATCAAGCGCTTGATGTCCATCTGCACGCGCTTGCGCAAGTCGCCTTCGATCTCGCCCTCAGCTTCGATCACGGCGCGAATCCGGCTCAAATCATCTTCACTGAGGTCCCTGATCCGCGTGTCGAGACTCACCTTCGCTTCAATCAAAATCGACGCCGAGCGCGATCTGCCAATTCCGTAAATTCTTGTAAGACCGATCTCCGCTCGTTTGTTGGGAGGAAGATCGACACCTGCGACACGAGCCATTGCTTATCCTTGTCTTTGTTTGTGCTTGGGATTACTGCAAATCACGCGCACCACACCTTTTCGGTGCACGAGCTTGCACTTATCACAGATTTTTCTGACCGACGCCCGTACTTTCATGTCTGTTACCGCCTAGCTACTTGTACCGATATGTTATTCGGCCGCGATCCAAATCGTAGGGTGACAATTCAACCAGGACCCGGTCGCCCGGAAGAATTCTGATGAAGTGTTTGCGCATCTTGCCTGATATATGCGCTAAAACCTGATGCTGGCTCTGCTCAAGCTCGACTCGAAACATTGCATTGGGCAATGTTTCGAGGACTTTGGCCATCACTTCTATCGCCTCTTCCTTTGCCATACCTACGTAGAACGCAGTTTAGCCTTGACTGGCAAATTGCACATAATAGCATGCACATTACACGATTACCAAGCCGTGGGCCGCGTCAGTTCGCGTGGGAACATCCTCGAGTCCGCGCTGCGGGGACGGGATACGGGTAAATACCTCCGGCCCTTCTTCCGTAATAGCGATTGTATGTTCAGCGTGGGCACTGGGCAGGCCGTCCACGGTTGTTACTGTCCACCCGTCCTTCAAAACCCTGGTGTGATGCGAGCCGATATTAATCATCGGCTCGATTGCGAAAACATATCCCGTTTTTATCTTAGGCCCCTTCCCGGGAGTGCCATAGTTTGGAATCTGCGGGTCCTCGTGCATCCGCCTGCCTATTCCATGGCCTACGTAATCACGCACCACCGAATACCCGTGCCCCTCAGCATAGATTTGCACGGCGGCGCCTATATCGCCGATGTGATTTCCGGCGCGACATTGCTGAATCGCCAATTCCAGGCATTCCTCGGTTACGTGAATCAGATTCTGCAGCTCGGCGCTGATGGTTCCCACGGGCACGGTCGTCGCTGTGTCGCCGACAAAGCCATCGAGGGTGACCCCGACGTCAATCGAAAAAATATCTCCTTCTTTGAGTTGATAACGGGAAGGGAACCCGTGCACCACCTGTTCATTGACAGAAGCGCAGATCGAAAAGGGAAAACCGTTATAGCCTTTGAACGTCGGATGCGCACCGGCGTCGCGGATCATTTTTTCCGCTGCCGCATCGACTTCAAGAGTCGTAATACCCGGCGCCACCATTCGCCGTAACTCTTGCAGCACCTCACCGACGAGCCTTCCCGCGGCGCGCATCTTATCGAGTTCTTTTCGCGACTTTCCGATGATCATTCCAACGAAGGCTGTAATTCAAATTCATTAACCCGCGCTAACCTCGCGGCTTTCAGAGATTATTTTTTCAAGATCCGAATAGATTGCTTCTGGCTCGCGCGTGCCATCCAAAGTCTTAAGTCGACCCGATTTTTTGTAATAGTCGAGCAACGGTCGGGTTTGATTCTCGTAGGTTTCGAGTCGAACCTGGACCTTTTCCAGGCTGTCATCTGATCGCTGCTCAAGCTGAACGCCGGGGTGGAAATCGCACGCATTGTCGGATTTTGGCCGCTTGAAATAATCATTATAAATCTCGTTACAGACCGGACAATTTCGCCGGCCGCTCAATCTCTTTTCGAGAATTCCGGTTGGCACATCAACCAGCACCGCGATCAACTCTTTACGCTGATCGGCGGCCAGATCCTCGAGCATTTCAGCCTGCGCCAGCGTGCGCGGAAACCCGTCCAGCACGTAACCATTCTTACAATCGTCGCGCGCCGTGCGCTGTCTCACCAATTCGATAACCACGTCGTCCGAGATTAGTTTTCCCGAAGTTTGAGTAGTATGGATGTCTTCCGCCTGAAGAGCGCGCAACATATCGCCGGTTGAAATCTGTGGCAGTCCCAACCGATCCTGGATTAAGCGGGCCTGGGTACCTTTGCCGGCACCAGGCGCTCCCATCAGAACAATAATCCTGGACATCGATTCTCGATTTTCGATTTAGATTTGCGATTTCCCGTTACTTCGCTCGACTGGTGCTGTGCTCAAAAACCTCAATCGCAAATCAGTAATCAAAAATCCAAAATATTTGTCAGGCGCGGCGCCCGCGCAGTCGGCCGCCACTGCCGAGGAACCCCTCGTAATTGCGCATCACCAGTTGAGCTTCGATTTGTGCCACCGTATCCATTGCGACGCCGACCAGAATCAAAAGAGACGTACCGCCAAAATAGAATTGATAATTCATCCCGGTAGGAATCCAACCGAGACCCGGCGTAGTACTGACAAATGATTCCAGCCAGGCGCCGATGAAAGGCAATCGCCCGACCTTGAAACCGCTGAGCATGAACTGCGGAAAGAAAGCGACCATCGCGAGATAAATCGCCCCCACCGTAGTCAACCTGGTGACGATCGTATTCAGATACTCGGCAGTTGCGCGTCCCGGCCGAATTCCAGGCATAAACCCGCCATGCTTCCGCAGATTGTCAGCTACTTCTTCCACATTGAAAACGATGGAGACGTAAAAGAAGGTAAAGAACACGATCAGCGTGAGGAAGACCAACTCGTAGTAGGGATCTCCGGCGTGAAACAATTGGAAAAAAGCGAAAGTCTTGGCATACCAGTTATTTGGACCTTTCGGCGGTAATGCCGAAAACACACTCTGGGGCATTGAAAGCACGGAAGAGGCAAAAATGACAGGAATTACACCGCCCATGTTGAGTTTCAGCGGCATCGTGGTTTGTTGGCCGCCGACCATCTGGCGCCCCACGTGCCGCTTGGCATAACTAACGGGAATTTTTCGCCGTGCCGCTTCGACAAAAACGATAAATGCGATCACCGCGACCAGGGCCACCACCATCGCGATCACGCCGATGGTTTCGAGTGTATCGCCGCTCTTCAAACGATCGGCGACCTGCACCAGACCACGCGGCAAACCAATCACGATACCGGCAAAAATCAGAAGCGAAATGCCGTTGCCCACGCCGCGCTCAGTAATTTGCTCGCCCAACCACATGACGAAAATCGTACCCGTGGTGAGCGTTAACACGGTGGTTGCCAGGAATCCCCAGGTCGGCGCGCCTACGCCGTTAATTTGCAGCCAGTGCGCGACGAATGAAGTTTGAATTCCGGCGAGCCCGACAGTGAGATATCGCGTCCACTGATTAATCTTTTGCCGGCCCATCTCGCCTTCTTCCTGCAGCTTCTTTAGCTGTGGCGAGACCACAGTCATCAACTGCAGAATGATTGACGAGGTGATGTAGGGCGTAACCCCCAGGGCGAAGATCGAAATTGTCCGGAAGTTACCACCGGAAAAGAGATCCAGGACGCCCAGTAAGGTACCGCTGACATCGTGCCAGACAGCATCGAGACGAGTCTTATTAATGCCCGGCGCCCCGACATGCGCGCCCAGGCGATAGATTGCCAACATGCCCAAAGTGAAAAGGATCCGCCGACGCAGATCCGGCACATTAAACATGTTGCGAACAGCCGCGAAAAATTTTTCCATGCAGATTTAGAGCGTTGCTGTTTGGTCGTTGGACTTTGGTCTTTGGACTTTGGTCTTTGGACTTTCAATTACCGTAACCGCGCCGCCGGCTTTTTCAATCTTCTCGCGCGCGCTTTTCGTAAATCGATGCGCCGAAACTTTCACCGCCTTTGATATCTCCCCGTTGCCAAGCACTACGATGTCGTGTTTCGCTTTCTTGATAACGCCGCGACGGTGCAACACTTCAGGGGTAATTTCATCGTTCGCTGCAAAATTCCTGTCGAGCGCTTCGAGACTCACTTCAATCCATTGTTTTTTGAAAATATTCGTGAAGCCGCGTTTTGGCAGGCGGCGATGAAGGGGCATCTGGCCCCCCTCGAAGCCGGTCTTCGAAGAATAGCCGGAACGCGATTTCTGCCCTTTTTCGCCGCGGCCGGAAGTTTTTCCGAGGCCGGATCCGGGCCCGCGCCCGACGCGCTTCTTTTTATGAGTCGAGCCCTTTGCGGGATGGAGATTGTTTAGACTAAGTGCCATATAGTTAAAAAATCATTTTCCATTTTTCAATCGTCATTTTTCATTTTCCATTTCGAAGCGACATCGCGCGTCTCTGGTAGTGAATACGGTTAAATGACAAGTGACGAATGTCAAATGACTAATGGAAAATGATCTTAAGTCTTACTCAACAATTCGCAACAAGTGCGGCACCTTCGTCACCGCGCCGCGCATCGATGGCGTATCGGGCCGCTCGACGATTTGGTTCAACTTCCGCAGTCCCAGGCCGCGCACAATCTGCTTCTGGTTTTCCGGACACGCAATCGTGCTGCGATAGTACTGAATCTTGATCTTCGCTGGCGCGGTTTCGGTCTTCTTTTTCCTTGCTACCATGATTAGAGTTCTTCGACTTGTTTTCCGCGCAGCCGCGCTACTTCAAAAGGATCTTTCATCTTGAGCAAACCGTCGAACGTGGCGCGCACCACGTTGTGCGGATTAGTCGATCCCAGAACCTTCGTGCGCACGTCCCGGACACCTGCGGCCTGCATTACAGCGCGCACCGCACCACCCGCAATCACCCCAGTACCCGGCGACGCCGGTTTCATCAACACGCGTCCCGAGCCGAACCGGCCAATTAATTCATGTGGCAGAGTGTTTTCGATCAAGGGCACGCGAATGAGGTTCTTCTTGGCCGCTTCGATTCCTTTTTTTATCGCCAGAGGAACTTCACGCGCTTTGCCGGTGCCGAAGCCCACATGGCCGCCTTCGTCGCCGACGACAACAAGCGCAGCGAAAGAAAGGTTCTTTCCGCCCTTAACTACTTTGGTGACGCGATTGATTGAGATCACCTGGTCCTTCAGATCCAGGCCCTGTGTCCCAATTCTTTGCCTCGGTTGTCTCATTTCTTTTTCTT
>WNGM01001847.1_pt1 | contig 21782 bp, 18 predicted proteins | sample 5400571 | NCBI WGS metagenome assembly WNGM01 (sample SAMN13153378, study PRJNA577476) | soil metagenome | isolation source: 100 cm soil or saprolite under Garry oak tree replicate 2 | place: USA:California | collected 2016-06-15 | reverse complement strand
TCTACTGTTCGTGGATGGATGAGACGCCGGCTAACGGAACCGATATCTTTGTGGCTCGCTCGGCCACCCGCGGTGCAAAATGGAGTGGGAAGGTACGTGTCAACGATGATCCAGCTGGGATAGTCAAGGATCAGTTCAATCAGTGGCTTTCGGTCGATCCGGTGACAGGTTCGGTCAACCTGAGCTGGAACGATGCTCGCAATGATCCCAATGATATCAAGACCGACATCTACTTCACTCAGTCTACCAATGGTGGACTGGCCTTCGCTCCTAATGTGAAGGTGACGACCGCTATGAGCGACGAAAGTTCGGCTAATCCAGATGCCGATGCTGGTAATCAGTATGGGGACTATGAGGGCATCGTTGCTTTCGGTGGCGTCGTCCATCCGATCTGGACTGATGGTCGGTTTGATTCGACAGTGGATTCTGCCACGGGGCAGCTCATCCGTGAAGAAGTCTTCACGGCGGCGATACGTGCCTAATGCAGCGCATGGCTCTTGCGGACTTGGTGTAGTACGCCAGGCTCGTCAGCCAGCTGCTGAACAGCCGTGTAAACGCTACTGAGAAACGGGATCAGATGCATCAGCAATTGTGCGTCTGATCCCTCCGAGGTCTTCAGGGGATGAAGACATGCTTGTAGGGATTGCGGGCGAGAAATGGCTCGCGAGAGACGAACTTTTCTCACCCGCAATATCGTTGTATTGTCCCTCATGCCTTTCTTCAATGCCATGGGCCTATGAGAGACTGCCAAGAAAGTTGATGATCGCAACGTTCACCGCCGCCGGCTCCTCGACGGTCGAAGTATGACCGGCGCGAGGGATGATCTCTAGGCGCGAGCCAGCGATACGCTCGTGCAGACGCCGCGAATGGACCGGCGGAACAGCGACGTCCTCATCTCCGACAAGAATCAGCGCAGGAATCTGCACGCACGTTCATTGCGCATCGGCTTGGTGAACACGGAGTGTTGCTCGACGCTGGTAATGGTAGCCACCACGGTCACGTCATACTGCTCGAGCGCCTCGAGCTGCGCTACTCACCGCAAGAACGAGCAGAAGACCAGCAACACGAGTCCGACAAAAAAGACGATGAAGGGATCCATGACTTGCCTACCTTCCCTGGGAACATGTTCCTTGCAGTGCCGTCTACGCTGGCAGAGGAGAGTCAGCAAGACGCACGTGCCAAAGGTACTGGGGGACAGCTCTCCTGGATGCGGTCGGGAGGAGGTAGGCAAAGCCATGTCCCACCATGTCGCTGGCAAAGCGGTCACAAAGCTCGCTCTCGAGGCACTCTCCACCAACCCGTTGCTGCCCTGAATGCAGCAAGATGCCCCCCATCCTCTTTCTTCTGCAAGCTGGAGAGATCTCCCCATCTGTATTTTCTCGAAGCAAGAAGCTGCCTAGAAGTGTCGCTGGCGCGTATTGTACTCAAGAGCAATCAGCAACAGCAGCAGCTCAGCGAGCGCAGTGAGAAAGAGAAAGCTCAGCACCGTCCCCAGCAAAGTACTCACCAGATAGACAATCGAGATCGGCAAGGCCGTCTGAGGCGAAACAAGCAGCACCGTCAGATGCCACACGTCGGTCATTACCAGCACCAGCACCACTGCCAGCGCGATCCCGGCGAGAACGATCAGAGAGGCAATTACCTTGAGCAAGCCCGCCATGAGCTTGAGCGTGCGCCAGTTTGGTCCCGTCGTGCGCCTCAAGGCCCCAGTTGATTGTTGCATAACGCACATCCCCCTTTTGCTTACTGGATGGACTTCCTTCACGTCCGTAGCTGGGAGAGGTCATCAGGGCCTGAAAAGATGAGCCTGTGACAGGTGAACGGGTCAACAGCGCTGCGACACGCTGGCTGACCGGCATAGCGATGAACACCAGGGCGTCGCCGTCCCGCGACGGTGTGCTGGGCGGCCGCACCACCTTGTTCCTCCGTTTCTGCAGCAGGCCCAGCGACCAGCATGGTCCTTCTCCTTCTGCATCCAACGATCATCGAGATGCATCCCTTTGGATCGTGTTCCCACCACACAGGCAGGGGAGCGGAGGTAGCGTCAGCAGAGCGAGACGGTTCCTCGCACCGACCTCCCTGATGTGCTCTCTGGAAGTCAAGACGTGTGTACACAAGAAAGGTAACACCATGAGGACCAAAGACGAGCGGGGAGGTGCTCCTGTACTGGCTACTTGGTACATCCGTTCATGCAAAAGAAGAAAATGGGAGTGAATGTGGAGCAAGGAAGAAGGGTGGTCTTCTATGGAGGGTGCTTTGCTGTAGCGAGAGCAAACATTCTGTCTCGTCTGCACTGTGCTCGACGCTGACCCAGCCTGCTCGCGGGAACTGAGCACGTCTCTGCGCAAGGTGGCGGCTCGTATTATCTCAGATCTACTGTTACAAATTATACTTTTATTTCACGTTCTATAATTAGTCTCGATAGAACCGACGTGCGTCCGATTATCCCCAAGAAGACCAGCGTGACAGGCAGACAAGTAGGGCCATAGTTTTCTCTGCTATCACTGATGCTTTGCGAAGGTTAGCATATGGCTCCATTCTTGACTTCAATTTTCGAGAGATTCGTTCCATTTTGCATTCCTCTGAGCGCAAAATCGTTTGTGGGATGGATACTTTTGTTCTCTCAGCGCTCTTGACAGCTCCCCTAATAGGTGGGGAGAGGAGTAACCATAGTCCTGCGAGTGTACTGATTCGATTGATGAGAACACTTGTTTGTTGGTTACTCATAGGGGAAGAAAGGCCAGGGAATCAGGAACAGCCTGCACTCTGATACCTGCTGACGCGCTATATTCGGTATGCGTTCCGCTCCGGTCATCCGTGTAACAAACAGAGTGACACGCAAGTGTGGAGAGAAAACGATCGCAGGGGGAATCTCTCCCTGGCGTAGAGGGGACAGAAGATGCGGCTCTCTTCTTCACTCCTCGGGGAGCCGCGGAAGAGGAGGAGCATGACTATGAGATCAAAAGCGACCTGATCGTGGCAGCCCTGCAACATAATCCGGCCAAGGCGATTGGAGGGGATCATCCTCTCCCAGGAACCGTCAGGGGACGCGACCGGTCGCGTCCCCTATTTGAGAGCGATTCTGAGCAAAGTGGATTGGACCCACTCTTACAGGAAGGGCAACTATCTTTCAGTCCAATACCACTCATGAGTGGAGCGAGACCATATTCGCCGACCTTCTAAAAACATTGACAACTGTATACAAAGGCAGTAAACTTCTGTCTAAAGAACACCTGTTCAGGTAAGGAAGCACAAGATGGGACAGGCCACACGCACGACCAAGCTCCTCCTCGATTTAGGCAAGCGAGAAGAGGGAGGCGCCAATACCGGCAAACGGGCGTACCTGGAGGCGACGGGAGAGATTCTCAACCAGGCCCACGCGGAAAAGCTGGCTGAGCGTGTTGCTTACTACTCCGAAAGGCACCTGGAGATGCGCACGCGTGCTATCAGTCCCAACGAGCTGCTGACCTGGGCAGAAACTCACACCGTGGCTACCCGTGATCACCCACACCCGTGGGAGGAGTGGAACTTCAGTGACCGTTTCCCTGACATGCCCTTTGCCTACCGGCGGGCCGCGATTAAAGACGCGATTGGGAAAGCCCGGTCGTATCTTTCAAATCTGGCGCATTGGGAAAAAAGCGGAAAGAAACGAGGCAAACCAGGAGTGCCTGGGGCAGCCAATCACCCCACGCTCTACGAAGGGACGGTCGAGCTGGACCTCTCCAGCAGCGGAAAGGAGCACGCCCGGTTTGTGCGGCTCAAAGTCTACACGGGCACGACCTGGCAATGGCGTCACTATCCCATCAAGCACAGCCGCTACTTTCAGCACCGCCTGACTGATCCAGCCTGGGAAAAGCAGAGCCCCAAATTGGTTGTGCGCAAAACCTCAGCGGAACTCCATTTCTCGCAGACAAAAGAAGTGAAGGCGAAGAAGATCGTCGAGAGCAAACACGATCCCGACCTCGTCACGGTGGCCGTCGATCTGAACGTGAAAATGCTCGCCGTCATTACCGTCAGACAACGGGGAACGATTCGGGAAACGGTCTTCGTGCGAGATCAGGGCCTCGATCAGGCGCGCTACCGCCACCTCAAATGTGTTGCCAAGAAGCAGTGGCAGTCAGGCAAGCCGGTGAAAGGCGAACACAGCAACCTGCAGCTGTGGGGATATATCAGGCGGATGAATGAGGATGCGGCCCATCGGGTGGCGCGTCGCATCGCCAACGTGTGTGCCAACTATCCCGGCTGCGTGTTGGTGTTTGGCGGAAGGGGCGAGAGGTTCTCTAACCAGGGCCACAAACGCATCGCTGTCAAGTGGGGCAAATTGTTCTGGTGCCCGTCTTGTCACTATGAGATCCATGCCGATCTCAACGCCTCCTTCAATGTGCATCACTCGTTTTATAGGGAATATCACTGGCAGCCACGCGGCATCAGCAGTGGCTGCCCAGGACAGACGCGCTCTCTCCGGCTACAGGTCGGGGGGAAGAAGCTTCCCAGAGGGACACCCCGACCAAGACTGGGAAGCCAGGCCGGTTGCTGTGCAACATACAAGGTGGTACGGCTATCGTCGGTCCTGAGACGAGCACGTTCCAGTCTGAATGCTCTCTCGGACATACCTGAGTCGATAACCTCCTGGAATTCAGAAGGAACGCCGGGAAGGCTGGACTGATTCAGGGCGGCGAGAATGGCTGCTGTCGAGGTTTGTCAGAGAATCTAGACTACAGTTGATACCACGAGAACAAATCGGTTACACGTGATGATCACACCCAAGGAAGTTGCCTGATTACTCCTACGGAGATTGGGATTTTCGAAGACTGGCCATGAGGGCTAGTGGGATTCGGAAGGAAAAAATATCGTCGCCACTTCAAGAGTATGAGAAGCAAGAGTCATAGTGGGTGCTGACTACTTACTTTCAGAGGAGACACAATGACATCAGATGGTGCATCGAAACGGATCAATGTTGCGATTGCGGGACTGGGTAACTGCGCGGCGAGTTTCATCGAAGGACTCTGCTTCTATCGTCAGTATCCTGCCATCGACACGGGATTGTTGTTCCCTGCTCTTTGTGGATATAGTGTACGAAATATAGAAGTTGTGACTGCCTTAGATATTTCTTGTACAAAAGTCGGCTTACCTGTGAATGAAGCCATGTATCAACCGCCTAACAATTTCGTGCGGATTCAAGATCTCCATGTTGACGGTCGAGCCCGTGTTTTTCGTGGCCCCACCCTTGATGGGAATCCAGAACATCTCGCACGGTTTGTCGAGGAGTCCCCCCTAGAAGCAGGAGATGTTGTCTCGATTTTGAGAGATCACCAGGTAGATGTCCTGGTAAACCTGCTCCCGACAGGGAGCATTCAGGCGACCTGGTTTTATGCGCGGGCCGCATTAGAGGCTCGTTGCGCTTTCATCAACTGTATCCCCACGATAGTAGCCCAGCAGATAGATATGCAAGAACAGTTTACTCAACAACATCTCCCGCTGTTCGGGGATGATATCAAAAGTCAGGTAGGCACGACTATTCTCCATCGCACATTACTCCATATGTTAGAGGACCGCGGCGCTCATCTCAATAAAACCTCGCAAGTAAATATTGGAGGTAACACTGACTTCGCGAATTTTGTCTATCGCGCCGAGACGAAACTCGTCTCTAAGCGAAAATCCCTCGCGCGATATGTCAATGGCGCCCAGTCTCACGTGGGACATCACTACGACCCTACAAAAGGCCCCCTCAAAAACGCCTTTATCGAGATTGAGGCCAGTGTATTCGGCGGTTCGCCAGTGAAGATTTCAGTGCGGCTCGAAAGCGATGACAAGCCAAATAGCGCAGGCTCAGTTGTAGACCTCGTCCGTCTGGCGAAGGGAGCTCTCGATCAGCACATAGGCGGCTCCATACCAGAAGTATGTGCATTTTATATGAAGTCACCCCCAAATGAGATGGACGATTTCCAGGCACTTGAGCTGATTCGTCAAAAATGGGTGAATTCATCGGTAAGTGCATCAACATAGCCTGAAAAAATAGAGGCTTTCGTCAATTAGGATGGTGTATGCAACTGCTCGCAGAAACGCTTGGACCTTTGTCAGCGATCAGGAAGGGAAACACTCATGCTGTCGAGATGGGTACGCACCTGGTATAGCAGGTTGCTTCAACCGTTCCTTCTCTTGCTTGCCGGCTTCGGTGTCACCCCCACTATGCTGACCATCAGTAGCCTGCTACTTATTCTTGTGAGCGGCTTCGTCTTATCCCAAAATCACCTGATCATCGGAGGAATATTCTTGCTGCTTGGTGGCTTACTCGACGGCATCGATGGGGAATTGGCACGAGTGACGAACCGTACAACGAAATTTGGGGCCTTTCTGGATTCAATATGCGATCATAGCGGCGATTTTGTGCTGAGCCTGGGGTTGCTCTGGTTGTACCTCAGGGCTTCAACAGAAGTTGTGCTGATATTCGCCGCACTCTTTGGCTCGATGCTTGGCAGCCTGGTGCGCTCACGTGCAGGTATGGTAGGGATTGAGACGAAAGACGTTGGGCTAGTAACACGCTTTGAACGAATCCTTATTCTGCTCATCGGTCTTTTCACTCACCGGATTACCGTTGCTCTATGGATACTTGCGGTGTTGAACAATCTGGCAGTCCTCCAACGCGTTATCTATGTGTTGCGTGTGTCTCTGTTGCAAAAACGTGAGTCCGTGGTAGAATGATGCTCATTGTTGAAGTTCGCTGGGCAGGGGTACAAGATTGCACACAACAAAGGTTACATATTGAATGATGGTCACGCCTCGCTCAACCAGGAACGCTTCTAGCAGACCCGGCAGGAGTCAGGCTCGTTTCGCCTTTATTATCCTGTTCACGATAAATGTGCTCAATTACGCTGATCGCTATGTATTGCCAGCAATACTGCCGAAGGCCCGGCAAGACCTTGGACTCACGACCATCGAAGAAGGTTTACTCGGTTCATCGTTTCTGCTCGTTTACGGGCTGACGACACTCCCTCTGGGGGTGTGTGCAGATAGGGGCGTGCGCAAGAACATTATCGGTCTCTGTGTTGGTGTCTGGAGCGTGGCAACCACTTTGGGAGGTTTAAGCCGCAACTTCTGGCAGTTGATCAGTGCGCGGACCGTACTGGGCATTGGTGAAGCTGGCTACAGCCCTGCGTCACTATCCTTGCTTGGCGATTTTTTCACGAAAGCTCAACGTGGCCGTGTGCTTTCCTACTGGTCAGTGGGCAATCTGGTGGGAGCGGCTATCGGCTTTATGTTTGGTGGTCTGGTGGCCGATGCCTTTGGCTGGCGCTGGGCCTTCTACATGGTCGGCATTCCAGGCTTAATAGCTGCATATCTAGCGTGGCACACGTTTGAGCCAGAGCGTGGTGTTTTTGATAGAGAGTCTGACGCTATTTATCGCTCTGTTCGCCATTGGTGGCATTTCGCTCAGCTTTTGCACCAGGCCGATCTTTGCTTCAGTCATTGGTTTGATAGCCGACAGGTATACCCTGAGCTTTGCGCTCATAACAACCACTCCGACGTTTCTTTTCCTGGCCGGATTAGCGTGCCTCGTTGGCGCAAGAACTGTTGCACGAGACATGCGTCGTATGCAAGAGCAGATGAGAGACAAAATAGGTAGTTGAGGTTGTGCAGGCTACGTGCGCCGTGTCAGGCACGATGAGATCGCCAACGCAGTCGGCTAGCATTCGAGGGACATTCTAGGAACACCGGCTTCCCCGATTCCGAGATCTAAGGAGAGGTCAAATGCTGGATCTGCCCATGCTTCTCGTGATCCTTTTGATCATGTGCTCGATACCCCCCCCTTGTCGTTCCTCTTGCGCAACTGCTGACATGTTTCTTGCCATGGTGATGAGAGCCGCTCGAAGAATGTCGGAGCTTCGAGCGCCTTGTGAAAGGCGTGCAGCAAATCTTCGATGGTTTGATACCGATGACCGGGGTCCTTCTCCAATGCGCGCAGTATCACTCGCTCAACCGGACGAGGAAGAGAGGGGTTGAGGAAGGAGGGAGCCAGTGGCTGCGTTTTCCAATGATCCAGGCAGATCTTCCAAGCACTTGGTCCATCGAATGGCACATAGCCGGTAAGCAGCTGGTAGAGGAGGATACCCACCGCGTACACCTCGCTGCGCACGTCCACGTATCCCTCGAAAATTTCAGGAGCTATATAATGAGGGGTTCCCATCATATGCCCATCATATCCTGGCTTTTCACCGAGCCATGTCACAATGCTAAAGTCAGTGAGATACAGGTTGTTGTCCTGGTCAAACAGGATATTGGCGGGTTTGATATCACGATGGAGAAGACCTAGCGCATGGATGTAGGCTAATGCGCTTGTTAGCTGTTCAAGGATACTACAGACTTCTTCCAGTGTGAGCACACTTCCAGCGAGCATGTCTTGGAGCGTTCCACCCGGCAAATAGGGCATGACCAGGTAATGATATCTTCCATGTTCACCGGCATCAAGACACGGAACAATATGCTCATGTTCTAGGGCTTGCATGATCTCTCTTTCCCGATACACCATTTTCAGATCGACAGCATAGCTGTCAACGACTTTCATCGCCACGTATGCTCTTGTGCGGATATGGTATCCCAGGTAGACAGTGGACATGCCTCCCCGCTTTAAGCGCTTGATCAATCGGTAGGGACCGAGACGAGCTCCTGGTTGAAGTGCTCCCTGTGTATATTCGAGAACGGCTTGCATCTGGATGCGACCTTCTCACTTTCTCCTGGTATCCGGCTCTAGCCGAGCTTTCCTGATGAGACAGTGGCATGCAAAAAAGGTACTGTCTGAGATAGACACGAAAGAGCGTGCATAAGCGGTGTGGGTAGAACGCGTAAAAGCGGCAAAAACCCTCTCAGATTTTTTTCTCAGCGAAGTCTAACCTGGCACATACCTTGCCTTAAGCGAATGAGCATGGAAGATAAGAAAGCGTATGCTACTGTGGGAAAGAATGCAGAGAATCGCGCGAAAGCATCCAAAAAGGCTATATGCCTTGCAGTGTTGCTCAGATGTACCTACAATAAGCAGGCAGCGTCGCACCTTTCTTAAAGGTGGCGTTCCTCCCTTATTCCTCTTTCAGGAGACATGGGTATGATAGGTGAAAAGAACTACGGCGGGGAGTTGCTCGGCCCGTTTCGGCTCGTTGCTGAATGTGGTTGTGGCCCTGCTGGATGCGTCTACCAAGCAAGGCCTATCTCCATGGCTCGGCCATCTGTCGCTATTAAATGGTTCCACACCGTGCGGCTCTCGCCACACCAATGCCGACAGTTTCTCCTAGCGGTGCGCTTGCTCAAAAAACTGAAGCATCCCCATATCCTTCCGCTCCTGGATGCCGGGTTCCATGAAGGGTTCCCATACATCGTCAGCGAGTACGCCCCCAACGGGTCCCTGGCGGACGTGCTCCACCATCAACCTCCTCTGCTTGGGGAAAGCCTGAGGATTCTCACCCAGATTGGGCAAGCCCTCTCCTTCGCTCACCGGCGCCAGATCATCCACGGCAACCTCAAACCCACCAATATCCTCTTCAGTGCAAGTGGCGATGCTCTGCTCGCCGACTTTGGGCTGGTCGCCATTGCTGAAGCACTTCGCTCTGATTCCCTCTCGAGCGAAAAGGCATCCCAGTATATGGCACTGGAGCCGGCTGAAGGATTCATCGGGCAGGAGACTGACCAGTATGCCCTGGGCTGCATTGCCTCTGAATTACTCACCGGGCAGGCTGCGTTCATGACCGCTGATAGCTCAATGACGCGGATGATCCACATGCTAGAACGCTCCTCGTATACCCGACAGTTCCTCTTCAAAGCCCTCGCGAGACAGCCGTCCGACCACGATGCAGAGGTCCTCGCCTTGGTTGCAGCATTCCATGCATCGACCGCATTTCAGCTGGCTGCGCTTTTTATGTCGCACGCCGATACTTCTCTCCTCTCGCTTCCTGCTCTGCCTCCCACCCCGAATGAGCCAAAGCAGGACGCGGAGGGACTTCAGCAGGAAGGCAACACCTCCTCTGAGCCCGAGGAGAGAGTGCTTGCTCGTCAGCAAAGGGCTCCCATGCATCTTGCCCTCTGTGCGTCGCTTGAAACATTCCAAGAAGAGCAACCGGAGGAGGAGGCTGCATCCTCGCCTGCCAAACATCCGCACGAGGAGGATGCTCGGCAGAAAATAGGAACACGTATATATAACGCGATGAACCGGGGGAAGGCCTCCGATGAGGAGCAAGATTCTCCCTCCACAACTCTTACGGGGACGGAGAACCGATCCAGCGGGCGTCAGCGTTTTCGCATCAGACGGCCACGTGTCGCTCTCATCTGTATCGCTCTGATCACATGCACGCTCAGCATCCTGCTCAGCGAGTTAGTGGCCTTCCCTCTCCTGAAGAGTTCGCCCATGCCGCCAGCGTCTCCTTCACGTACGCTGTCCTCAACGCCAGTCCTAAGTCCGTCGCCTGTCCCCTCAATGGTAGCGGGAGCAAACCAAGCAGTGTCTCCTGCACCAACACCGACCCCCAGTCTACCGCCAACCCGTTCATCTGGACCCATACTGACACCCACGTCGGTTGTTCCCACCTTCTTGGTCGCAAGCCCCCGTTCTTTGAATGCGCCAAGCGACTGTACACGGAGGAAGGAGTGGATATGTGGGCTCACCCTCACCCTGGCAGGGAGCTCCCAAGCCTCGCTCAAGTGGTCTACCTCGAGTGGGGGAATAGCTGGAGTGAGCTTTGACCCATCGAGTGGGACATTAGCGTAAGTTTTGTGCAATCAGAGGCCGAATCAGGAAAAACGGTCTCAAACCGAAAGATTTTGTGTACCTTACCAACTGAATACGGTTACTGTATGCTCATGAGTAGTCCCATCGAAGCAAGGAACGGTCATGAGCAACAGCGAACAACACCGACAAGACATGCAACACGCCTTTCTGGTGGCGTGGGGCTGGTTTGCCGAACACCTCGGCTTGATCCAGCAACTCCAGGCTCTGTCCCTCAAGCAAAAGCACTATCATCATTGGCCGCAGACCAAGGTGCTGGAATTTCTGGTGGCCATCCTGGCCGGGTTGCAGCACTTGCAGGATATTAGCCGAGCAGCCCATCCCTTGGATAAGGATCAGGCGGTGGCGCACGCCTGGGGGCAAGCAGCATGGGCCGATTACAGCGGCGTGAGTCGAACGCTCAGTGGCCTGAGTTGGGAGGAGGTCAAGCAGATCGTCCAGGTGTTGGAACAGATCAGCCAACCCTACCTCGATAGTGAGGTGCAGGTGCTGCGCTCACAGGAGAAACGGTTACGCTTGGATGGCGATCTGACCGGCCTTCCCGTGTCCAATACCAGCCGGACCTATCCCCATGCCGCCTTTGGGCATATGGATGACGACATCCGACTGGGCTACCAGGCTGGCCTCGTCAGCTTGGAAAGCCCGACCTATGGGCGCTTGTGGCTGTCGGTGGCCCATCACCCAGGCGATACCGTCTCTTGCACGCAGGCCCAAGCGCTCGTCGTGGCCGCCGAGGCTCGCCTGAACCGGCGGCCGCGACGACGCACTGAGCTGCTGCGCCAGCGCATTCACGCGTTCGAGCAGCAGGTAGCCCAAACAGGCGAACGCTGGGAAACGCAGCAGCAAGCCGTGAAGCGGGCTAAGGAGCGGCTGGCAGAGGCGGAGCAGCAGGTGCAGGCATGCCAGCAGCAAGTGGATGAGCTAGCCAAAGACTACCAGACCCGGAAGCTTCCAGAACGTCCGACCAGCCGCCTGGCCCAGGCCCGAAGCCGCCTGCGCGCGGCCGTGAAACGCACACACAGTCGCACGTCTCTCTGCAAGCAAGCCCAACGCCGGTTGGACAAGACCACGGCGAAGTTGTGCCAACAACAACGCGAGTTGGCTCACCTGTATGAGCGTCTGCACCGCTTTGAGCAGGACAACGCTGCCAACCAGGACCCGATCGCAGCAGAGTTCCGCCTGGATGCCGGCTTCGGCACCTATGAGAACGTGGCGCTGCTCATTGAGATGGGCTACGACCTCTACACCAAACCCCACAGCCACACGGTGGTGACGGCTCTCAAGCGGCGCGTAGACGACACCACTGTCTGGACGCCGGTGGGTGCCAACGCCGAGCTGGTAGCCTGGCCCGCTCTGCAACTTAAGCACTGTCCCTACCCCTTAGATGTCGCTCTGGAGCGCTTCTACACGGGGAAAACCCTGAAGCAGAGCGCCTTGTTTCATTTCGGTGCTCACCTGGTGACAGAGCATTTGCCGGGATGGTTCGAGCAGTACAATGGCAGGCAAACGATTGAGGCTGGCATTAAAGAGAGCAAGCAGGTGTTCTCCTTGCACCACCTCAAAGTGCGTTGCGAACCGGCTATCTATCTTCAGGAGGCGTTCGTCCTGTTCGCGGCCAATTTCATTCGCTGGGCTTCTCACTGGTTGGAAGCCCAGGCGCATCCGGGCGAAAACGCGCTGAACGTGCGCAAGCTGGGTGTCAAACGCCAGGTGCACGTGGCTGCGCATGTCTCGGCGCAGGTCATCCGGGATTCAGGAGCTAAGTTGTTAAAGTTCAGCGAGCAGAGCGCCTTTGCAGGCCAGGTGCTCAGCGTAGCAGGCGATCATCCATCGCCGCAGCAAGCAAAATGTTGAAGGTTGATGCCATTTTTCAACGAATCGCATCTGATTGCACAACCGTTACGTTAGGGAGCGGTGAAAGTACAGCGATCACGATCTCTGTCCCGAAAGAACACTGCCCAATGCAGGCCACCTTCATCTTCACAGGCTCGAACAGCTATATTTCAGTCCCGTGGAGCTGTTAATCCTCCGGACGACTACCTTTGCGGTTGCTAGTTGGCAGTAGATGTGCCTCAAGAGAAGAAGAAAGTATCAGATTAGCCTGCTATCGGGCACGCTCTCTCCAGGGCAGCAGCAAGTGCAAATTGGGGTTCTGTTGCAAAAACTGGTGAAGAAATCCGAGGGACAGACAGGAGCGCTTGTCGCCCAGTTGAGGCGGCTACTCCAAACAGGCGAGCGATGAACGCAATCTGCCCGGTGCTCTCTCCCTTTGCTACCCCTTGCGCATCATGCTGATCACTTCATCACCTTGGAGCGTTCGCCACGCGGTTTCCAACGAAAAGAATCCGAGCCCCGGTTTGACGAGTCGTTTGATGGACCGATGGTCCTGTTCCAGCATGTTGTTGAGATAGTTCACTTGACGCAGTTCAAGGAGATTGTGCGGCCTAGAATGCCTGCCCATCTTTCTTCGTGCGTGACCAATGCTCGTCGTCAACCTCAGCCTCAGCCAACTCGAAGGTGGTGCGATAGGGACCGAAGCTGACATGCTTGTTGACGGCATAAAGCGCTTTGGCAGCACACAGGAAGAGGGCTAGTGCCTCTTCAAAGACGTAGCGGTCGATCTGCTCGGCGGTCTGAACGAGCTTCGACCCATCGAGCTGCGTTGCCATCTCTGTGTAGAGTTTGTCGAATTCCGGTAGCTCAGGTCCGGCACGGAAAGCGCCGTCAGAGCCGAAGAACTCGCGATGCACAGCTACGGGCGATGCCTCTGAACTGAGATCGAACCAGCCAGTGATGAGCAGATCCCAAGGAAGCGAGAGCTTCTTCACTGCCAGTGCGCGTGCGCCAGCGAGCATCTTCTCCGGGGGAACAAGCATGATATCGACGCCCATACCCAGTGCTGCTTTGATATCCTCAGCCACCAATTGGGCAATGCCTGCCAAGGGAGCTGGTGCGGCGAGGCGTAAATTCCGTCCAGAGGGCCAGCCAACCTCATCCAGCAATTTCTTTGCCTGCCCAGGATCATGAGGATATGGCCGCCGGGAAACCCCCACACCAGGACGGTGTGAGCGCACAGATCGGGTTAGCATACCCTCCCAATCCCTGCTCGATCACCTTCTGACAGTCAACGGCGAGATTGAGTGCCTGACGAACACGCTTGTCGGAGAGCGGGACATCCGCATGAGAGCGGTTGAGAATCCCTACAAGCACACGGTTGGCATCGCATTCTACCAGCTTTGCATACTGTGAATGGAGGACGCGTGCAGCGTCAGCGGGAGAGACTTCAGTGGCGATATCCATTTCGCCTTCCGTCGAGATGCACAGCTCTAACGCCTGGGCTGGAGTGAGATCGTTGCGGAAGACGACTCGTTGCAAACGTGGGCCGCGCTCGTGATTCCAGTGGCTCTGGTTGGCCTCCAGGACAAGACGGGCAGAGCGATCTTCACTCTCAATCAGCCCTGCGCTGGTGAACGGGTCGGTTTTCATGATAGCGATACGAGTGTTGATAGATGAGTATCCCTCCATTTCGAGTGTCCGATCATCAAGCCAGCGTGCATCGGTTGCCAGCGCATTAACCACGCGCCCATCCTCATCCACGCGGATCGGCTCCTCCATGGTATTCCGGGTAATAAATAACCAGTTCAACGGTGACGGATCATATATATAAACATCCACCATACCGGACTGAGCCGCGCATACTTCCCCAACGGCAAGCAAGGCCAGATAACCAGCAATGGAAAATCCCCCCATCCGAATGGCCGATAGTTCTTGCTCGAATTGACCACGGTAGTCTGTGTTTGTAGTTTAATGGACTCCTGTGCACAATCCGGTACGCTGGTGACAGACGAGATGTAAAGAACGTATTTAGTGTAAGAGCATTCCTTATTGCTCGCTGCTTGTGGAAGCAGTAGTAGCAGTGGTAGCGCAGTCCCCACGTCTAATCCCAAGACCCCAACTGTTACTCCACCCAATGACTTGATTACTCCAGGCACCTTGACTGTAGGGAGCGATACCACCTATCCGCCGCAGGAGTATATGGGGTTTGCCCATGGTTGGAACAGAAAGTCGGAATAGGAATATAGGATGAAAGTCCTTCTAACCTAAGGCCGAGGTACGAAAAGACATAGTAGCTAGTGCAGCATGCTTAATGTTCTTCGTGTGGCTTCATCGTCATGTCTGGACAGAAGATAAGCAGAGGTATTCGTTCCATTCACGTTTCATACATTCTCTATGTGCTCCTCAAGAATCGAGAAAATGTTGAGAATAATATAGGCCCCAAATATAGTGATTGTAAATCTTGACATTAAGCTGTTGATTTTTTGGTAATTACTCTGCTGATGGAAGGATCTTATTCTTGTCCTGTTTCTGAGAAATTGCCTTGAGAGGCCCAAGCAGGAGAAATGCCATCGCCAGGAGAATTACCCGAAAATCGACAGTTTAATGTCAAAGTTTACAGCTTGCCCCCCTGATTGGCTGACAAATTTAAGCCACCTTAAAAAACAATAAGAGTTCTCGAAAAGAGGAATAAGAGTGCATGGCCGATTGTATGGATTCGTGGAGGTGCCACCATGACTGAAGCCCACCAGATGTATGACGACCTTTTGGAAGCGCTCTCGCCTATTCTTCCTCGAACGGTCTACCAGGATGTTCGCCGGGTCAGGACGCTGGCCTGGGCGATCACCGGCGTGTGCCTGACCCACACGGTGCGACTGGGTGCGTGGGCTGACGTGGTTGAGAGCCGTGCACAGTATGCCGCCAGCCGGGTGCGCCGTTTTGCTCGCTGGTTGCATCATCCCGCTATCTCTCCCATGCAGTGGTATACACCGGTGTTGCAAGCCGCTCTCGTTGATTGGCCTGCGAGGACACGCCTCTACGTTGCCTTGGATACGACAGCCCTCACCCCCTTTGTGCTGATTCGTGCCTCCCTGGTCTATCGTAGGCGCGCCATCTCTTTAGCTTGGCGAGCCATGCGCCACAGGAGTACCCAGGTCAGTTTTGAAGCCTATCAGCCGGTGCTCGATCAGGTGCGTGCCATCGTCCCGCCTGGTATGGTGATCACCCTGCTTGCCGATCGCGGCTTTGTCCATGAACGACTGCTTCACTACCTAAAGCAGCACCAGTGGCACTTTCGCTTGCGGTTGCCGGCCGACACCCTGGTCCATCTCTCAGCCCAGCCTGTTTCTGCCATCAGGGATCTCTGTCCCCCTGCCGGACAAGATCGATTCTTCCAGGAGGTGTCGATTTTAGGCGCCGCCGTGGGGCCAGTCCACCTGGCCTTGGCCTGCCCCCTTGACCAATCCGATGACCCCTGGTTCGTCGTGAGTGATGAGCCCACTGATGCCAGGACGTTGGACGAGTACGGCTTGCGCTTTGACATTGAGGAAAGCTTTCTCGATGAGAAATCGGGCGGCTACCAGATCCACACCAGCGAACTGGCGACACCTGAAGCGCTGGAACGTCTTCTGCTCATTGTCGCCATAGCCACCCTTCATTTGACGAGTCTCGGATTGGGCGTCGTCCAAGCAGGGAACCATCGCTGGGTCGATACCCATTGGGATCGTGGTCTGAGCTATTTGAAACTTGGCTGGCGATGGCGGCAGCAACAATATCAGCGTGGATGGCAAGCGTTTCTTCCTTTTTGGCTTGATCCCGCACCTGACCCCTTCCCAGTTCTTGCCTCACGTCGAGCCGTCCCCAGAAAGAGAAAGGGTATTGGCCTCCCAACCCTTGTGTAAACTCAGCGTTTTTAAGCTGCCTTACATTTGTCAGCCAACCCGCTCGGCACTTCTTATCGCTTAACAACTGATGAGAAGAGAGGTTGTTCTATTACCCAAGACGTATTACCCATGATCCCCTTGTGCCGCCCCGGCACTTGCATCGCCTTTGCTCATCTGCTATACTCACCCACATTGGGTAATACATTGAAACAGGCAAGCCGGTGAGAATCGTATGCCAAAAGCAGCAGCAGCCACCCTGCTCTGGTCACCAGAGCGCGAGCGATATGAATGGCAACGCCGGAGCGAGAACAGCTCGTCTCCTGTGTCTCCAGAGGATGACCTCGGCTACCCCGCGTTTCAACCGACGAACGCTCCCAGGTGAAGGGGGCAACATTCCCCGAGCTTCAAGTGGCGGTATCAGGAGAAGAGAGGGGCGCAGCTCTTCAAGGACGTCTTCCTCATGCAGTCACCACCACTCCTTCTGGACAACATCCGCCGGTGCTTGCCCCCAAACTCCAGCTGCCCCGTCTGCCTGCCACCCTCGTCACACGAGAGCGCCTGCTGACGCGGCTTGATAGCGGCCTGGAGGGTAAACTCACCCTGCTGTCTGCTCCGGCTGGCTTCGGCAAAACTACGGTGGTGAGCCAATGGGTGGCCGATCAGCGTCAGCGCCAGCAGCATCCGCCTGTGGCCTGGCTCTCCCTTGATGCAGGTGACAACGACCCGATCCGTTTCTGGCGCTACGTCATTCTGGCCTGCCAGGTACTCCAGGCAAAGAGTGACCAAGCCGCTCTCGCCTTGCTCCGCACCTGGTCTTCCTTTGCATCATCTCCCCTGGAACCGATGCTCAGGACGTTCCTCAATGCACTCGCGTCTCTGCCGCAGCGAGGCATGCTTATCCTGGAAGACTACCATGTGATCACCGAACCCGAGATCCATGAGTCCTTGACCTTTGTGCTGGAGCATCTGCCTGCGATGCTCCACCTGGTCATCATGACGCGGGTGGATCCGCCGCTTCCGCTGGCGCGGTGGCGTGCTCGCGGTGACCTCTGCGAACTGCGTGCCGACGACCTTCGCTTCTCACAGGAGGAGACGGTCACCTTTCTGCGGCAAGCCCTGCCAGTTATGCTCTCAAGAGAGGAAATCTGCCACCTTGATAGCCGGATGCTCGGCTGGGTGGCCGGGCTGCGCCTGGTGAGCCTCGCGCTCCAGGGCAGGACGACAAAGCCCGAGGTCGAGCAGTTTCTGGCGAGCTTCTCCGGTAGCCACCGGCCTATTCTGGAGTTCTTCTTGACCGAAGTGCTGGCGGCGCAACCAGAAGCGCTCCAGATCTTTTTGCTCCAGACGAGTCTGCTCAGTCGCCTGTCCGGTTCGCTCTGTAATGCAGTCAGCGGGCGTCACGAGAGCGAGCATCTGCTCGAAACAGTGGAGCGCGCAGGTCTCTTCCTGCAATCGCTTGATGGCTCCGGGCAGTGGTACCGCTACCATCCCCTCTTTGCTGAGGCCATGCGAACCGAGGCCCGGCAGCGTTTTGGAGCAGAGGCGCTCTGTGCGTGGTATAGCAGAGCGAGTGTGTGGTATGAGCAGCAAGGCCTGCTGAGTGAAGCGGTGGAAATGGCCCTGGAAGCCTGGGAGTTTGTGCGGGTCGCGACGCTCATCGAGCAGAGCCTCAAACCGCATTACGAGTATGACAAGATGAACGAGTATCACACGTTACGGCGTTGGATCGGCTCGTTACCAGAAGACGTGCTGGAGCAGCATCCTCGCCTCTGTGTGCAGGTGGCCCTGCTGCTGTTGTTCTCCTGGGGGGGACGCGCCGATTGCCGGCCCTCGACCCTGGCACAGATCGAGCGCCTACTTCACAGGGCGGAATGCGCCTGGCAGGCCGAGGGCAATCACCGTGCCCTTGGTGAGCTCCTTGCTATTCGTGCTCTCATCAGGGGCGAGCAAGGAGATCTGACACGGGCAGTGCGTTTGGCCAGAGAAGCACTGACCTGCTTACCAGAAAGTGAGTCGCAATGGCGTGGCTGTTGTTTCAGACTCATCGGAACGGAAGAGCTGCTGGCAGGTCGGGTGTGTTCTGCCAGAGAGCACTTGCAGGAAGCGTGGGCTTTCTTCCACATGGCTGGGAACAGACAGGGGGAACGTGCGACGCTGCTCACATTGGCGGAGGCATGCCTGCTCCAGGGCGAATTGCGCCAGGCTGCCGAACTCTACCGTGCGGTGCTTGCCACAGCAGAAGAGGATCTCTTCGACACCAGCCAGGCACAGCTTGGCCTGGCGCGGCTCTCCTACGAATGGAATGCCCTGGAAGAGGCCTGGCAGGAGGCGCAGGAGGCCCTGGATCTGGGGACACGGATCGAGGACGAGACCTTGCGAGTGCAGGCCGCGCTTGTTCTGGCGACGATCGAGCAGGCTCGTGGGCAGACTGCCGCCGCCCAGCAGCGGCTCCGTGTGCTTTTTGCTCGGCTACCGGCGGGGGCGACGCCCCACCTGCCGCTGCTCCAGCGGCGCATCGAGGCTGTGCAGGCCCGGTTCGCGCTCGCGGCGGGAGACCTCGCGACAGCAGAGCATTGGTCCACGACGAGCGCTCCGCAGCGGGAGAGCCTGCCACGGCTGCACCAGGAGCAAGAGGACCTCATCGCCGCCCGCCTGCTCATCGCGCAAGGGAAGACCGAGGAGGCCCTGCGCCAACTCGAAGGCTGGCGGGTCGAGGCGCACGAGATGGAACGGACGCGCAGGGAAGTGGAGATCCTGGTCCTCATGGCGCGGGCAGCCTTTGCCCAGCAGCGCCTGTTTCAGGCCTCCTCTCTGCTCAGAACAGCACTCGCGCTGGCCCAGGCCGAAGGCTACCAGCGCCTCTTTCTGGACGAAGGAGAGGAGATGGTCGCCTTGCTGCGCACCGCCTTGCCCACGATCAGGAAGGACCGCTGCGAACCGTATGTGTGCATGCTCCTGCGCACCTTTGCCCAGCACCACCTCGAACAGGGAGCCGCATTGGCCTCAAGCGATTTCGTTTCAGTCCCGTCCATCGTGCCACTCAGCCCACAAGAGCAACGGGTGCTGCGTTTGCTGGTGGCCGGCTACTCCAACCCGGAGATCGCCGAGGCGCTGGTCGTCTCCATCAACACCGTGAAAACGCAGGTGCGCAGCATCTATCAGAAGCTCAGTGTGAAGAGCCGCAAAGAAGCGCGTGCGGCCGTGTGCAGCCAGGACGTGCTCTAAGCGGCGCGGGCACGGGAGGCCAGTCCTTCCAGACAAAAGATCTCTCGTTGTTCGCTCTCGCCCCTTCGCGCCATGCCGGTCTTTCCCCAATCACCCGTGACAATCATCCTGTTCGGGTGATGCCGATATATCGGCGGCGCTCTATACTAAAGACACCGCCAGGGATGGGAAGCACTTCTCTTCTCCACCGGCTCATCTTTCCCGGCTTGAGCGCTGCCCTGACGAATGAAGCGTGAACAAGGAGAACGTCATGAGCATCTATACCATCGTCTTGTTTGTGCATATCATCGGAGCCATCGGTTACTTTCTCAGTATTGGCACCTGGCTGTTCATCCTGGTGGGTCTGCGGCGGGCGCAGCGCGTCGAGCACGTGCGTGCCCTCATCAAGCTGAACGACCTGTCAGGTCCTTTCGGCGCGGGTAGCGCGGTGGTGCTTCTCATCGCAGGACTCTACCTGGCACTTACGGCGTGGAGCCTGCTGACTGGCTGGATTCTTGTCGCGCTGATTAGCCTGATCCTGATGGTCCCAACCACTGCTGCGCTCATCGCACCACGCAGGAGCGCCATCGTCAAACAACTGGCGCGTGAAGCGCCGGGTGGTGAGCTATCTGAAGCCCTGGAGCGACACATCGACGACCCCGTCCTTGCCACGGTCTGCACGACGGTTTTGACCCTGCTGCTTGGCCTGGTCTTTCTGATGACCACCAAGCCGAACCTGGTAGGTTCCCTCATTGTAATGGTGGTCGCCCTGCTGCTCGGTCTGGCGGCGGGCGTGCTCATCTCGCGGATGAGACGTGCCCCACAGCGGGGGATGGTGGACCAAAGGGCGCAGGACCAAGAGGCGATTGGCTAAGCCGCCTTCGCCATCGAGCAGGGATGACTTCCTGCTGACCCCTGGTGAAAGGGGCTGAAAAGATCTTCACTAGAATAAAGGAGGAATGACTTCATGAAACTGGGACTTGGTCTGAATGATTTTTCCTGGCCGGCAGGGGCAAACCAGCTTGGCCCGACGCTGGTCAAGATCGCCCAGGCGGCCGAGGCCGCCGGATTTGACCGCATCAGCACGGTGGACCATGTGTGGCAAAGCCACTATCTGGGTGGGCCAGAACACGAGGTGCCCTCGTGCTATCCCACCCTGACGTACCTGGCTGCCCACACCAGCCGCATCAAGCTGCTCGCCATGGCTACGGCAAGCCCGTACTGGCACCCCATCTTGCTCGCCAAGACGGTCACCACCCTGGATGTGCTTTCTGGTGGCCGTGCGTGGCTGGGCATTGGCGCTGGCGATTACGAAGAGGAGGCAGTCGGCTCGGGACTGCCTTTCCCTCCACTCAAAGAGCGCTACGAGCGGCTGGAGGAGATGGTGCAGATCTGCTTGCGCATGTGGCAGGGAGAGCTGGGAGACCAGCGTCCCTACGAGGGGAAGTACTACCGCATCGAACGCCCGCTGAACCTTCCGCAGAGTCTCACGCGTCCTCACCCGCCGATTCTGATTGCGGGCTCCGGCGAACAAAAGACCTTGCGCCTGGTCGCCCGCTACGCCGATGCCTGCAATGTGAGTCCTGGCCCACAGGTCCCCCAGAAGTTGGAGGTCCTGCGCCAGCATTGTGAGGCTGAGGGCCGGGATTATGATGCAATTGAGAAGACGTGTGCGTTCGCCTTCGACGTGGGCGAGGATGGCTCCAAAGTGGGCGAGCTGATCGGGCAACTGCGCTGGCTCGCCGGAGTGGGGATTCAGACCGTCTTTGGGGTGGTTCCGCATGTGTACCGCATTACGCCACTCGAAATCATCGGTCGTGAGGTTATTCCCGCAGTCGCAGACCTCTGAGCACGCCAGACCGGGGTTGAGACTCGGCTTCCGCTTGACTAGCGAAGAGGAGACAAAACATGGGATACATCATTTCCAGAGAGCAGCTCCCTGGCCATGTGTTTCAAGGAGGAGAACATGGAGGTATCCCCATTTCGTTTTTCTGGGTGCAGTCTTCTCCTGGTAAGGGCCCCAGACTGCACAAGCATCCGTATGAAGAGATCTTTGTGATCCTGGAGGGTCATGCTACTTTTACCGTGGGTGA
>WNGM01001237.1_pt1 | contig 21797 bp, 19 predicted proteins | sample 5400571 | NCBI WGS metagenome assembly WNGM01 (sample SAMN13153378, study PRJNA577476) | soil metagenome | isolation source: 100 cm soil or saprolite under Garry oak tree replicate 2 | place: USA:California | collected 2016-06-15 | reverse complement strand
CCAGCCGGTGGTCGAAATGGATGTCGGCGATGATGGGGATCGACGTCTGTTGCTTGATGGCCGGGAGCGCCTTCGCCGCCTCCGGCGTATTGACCGTCACTCGCGCGATCTCGCAGCCGGCCTGCTCCAACTGGTGGATCTGCTCGACGGTGGCCTTCACGTCGGCGGTGTCCGGCGTCGTCATGGATTGGACCACGATCGGCGCGCCGCCTCCGATGGGGACGTTCCCGACGCGGATCTGTCGCGTCTTGCGTCGCTTGATGAACATGGCTAGCGGCGCTCCACCCCCAAAACCGTCATCGTGTAGAGGGCCTTGGCCGACTCATAAATACCGTCCGCCGTCAGCCCGTACTGCACGCGCAGGAGGTCTTGCGGCCCTTGCTCGATGTACTTGTCAGGCAGCCCCAGCACTATGGTCGGCACGTGCACGATCCCCTGGTCTGACAGCGACTCCAACACGGCCGACCCGAATCCGCCCAAGCGGCAGCCTTCTTCCACTGTCACCAGGCACTTTACCTGACGAGCCACCTGCGCGATCAACGCGCGATCGAGCGGCTTGACGAAGCGGGCGTTGACGACGGCTGCTGAGATGCCCTCGTCCGCCAGCCGCTCGGCCGCCTCCAGCGCCGGAAGGACCGTGATGCCAATGGCGACCAACGCCACATCATACCCCTCCCGCAGCAGTTCCGCCCGGCCGATCGGCAGGGCCTTGGGCTCGGCGTCCATGGGCACGCCCCACGCGCTCCCGCGGGAGTACCGCACGGAGGCCGGCCCTTCGTAGCTCAGGCACGTCTTCACCATGTGCTGCAGCTCGTTCTCGTCCTTGGGCGCCATCACCACCATGTTCGGCACATGTCGCAGGTAGGCGTAATCGAAGGCCCCATGGTGAGTCGTCCCGTCCTCGGCCACCAACCCGCCTCGATCGATCAGGATCGTCACCGGCAAGTTCTGGGTCGCCACGTCGTGCACCACCTGATCGAAAGCGCGCTGCAGGAAGGTGGAATACATCGCCACAACCGGCCGCGCGCCCTGCGTCGCCAAGCCGGCCGCGAAGGTCAGCGCGTGTTGCTCGGCGATGCCCACGTCGTGAAACCGGTCCGTGAACTCCTTTTGGAAAGCGGTCAACCCCGTCCCTTCGCACATGGCCGCCGTGATGGCGACAATGCGCCGGTCTTCGCGAGCCAGCCGGCACAGCGTCTTGATGGCCACCGCCGTATAGGACGGCTTCGTGCTGGACTTGGCGGGCTGGCCCGTGTCCCGAATGAACGGCGAACAGGCATGGAACCAGACCGGGTCCTTCATGGCCGGCTCATACCCCCTGCCCTTCTTGGTGATCACGTGAAGCAGTGCCGGCCTTTTCAGTTTGAGCACGTTTTCGAGCGTCGACAGGAGATGCTCAAAGTTGTGTCCGTCGATCGGCCCAACATAGCGGAAGCCCAGTTCCTCGAAGAGAACTCCCGGAAGAACGAGCCCCTTGGCCAATTCCTCGGCCCGGTGGGCGAGCCTTGTCAGTTGGTCGCCGACCCGCGGGATCGCTTTGAGCAGATGCTTGGCTTCCTCCCGAATATGGGTGACGAACTCGCCCGTGAAGGTGCGATTCAAATAGGCCGAGAGCGACCCCACGTTCCGGGAGATGGACATCTGGTTGTCGTTGAGAATGACCAGCAGGTCCTTCTGCAGGCCGCCGACGTGCTGCATGGCTTCCAAGGTCATGCCGGAGGTCATCGCCCCGTCGCCCACGACGCAGACCACCTTGTGGTGTTGCTCCGCGAGGTCCCGTGCCGCCGCCATGCCGATCGCCGCCGATACCCCCGTGCCGGCGTGACCCGCATTGAACGTGTCGTAGATGCTCTCTTCGCGCTTGCAGAAGCCGCTGAGCCCACCGTACTGCCGCAACGTATGGAAGTGCTCGCGCCTGCCCGTCAGCAGCTTGTGAGCGTAGGCCTGGTTGCTGGTGTCCCACACGATCTTGTCCTTGGGCGTGTCCAGTAGGTAGTGCAACGCCAAGGTGAGCTCCACCACGCCGAGATTCGAGGCCAGATGCCCCCCGACAGCGGACGTCACCGAGATGATCTGCTCGCGGATCTCCTCGGCCAACAGAGGCAACTGTTCAACCGGGACGCGCTTGAGGTCAGCCGGACTGTCAATCGTCTCTAATATTGACATCTCTTAAAATCCCTCCAAAAAATCGAGCCATTCTCACACAGCGATGCCTGAGAGTCAAGGAATCCGCTCGATGAATCGCGGCCAAAACACCGAAATTCCGGCGTAGGCGAGGGTTGAATTCAGTCCGAGATTGCGGTCGCCGATGTCTGCATTCGAGATGTGATGGAAACGAACGCCGATCGTCAGGGTGACTCTCTCCGTCACGAAGTAGTGGAGGCCTGGACCGCTCTCCGTGACGAAGTTAACCTGCGTACTTTGCTCCGGAATACGCGGAGCCAGATTTGTCCACAGCATGCCCAGACCGAGATCCCAATAGGGCATCCACCGCCCGAACGAAAGGAAATTGTATTTAAACACGAAGGAGCCGCCGGCTGCTGACGCCCCAAACGGCTTGAAGTAATGAGCGTACAACGGTTCAAAAAGGAGTTCCAGGTTCCCCGTGAAGAACCCTCTGCCTACCTCGGGGGTCAGCACCATTCCGATTCGTGGAAGGACGTAGAGGGCGCTGCGGTTGCTCGAGATAGAAGTGAACGCCTCATTCCCTTGGAGATACCCTGTCACCAACCCAGCCTCGATGGTGCCAGCGCGCACGATCGCGCGGGCCTGGGGTGAATCCTCCGCTTGGGCGTCAGAAGCAACGGCCATCACCGTTCCGACGAGCATGAGCACCCACGCCAGCGGCAGCCGTCTCATTTCTGCTCCTTTCGCCTATCTCGGTCTGTGCTAGAAGGGGAAGTCCAATCCCGCGAAGACGACTTGCCCCTCATTGCCCGTCGCAAAATCCACCCGGCCCACCACATTGGGACGTGAGATCGCCCGAAACCCGATCCCGGGATTGGCTTCGTACTGGGAGAAGGCTCTGTATCGGAATGTGTTGGTCACCTTGCCGATATCGAGGAAAGGCGCCGTCTCCACTTCGGCTATGGTTCCGAAGATCCGCAAGTGAAACAATTGAATCCGCTCTTCAAAGTTGAAGACGAGGGAGTGATTGTCAACAAACCGGCCCACGCCGAAGGCGCGCAAGGTGTTCTGCCCCCCCAAACTGCTCCGTTCGAAGAAGGGAACCTCATCGCCGCCGACCGTGGCTTCCAGCCTGCCTCGAAAGACGAAGGTGTACTGCTTGGTCGCGTTTGGAAGCAGCACCCGGTATTCAATTCCATACCGACTGAATATCGTATTCGTACTGGCCGTGAGGGTCTGCGCCAGCTCCGCAAACATCGAAAAGTAGTGACCGATCGCTGGCGTTACCGTGTCGTCTCGTGTGTCGTTCAAGAAAGCCAGCTTGTGGCCCCACACCGTCCCCCCGCCCGTCCCTTTGACCGCGGGAAACACCGATTGCGTGAAGGGGAGGTCCGGCACCACGCCCGGCTGGATCTCGACGTTGCGGATCCGCTCGGTCCAGAGCACCCGCTGGGCCGGTCCTACGTAGAACCCTGTCGTGATATGGCCGAGCAGCTCGCGGTCGGTGTAGTTGGTCTCCTGTGCCGGCGAGGTCTGGCTTCCGATGCCGAAGAACCGCGCCGTTGCGTTCTTGAAGAACCCAACATTCGTCTCCAGACTAAAGCGGCCTCCCGGCAGGAAGAGATTCCGATAGCTGTAGAGGAACTTCCGCTCGGTCTTCTCTGTGTACGATGCGGTGAGCTTGTACTCCTGGCCTCGCGTCGGATACTGGTAGATATTGATCGTCGCGCGCGCGCCCACGAACTCGTTGTGGATGAACATCGGCGCGATGATCTGGGTGACGCGCTGCTCTTCGTCTGCGAAAATGTACGGGACGATCACCCCGACGTCCACGCCGTCGTTCTTCGACGTCGCGACGGCCGGAATCACGAAATAGGATCGCTCTTCGGCGGACGCTGGAGATGGAGACAGCAGAGCCGGCGCCATGGCGCACAGCGCCACGAGCCCGGCACGGCGAAGGCGACGTGCCACCTAAACTCATCGGCTCCGGGCCGAATCGTCGCCAGCAGGAACAGGGGCTTTGATGTGCTGCGCCTTCTCCCGAAGCTGCTTGGTCAGCTCGGCAAACGAATCCTTGCGGATGATCCTTTTGAACTGTTCGCGATAGTTCTGGACCAGGCCGGTGCCCTCCACCACCACGTCATAGACACGCCAGTCCCCCGACGCCATCTCCATCTTATAGATGATGTCCACTGAGGTTTTGCCGTTGTCGATCTTCGTATAGACTTCCGCGTACTCGCCATCGACGATCTCTTTGAGGTATTGCACCTTCTCTCCGGTGTAGTTCTCGATTCTCCCTAAATACGTGTTGGCCAAGAGGGTCTGGAAGGAGGCCGCAAAATCTTTCTGCTCCTCAGGCGTCCGCTTGTTCCACTCGGCTCCCAGGGCCCGCCGCGACATTTCGAGAAAATTGAATCTCTGGGCGATCGTCTGTTCCAGCAGCTTCCGTCGCTCTTCCTTCTTCTCGGGTTTCTTCCACGCCGGGTCCTCGAGAATACGCACCACCTCATCGACGGACTTCCTGACCGCATCTGTGGGAGGCCCTGCCCATGCCGTCCCGCCGAGCAGCCCTCCCCCTACCAAGCCACTGATCAGGAGAGCAGCCCAGAAATTTTTATACCGTTGCATGACGAATCTCCTCTTGCACTGTCAGCATGACAGACCAGACGACAGCCTCACTTGACGTTGCCATGAATAAACTCTCCGATCAACGATTCCAGATCCACACCTGATTCGGTGTCGCGGATCTTGCTTCCCGGCGGCAGCTCTTTCTGCGACCCGCCGGGCGAGATCGACACGTACTTGTCGCCGATCAGCCCGCGTGTCTTGATCGACGCGATGGCATCGCCGTAAATCTTCACGCCAGGATGGAGAGACAACACCACGAGCGCCCGGTCTTCCTTCAGCCAGATCCGCTTCACATGGCCGACCTGCACCCCCGCGATCTCCACGGCCGCGCCCGGCTTGAGTCCCGCGACGGAATCGAATTCCGCTTGGAGCTCAATCTGATTCCCGCCCCCGATGACTTCCAGCTTGCCGAGCTTGATCGCCATGTACGCCAAGGCGGTGATGCCGACCAGGACGAAGACCCCGACGATGAGTTCCAGTTTCGTGTCATGCATGGGTACCGGGCCTCCTGGACTCCCCGGAGGTGACAACTTCGGGCCTGGGCCCGACAGCAATGAACTCCCGCACGGCGGGATGCCGGGTCCGCTGGAACTCTTCCGACGGCGCCATCTCGACGATCACCCCGTCCAACAGCATCGCGACGTAATCCGAGATACCGAAGATTTCGGGGATCTCGTGGCTCACCATGACGGCCGTGAACCCGAACTTCCGCTGGGTCTCGACGATCAGATCATTGATGGTTCGCGCCAGGAGGGGATCCAGGCCGGTGGTGGGCTCGTCGAACAGGATGATTTCCGGACCCATGACGAGCGCACGGGCCAACCCGGCCCGCTTCCGCATGCCGCCGCTGAGTTCCGCGGGGAATTTGTGCCCCATGCCTGTGAGTCCGACCGCCTCCAGCATCTCAAGGACCTTCCGTTCGATCTCCGCTTCTTTCATTTTTGTCTTCTCCCGCAAGGGAAAGGCAACGTTTTCAAAAACGTTGAGCGAGTCGAACAGCGCCGCGCTCTGGAACAGCATTGCAAATTTCTTCCGCACCTCGTTCAGCTCATGCGAGCCCAGCTTGGTGATATCGATCTCGTCCACCAGCACCTGCCCACGATCCGGCTTCAGAAGCCCGATCATGTGCTTGAGCAACACACTCTTGCCGCCGCCGCTCTTGCCGATCACCGTGGTGACCTTCCCCCGGGGCACATCCAGATTCACTCCTTGCAGGACTGGCTGCCCCCCGAGCGTCTTTTCCACCCCTCTGAGACGAATCACCGGCGTGGATGCAGCGCCTGCGGCTTTCGTAGCCGCGAATTCTTGGCCGAGCGGCGTTTTCATAGAACTCACATTAAGACCGAGGTCACAAAATAGTCCCAGACGAGGATGAGCACGGAGGACAGCACCACCGCCTCGGTCGTGGCGGTTCCCAATCCTTCGGCGCTCATCGTTGTATTGTACCCTTTATACGTGCAGACCCAGGACACGATCACGCCGAAGCTGATGGCCTTGAGAAAACCGCCGTAGACGTCCTTCCACTCCACGCTGGATTCCATCGAGCTGGTATAGGCGCCCGAGCTCACTCCCAGCAGGTCGACGCCGACTAGATAGCCGCCGTAAATGCCGATGAGGTCGAAGATCGAGCAGAGCATGGGCATGATGAGAACGCTGGCCAGCACTTTGGGCGCGATCAGGTACTGCATGGGGTTAACCGCCATCGTGTCCAGCGCGTCGATCTGCTCGGTGATGCGCATGATGCCGATCTCCGCCGTCATGGCAGAGCCCGCCCGTCCCGTCACCATCAGCGCCGACAGCACCGGCCCCAGTTCCCGGATGATGCTCAGGGCCACGGCCGAGCCCAGCCACCCTTCCGCGCCGAACTTCCGCAGCGAGTAGTACCCCTGTAACCCCAACACCATCCCGGTAAAGGCGCCCGTCAGCACGATCACGAAGAGGGATTTCACCCCGATGAAGTGGATCTGCTTCAGCACCTGCAGGAACCGGAATGGGGGCCGCACCATCCAGGCCACCGTGCTGATCAGGAAGACCATCATGCGGCCCATCTCGCCGACGAGCCCCAAGGTGGTCCGACCGAAGCCGGCGACGGCAGAGGCGACCATCAGTGCGCTCCCATCGTCAGGGTCGCTTCCGCATCTGGAGGCGGAAGCTGTGATTCGAGCACGAGAACCAACGCGCAGAAGAACTTTCTTAGACTTTCCGAGGCCTGGTCCGCATGGTGCTTCATCTCATAGAGTCCATAAAGAATGGACGGGTGCTTCACGACCTTGAGAAGACAGCGAAATGACCCGAACGGTGAGAGCCACAGGTTGAAATCCATAGGCAGATCGTCTCCGACTCGATCTGATATGGCGCGAACCACGAGAAACGGAATGCCGGCCGTGGTGGCCGCTTTGGCGATAACGGCACTCTCCATATCGACCGCAACGGCTCCGCTGACTCCTCCGAGCGCCTGCTTCTCGCTGGCTCGCCAGAGCACGTGTTTCACGGTGACAACGGGCCCCTGGGTCCATCCTGTCCCAGCGTTGCGGGCAGCCACCCTTGCGCTCCCGAGCCAAGCAGGGTTCGCCTGAATCGCCGTATGAGATTCTTCCTCGGTCCAATCAACGACAGTGGTGCCGAGGATAACTTCTCCCACAGCCGCAATCCCAAGAGCGCCCGCATACCCTGTCGAGATCAGCGCATCCGGCGCGAGTGCGAGCAAAGCCATCTCACTGGCCTTCCGCGCGCGTTCGGGACCAACACCAGTCTCAATCAGATGGAGTTCTACCCCCCCAACCTGCCCGACTTGATGGGGGAACGATCCAAGGTGGTCACGTTGTCTCTGACCGAACAAGCCGAACACACTCTCAACGGGCGCCAACTCGCGCGCGGAAGCGGCCAGCACGGCGAGGCGTCGCATCGGCTATGCCTCGAAGCGGAACCGGCCGTGCTGACGATTCCGCTCCCGGTTCTCGTCCGCACGGGTCCGTCCGCGCGCCTTGAGCGACCGGTACATGGACAAGGCCCAGAGGGGGAAATACTGACAGTAGCCGTGGTAGCGCAGATAGAAGACGCGCGGAAACCCCGTGCCGGTATGCTTGCATTCAGACCAGAAGCCTTGCGCGTCCTGCTGCCGGAGTAGGTAGTTCACGCCGCGCAACACGCTGAGCGAATCCACCTCGCCGGCGCAGAGGAGCGCGAGCAGCGCCCACGCGGTCTGGGACGGCGTGCTTTCGCCCACCCCATGCGCGTCGGCCTCGGCGTATGAGCGACAGGACTCGCCCCACCCGCCGTCCGGATTCTGCTTCGAGACGAGCCACGTCACCGCCCGGCGGACGTACCTGGCCCGCATGTCCTCGCCGATCGCCTTCAACCCGGCGAGCACGGACCATGTCCCATAAACGTAATTGACGCCCCACCGCCCGTACCAGGACCCGTCGGCGTCCTGGTTCTTCCACAGAAAGCGCAGGGCCCGCACGGCCGCCGGATGCCCCATGTCGAACCCCAGCGCCCCCAGCATTTCCAGTTCGCGCCCCGTGAGGTCGGCCGTGCTGGGATCAAGCAGCGCCCGGTGGTCGGCGAAGGGAATCTGGTTCAAGAACATCCTGTTGTTGTCCTTGTCATACGCGCCCCACCCGCCGTCGCTGCCCTGCATGGCCAGCGTCCAGCGCATCCCGCGCCGCATGCCGTCCCGCTGGGCGTCCCATTCCGGCATCTTGACCTTCGAGAGCGCCATCACCACCACGGCCGTATCATCGTTGTCCGGATAGAACTCGTTCTCGAACTGGAAAGACCAACCACCCGGCTCGGCCGTCGGCGACGACACGGTCCAGTCGCCGACCTTCCGGCACTGCTGGGAGAGGGTCCAGCGGGCGGCCTTCACCAGCGCCGGGTGATCTTGCGGGAGCCCGCTCTCGATCAGGGCGTTGATGGTCAATGGGGTGTCCCAGACCGGAGAAAAGCAGGGCTGCAGGTGCATGGCGTCCCCCTCGTGCACCTCCAGCGCCTCGATCTTGCGCAAGGCCTTGCGCACCAGCAGGTGATCCACCTCGTACCCCAGGCAACGCAGCGCCAAGACCGAGTTGGCCATCGCCGGATAGATGGCTCCCAACCCGCCTTCACCCTCCATCCGCTTGAGCATCCATTGCTCGGCGCGCGCAATGGCTTTCTTGCGGAGTCCCTGCGGGACGACCCGCTCGTAGAATCTCAGGAGGCCATCCAGCGCGATGAAGAAGTTACGCCAGGTGAGCAACCGGCGATCCATGCGGAACGGGGGCTCGCACCGGAAGTTGACCCACTCGCGTGCCGTCAAGTACAGCTCGTCGATGCCCTGCTCTTTCGGAATCCGACAGACGGGCTTGTAGTGGAAGATGATCAGCAACGGCGTCAGCACCGTCCGGGACCAATAGGAGAGCGCATACAGACTGAAGAGGAACCCGGGCGGCAGCAGGACAATCTCCGCTGGCATCGACGGGATCCCGCGCCAGTCATACTGGTCCAAAAGCGCCAGCGCGATCTTCGTGAACACGTTCGCCCCGACGACGCCGCCTTTGTTCAGGATCATCGTGCGGGCCTTCTCCATAAAGGGCTCGGCGGCCGACACGCCGCAGAGCTTCAACGCGAAATAGGCCTTCACCGACGCGCTGATCTCGGGCGGCCCACCGTAGTAGATCGGCCACCCGCCTTCAGGCACCTGGGCGTCAATCAGGTAGCGCACGGCCTTTCGCTGTTTCTCCGGATCCACGAGGCCCAGGAACCGGCGCAGCATGAGGTACTCGGCAGTCAGCGTCGTGTCGGCTTCCAGCTCATAGGCCCAGTACCCTGCCTCCGCCTGGCGCTGCAACAGCCACTGTTGGCTTCGCTTGATGGCCACGTCAACGGCATCGCCTTTGTGAGCGATGCTCTGGCCGGAACCCTGTCCTGGATCGTGAGGCCGCTGGACGGCCGGATCAGACAGAAACAGGTTGGGGTTGCCACCGACAAGCCGGAGGAGCCGCTTGGCCTTCTGCCGGGCCTGCTGCTGAACACGCTCCGGCGCGACAGACAAGATTTTCTCGGACCAGTTGGTCAACAGACCGAGCAACCGCTTCATGATGTCCTTGGATGTCCTTGGGTCGAGCGTGATTAGAATCGTCCGCCTAATGGCTTCTGAGGAAGGCCAATGGGGACGCATTGAGGGGCCAGTATATAGCAGACGGGCCACAGAGTGTCAAGCGCAGGTCCGACGGAACCATCTTAATTTTCAGAGGGTTTCTGACTGGGGGGACGGTCGCTCGCTCTTCCCTTGACAAGCTCGCTCTGGCGGGTGTTTTAATCGTATCAGCTGGGAGACACAATGCCCAAAGACCTCTATTCGACCCTCGGGGTCACGCGCACGGAAAGCCTGCACGGCATTCGGGAGGCGTTTCGGAAATTAGCCAAGCGCTACCATCCGGATCATGCGGGCCAACGAGGCACGCCGAAGTTTCAGGAAATCCTGAACGCGTACACGGTCCTGTCCGATCCAGAGAAGCGGAAGCGCTACAACGATAGCCTCGCCCGGCGTTCCTCAGATTCAGAACCGATCATCGTATCCAGGAGATCATCGTCGATAACCCGCCCGCCGCACTTCGGCCAGATTCCTCAGGAGCCCCCCTTCCGACGATTCTCGGCTGAATCGTTCTTCGGCCCGGGCTGGGAAGGGCCGGCATTCGACTACCTCGACTTTGCGGTGTCGCTCTCCCTAGCTTACGCAGCAGAAGGCGCGACCATCTGGCTGCCCCTGCCGATCCGCTATCTTTGTCCGGCGTGCAGCGGGACGGGGGAACAGTGGCCCTTCCCCTGCGGCTTCTGCCAGCAGACCGGGGTGATTCATCACGAACGCGAGTTTCGTGTCCAACTTCCACCCGGCATTCCGTACCGCACGCTCGTTGAGATACCAGCCGGCAGGCTGGGCACCCACTACCGCGTGCGGCTCTTCGTGACGGTCGACGCTCCCGATTGAAAGGAAGAAGAGAAACGAAGTTAGATGTGACGCCCGGTGTAGAGGTTCACGATGGCTCGCGCAAGCCGTTCCATTTCTCTCTCTTGGATGCGGACAAACTCCACCCCAATCGACTTATCCATAACGAATCGAACCACTGCAGCTTCAATCTCAAACAGCGGTTGACCGTCAGACTTAAGGATCCTGAGACGCAGAAGCTCTCCGTGGGGGATCGGGGTGGGAGTCTCTATCGTGCAACCCAGTCTAGACAGGTTGACCACGGTTCCCTCACCTGACACCTGCTGGCCGGAGAAGGTCAGTTGGAATCGAACCGGAATCCGTACATACTCCCGACGGCCGTAGTAGCTGACGAAACGGTCCCACCACCATTGAAAAGCGAGAAATCGGTGCGTGCAGAGTTGGCAGCGAAAGGGATAGATGCAGAAGACGCTCAAAAGAGCCTCGATCCAGCCATGGCGTGGAGACTGCTGAACCAGGTTCTTTCTACACTTAGGACAATGCATCAGCCCCATCGGTAATCCTCCATGACCGTCGTGTGTCGCCTGTCCACGAAGCTAGATCTAGAGTACCGCAGGCCGTCCGGTTTGAAAAGATAGGGTCGTTGTTCCGCATACGGCTCGAACGCGACGGCTAGTACGTCGGCGCAAGGAGCTTGTTGAGGCGGACTGAGATCATGGAAGAGACGCCGGGCTCTTCCATCGTGACCCCGTAGAGCGCGTCCGCCATTTCCATCGTCTGCTTGCAGTGCGTGATGACGATGAACTGGGTCCGCGCGGCCAGTTCGCGCAGCACCCGCGTGAATCGCAGAGTGTTCTCCTCGTCCAGTGGCGCGTCAATCTCATCGAGGACGCAGAACGGAGTGGGGCGTATCAGAAAGCTCGCGAAGATGAGCGCCATCGCGGTCAGCGCCCGCTCCCCGCCCGACAGCATCGCGATGTTCTTCAGCCGCTTGCCGGGAGGCTGAGCCACGATGTCCACGCCCGGCTCGTTTGTTTCCTCATCCTCCATCAGAATCAGCTCGGCCCGTCCCCCCCCGAAGAACGTCTGGAACATCTCGTCGAACTTCCCCTGGAGGTTCTGGAAGGTCTCCATGAACAAGTGTCTCGTGGTGCGGTTAATGCGGGCGATGATGGATTTCAGCGAGGCGATGGACTGGGTCAGGTCTTGGTCCTGCGCTGTCAGGAAGCGGAGGCGCTCCTCCATCTCGCGATGCTCATCGATGGCCATCACGTTGACGGGACCCAATTCGGATAGCCGCCGGCGCCGCTGCGCCAGCGTGTCCTTGATCGTCTCGATCTTCTCCGCGTCGGGCTCGCCGACTTCGGCCGCGGCCCCTTCGAAATTGAGGGCATAGGTGCCCGTCAGCATCGCCTCGAAGCCTTCCAACCGGGTCTGGGCCTCCACGCGGCGCAGGCGGATCGCCTCCTGCTGTTTGTGCAGCTCGTCCAGGGCATGCCGAAGCCGCGTCCACTCGGCTTCGAGCGCGCGGACCCTGGCGACGCGGCTCGCCTGCGACTCCTGGGCCCCCACCAGCCGCTGCCGGATGTCCCGGATGGCTGCGTCGAAGGCGGGCACGCTCGCCTTGACCTGGCGACGCTCGTCCAGGGCGGCGGTCCCGGCGGCTTTTATCTTGAGCTTCTCCGTCTCCAACTCAGAGAGCCGGCCTTCACAGACCGCCGCGGCAGCTTCGAGGCGCGCCTTCTCGTTCCGCGCTTGGTCGAGGCGATCTTGCAGCCCCGCGACCTCCACGCGAAGATCGGCCACCGCCGCCTGTCGCTTCTCGACCTCCGCCTGAGCGGCAGTGACCGCGTCCTGTTGCGACAGCAAGGACTGTTCGGTCTTGGCTCGTTCGCGGTCCAGGCGCCGGAGGTCGTCCGCGACCGCCTGCTCGGCCCCGGCAAAGACGCCCAGTTCGGCCTCAGCCTCTTCCCGCTCGGACTGGAACAGTGCGATCGTATGATTCCACCGGGCGACGTCCTGCTCACCCCGCTGCTCATCCTTCCGTTCGCCGACCAGCGCCATCTCCAGCGTGTGGATCTCCGCCTCCAGCGACTCCACCCGTTGCGTCTTCGTGGTCAGGACGGCCCGGAATGCGTCCCGGTTCGTCTGCGTGGCGAGCAGCTCTTGCTCCAGTACTTTCATCCTGGCAGTCAGATCCCGGAGTTCGCGCTCGCGGCTCATGGCCCCTGCCGCTACACCCGCCGGGCCTCCACTGACGATACCGTCAGGCGTCAGGACTTCGCCGTCCAGCGTCACCAGCAACGCCTGCCGGTCCTCCGTCATGGACTGCCACAGGCCATGCGCCTGCTCCAGCGCCTCCACCACCACCACACCAGCCAGGAGATGGGCGACGAGGTCCTCATGCCCCCCGCGCGGGGTCACCAGATCCTGCGCCGGCCCCACAACACCGGCACCCTGCCAGCGCGTGGACGCATGCGCCCCCCATACGCGTGGCCGCTTGGGTACGAACGTCCCGCCGGTCGTTCCCTGCGCCTTGAGCACCCGCAGTGCCTTGACCGCTTCCGATGGTCCTTCGACGAGCCGGCCCAGCAGGCGATGGCCCAGGACTGCCTCGATGGCACGCTCATAGACTTGAGGAACGGAGAGAACCTGGGCCACGGTACCTTTCAGGCTGGCTGCAGCGCCGGGGTCCCCTCCCACCACATCGCGCGCCACCGCCTGCAGGACCTTCTGACGGCCGACCGCCACCGCTTTTTCTTCCTGCAGACGAGCCAGCCGTTGCTCAGCCTCGTCAAGCTGGCCCCGGACGCGCACGACTTCCTCCGCGAAACTCGCTCGGGTGCTCTGGGCCTTCGCCAGTTGCGCTTCGAGCTTTCGGCGCCGCTCGATACAGGCTGCGAGCACGGTCGAGGCCAGCTCCAGCTTCGAAACGGCCTGGAACCGCTCCTGTTCCACGCGCTCGATCCGCCGGCGGAGTTCCGCCGCACGAGCCCGATCGCTGGCCAGTCGATTGTTCGAGTCAGTGGCGGCAATCGCCTGATCCATGACGGCTTTCCGCGCGGCATCGAGCGCGGCCTGATTGTCGTGATGACGCCGCACGGCTTCGGCCAGCACCGCCTCGGACTCCGCGGCCACACCGGACCGGAGAGCGAGTTCCTTGGTCAACTGCGCGAGGCGGGCGCTGAGGCGGGCGAGGTGATCGGTCGACTCCTGCTGCTCTTGCTTGAGGCGCTCGATATCGGCCTGCACGCGGGCCCGCTGCTCGTCGAGCAGGGACGCACGCTGGGCCAGCAACTCGAGCGTGGCGGCGGCCTGCGCCAACTTCGCTTCCGCCTGGGCGACCTGCTCGCGCAGCCCGGTCAGTGTCGCCTCCCCCTCCGTCACGCCGAGCTGGTGGGTCTCCACCTCGTTCGCAAGGCGCGCGACCGCAGCGGCCTCGGCGCTTTCACGCAGGGCGAGCTCGCCCAGGACCCGGTCGGCTTCCTCGCGCTCGTGTAGCACCGCCCGGTAATCGTGGAGGAGGACGGTGAGCTCGAGACGCCGGACTTCCTGCCGGAGCGCCTGAAACTGTTCGGCTGCCCGCGCCTGCCGTTCCAGGGCCGCCAGCTGGCGTCTGACCTCATTAATAATGTCGCGGACGCGTACCAGGTTCTGACTGGTGGCCTCCAGCTTCCGCAACGCCTCGGCCTTTTGTTTCTTGTAGCGGATGATCCCGGCTGTCTCTTCGATCAACTCGCGCCGCTCGACCGGCGACGCCTTCAGCACACGATCAATCCGGCCCTGCTCGATGGCCGTATGCCCTTTGCTGCCAGCGCGCGTGTCGAGCAGCAGGCTGCGGATGTCTTTCAAGCGGCAGGGCGCCTTATTGATGAAGTACTCGCTCACGCCGTCGCGGAACAGCCGGCGCGTCACCATCACCTCTTGGCATTCCCCGAGCGCAAATGGCAGTGGCGCGGCCTCGCCGTCACCGTTGCCGTTGCCGTGTGACGTTCCATCAACATCGCCGAGGATGAGGGAAACTTCGGTCATGCCCAGAGGCTGGCGGGTCTCGGTCCCGTTGAAGATAACGTCCTCCATCCGTTCGCTGCGCAGGGCCTTGGTGCTCTGCTCGCCCAGGACCCAGAGGACCGCATCGAGGATGTTGCTCTTGCCAACCCCGTTCGGCCCGACGACGGCCGTGATCCCGGGTTGGAAGCTCACCTGAGCCTCCACGAAGGACTTAAACCCTCGCATCTCCAACCGCATCAAATACATAGGCTTCCTGCTCTACCTAGGGGCGCTGTCCATAGAATTCGCCCTTGGAGGAAAGCCACTACCATATCTTGTAGGGAAATGCAAATAAAAACACAGCCTGATGGGGCGGCGATGTCAAGATATCGGACTGGTTGCCGGGCGGCCAGTGTGTTAGGTACAACCAACCGTGATGGGCCACCCCTTTCGACTCGCCTCGCTCGCGCTCGCCGGATGGCTGGGCGCCGGTGTTGCTCAGCCCCTGCTGGCTGAGGAGAGTGCCCAGCCATTTCAAGAATGGCAGATTCTGGAAGTGAAGACCAGCCGCCCGATCAGTTTCACGGATTTGCTCACTGACTTGGCGACCGTGGACGTGATCTACATTGGCGAGGAGCACAGCCATCGCTCGCATATTGAAGCCGCCCTGCGCATCCTGCAGGCGCTCATCGACCGCAACCAGAAGCCGGCGCTGGGCCTGGAGATGTTCGGGTGGGATGGGCAGGCCGGTCTGGATCACTATTTGGCGGAACCGGACATGGCGCCCGATCTGTTTCTCCAAGAAGCTCACTGGAAGGAGAACTGGGGCGGCGCTTACAACGACTATGCGCCGCTCATCGACTTCGCCCGCTCCCACCACTTGCCCGTGCTCGCCTTGAACCCGCCCAAGCCGCTCGTGCGCCGGGTGGCGAAGGAAGGTTTCCTGCGCGCCTCGAAGGATCCCGAGATGCTGCGCTGGCAGATGCGCGATGAAGTCCTCTCCGACGAGCCCACCTATCGCGAGATCATCGTGTCACAGCTCCGGGCCTGCCACAGCGGCCTCTCCGAAGAAGCCTACCAGCGTATGTACGAGGCCGCCGTGTTTCGGGACGAAGGCATGGCCAAGACGATCTCCGACTATCTCAGCCGTCGTGCGCCCGGTGTTGGACCGGTGGTCAGTTACACTGGCGGCGGCCATATCCAGTACCGACTGCCGGTTCCTAACCGTGTTCTCCGAAGGCAGAACGGCTCTCTTCGACAGCGCACCCTTTACCTCACGTCGTATGAGCCCAAGCGTCAGGATGAAATCCGCACGCTCCTGGACCAATCGATCGCGGATTACGTCTGGCTGACTCCAGTCAGCGCGCAGGGCGCCCCGCGACGCTGCCTCTAGCCGCCCTAGAACACGATCGTGTACTGGAGGCGGAACCGGTTCTCGATCAACGTCACAGCCCCGCTGAGAGTATCCGCCGCGCTGAGATGTGTGGTGATCACGCCATAGTCGAACTGCAACTTATGCTCATGGCCGTTGAGGTACCAGTTCACACCGCCAACGCCGGATGTCATGAGGTCCTGCGCTGCCCGGGTGTCCGGGTCCATTGCGCTCCACCGACCGACCACCTCCAGCGTCCCCGGCAGAATGAAATAGCCGGCCTGGACGTAGTACCCGCTCGCGTTGCCGATCCGCTTCGAGTGGTCGTGCGTGTCGATGTTACGGAAGAACCCTTCAGCCTGCAGCGACAATCCTTTGTACTTGAAGACCGCGTCAATTCCGCCTGTCCCGATGTCCACGACGCCCTGGTTGAGCAGCCTGCCGTTCCCCAGCGAGGCGATCGCCGTGGAGATCTGATTATTGACACCGGGGTCTGGAAGCGTGTTCGTTTGCAGACCGGCATTGTATCCATAGCTCGCGCCGACGGCCAATTGCGGGGTCTGGGAATAGGCCAGGTCTCCTTCCGGATAGCCGGGCTTTCCGAGAATGTCAGCCGTGATCCGGCCGACATACATCAATTCATTGGCATTGCCCGGTGTGCTCAGGCCGAGCCTGTTCATATTGATGCCCACCCCATTGAACACCCCGAAGGCATAATTGATCGGGTACTTATCCTGGTCGCTGAACAGCGTCACGCCCTGGTCCCGCCGATCGATCACGTTGGGGACAAAGGCCTCGGCGACGAAGCCTCGATCCACGAACTGCAAAAGCGCGGAGGAGAAGAACTCCTGACGGCCGAAGTGCGTGCGGAACTGGCCCACGCGGAGGTTGGCCCAAGGGATCTGCTTGAAGGTCAGATAGGAGTCGTAGAGCTGGGTCGTCGAGCGCGAGCCTCCCAATTGCGTAGTGGAATCGGCCGTGTCGTTCCGAAACTGCACGAAGTAATTAATGTCCGGGCTGAAGGCGAACCCTTCGAACACCAGCCGAGTGCGATGCACGCCGAAGATGTCCAGATCCTCGGCATGCTTCGTAGCCAAGGGTGTGCCGGCTGAGGAGGCGTTGGGATAATTCTTTGGATCCCCGGTCGTGTTATACGCCGAGTTGAAGCGGCTATCGGTGAACCGTGTCTGGATCCGGATCCGGATCTTCAGCCGGAACTTGTCCTTGAACTGGGTGTAGAGCCCCCGGTCGTAGCCGAACTTGATCCCCTTGCCAAGGTCCACCGTGTTGTCGCCATCGGCATCCTTGGCTGGAGGAGTTGCCTTCGGCGCTTCCGCTGCCTGGCCGGCTTCCTTGAGCGCCTGGTCATACTCCTCCTGGGTAATCACGCCCTTCTTCAGCAACAGGTTGAGTGCCGGATCCGCCGCCCTCGCAGGGATCGCCCCCCCAAGGAGCCAGGCAGCCACAACGAGTGCAGAAATCGTTGAGCGTCGCATATTATTGTCTCCTTTATTGCCTAACTTAGTAAACTTATTTCCACAAAAAAATACCTCTCTCAAGGATCCGGCACCGGCATCGTGTCGCGCTTGTCGCCCGCGAATGTCGGGGGAGGCGCCACGCCCCCGTTATCGTCGCTCGGCAGGGCAGCCGGTCTTCGCGTCGTGAAAAAGATGTATAACAGATAGCTGTCTATCACAATCGCTAGAACCATCACACTGTAGGCCCACGGGCTTGCCACCAACTTCACATCGATCAACACCCGCGAGAGACCAAACCCGACGACCCAGGCATCAAAGCTCATGCAGATGCGGCGAAACGTCTCGGCGTCGAGTCGTCGAATGAGGTAGGCGCCAAGCGGAATGCCAACGAGGACGCCCGGAATAATCATCACGAAGATGCTCTGGCTTTCCGCCGAAAACAGGCCGAGGTGGTAATACACGATGGCAGTCAGGCTCGACTCGGCCACGCGAATCAATCCGAGACCGGCCCGGAACTCTCGTTTGACCAGGCCTTGGTTGTTGAACAAAATCGCCAGGGGCGGGCCGGATACGGTGGTGACGGAATACAGGAAGCCGAGCCCCGTTCCGAAGGGGAGGCCGATAATCCGTTCCGACTGGATCGGCCTCCGTACACCGGCTGCCTGAACAAGGATGAGAGGAAGAAGAACAGAATAGGTGACAAACTTGATCCAGCCCGGATGCAGCGAGGCGAGAAGGTAGCTGCCGACCGCAATACCGGGCAGCAGGCCGATGAGAATGGGATAGACCCGCTTCCATACGGCCGGAACGCTCTCCCGATTGATGAAAAGCACATACAGGTTGATGAAGACTTCGATCAGAACCAGGGCGGGGTTCAGAATGCGATTGGTATAGAAAACGAGCGCGACCGGCACCGTGAGCGATGAAAATCCGTACCCAAGAGCCCCGTTCACGAAGGCTGCAAAGAACGTAATCCCCAAGAGCACGATCACGCTGATGTCAAATGAGGGCATGGTTTATCTCCAACGTTGGCGAGAGCTTCGAGCGACTGAAATGAAATCCTCCAGGCTGTAGTTGTCGAGAATACCGGCGATGGCATTTCGCACCTCGCCCATCGCATCCTGCAGCGGACAGTAGGTCTTCTTCGCGTACGGGCAGTCGCGGCATTTCTTGTAGGCCGTCTTGCTGACACAGCCGATCGGGGCCAACGGGCCGTCCAAGATGCGGATGACCTGTCCCAGCGTGACCTTCGCCGGCGGCTTGATCAGGACATACCCTCCCTGCGCCCCGCGGGCGCTGGCCAACAGCCCGGCGTGCTTGAGCGCCAGCAGGATCTGCTCGAGGAACACGATCGGGATGTTCTGCCGCTCGGCGATCTGATGCCGCCGGACCGGGGTCCCGCCATAGGCCTTGGTGAGCTCGATCAGGGCGCGCAGGGCGTACTCACTTTTCTTCGAAAAGCGCATGGATTTCTTTTAAAGTTTATAAAGTAAGTCGACATAGTACACATATGAGCAGTGCCCGTCAAGCGATTTTTTCCGGTGCGGGCTCGGCACGTGACATCACCTTCCGGCTTCGTTATAATGCCGCCCCCGTAGCTGAAGACACGGGCCTCATTCGGACATTGCTCGGCCTGGCGTCAGGCAGGCAAAAGGACACCCATGGAACTGGTTTTCCTCAGGCACGGACTGGCCGCGGACAGAGAAGAGTGGAAGGGCACCGATGAGGACCGCCCGCTGACGGCGGAGGGCGTGGACCGGACCAAAGAAGTGGTGCAGGGCCTCCGGGCCCTCAAGGTCCGCCCCGACGCCATCCTTTCGAGTCCCCTGCTGCGGGCCCGGGAAACGGCCGAGATCGCCAAGAAGGGGCTCATCACCGACGCGAAAGTCGAATTGGCGGACGAGCTGACCTCCTCAGCGGCACCGGATCAGCTCATCGCCCGACTCGCCGACCTGGCGGAAAAACCCGTGGTCCTCTGTGTCGGCCATGAGCCTCACATCAGCACGACCATCTCCGCGATGGTTTCGGGCAGGACAGCCGCCTCCTTCGACGTGAAGAAGGCCGGGGCCTGCTGCATCCGGTTCACCGGCATCCCGAAAGCCGGAGCCGGCACCATGTTGTGGCTCCTCCCGCCCAAGTTCCTGCGCCTCATCGCAACGCGATAAGGGAAGATTGCGGCGGCCCTAACTTGCGGACGGCTGCCCGCGCTCGCTGACGGTATCGCCGGTACTCCTTCTTCACCTCGCTCCGGCATGCCAGGTCCAACTTCTTGGCCAGCCGGCGGAACTGGTCCCGGTCGCAGTAATCGCCCAGGGTGCGCTGGAGCCGTTTGAGCGCGGCCACCATTCTGGGATCCCCCCGGCCCGCCTCGAGAGCGATCTCCTCCTGATAACGGAGCGACTTGATCAGCAAACGCAGACGATGGAGCTCCTTGCGCGTGGCCTCCGGTGACAAGCCGCGCAAGGCTGTATCCAGGCGCACAGCGCGATCCCGGCTGAGTGTGGCGAAGCGCTCAGCCAGAAAAGCGGAGGGTCGGCGCATCCGGGTGACCGACAAGCCGGCCAATCGCATCCGGAGTATTTCCGGATAGCCGGCGCGCGCCACGGCCCACTCTTCATCCCGCACTGCCACGTCCGTGCGCGACCGATCAGGGACAGCCGCCCCCCGACGCCGGAGGAACTGTTGAAAGACATACAGCGTTCGCAGGTCGCTCAGCCACGAGACACAGTCTGCCATCCGAGCCGCGATCCGGGGCCGTTGAAGGAACTCTGCATAGGCCTGCAGTCGTCGCAGATGGGTTCGCAGGCGATGCACCGTTTCGGGATGGAAGGGTGGCTTCCGGAGCGCCCGTGCGAACGCGAGTGCGCGGGTACGCACCTTCGTCACGTGCTTTTCGACGGCGTCCAACCTCGCAACAGGAACGGAGACGGCGCCGACGGCTCGCCGCAACGGCATCGCACGTGCACGTCCTACGGCTTGCATGGCACGAGAGTATACCGCCCTTGACCAGCCAAAAGTGCTTCGATACGCTGGATGCTGATGCGGAAGCCTCGCAAGATCAAACCGGCCGTTCGCCTCACGGCCAAACCTGCCCGTCCGCACGGAGGCAAACACGGAGCCAAAGGGTACAACCGCAAGAAGGCGAAGCTGCGCTGGCTGCGGGAAGAGCAAGAATAAAAGGACCAGGGATCCGGACGAACAGCCGTCAGCGGAACGCCTGGAAAATTAGCTTTGTCCCATAGGCCACCAGCCCCGCCCCGGGCAACGTGAACAGCCACGCGTAGACGATCCGCATCGTCACCCCCCAGCGCACCGCCGAGAGCCGCTTGACTGCACCCACTCCCATAATGGAGGACGTGATGGTATGCGTGGTGCTGACAGGCATGCCGAAATGTGCCGTCCCCAGCAGTATCAACGCCGCACTGGTCTCCGCCGCAAAACCATGGACCGGCTCCATCTTGATGATACGCATCCCCAATGTTTTGATGATGCGCCACCCCCCAGCCGCCGTCCCGAGCCCCATCGCGATGGCGCACGAGAGGAGGACCCAGGTCGGCACCGCGACATGGTCGAGGCGACCGGCCGACACCAGCGCGAGGGTGATGATCCCCATCGCTTTCTGCGCGTCGTTTGCGCCGTGACTGAACGCCATCAAGCTGGATGAGATGAGCTGCAGCCGTCGAAATGCTCGATTGGCCGCTCCACGCGGAACCCGAAAGACTACCCAGTAGGTTGTGAGGATGACCAGATACCCCAGCACGAACCCCACAAGCGGCGAAAACAGCATCGCCTCCAGTACCTTCTGCAGACCTGACAATTTGACGGCTGACATGCCGCTCTGCGCGAGCGCGCCGCCGATGATCCCGCCGATGAGGGCGTGAGACGAGCTCGTCGGGAGCCCCAGCATCAGGGTAAAGAGATTCCACGCAATCGCGCCAATTAGAGCGGCTGCGACGGTGGATTGCTGAATCAATGAGGCCTCGACGATCCCCCCGCCAATCATCTTGGCCACAGCGGTGGACATGAAGGCGCCCGCAATATTCAAGACGGCGGCGAGCAGCACCGCTCGTCCCGGGGTCAGAACATGGGTTGAGACAACGGTGGCGATCGCATTGGCGCTGTCGTGCCAGCCGTTCGAGAAATCGAACGCCAGGGCAAGGATCACGACGAGAACCAGAATAAGGGTGGGATCAATCATGGTCGGGCGGGAAGTCTAACCGAACAGTGGTGGGAATGGTGTGGGGCAGATCGTGTTAGGCATGCTTCAACAAAATGC
>WNGM01002297.1_pt1 | contig 21812 bp, 18 predicted proteins | sample 5400571 | NCBI WGS metagenome assembly WNGM01 (sample SAMN13153378, study PRJNA577476) | soil metagenome | isolation source: 100 cm soil or saprolite under Garry oak tree replicate 2 | place: USA:California | collected 2016-06-15 | reverse complement strand
CATGCTCATGCGCAAGTTCTGACTGCGGCAAGTAGACGGGTGCGAGAAATCTGTAGCCGTGTCGCGGAATCGTTTCGACGTATCGCGGGCGGTCGGCGGAATCCCCCAGCGCGGCACGCAATTTGGTCATGGCCTTGTTCAAGCTTCGATCGAAGTCCACGAATGTGTGGGCCGGCCACAGCTTTTCCCGCAATTCATCACGGGTTACCACTTCTCCGGGATGCTCCAAAAGGAGGGAAAGAATCTGAAAAGGCTGCTCTTGCAGTTTGATGCGAACGCCGTGCTTGCGCAATTCGGCGGCGCGCAGATCTACTTCGAAAACGCCAAAACCCCTGGTTCGAAGAGGACCCTGAACCGCTCGCATCGCCATTCACCCCTGCAGTGTGGCGAGCGTAGCACGCAGAGGTGGGGTAATCAATACAGCCTTTACCTGGCCGCGAGGTGGCCGCAATTTGGAAGCGGTTGCAATCCTAGGCGTTTGCGCGACGCCGGTGTAAAATTGCCGTATTGTGCGGCTTCGGATCCTTGCAATGTCTTCCTTTCCTCGGCTCGCCTTTTCGGCTGCTCTCCTTTTTTTCGTGACGTCCAGCTGCTTTTCTCCAGTTCTAAAGGCTCAAGCCGAAGCAACTGCTGGCGACGCACGCGTGCAGAAACTCTACGGCGACGCGAGAGCCGCGGAAGCGCGCGGAGACCTTGCCGCCGCCGCCGTCCACTATGAATCTCTCCTGCAAGTTGCGCCGCGCCTTGCTCCCGCCTACAACAATCTTGGCTCGCTCTATCTCCGTCAGCGCGAATACAAGAAAGCGGCCGAGGTGTTGGAGAAAGGGCTGAAGATCGATCCGAAAATGTCGTCAGCTTCGGCGCTTCTAGGAATTGCCTTATACGAAATGGGGGATTACGCCGCAGCAGGGCGGAATCTGGAATCCGCACTGCGCGCCAATCCCAAAGACAACAACGCCGAGCTTTTCCTTGCGAATGACTTGATCAAGCTAGGGGAATTCGAACGCGCCGCGGATCACTTGCGGCAGCTTTCACAGCGCCAGCCCGAAAATCCGGAAGTTTGGTACCTGCTCGGCAAGGTACACATGAAATTGTCGGAGGAGGCACTTTCAAAGCTCAATGGGCTGGATCCTAATTCGGTTTGGGTTCACGAAATTTCCGGCGAAGTGATGGAGAGCATGAAAAATTACGACGGTGCGCTGCTCGAATACAAGAAAGCGGTGGAGGTGGCGCCGCAGCAAGCGGGCACGCATTACCACCTGGGGAATGCGTATTGGTCGTTGAATATGTGGGACGCGGCGACGGAAGAGTTTCGCGCAGAGCTCGTGAACGATTCTTCGAATTGCAACGCTCAATGGAAAATCGGGAACATTATTCTGGAGCAGCATGGAGACTCGGCCCAAGCATTGACGGAGGTGCAGAAAGCTCTGGATGTGTGCCCGAACCTGATGGGCGCGCGGGTAGACCGTGCGCGCGCGTTGCTCAAGGTGGAGCGGCCTGCGGATGCAGTGAAAGATTTGGAGGCGGCGGTGAAGGCCGACCCCGCGGAGTCCGCAACGCACTTCTTGCTGGCACAGGCGTATCGGGCGCTCGGCCGAACCCAGGACGCGCAAGCGGAGATGCAAGTGTTCAGCAAGTTAGAAGAAAGCGCGCGCGCGAAAACCGCTGAGCGAGCGAAGCAAGTGCTGCAGGAGAAAAGCAAAGAACCGTGAGCCTCAATTCGGAAGTTGCGCCGAGGAATGCGAAGTGACTCGTGACTGGAAGATCTCGCTGGGGACGCTACGGAGCGCGATTCATTACTGCTTCGACCAGGTCGCCTAGCTGTTTCGCCGAGTATTCGTTGCCCTCCACGTTTGCGGCAATTCGCCCTTGGCGGTCAAGGATCACGGTATGCAGAGAATGCGTCAAGAGCCCCTCATCCTGCCACAAATTCACGCCGAATTCCCCGCAGAGATTCTTCACATCAGCGGAAGGGACGGTCAGGAAATGCCAGCCCTTGGAGTCCTTGGTCCACGTCCGCGCATAGTCGGCCAAAGTCTCCGGCTGATCATACTCAGGATCGAAGGAAATGCCGAGCAGCACCAAGTCTTTCTCCATCCGGTCCGCAAAGCGGCGCTGCAGAACACCGAAATTGTTGGACATCCGAAAACAAAAGTTGGCGAGCGGGCATCTTGTGTAGATAAATGTAATCGCCACCACCCTGCCTTGCAAGGCCGAAAGCCTGACGTTCCTGCGTTTTTGGTCGATTAAGGTGAAATCAGGCACGGCCTCGCCGACTTGCAAGAGTGGCTCATGGCGAATAGGCGTAGAGGTGGCAGCGTCGAGAATTTCCAATTGCCGCGCAGCCATAGGCTCTTGCGCAGTGTTCTCGTAAGCATGGATGCGAATTTGCTCCGCATAGGCCGCGTTTTTGCGGATGTCGAGCTTGAAATCGATCATCATGCCGGGTTTCAGGCCATCGAACGCCTCGGCACTGCGCACTGGGAATGTCATTACCATGGCTTCCATGTAGCCTGGAATGGCCTGGCAAGAGACCTCCAGAGAAAGATGTTCGCGGTCTGTACGAAGGACCAGACCGGACGCAGAATACGTTTTGCAGAAAAGAGGGGAAGCGGCCAAAAGCAGTGAGAGCCCCAACAGGCAGGCGCGGCCCTTCATTTATTTTACTCCTATCTCTCTGCCCTAATTGCCGCCATTTTAGCGCGGAATCACCGGCTTTTGGAGACACCCGACCGAAACGATTTGCGCGCAAGCTTGGTGTAATTTTTCGCAAATTCCTTGATTTCGATGAACTGGTTCTTGTCCACATTAGCGAAGCTCTGGGGCGAGTTGGAGGCAGGCCACCGGACTTCCAATCGCGTAATCTTCGCTGATTTCCCCAAACCGATGTGCTGTTGGATAGGACTGGCGCCAAAGGAACCTCCACTGCCAACGGTCCGGTAAATCGAGCGGGTGCCGTGCCCTTCATTTTCTACGGTCACGTGGATGCGCGCCCCGATTCCCGCGCGGTTCGACTTCACGCCGACCAATTTGACGGTGATCCAGTCGTTGGCGGTTCCGGGATTCGCAAACACGCGGAACTGATGCGCGTCCCCCGGCGTGGGTCCGCCGATCGATACCAACAGGTCTTCTAGTCCGTTGTTGCCCAGATCGGCAAAAGCAACGGCATGCCCCTTGTGCAGATCCCCAGTGCCCGAAGATGCCGTTATGTCCGTGAAGTATTTCCCTTCGTCGTTGTGAAGGAGCATTTTGGGCGCTAGCGCGCCATACTCAGGCCCTCCGGTAGCCAAATAAATGTCCGGATAGCCATCATTGTCAATGTCACCAAAATTGGCACCCATAGGCATATTGATTTTGTTCAGGCCGACTTCTGCGGTCACATCTTTGAAAGTACCATTGCCCAGATTGCGGTACAGCTTGAGGCTCTCGGCGTTCGTAGGAAGCCCCAGGTAACTTCGGAGGGTTTCGTCTGCGGAAAAAAAGTAAGTGGTCACGAAAATATCGGGCCAGCCGTCGTTGTCGTAATCGAAGAACCAGGTCGCAAAACTCTGGGACTGCGGTTGATGCACGCCGGCCTGCTCGGAAACCTCCGTGAAAGTGTTGTTGTGATTGTTGTGGTAAAGGAAGTTGCCGCCGTAGAGGTTGGAAACGTAGAAATCGACGTAACCGTCGTTGTCGTAATCAGCAGCGGCGACGCCTTTGGTGAAGGCGATTTTGTTGACGCCGGAAGCCGCGGAAATGTCCTGAAAGGTCCCGTCTCCCTTATTGAGGAAGAGCTGGCTCGGCCCGTTCTCGTTGCCGACAAAAAGATCGAGGAAACCGTCGTTGTTGATGTCCGCCCAAACAGCGGCTTGTGTGCGAGTGGCGGGCGCGGCCAAGCCCGCTTCGCGCGTGACGTCCGTAAAGGTTCCGTCGCAATTGTTCCGCAAAAGCGATTTGCGCACGGGGAATTCCCAGGCGCCGCGCAGGACGAGGATGTCCATACAGCCGTCGTTGTTGTAATCGGCTTGAACCATGTTCAGGCCGCCGAGCTGGCCGGAGAGACCGGCTTGCGCCGCGCGGTCGGTAAATGTGCCGTCGCCATTATTGTGAAAAAATCGCAGCGGCTGGCACACGTCGTAGCTGGAAACGGCGACATCCAGAAGACCGTTGTTTTCAAAATCATCCGCAACCACGCCGCCGGCCATGGAAATGAAATTCAAGCCTGCTGCGGGCGCCGCATCCATGAATCTTCCGAAATTCTCCTTTGAGGCAAAGACAGACGGCGAAATCAAGAATTTTTTCGGCACGCCGTCGGGATACTTTCCCAGGGTTATATAAGCAAGATTCAGCAGCCACTTCACCTGGACGGCATCTGGCCGTTCGGGTACCAGTTCCAGATATTTGGTGAAGTACTCGATAGCCTTTTCCGAATCTCCGGTCTGCTGGTAACAGAAGTTCGCGCGCGGCGGAAAAGTGCATCGGTCGACCGGGTGGCGATAAACGTCGTTTGCCATTTCCGATTTGTGCAAGTAAGCGACGCCGAGGGCTTCCGTCAATTGCGGAACCCCTGCCGGCACATCCGTGACTGCGAGTTTGTAAGCGGCTTGCCACTCCCTGATGGCAGCATCCATGTTGCCTCGATAGGCCTCGAGTTGCGCTAATCCGTAGTGCGTTTGAATTGCGTCGAAAGGCGTCGTAGCAGCCATTTTCGCCGTATCGGCCAGCGTTTTCTCGAGCGCTTTAATCCCGTCAGCAAGCGACTGTTTTCTAACCGTGCACACTTCTTGCAGATCCTGTTCCCACCCAGACGCCTTGGGAAACTTCTGGAAAAGCATGTCGGCCAAGACTTGCCCCGCCACATCCACGGGGTATTGAATCGCGCCTTTCCCGGCCAGATGAAGATCGCGGTTCGGACCCATGCCCTGCCCTGTCGCGCCCTGGTCCGCAGAAGCGGGCGCAAGGGTTTTGCTTTGCGCCTTCGGTTCCTGTTTCCTGCTCAGCAACTTCAAAATGACAAACCCCGTCGGCACCCTTACGATGCCGCTGACTTGTTCCGGCTGGAGCGATTCGACCGCGGCGCGCAATTCCGGGCGCAACGACGCAACTTCCGCTTCGCCGACGTAGCCGCCGTTGCCCGCCTTTGGATCGATGGACATTTGTGCCGCAACAGTAGAGAACTTTTCTCCTTTCTTTAAGCGTTCGAGAGCCTCCAGCGCCTTCGATTCGGTGTCCACCACGATGACTTCGAGGTTCACCACTGTACGGGGAGCCGTTTCTTGCGCCGGCAAAGAGCGAAGCCCAAGATAGGAAAGAAACAGGACACTGAGACAGGTGATCGGCCGGGCCAATCCTGGTGGTTTTCGCTTGGGCAATTCCGCCTGTCGCGTGAGTGGGGGTGCAGGTCTGGTTGATTTCGTCATTGCCTCACAAACAGAAAACGCATAGGAGCAAAACTATATCATCCACGGAAGGGTTTTCGCAGGGTCCGCCAAAGCATCGTCTTGGCAAATTGCCTGCCTCAGCGCCCGAAAATGGACTGCGAATCCCGCTGGCCGCCCAAGCGAGTTTGCGACATAATGCGCGAGGGGACCGCATCGCACAGGGAAGGGGAATTCTCATGGGCCGATTGCTTTTGAGGGCCGGTGAGCTCGCGCTACTGCTAATCCTGTCGCCGCCGTTCTCCGGCCAAGTGCTGGAGCTCACGGGGCAAGAGACCGACATCAAAACAGCGAAGAAGACACAAGAAGAAGCGATCAAGGGCTCCAATTTGATGAAGCCGCATTTCGCGAACGGCAATCGGGCGATGCAGGATGCTCAAGCGATCCGACAACAACTCCTTCAGCAGCATGTTGGGCTAGAACGACTTAGGCTGCAGCGCGCAGCCCCCCGGCTGGATACCAGATTCCACAAAGCAAAGCCGAGACGAAGGGACTACGACGTAGAGTGGGTGCCGGAGAGGGCGGCGCAGCGATCGTATTCTGCTTTGGCTTTTTCCGCGAGTCCCCGCTGGCGATAAACAGTAGCAAGCACGCAATGAAGATTGGGAGCTTGCGGCGAAAGCTCAACCGCTTTTTCCAATTCCGCCTGTGCCTCGGGTAGCCGATGCAGCAGAGAGTAAGCTTTTCCGAGCTCTTCGTGCGCCTTAGATACGTTCGGAGAAATAGCAATGGACTGCGAGAGGTAGGGTACGGCTTTTTCCGGCTGATTCTCGTTCAAGTAAAGGTGCGCGAGCTCAATGAACGGCTCGGGATCTTTGGCCGAGCTTTCTGTTTGCCAGGCAATGGCGTTCTCAAAGGCCTGGATGGCTTCCTCGGGCCGCTGGAGGCCCTCATAAGACAATCCCACGTTATTTTCCGCTTCAACATTCCGGGGCTCGAGTTTTAGGCACTGCTCGAAGGCCTCAATTGCCTCGTGAAACTGGCCGGTACTATATTTTGTCCGCCCCAGGTAATACCAGGCTTGCGGGTCGCGCGGGTCCGCTTGGAGCGAGCGCGTCAGCCAATGGTCGGCGTCAATGTTGTCTTTGAGCAGGATGTAATCGAGGGCGACGATCTTCAGGTCAAATGCGCTAGGAACATGATATTTTGCTCCGGCAGTAAACTCCGCAAGCGATTCTTTAACCTTCGCCTCGCGATAGGCAACCAGGGGGCCGCTCGAATCTTCGGTGTTGTAGCGCAAGGCTTCGACGTCCTCTTTCCCCGCTTCGAGCCATTTTGTTTGGATCTCCCGGAATAGGATAAAACCCAGGAGAAAATGCGCATCTGCGGAGTCCGCGTGTGCGCGCAAATAATCTCTTGTGGCGGATTCCGCTTCGCTCAGCTTGCCTTCATGCAGGAAGGATCGGGCTGGAGCAAGCGCGGGATCTGGCGTGAGAGGTTCGCTAGATTTGGCTGCATTTTTGGCATCGCCTGAACCAGCTTTCGTCTGAGCCGCCCCAGATTGCACCGTAGAAGGCGCACCTTGCTGCGCACTGCTCGGAGAATGTTGCGCTCTTGCGGGTGCTTTGGGCAGGAAGCAGAAAAGCCAAATGAGGCAAGGGAGGTAGACAAAAGCACAAGTCCGGGAGGCACTTCCTCGCCCAGCGCGGCAGGCCGGGAATAAAAAAGTGGGCGCAGGAATGCCGCTGCGATTCATAAAGAGCCCAGAGGACACCGTGTTCTGTCCTCAAAAGGGAATAGCTCGTATCTTGCGGACGGCGCGGTTAGGTAATGAAACAACATCACAAGGCAGGGCCCAGGTTATCGACCATTTTTTGTGGATCGAAATTCACGCGCAGCCTCGAGCCTTCGATCTTGCAGTTGAATTCGACATTCTTTTCGTCGCTGGGCACCGTGGGCTCGCCCGCTGCGGTCTTCTTGGGAAAGAAGAACACTGCGGCCGCAACGAGTCCCTTTTCATCCCGTTCGTAGCGGACGTGGCTGGGGGAGATCTTCTGCTTGGTTTTTTTCACATCGAGGAAGGAATTGGCCTGGAAGAATTGCTCGTCATGGCGAAAGAAAGGGGCCATATCTTCCGATTGCACAAGGACTTGATACTCTTCCTGCGGCTCACTAGCATATTTCGTTGCGTCCACATCTTGCTTTCCTCCATGCAGGACAGACTTGCGAGCCGAGGCGGCGCGCATGATGCGAGACGAAGCCCAGTACACATTGAACCTCAACTCGTCGCCGCTAGGTGCGCCACCAGCTCCGCTCTCCGAAGGACCTCTGGCGACACCTGGCCTTCCAGGTGACATGGGCGTGTTGGGTTGAGCCCCGCCCGCTGGACCGCCAGCCTGCCCTGTGGGAGCATCCTTGGATGTCAGCGGTGTCCAGGTCCGTGTAACCATGCCTATACGTGACCAGGGCGAGTCCGTGAAGATTTTTTCCAGGTCTTTGTCTGTCCATTGGTCGTAAGGCTTGCCCTTCCATGGTGGATCGCTAGCCAGCGCCAGCGCCGCGAAGGCAAGGACAATGAATAGAAATGGAGCGACCGCCTTCAAGCGGGCGGGCCTAAACGTTGTATTCGCTGTGTTATTCAACTCGAGGAATCCTTTCTGATGTTAATCCTAACTCTCGTACCGGCCGACCTATAGCTCAACGGGTACGTCATCCAAAGACCCCAGCCTGAAGGCTGGCCACTACAACGATAGACCCAAAAGCCCGCTCAGGGAAGGCGACCGCAATAACAAAAGCCGGGACCCCAGGGGCCCCGGCTTTGGAATGTCCGCGCTGCCATAAGCAGCGATAAGAAAAAGGAGCCTAAGAGTTTACTTCCTTCCGACCGCGCCCCGTTAGAAGTTCAGTTTGAACTGGGCCTGCCCTACCCTTGGGCTGTTGCCTTGGCAGGGAACCCCTGGCTGGGTGTTTAGCCCGAAATTCGAATCGCCGACATTGGTATCCACACAAGACCCGGCAGCCATGCGGTTGAGCACATTGAAGAATTCTATGCCCAATTCCCCGCTGAAGCGCTCGCCAAAGAAAAACTTCTTTGTAAGCGAGAGATCTTCATCGAAGTACCCCGGGAGTCGAAGGCCATTATAGAGTGGACCCGCATTCCCTATCGTCCAAGCTCCCGGAAACTGGAACTTGTTGGGATTAAAGGCCGGGACTGTTCCCGATCCACAGGGCAGGGACGTGCAAGGATGATAGTCGGAGCCTGACCAGTTGACATTGAACCCACCTGCGGCTACGAAGTTGGGTGTGTTGGACTGCGGGGTATAGGCCAGCGGGGTGCCGTTGAACGTGCCATTGGTGGACGTAATGTTGATTGGTGTACCGCTTTCATACCAGTTGACTATGGAAAGCTTCCAGCCGCCCGCCAAGTTCTTCATAAGTGTACCACCGCGGTTTAAGAACTTCTTTCCGGGGCCTAAAGGCAACTCATAGACACCGGCCATGGTGAGGACGTGGGTCTGGTCATTATTGCCCACGGACCATTCTGCCGCCTGGTTGGCGGGGTTGAGGCCCTTGAAATTAAAGGTCGAGAAACCACTGTCCGTATTGGACAAATACTTTGACAGCGTGTACGACACCAAAAAAGTCAGTCCGTTACCCGTGCGTTTCTGGAAACTCACTTGAAGGGCGTTGTACTTATCGGCGCCGTTGGTCTCGAAGTTGTTCGTAATGCCACGGAACATGGGAAAGGGCAGGAAGCCACGCAAGGCCAGACCGCTTGTGCCGTAGTCACACCCGAAATTTGCGTATGGGGCGAAGAAAGGGCCACCCGAGAAGCCGCCGTGAGATGAACCAGCTGGGCACCCGCCCGCTGCTACGGTTGTCTGGCCAAAACCCGCCGCTTGATAGAGCGCCTGAGCCCCTGCGCTGGTCCACGCCTGTCCAAGGGCACATTGCTGAAAGAAAACTTCACTGGGGCCTTGCGTGCACGTACTTTGCACGAAGCTGTAATTGAGAGCGTTGGTGGGGCCAATGGCTGAGGGGAGGTGCAGGTCATGTGTGTGCACCCCCGAAACGGAAAGAAACATATTCCAAGGCAATTCCCTCTGGATACCCACCACGAAGTGCTCGTTATAACCCTGTTTCACGTGCTGCACCAACTGGTGAGGGAACTGCGTGTCCAGGAAGCCTGGCGTGAGAGCAGGCGTCGCGGGCGCAACGAGTGGGTTTCCATCCCATTGGCCGTAACCGGGAATCTGGTTCGGGAGGGCGTCAAACCCAACTGTGCCGAGCAGATTGTTTCCAAAATTGACGGCCGTCTTATTGACACCGTATTCAAACGCGCCGGTGTCCAACCAATACCAGGAAACGCCACCTAACAAAACAGTCTTGGTGTTCAATTGGTAAGTGAATCCGACGCGGGGACTGAGATGAGTCCAGATCATATCCATGTGGTTCCACCCCACGCAGAGCGGGCAACCCGCGCTGGCCGCGCCGAGCTCCGTCATGCCGCCCAAAAGCGGCTGACCTGTTTTTGTGCTAATTGCGGACGTGTTGGCAACGTTCGCATCGAAAAAGGAAAGATGGTTGAATTTGTTGTCGTTTCTGAAGGGAAATGCCAGATCCCAGCGCACTCCCCAGTTGAGCGTCAGTCGCGGCGTAATTTTCGTATCATCCTGAAAATAGGGAGCCACATAGCTATTTCTCAGTCTCGTGTCGCCTGCGAACTGGCGGTTGGCGGAGTCCGCGTTACCCAACAGAAAGCTGGCAAATCCATTGCCGGTGTTCGTGCCGGGAGACGTCCCGAAATTAGTAGGCTCATTAGGATCCGCTGTCGTTTCCGAATTAAAGCTGAAGCTCCCAGCACACTGCTGACATTCGTAATCCCGCTGCCACGATTTCCGTATGTCCACCCCAAAATTTATGGTGTGCCGACCATGTTGCCATAGCCAGTTATTCATGATGGAGAGCCCATACTTGTGATTGATCGAGTACTGCCAGCCGCCAGTGCCCCAACTGATGGGTTCCCAAGGGCCGCCTCCGAAATTGACGCCCGGCAAGAAAGATCCGCCATAGGGACCGGGCTGGGTGGCGTTAAAGCCGGCGCTGGGAGCAGGGGCCGTCTGGTAGAAATCGTTATTCTGGTGGACCCAGAGCACGCCAGCGGTCATCACAAGGCTTGGTGAAATGGCGTAGGAATACCTCGGCTCTAATCCATATGCCGGCTCGAAGTTCCACGTGGAGTTGTTCAGCGCACTCGTGGTCCAACCAGCCGGAAGATAATGATATTGCCGCCAATAAAGAAAGTGCAGGGCCTGCTTTGATGTCAAGTTATGGTCGATGTTGAACATCCAGTCTCTATCTGTCTGCACCGGAACATACGCCGGGCTATAGTTGAGCCTTTCGGATCCCGGCGTAGTGAAGGGAACGCTCGGTTTCGGAACAAGGCTCAACAGCGTCTTCGAGTTGGCGCTGAAGCAACTTTGAGGAATGATGTTCCCTACCCATTGAGTTCCTGGGCTGCCAGGGCCGGTGGCTGGGACCGTGCAACCCGAAGGTATAAGGGACGGGTTAGAGGCCCAGGCGACAGGAACGAAAATGGGTATCGGGGCGCCGGTGCTGGGGTTGACCAGGCCGCTGAAGTCACCTCCAATTTCCGCCGGCGTAGGAATGGTGACAGGACCTTGCCCTTGAGCCCATCGGAATTTATCGAAGCTAAAGAACCAGAAGGTTTTGTTTCTCCCGTTATAAATTTTGGGCAGAATCACTGGTCCACCGAGAGAAAATCCCCAATCATTTTGGATATTGGTATTGGGTTGGTCCAACACCCCACTGTTGTTTGGGTTTATATCCAAAAAGGCTCCGGGAGCGGCAAGAAATTTGTCGTCCCTGTAAAAGAAGAAAGCGTTGCCGTGGAACACGTTGCTGCCTGATTTCGTGTTGTACTGCTCGACGCCCTGGCCTAGACCGTATTGCGCCGAAAACGTACCGGTCAGAACGTCCACGTCCTTGATCGAATCGTAAGGAGGTTGATTCCAAGTTGTGAAGCCCGCGGTCTCTGAAAAGGCCTCGGGAACGCCATTAAACATGACTTCCGTCTGCTGGTCTACGCCTCCATTAATCCGGTGACTGAAACCGCCGCCCGTAACACCCGGCACCAAAAAGATGAAACTGTCAATCTGACGAAAGTCGTTGCTAAGCAGTTGCGGCAGCTCTTCGGTGAGCGTCTGGCTAATGGTCGTACCGATCTCTGGTTGCTCCGTTTGCAAAGTTATCGCAGGAGCTGTTACCTCAATTGTCTCTGTGACAGTGCCCGGCTCTAGCGTCGCGTTGACAGTGGATGTCGCTCCACCGACGACGCTCACATTCTTGCTGACAAAAGCCTTGAATCCAGTCTTTTCCACCTTCACGACATATGTGCCAGGGATGAGGTCGATGACCAGGTAGGTGCCAGCGGAGGTTGTGACGGTCGTCTTCGACACGTTAGTGTCTGCGTTGGTTACCGTCACCTTGGCGTCGGGAACCTCGGCTCCAGCTTGGTCCGTCACGTCGCCATTAATTCTGCTGACCGCTTGGGCGTGAAGGCCGGCTGGCACGACGAAGAACAACAGAGCAACAACCAAAACGCACAAAAGACAATGGCGGGAAGCCAGCCGGAAAAAGGAATTGCGGAACTTGGAGAAATTCTTCATCACTCGCCCCCTTCGATAAGGTTAATCGTCGGTCCCGACAACCGAATCCGGTGCTAAAAACCGAGACGGACACCCCTCGCGGTATCCCCAAACATTGGCGGGAGTCTTGAGCAGGCACGGATGAGAGTCAATACACCCGTATGTCATCTCCACGTTCCCGCTTAATTGGCTGAAAGGAGAGGAGATAGGCTGGCGTGTTCCCTTGCCAAAGTAACAACTACAGCGGAAGTTACAGAGAATACGGAAGGCGGAGTTCTGTTGATTAGAGCGCCTTTACCCTCGGTCACCTGGACAATGCAGTCGATGCAGGGGAGGGTGACTTCTTCCCGGAGGCCGCTGGGCCAGAAGATTTCGAGCTTGTCGACTTTGGAGGCGGAGCCGAGGCCGAAGTGGAGACGCGGGTCGGAGGAGGAGGCGTAACTGCCGCCGCTGAAGACGTCGGCGCGCTGGCGGACGCCGCCGGCGGTGAGGAAGACTTTGGCGCCGATGGCATCGCGGGGGCTCTTGGGGGTGGAGAATTCAGGGGCTGAAGCCCCTTTGTTACTGCTGCCGTTTGCGCGGAAGCTAAAGCTCCCGCCACCTACGAGCTTCAGTGCGATCCAGTGGTTGGAGTTGTGGACGACGTTGCGGAAAAGGGTGGGAGTGGAGTCGAGGTTGTTTAGGACAACGTCGATGTGGCCGTCGTTGAAGAGGTCACCAAAGGCGGCGCCGCGCGCACAGATGACGGAGGCGAGGCCGCTGCCGGTGGCAGGTGGAACCTCCTGAAATTTGGCGCCGTCGACATTGCGAAAAAGCTGCGGGCGTTGTGCCCACGTGCTGCCCCAGTCACGCTGGTCGGCGATGGGATACACGTGGCCGTTGGCGATGAAAAGATCGAGAAGGCCGTCGTTGTCAAAATCGAGAAAGCCTGTTCCCCAGCCGAGGAACGGGATGGTGGGACTGCCGAGGCCGGCTTTGAAAGAAACATCGGTGAAGCTAGCGTCCCCGTCGTTGCGATAAAGAGTTTTGTAGTCGTCGGAAAACGTGGTGATGAACAGACCCAGGCGGCCGGAGTGATTGTAGTCGCCGAGGGCAATGCCCATGGAAGCCTGGGCGCGGCCCTCTTCGTTGAGCGCGAAGCCGCTCATGTAGCTGACGTCCTCGAAGGTGCCGTCGCGACGATTGCGGTAGAGATAGTTCGGCGTGGAGTCATTGGCGACGATGAGGTCGAGCCAGCCGTCATCATCGACGTCGGCGAAGACAGAAGCGAAGCCGTAACGGCCTTCGCGATCGGCGACGCCGGCTTTAATGCTGACGTCGGTGAAGGTGCCGTCACCGTTGTTGTGAAAAAGATGATCGCCCTCGCCGAGAAGGCCCATGGGGCCACAAAAAACGTTGACGCCGCGATATTGGCACGCGCCTTCGGGGACGCCGCCCTTCCCTGCCAGGATCGGATGGTCCAGATCGTAATGAACGTAGCCGGGAACGAAGAGATCGAGCAAGCCGTCACGGTCATAGTCGCCCCAGGTTGCGCCGGTGGACCAGCCCCCGAGGGCGACGCCCGCTTTTTCGGCGACGTCGGTAAAGGTGCCGTCGCGATTGTTGTGATAGAGACGGTTTTTGCCGTAGTTGGAGACGTAGATGTCGGGCCAGCCATCGTTGTCGTAATCGGCGACGGCGACGCCGAAACCCCAGCGGTCGTTGGAGACGCCGGCTTTGTCGGTGACATCAGTGAAGGTACCGTCGTGATTGTTGTGGAAGAGCATGGCGCGGGGGGCGGGCTCGGAACCTTTGGTGGCCGCAACGGTGGAACCGTTGAGGAGGTAGATGTCGAGCCAGCCATCATTATCGTAATCGAGAAGCGCAACGCCGGAGCCAGGGGCGTCGATGATGGTGGATTTTTCGGGTGAGCCCGAACGGTGGTGAAACTTGTCGAGGCTGGCTTTATGAGTGATGTCGGCGAAAACGACCGGGGCGTCGTCGACGAAGCCGCCTGCGGTGATGGGGCGGGAGTGGGAATCCTTGATGGGAGCGTGAATGCCTCCAGTGGACATGCCGGAAGGGCGAGGCTGTGGAACATTTTGAGGTTTTTCGGGAGCCGTTTGCGTGGATTGCTGGCTGAGAGCAAATTGAGCGAGGACCACAACACTGAGAAGCAGTAGAGCGAAGAGAGACAGCGGCAGAGAGTGGCGTGGCATAAGGCTGGAGTTCATTTCGTAGCAGCCCCGGACACTGGCTCATCAATCTGAAGGATTTGATCGGCGCGGACGTTCTTCAAGGTTTGCTGGATGCCGCTGGGCCAACGGATTTCGATGGATTGGGCAGAGGATTCGGAAGCGAGGCCGAAGTGGACGCGCTTGTCGCTTGAGGAAAGGTAACTGCCGGCCGTGGAAACGGTGGCGAATTGCGGGCCTTTGGTGGTGACGAGCTTGATTTCTGCGCCGATAGCGTCGCGATTGCTCTTGTGGCCGACGAGCTTCAGGGTAAGCCAGTGATTCTGTGTGGGAGTTTCGTTGTGCAGGATGTGGACGGGGCCATCGTTGGTGGAGACGACGGCGTCGAGGCGGCCGTCGTTGTCAATGTCGCCGACAGCCATACCGCGACCCAACCAGGGCTCATGAAATACCGCGCCTGAAGAGGCGGAAACGTCGACGAAGTCTTTGCCGGTGTTGCGGAGGAGAAGCATGGGTTCGCGGTAATGGAGATTTGGATAGCTGAGCTCGACGGTATCGAGGTCGTGGCCCTGAGCAATGAGAAGATCCTTCCAACCGTCGTTGTCGTAGTCGAGGAAGCGGACACCCCATCCGGAGTGCTGCATGGTGGCGCGAGCGACACCGGAAGTGAAGCTCGAGTAAGTGAAAGTGGAGTCGCGGCTGTTCAGATACAGCGCGTAGCGCTGGTTGGCCAGATCGGTGATGACCAGATCGGGCCAGCCGTCGTTATTGTAGTCAGCGAAATCGACGCCCATGCCGGCGTAAGTGCGGCCGTCTTCGGTGAAGTGGCCGTTGCCGTCGTTGTGGTAAACCAGCGGAGAAATGGGCTGGAAGACGTCGGGATGGCAGTAGGCGCGATAGCCCTCTTTGTGCTCGCCACACCAGATGTCTTCGAAATCCCACTGAAGATAGCGGAGAACCACGAGGTCGAGCAGGCCGTCATTGTCTAAGTCGACCCAGGCGGCGCTGGTGGACCAGCCTGATCCGGCGACGCCTGCTTTTTCTGTAACGTCGGTGAACGTGCCGTCGCCATTGTTGTGACAGAGCTTGTTGCCGCCGTAGGCCGTGACGTAAAGGTCCTCGAAGCCATCGTTGTCGTAGTCGCCGACGGCAACGCCCATGCCATAGCCGGAACCTTGCAAGCCCGCTTTCTCGGTGACGTCTTCAAAAGTGCCGTCCGGCTTCTGGTGGAAGAGGCGGTTCCAGTAGCTTGGACCGATCTTCTGCGGGATGGCGCCCTTGGGAGTGGGATCTTGGAAGGGCGCGCCGTTAACGAGAAAAATGTCGAGGCGACCGTCGTTGTCGTAATCAAAGAGGGCGACACCGGCGCCCATGGTTTCCGGCAAATAGTGCTTGGGCGTATGGGAAGAAAGGTAATTGAAATGAACTCCAAGAGCCGAAGTGACGTCGACGAATTTTCCCGGGAATGGCTTCTCTGGGCCAGCAGAGGAACCGGTTTGCCGGGCACCGGCAGCCCCAATGAGTATCACAACAAAGGAAAGGCCCAAGAGAGCGCGCATACCTGATTGATATTACAGCATGGCAGAGCGGTCTGCGTCTGGGATGAACCGACAGGAAATGGAAGGCCCCGGGGACTGGAACCCAGGAATTGAGAGAATATGGACGAGAGCGTAGATGAATGATGACTAAGGATGCTGAGCGCATGCAGGATCATCTAACGTAGGAAGACAATTGCAGGATACGGAGACCGGGTATGGCCGGAAGGTCGCGATCATTCGTAAGAAAAGCTGTGCTGCCGGCTGCCAAAGCCACCACAACCTGGAGAGAATCAGGCGTCTTGACTCCCGTTGCGGCTCTTAGCTGTGCGGCGGCGCGCAGATGTTCACGAGAAATATCTGCAACGCGGACGCCGCGACTCTGCGTGAGAAGAGCTTCATAGCGCGCAGCCAGCAGATGGTCCCCAGAACGGTAGGGAACGACCAGGACCTCGAGCAACATAAGCGCCGATGTAACCAACTCCTTGCGGCCCTCATGCACTTCTCTGAAAAGCGGCTCAACCAGCGGAACGTACCGAGGATGTTCTTCGATGAAGTAGATGAAAATGGCGGTGTCCACCCCTACAGGGCCACCGCCGAGATCGGCCATCAATCCCACGAGGCTCGTTCTCGCTCAACATGTTTCGATGGGTCAACTCCTCTCCAGTGCTCTTTGCCCAACCCCTTGAGATCAAGGATCGACAAGAACTTCGGCGTTTCAAGAGCCTCGCTGAGAAGATGGGTAACCTCTTGAGCGACCGATCGGTGCTGGCGCTTCGCTCGAGCCTGCAGCTTCCTGTACAGAGAGTCGGGAAGGTTCTTGATGTTCAGCACTGCCATGACATTACTCCTAAACTCCTCCATAATGGAGGAACAGTCAGCGAGGTGTCAAGGCCAATGTCATGAAATGCCCAGCTGCGGCCTAGGAAGCTCACGACGATATTTGGCTGCTCTGCTTTATGGATTGTGATTTGGGATATTTTGATCTGGAGACTCGCGAGCTCGAACCGCTGGAAAATCCCTTCGGTCCAAAAGTGTTACCTAGGTAGCCGGTACATTGTGTAACCCATGTCTCCGGGCCGGACCCTGAGGAAAGTGGCGCGCCCGGTGAGATTCGAACTCACGACCCCATGCTTCGGAGGCATGTACTCTATCCATCTGAGCTACGGGCGCGCAGTGGACGCTCCCTCCTGCTTCTGGAAGGAGCGTGCAACGTGCAAGAAACCAATTCAACTCAGATATTCTATCCCGTCTGATTTCCTCGCGCCAGCCCCGCATTTTTGCAGCACGTTTGCTCCGCAGAGAGAAGAGGCGGATTACCCAATCGCGCGAGAACGAATTCCCTTCGCGAGCTTTTCAACTTCCTCGGCTTTCTTGAGAATGGCAACGGAAAGCACTTGCACGGAATCGGTTTTTTCCACCTCGGCTTTCAGTTCGCTGGCCAATAGGAAGAGCCGCTCAATATTTTTCTTGATGTCCTTCTGATTGGCCTCCAGCAGGGCTTTGGGGTCGATCTTGGGTTCTTCGGTATCGTCATCTTTCAAGGGCGGCTTGGCAGGAGGCTTAGCCGGGTTCTCCTGGGCGCGCAAGGAATAGCCTATGGCGCCAAGGGGTACGCCCGAAGCAAGAAACAAGGTCAGAAATCTTCGTCTTGATTCCATGATGAGAAGCTCCCTTTTGCTAATTCGTCACCGCCCAGCACCACACGACCGCGCTTCCGCCAACCACTTCCAATGTTATACTCCCCCTCTCATTGAAATCATGCCAAGTTCTTTCAATCATTGGGTGGACTTGACGGTCCCCAATGCCCTTCGACTCCTGGGCATCCTGGTCATCGCGCTGGTGTTGAACCGCCTGCTCCGCGCGGTAACGAAATTGATCATCAAGCCCGCCGCAGGGCAGGCTCGCCAATCACAGCTCCGTGAGCAACAGACGCGGACGCTGGCCGGCATTGTGTATAGCGCCGGGAGCAAGATCGTCTGGGGCGTCGCTCTTCTAACGGCCCTGGTCGAGTTTAAAATTAATATCCTGCCGGCCGTAACATTTGCGGGCCTTGCCAGCCTGGCCTTGGGCTTCGGGGCACAGACTCTGGTGCGCGACGTGATCACCGGGTTTTATATTGTTTTGGAAGACCAGTACGTCATCGGCGACACGATTCAGATTGCGGAGTACATCGGCCGCGTGGAATATCTCACGCTGCGCCGGACGGTCCTTCGCGACGCACGCGGAGCGCTGGTGACCATTGCGAATGGCGAGATTCGAACGGTCAGCAATCTCAGCCGCGACTGGTCGCAAGCCTTCGTCGACGTTTCGCTGGCTCCCGAGACCCCCATCGAGAAAACGCTGGCTGCTCTGGAGAATGCGGCCGCCGGGTTGCGCGGGGACCCATCATGGTCACAGGCCCTTGTGGATGGCCCGCGCATCCTGGGCGTTCAAGATTTTGACCGCACGGCCTCCACGATTCGGCTGCAGGTGCGAACCGCGCCGACGCGCCAGGATGAAGTGGCCCGGGAGCTGCGGCGCCGCATTCAAGGGGAGCTTCTGAAGCAAGGGATACCCGTTTCCAGCGTCCAGCGCATCGAACTTACCGGCGTTTCTCATTCCTTGCAGGAAGTGGGGCAGTCGGATACCGCGAATTAGCCCAGGAGGATTCGCCATGGCCCAGATTACCTACGACGAAGTGAACCTCATGCTGCGGCTGTACGATTTACGCCGCGAGCCGCGCTTGCGCCAGGCGCGCGCCTGGTTCACCGACAACTTCCATCCCACTTCTCCGGAAGACATGGTCGAGAAATACCCCCAAGGCAGTGAAGAAAACACTTACATCCGCATGGTCATCAGCTATTGGGAAATGGTGGCGAGCATCGTCAATCGCGGCCTGCTCAACGACGAACTTTTTTTCGAAAGCAACGGAGAGATCTGGGTGGTGTGGGACCGCATGCGCACCATCGTTCCCACCTGGCGCTCCGCTTTCAAGAACCCGCACCTGTTTCAGAATATTGAAGAAACATGCAAGCGGCTGGAAGCCTGGAGGGAAAAACGCGCCCCCGGCTCCACGGTGGCGATGCGCCAGATGCTGGGCCAGTCAAAATCGAAGAGCAAGGTTATTTAGCCGCCACAGCCATGGCCGCTCGCAACACCACACTGAGGTGATTGGCCTAACGTCTGCGCGAAGCGGCTTCAGGAGCCGGGGCGCGCGCATCGTCTGGTTGAGTCTTGGGAGCCGCCACTTTAACGCAGTTTCGCCCCGCGGCTTTTGCGCCGTAAAGCGCCGTATCCACCTCGTGAAGCAACTCCGCGACCGACATATAGCCCCATTCCTGGCTAAGCAATAGCCCAAAGCTCATAGAAATAGCGATGCGGCCGGCGGAAGTATCGACCGGGGGATCGGCGATGGTTTGTCGAATTTTCTCGGCGCGAGCCAAACCATGGGCTGGATCGCAATTGTTCAAGGTAACCAGAAACTCTTCGCCGCCGAACCGCCCCACAAAATCGTAGGATCGGACCGAGGATACCAGCCGCCTCGCGGTTTCCCTCAGCACCTCGTCACCGGCGAGATGGCCGTAAGTGTCGTTGACACTTTTGAAGTGATCCAGGTCGCCCAGTAAGATAGCCGTACACTTCCTCTCGCGGCGCGACCGCGTCAGTTCGCGCCCAAGAAGGTCCATGATCACGCCACGATTCCAAAGGCAGGTCAGGGCGTCATGTGTCGCCTGGAATCGCATGCCCTCCCTTGCTTCGATCAAGCGGTCTTCAAGATCCAGAATGCGCATCCCGGTGCGCAGCCGCGCTTTCAGTTCTTCGGGGTCAAAAGGCTTGGTCAGGTAATCATCGGCCCCCGATTCCAGCCCTGCCACCACATCCTCTTTCTTCTCTTTGGAAGTAAGGAGGATCATGTAAACGTAGGATTGGTCCTTGCGTTTCCGGACTTCGCGGCAGACTCCCGGCCCATCCAACTCCGGCATAATCCAGTCCAGCAACGCCAACTTGGGGCCTTCCGGTTTGCATAACTCAGCCGCGGCGAGACGACCATTCTCCACAGCGGTGACTTCATAGCCGGCCCGCTGCATGGTTTTCTCCAGGAGCCGGCGCGACATAAACTCATCATCCGCGATCAAAATTCTCATCCGGACACCTCGGCCATGCAGGCCTCCAATTGCCGGGAGAGTTCCTTCGCCATCGTTTCGAATTGCGCAAAGGATTCGCGGAATTTGCCGGTTTCCTGGTTACGGCCCAAACGCTCGAGTTGCGCGGCGGCTTCCGCTGGTTCGCCGGCGGCCAGGTTCCAGAGCATTCCTTTCAACGTATGCGCCTCCTGAACGACGCGAGTTGCGTCCAGAGACTCCACCGCTTCACGCAGCGCCTGATAACGTAGAGGGAATTCGTCCTTGAAAATCTTCAGGAGCTCTCGCATGAGTTCGCGGTCCATTTCGACGCGCGCGAGCAACTCCTCCAAGTCAATGAAATACCTGGCCATCTTTTCTCCTACCCCCGACCGGCCCTCACTGGCAGACGTGCATCGGGTTTCTGGTGTATTCATCGATTCATATCAGGCCGTTCCTACACCCAGTCGGCAGAAGTAGAGGCACGCTCATGCCCACACAAGCAGACCTTCCTACGATGTATTCGATTGAAAAGATTGGCACTTGCGTTCGAATTGAGGGATTTAGAAAGAGTCAAATTTCCGGCGTGGAACAAAACCAGGGAACTCGGTTCAATCTGAAACAGTGGGCGGAGCAGCTAGCTGCGGAAAGCAAGCGTGATCCCCCCGATAGATTTGAGCCCTGGGGATTTGGGGCTTTTTGAGAGACGCAGCTCTAGTCTAATTTAGACTAGTTTGGCTGGTAAAACCGATTAGAGCGCGGAAGCAACGGAGGTGCCGGCGGCCGCGAATACCGTGGGCATCTCCTCTCGAGCGAACGAGAGAAAGCACTTCACGACGGCGGGATCGAACTGAGTACCGCTGGCCTCGGAGAGCCGGCGCATGGCCTCTTCAAAGGGCAACCCCTTGCGGTAAGGCCGCGAAGAAACCATGGCGTCAAAAGCATCGGTGACGGAAACAATCCTCGAGACAATGGGAATCTCGGTGTCCTTAAGACCCGCAGGGTATCCTTTCCCGTCGAAGAACTCATGGTGGTGGAGAATATCAAGCGCGGCACGTTCGAACCCGGGGAGCATGCGAAGAACCGCCCAGCCATATTCGGGATGTTTCTTCATCAGCGCGTATTCTTCATCATCGAGGCGCCCCGGCTTCCGAAGGATGGAATCCGGTATTCCGACTTTGCCGATATCGTGAAGGAGAGCCGCGACTTCAAGATTCTGCAGCGCGGTTTCTTCGATGCCGAGCTCTTGCCCGACGCGCATGCCCCATTCCGCAAGGCGCGTGCTGTGAACTCCGGTGTTGAGATCCTTTAAGTCGAGCAGTTGGTTGAACGCGCAGATAACAGAACTGCGGAGCGCTGAGGTTTGCTCTTCAAGCTGCTTGATGCGGAGGGACTCCGGCGCCAACAGAACCGGGGAGCTTACCGTTGGCGCCGGAATTTGACCCTTGAACATGAGCAATTTACAAGCAGAGCAAGAAACATGAGCCGGAACCAGAAGTTGAGCCGGAGCTGGAGCTGTTCACCCAAGCGGAAACAGCTTGGTAAACATTGAGGCGGCCGTGATTCAAGTCCGGCGTGAGAGGTTGCGCCTTCGCCAAAGCATTGGCAGCCTGGGATTGATTGAAGCCCGACTGTTTGGCGCTGAGCATCAGAGCTACTGTGCCTGCAACGAGTGGCGAACTGAAGGACGTGCCCGACTCGCTGGCGTAGGTTCCGCCGGGGTAGGTGCTGATGATGTTTTCTCCCGGAGCGGCAATCCAAACATCCGCCGAACCGTAATTGGAGAAAGAGGAGCGGGTGTCCCAATCGGTCGTGGAAGCAATGCCAACAACGTAGCCATTCATGGCCGCCGGGTACACGCGGGCGCTGGTGTTCTCGTTACCGGCAGCCGCCACAAGGACAACGCCGGCCTTATTGGCGTTAGAAACGGCCTTGTTGAAGGCCGGTGACGAGGAAGTGAGATCGAAGCTCA
>WNGM01003910.1_pt1 | contig 21823 bp, 17 predicted proteins | sample 5400571 | NCBI WGS metagenome assembly WNGM01 (sample SAMN13153378, study PRJNA577476) | soil metagenome | isolation source: 100 cm soil or saprolite under Garry oak tree replicate 2 | place: USA:California | collected 2016-06-15 | reverse complement strand
CCCTCCCCGCTGCCGATCGATTCCCGCGACGTCTCGGTCACGGTCACCACCTGCGGCTGCGAACACTGCCGCCTGCAGCTCGTCAAGCCGGTGAACGGCAAGGTGGTCTACGAGCAGGTCGACCCGGTGATCGGCGTGGAGTTCATCGCTGTCCCCTGCTACGTCGACCCGGGTGATTCCTCCGGCCCGCGCATCACCGCCACGCTCGAGTGCGGATCCTGCCCGGGTCCCGGCAGCTGCGGAGCGAGCGCCATCGTGGGCGCGGGGGGCGTCGCCTTCAGCCTCGTCCCCCCGCCAAGCCCCCCGGCCGGCCCCGGGCCCAACCTCTCCTGCACGACCGTCGGGACGGTCGGGGCCGCCTGCCGGGACCAGGAGACCCTGTGGCTCGACGCCACGCCGACGGCCGCATGCAGCCTGTGACCCGAGACGCGATCGAAGGAACGCGAGGCCCGAGCGCTGGCTCCGCGGCGTCCTCAGCGAGGCGGGAGCCAGTGCCCGATGCGGCTGCCCGGACGGAGGATCGTCTTCTCGCGCAGCGGCGAGGTCGAGATGATGCCGACCTCGCAGCCGACGATCGCCTCGATCCGGGAGACGTAGGAGCGCGCCGCCTGCGGCAGGTCCTCGAAGCGGGCACAGACCGACGTATCGCGCCTCCAGCCCCCGAGGACCTCGTAGACGGGGCGGCAGCCGGCCAGGATCGCGGGGTCGGCCGGAAGGGCGTCGAGGCGCCGGCCGTCGTGCTCGTAGGCGACGCAGATCGGGATCTCGTCGAAATCGTCGAGGACGTCGAACAGGGTCAGGGCCAGTGACTCGATCTGGTTGATCATCACCGAGTAGCGCGCCACGAGCGCGTCGAACCAGCCGCAGCGCCGCGGCCGGCCGGTGGTGCTCCCGAACTCCTTCCCGCGCTCGCGGATCTTCCCTCCCGTCTCGTTGTCCTGCTCCGTGGGGAACGGCCCCTCGCCGACCCGGGTGGAGTAGGCCTTCAGGACCCCCACCACGCCGTCGATCCGGATCGGGCTGATGCCGAGCCCGGTGCAGGCTCCGCCCGCCGTCGAGGTCGAGGAGGTGACGTAGGGGTAGGTCCCGTGGTCCAGGTCGAGCATCGTTCCCTGCGCCCCCTCGCACAGGACCACCGCCCCCTCGTCGAGCCGGCGGTTGAGGAGCGCCGAGGTATCGGCCACGAAGGGCCTCAGGGCCAGGCCGTGCCGCAGGTACTCTTGGGCCACCGCGTCGGGCGGTGGATCGAACTCGCGCGGGAGACCGGCGCCGCACGCGGCGCGGAGCGTCGTCGCGAGGCGCCGGACCTTTTCCAGGGTCAGGCCCTCATCGCCGAGATCGGCGACGCGCAGGCCGTACCGTCCCGCCTTGCTCTCGTAGCTCGGTCCGACCCCGAGACGCGTGGTGCCGATCTTCCCCTCGCGGGCCGCCTCCTCGCGGGCGATGTCGCAGCCGCGGTGGTACGGCAGGATCAGGTGGGCGCGGTCGCTGAGCCTGAGGTTCTCCTCGACGCGCACGCCGGCCGACCTCAGACCCGCGATCTCCTTGAGGAGCGACGCCGGGTCGACCACGACGCCGTTGCCGATCACGCAGAGGACGCCTTCACGGAGGATTCCGGACGGGACGTGGTGCAGCGCGAAGCGCTGCCCGGCGGCGCAAATGGTGTGACCCGCGTTCGGCCCGCCGCCGTAGCGCGCCACGATGTCGACGCGCTCGGTCAGCAGGTCGACGACCTTCCCCTTCCCCTCGTCGCCCCACTGCGATCCGAGCACGACGAAGCTGGACATGCCGTCTCCTCGAGAGTCCACGCGGGGTCGGCAAAGGAGGAACTTTCCTTTGCCGGGACATGGTAGCAGAAATCGATCGGGCCCGGATGGGAGGTGCGCGGGAAGCGAGAGGCGCGGTGCAGGCGCGGCGGAGGGGCCATCCGGCGGATGGCGCGGGTCAGCCGGTGAGGATCTGCTGGACGCGGAAGAGGAGGGAGTCCTTGATCTGCTCCTTGTCCAGGAAGCCGGCGACCCCCGAGGCCTGCAGGAAGTCCATGACGTCCTTCTTGAAGACCCCGCTCATGATCAGGATCGGCGTCTCCTTGATCCGCCCCGTCTTCTTGACCTCCCGCAGGACGTCGAAGCCGGTCATCTTCGGCATCAGCAGGTCGAGGAGGATCAGATCGGGGTGCTCCTTCTGGACCAGGTCGAGCGCCTGGCGTCCGTCCTCCGCCTCCAGGACGTCGTAGCCGGCGGAGGCCAGGATGCCGGCCGCGACCTTGCGCACCGTGATGGTGTCGTCGGCGACCAGGATCTTCTTCCGGTGCTCCGTCTTCTCAAAGGAGTCGGAGGTCGAGGAGGTCTTCACCTCGTCCTGGAGGAGGTCGATCCGCACGATCTCCTGACAGTCGCTGCACAGGTATTTGATGACGCGCGATTGCCCGTCCACCTCCCGGAGGCGGATGACGCTTTTGCAATGCGGGCACCGGACAACCACGCGGGCACCTCGTCGGGGCCGCCAGCCTTGCGGATTCGCCAAGGGACAGGGAGACGGCTCTGGCAAATTTAATGCCCGCGAGCACCATTTTCAACTTAGGAGGCACCGGTCCGGCACGCGATTGTGACCCCTCGACCCGTGTGCTAGACTCGCGTTCCCGGCGACACGTTGGCAGGCGCCGGGTCGAGGCCCGCGGCCGTGTCCAGCATCGTCCTGAACGGCGAGGCTCTGCGGTTTGAGGAGATCGCGGCGGTCGCCCGCGGCGGGGCCCACGTCAGCCTCTCCCCGGATGCGCGGCGGCGGGTGGAGCGGGCGCACGCCCTGGTGGAGCGGATCCTCGCGGGCGGCGAGCAGGTCTACGGAGTCAACACCGGCTTCGGCCACCTCAAGGACGTGCGCATCCCGCATGATCAGCTCGAGGCGCTGCAGCTGAATCTGATCCGCAGCCACTGCGCCGGCGTCGGACCGGCGCTCCCGCCCGAGGCGACGCGCGCCCTGATGCTGCTGCGAGCCCATGTCCTGGCGCGCGGCCACTCGGGTGTGCGGCCGAGGGTCATCGAGACGCTCCTGGACCTCCTGAACGCCGACCTCCTGCCGATCGTCCCGGAGCAGGGCTCGGTCGGCGCCAGCGGCGACCTGGCGCCTCTGTCGCACCTGGCGCTCGGCCTCATCGGAGAGGGGGAGGTGCGGCTGCGCGGCGCGCGGATGCCGGCGGCCGACGCCTTGAGCCGGGTCGGGGTCGAGCCCCTCCGGCTGCAGCCGAAGGAAGGGCTGGCGCTGGTCAACGGCACCCAGATGATCCTCGCGGTCGGGACGCTCGCGCTCCTGGAGGCGGAGGCGCTGGCGACCGCCGCCGACGTCGCGGGCGCCTGCACGCTCGAGGCGCTCAAGGGGAGCCACCACCCCTTCGATCCTCGGCTGCAGGCGCTGCGGCCCCACCCCGGACAGGCGGCCGCGGCCGCCAACCTGCGCCTGCTGTTGCAGGCGAGCGAGATCAACAAGTCCCACGAGGGGTGCGGGCGGGTCCAGGACGCCTACTCCCTGCGCTGCATGCCGCAGGTCCACGGCGCGGCGCGGGAGGGAATCGGCTTCGCGCACGCGCTCCTCGAGACCGAGGTGAACGCCGTGACCGACAACCCGATCCTCTTCCCCGACGACGGGGACCTGGTGTCGGGCGGCAATTTCCACGGCGAGACGCCGTCCCTCGCCCTCGACGTCCTGGCGATCGCCGCCGCCGAGATCGCGTCGATCTCGGAGCGGAGACTGGAGCGCCTGATGAACCCGGCCTTCAGCGGGCTCCCCGCCTTCCTCACGAAGAGCCCCGGGATCAACTCGGGCCTGATGATGGCGCAGGTCACGGCCGCCTCCCTGGTTTCCGAGAACAAGGTCCTGTGCCATCCCGCGACGGTCGACTCGATCCCGACCGAGGCGGGGCAGGAGGACCATGTCTCGATGGGTCCGATCGCCGCCCGCAAGGCCCGCGCCGTCGTCGGCCACGCCCGCACGGTGGTGGCGATCGAGACGCTCGCCGCCTGCCAGGCGCTCGATCTGCTCCGGCCTCTGCGCGCCGGGCTGGGCGTCGAGGCCGCCCACCGCGCCGTGCGCCAGACGGTGCCGTTCATGGAGGCCGACCGGGTGCTGGCGAACGACATCGTCGCCGTCGAGGGGCTGCTCCGGGATGGCTCGCTGCGGGCGGCGGTCGAGTCGGCCTGCGGGCCTCTGCGATGAGCGCGCGCGCTCCGTCGGGGGCGCGCCTCGTGCGGGCGCCGCGCGGCACGGCGCTCTCCTGCAAGGGATGGGTGCAGGAGGCGGCGCTGCGCATGCTGATGAACAACCTCGACCCCGAGGTGGCGGAGCGTCCGGAGGAGCTGATCGTCTACGGTGGCACCGGGAAGGCGGCGCGCAACTGGGAGTGCTACGACGCCATCGTCCGATCGCTGCGATCGCTCGGGAACGACGAGACCCTCCTCGTGCAGTCGGGGAAGCCGGTCGGCGTCTTCCGCACGCACGCGGACGCCCCGCGCGCCCTGATCGCCAACGCGCTCCTGGTCCCCGCCTGGGCCAACTGGGAGACCTTCCGCGAGCTCGACAGGAAGGGGCTCACGATGTTCGGCCAGATGACGGCCGGCTCCTGGATCTACATCGCGAGCCAGGGGATCCTCCAGGGGACCTACGAGACCTTCGCCGCGGCCGCCCGCCGCCACTTCGGGGGAAGCCTGGCGGGGCGTCTCGTGGTGACGGCGGGTCTCGGAGGGATGGGCGGGGCCCAGCCTCTCGCCGCGACCATGAACGGCGGCGTGATCCTGGCGGTCGAGGTCGATCCCGAGCGGATCCGGAGGCGCCTGGCATCGCGCTACGTCGATCGCGAGACCGCATCGTTCGAGGAGGCGGTCGCGCTGGCCCGTGCGGCCCTCGAGCGCAAGGAGGCGCTGTCGATCGCCCTGCTCGGGAACGCGGCGGAGGTCCTGCCGCGGATCGTCTCGGGCTCCCTGGTGCCCGACCTCGTCACCGACCAGACGAGCGCCCACGATCTCCTGAACGGCTACGTGCCGCACGGCCTCCCCTACCGGGACGCGCTGCGGCTGCGGCAGACCGATCCCGCCGATTACCTGCGACGGTCGCGCCAGTCGGTCGTCGCCCACGTCCGGGCGATGCTGGCCCTGAAGACCAAGGGAGCGGTGGTCTTCGACTATGGCAACAACATCCGGCAGTCGGCCCGGGACGCGGGAGTCGCCGAAGCGTTCGAGATCCCCGGCTTCGTACCGGAGTACATCCGCCCCCTGTTCTGCGAGGGGAAGGGGCCGTTCCGCTGGGTGGCGCTGTCGGGCGAGCCGGCCGACATCCACCGTACCGATGAGGCCGTTCTGGAGCTGTTCCCCGAGGACGCGGCGCTCGGTCGCTGGATCCGGATGGCCCGCGAACGGGTCGCCTTCCAGGGGCTGCCGGCCCGCATCTGCTGGCTCGGCTACGGCGAGCGCGCCCGCTTCGGGCTCAAGCTGAACGAGCTCGTGGCGCGCGGCGAGGTCCGGGCGCCGATCGTCATCGGCCGCGACCATCTCGACGCCGGCTCGGTCGCCTCCCCCAATCGCGAGACCGAGGGGATGCGCGACGGCTCGGACGCGATCGCGGACTGGCCGGTCCTCAACGCCCTCCTCAACACCGCCGCCGGCGCCTCCTGGGTGTCGGTGCACCACGGCGGCGGCGTCGGCATCGGCTACTCCCTGCACGCGGGGATGGTGGTGGTCGCCGACGGCACGCGCGAGGCGTCGGCCCGGCTCGAGCGGGTCCTCACGACCGATCCCGGGACGGGCGTGATCCGGCACGCCGACGCCGGCTACCCGGAGGCGATCGACTGTGCCCGCAGGCGCGGCGTCGTGATCCCGATGTCCTGAGCCGCCCGGCCCCGCGCCTCGGCGGGGGGACGTCGTTAGGCGCTAGAATGGCGCGGTGAGCGCCATCACTCCGGGCCGGGTCGTTCTGCGCAAGGGTCGCGATCGGCGCGCCCGGGCGGGCCACCTGTGGGTGTACGCCGGCGAGGTCGGCCGGGTCGACGAGGGGAGCGAGCCGGGGACCGCCGTCGACGTCGTCGATCACCGCGGCCGCTTCCTCGGGCGCGGCTACTACAACCCCGCCTCCGCGATCGTCGTGCGTCTGATGACGCGGCGCCGCGACGAGCCGCTCGACGCCGTCCTGCTCCGACGCCGGATCGCCGAGGCCGTCGCCTATCGCCGCCAGTTCTACCCCGCCGGGGAGTCGTGCCGCCTGGTGTTCAGCGAAGGCGACTGGCTTCCGGGAGTGACCGTCGACCGGTACGGCCCCTGCCTGGCGGTCCAGATCTCGACTCTCGGCATCGATCGGCTGCGCGACGACCTGATCGCCGCGCTCAAGGACGCGGTCCACCCGCGCGGCATTTTCGAGCGGAGCGACCTCGGCGTGCGCGCCCGCGAGGGGCTCGAGGCGCGCACCGGCCTGCTCGACGGCGAGGTGCCGGAGACGATCGAGGTGGCGATCGACGGCCTGCGCTTCCTGGTCGGACTGCGGGTCGGGCAGAAGACCGGGCTGTACCTCGATCACCGCCTCAACCGCCAGGCGCTCCGTCCGCACGCCCGGGGCCGCCGGGTGCTCGACGTCTTCTGCAACACCGGATCGTTCGCGCTCTATGCGCTCCAGGCCGGCGCCGAAGCGGCGACGGGAATCGAGATCTCGAAGGAGTGCCTGGAGCTCGCGCGGCGGAACGCCGAGATCAACGACCTCGCCGGACGCTGCACCTGGATCGAGGGAAACGCCTTCGACCTGCTGAAGGATCTCGACCGGCGCGGGGAGCGCTTCGGGCTGATCGTCCTCGACCCCCCGGCCTTCACCAAGAGCGCCCAGGCGGTCGCGGCGGCCCGCCGCGGCTACAAGGAGATCAACCTGCGCGCCCTGAAGCTGGCGGCGCCGGGCGCCGTCCTCCTCACCTCCTCCTGCTCGTACCACATCGGTCCGGAGGAGTTCCTGGAGGTGGTGCGCGAGGCGGCCGCCGACGCCGGGCGCGAGGTGAGCCTGATCGAGATGCGCGGCCAGGCCCCCGACCATCCCATCAACCTGGCGGTCCCCGAGACCCGTTACCTCAAGTGCGCCCTGCTCCTCGTGCGCGGTTGACAGCCCCCCGGGGCGCCGGTAGACTCGCGGGCCGATGGGGATCGACAACGCCGCGGCCCTCGCCGTCCTGGCCCTCGTCGCCCTGGGACTCATCCTCCTCGGCGCGGCGCTCCTGCGGCGCCGGGCGCCGGCCCCTCCCCCCGACCCGTCGGCGGCCCTCCTGCAGCAGCAGGTCACCCGCCTCGCCGAGCAGGTGGCGCACCTCTCCTCGCAGGTCCCCAAGGAGGTCGGGAGCGCCCTCGCCCAGGTGATGGGGCAGGTCACCGCACGGCTCTCCGAGAACGCCCAGAATCTGCAACGAGCGACCGCCGACACCGGGAAGCTGATCGCCGACGTCAGCGTGCGCCTCGGCGACCTGCACCGGAGCAGCCAGCAGATCCTCGACCTGGGGCAGGAGATCCGGGGGCTGCAGCAGATCTTCCAGGCGCCCAAGATCCGGGGCGGTCTCGGCGAGATCTCCCTGGCGTCGATGCTGCGCCAGATCTTCCCCGCCGAGCACTTCGTCCTGCAGCACCCGTTTCGTGACGGGGAGACGGTCGACGCGGGCGTGCGTCTCCCGGGGGGGATCGTGCCGATCGACTCCAAGTTCCCGCTCTCCGCGTTCCGCGCCGTGCTCGACGCGGGCAGCGACGACGTGCGCCTGAAGGCGCGCAAGGCGTTCGCCCGCGACGTGCGCCGGCACGTCGACGACATCGCCGCCAAGTACATCCGCCCCGCCGAGGGGACTCTCGACTTCGCGCTGATGTACGTCCCGGCGGAGAACGTCTTCTACGAGACGATCATCCGGGACGCCGAGACGGCCGAGGAGGAGGCCATCAGCGACTACGCGCTCAAGCGTCACGTGATCCCGGTGTCGCCCAACAGCCTGTACGCCTATCTGCAGGCGATCGCCTTCGGGCTCATGGGGCTCAAGATCGAGGAGCGCGCCCGTGACATCCTCAGGAACCTGCAGGCGCTGCACGGCGACTTCGGTCTCTTCCAGGAGGCGCATCTGCTCGGTCAGAAGCACCTGAAGAACGCCCAGGCCGCCTTCACCGAGGCGGGCGACCGGGCCGGCAGGATCGCCTCCCAGATCGAGCAGTTCGTGCGCGTGGCCGAGTCCCGGCCGGAGATCGACCCGGTGCCGAGCCGGAGCCTGCCACGATGACGCGCGGCCGCCGGCTCCTGCTGATCGGGCTGCTCCTCGCCGCGTCCCCGACTGCACGGATCGGGGCCGCCAAGCTCTTCAGCCTGAGCCTGGACGACGTGGCGCGGGGGCGCGCCGAGATCGTGGACCTGACGCACGACCTGCAGGAGTCGAGCCCGATCTACCCCGGCGGGATCCCGTTCACGCTCGAGCCGCTGACGCGCCTGTCGGACGGCTTCTACATGAACTCCTTCACCTCGGGCGAGCACACGGGAACCCACGTCGACGCCCCGGCGCACTTCGGCAAGGGCCTCCCGACCGTGGACGAGATCCCGGCGCTGCGCCTCGTCAGCCTCGGGATCATGATCGATGTCCGCTCGAAGTCGTCGGCCAACTCCGACTACGTGCTCAGCCTCCCCGACCTCCAGGAATGGGAGAAGGCCAACGGCAAGATCCCGCCGCACGCCCTCGTCATCCTGAACACCGGCTGGCACCAGCGCTGGGAGACACCGGACCGGTACCTCAACAAGGACGACGCCGGGACCATGCACTCCCCCGGCTTCTCGGCCGAGGCGGTCGCCTTTCTCCTGAAGGAGCGGGACGTGAACGGGATCGGCATCGACACCGCCAGCATCGATCCGGGGCGCTCGACGGCGTTCGAAGGGCACAAGGTGATGCTGACCGGGGGGCGCTACCAGGTCGAGAACCTCGACAACCTCGACGTCCTGCCGGAGCGAGGGTTCACGATCATCGTGGCGCCGATGAAGATCAGCCGGGGGTCGGGCGCGCCGGCCCGGGTCCTCGCCATCGTGCCGCGCTGACCGGTCGCATCCTGGAACCGGTGGACCCCACCGGGCCCGCCGCGGAGGAACCATTGTGGTTTACCTGGTCTCGGTCGTCGCCTACCTCTTTCTTCTGATCGGCATCAGCGTCTGGCTCGGCTTCCGTGTCAAGACTCAGGAGGACTTCATGGTGGCGGGCCGCCGCCTGACCTGGCCGGTCCTGGTCGGCACCCTTCTCGCCACCTGGATCGGCTCCGGCAGCATCTTCGGCGGGGGCAATCTCGGCTTCCGTCAGGGGTTCGCCGCCCTCTGGCAGCCGGCCGGCGCCTGGCTCGGCATCGTCGTCATCTACTTCGTCGCCGGCCGGGCGCGGCGCTTCGGGCAGTTCACCGTCCCCGACCTGATGGAGGCCCGCTACAGCGTCGCCGCCAGGGTCCTGGCGACGATCGCGACAATCCTCTCCTACACGATCATCGTGTCGTATCAGTTCCGCGGGGGTGGCCGCGTGCTGAATCTGGTCATCCCGCGGATCGGCTACGAGGAGGGTGTGCTGATCACCGCCCTCTTCGCCACCGGCTTCACGGTCTTCGCCGGGCTAATGTCGGTCGCCTACACCGACATCGCCAACGGGCTGGTGATCGTGATCGGCACCCTCGTGGCGGTGCCGGTCCTGATCCACTCGGCCGGCGGCTGGAGCCAGGTGCGCGCCGCCCTGCCGGCGTCGCACTTCAGTCTCCTCGGGACGATGAGCCTCAAGGAGGCGCTCGGGTATTTCCTGCCGACCCTCTTCCTGCTCCTCGGAAACGCCAACATGTACCAGCGCTTCTTCGCCGCGCGGGACGAACGGGAAGCGCGCCGCTCCGTCATCGGCTGGGTGCTCGGCGTGATGCTCGTGGAGAGCCTGGTGATCACGCTCGCGGTCGTCGGCAGCAGCATGCCGGCCTTCCGCGATCTGGCCGTGCCGGAGACGATCGTCCCGGCGGTGGCCCGGCGGGGCCTGCCGGTCGGCATCGGCTGCCTCCTTCTCGCGGCCATCGTCGCCATCATCGTCTCGACCGCCGACTCGTTCCTGCTCGTGCCGGCCACCAACCTGGTGCGCGACGTCTACCAGCGATTCGTGAACCCTGAGGCCGACGAGCGCCGCATCCTGCTCTGCTCGCGGCTGGCGGTCCTGGCGCTGGGGGCCCTGGCGTATCTCATGATCACCGCCTTCCCCCGGGACATCCTGCAGGCGGTGCTCTCCGCCTACACGATCTACGGCGCGGCGGTCACCCCGGCTGTCCTGGCGATCTTCTTCTGGCCCCGGGCGACCCCCGCGGGCGGCACCGCCTCGATCCTGATCGGGACGATCGTCTGGCTGATCTGGGAGCTGTCACGCGCCTTCCTCCTGGGAGGCGAGCGCTATCCCCTCGGAATCGAGACGGTCTATCCGTCCCTGCTCGCCTCGTTCCTGGCCCTGGTGCTGGTCAGCCTGCTGACGCCAGCGGATCCCGAGAGAGCGCGGCACTTCGCCAGGCTCGCCGAGCCTTCCGATTGACCGCCGGCCCTCCGCACAGGTCTCCCTTCGGGCCGCCCCCGCGGCGCCCGCCCGGGCCGCCCCGGCACGGCCCTCCGGACCGCCGGCCACGCCGCGCCCCCGACGCCGGGTCGCGCCGACCGGCGCGTCCCACCGTCCACGCCGGGCCGCCGCGCAACATCCGCCTCCTGATCGAGTACGAGGGGACGCGGTACGCCGGCTGGCAGATCCAGAAGAGCCAGAGGACCGTGGCCGGCGAGATCCTGACGGCGATCGACGCCACTCTCGGCGGGACCGACAAGCTGATCGGGGCCGGCCGCACCGACCAGGGGGTGCACGCGGAGGGTCAGGTCGCCAACTTCTTCACCCGCGCGACCCTCCCCCCCGCCGAGATCGCCTCCCGCCTGAACGACCTGCTTCCCGCCGACATCAACGTCCTGGCGGCCGAGGAGGTCCCCTTGTCGTTCCACGCGCGGCACGACGCCACGAGCCGGCGCTATCGGTACCAGATCGCCCAGCGCCGCTCCGCCTTCTTCAAGCGGCTGATCTGGTGGGTTCGCCAGCCGCTCCATCTCGATCCCATGGAGGAGGCTGCCCGCGTCCTGGTCGGCCGGCACGACTTTGGATCGTTCGCGGATCGGAGCGCGGCGATCGCGGAGCCGCGCGTGCGGGTCCTGGCCGCCGGCCTCCGGCGAGGCGACTTTCTGGTCTCCTTCACCATCGAGGCGGACCACTTCCTGCCCCGCATGGTCCGCCGGATCGTCGGTGTCCTGGTACAGATCGGGTTGGGCCACCTCCCGCCCGAGGCGGTGGGGCGCTTCCTCTCCGAGATCGTCGACGACCCGGCGCAGTGGACCGCGCCGCCCTCCGGACTCTTCCTGGAGCGCGTCGTGTATACTCCGGCCCGCTCGCACCCCTGAGCGCGCGGAGCCTCCGATGCCGAAGCCCCGTTTCGTCGCCCCGACGCTTCTCGTGGCCGCCCTCGTCTCTCTCGCCGCCGCGGCGGACGTCGTGCCCCCCGGCCTGCGGCGCGCGCTCGACGCGATCGATGCGGAGCGGATCCGCGCCGATCTGCGCTTCCTCGCCGACGATCTCCTGGAGGGGCGCGGCACGGGGCAGAAGGGGGGACGGCTGGCCGCGCTCTACCTCGAGACGCGCTTCCGGATCCTGGGCCTCGAGCCGGCGGGGGCTCCCGAGTCCTACCTGCAGGCGAGGAGTACGTGGCGAACGCGGAGACCCAGAAGGACGTCGAGGCGATCGACGCGCCCCTGGTCTTCGCGGGGTACGGGATCGTCGCGCCCGAATACCGATGGGACGACTTCAAGGGGGCGGACGTCAAGGACAAGGTCCTGGTGATGCTGGTCAACGATCCCCCCTCGGACGACCCGGCGCTCTTCGGGGGCAAGGCGCTGACCTACTACGGCCGCTGGACCTACAAGTACGAGAGCGCCGCGCGCGCCGGCGCCGCGGGAGCGATCCTGATCCACACCGACGCCTCGGCCGGGTACGGCTGGAGCGTGGTGCGCAACTCCTGGGGGCGGGAGCGTCCCTACGTCGCCCTCGCGCCCGGCGGGCCGCGCCCGCTCAAGCTCGCCGCCTGGGTGAGCGAGCCCTTCGCGCGCGCGCTTCTCAAGGCCGCGGGCCAGGATCTCGATACACTGCGGGAGGCGGCGGCCCGCCGCGACTTCCGTCCTGTCCCCCTCGGCGTGCGGGCCGAGGCGCGGATGGTGACGAAGATACGTCCGATCACCACCTGGAACGTCATCGGGCGGCTCCGCGGCGGCGACCCGAAGCTCCGCGAGGAGGCGGTCGTCTTCACCGCCCATTACGACCACCTCGGCCGCGGCGCCCCCGAAGGAGACGATGACATCTACAACGGCGCGGCCGACAACGCGTCCGGCGTCGCCACGATGCTGGAGACCGCCCGCGTCTTCACGCTTCTCTCCCGGCCTCCGCGCCGCAGCCTCCTGTTCATCGCCTGCGCCGCCGAGGAGGGCGGCCTGCGCGGCTCGGAGTACTACGCCGCGCACCCGGTCGTGCCTCTCGCCCGGACCGCCGCCGACGTCAACATGGACGGCACCCCGGTCTGGGGACAGCCCCGCGACTTCACCTTCCTGGGAGCCGATCGCTCGACGCTCGGCGAGGTCGTCCGGGAGGTCGCGCGCGCCCTGGGCTTCACGGTGATCCCCGACCCGCATCCCGATCAGGGATCGTTCTATCGCTCCGATCAGTTCAACTTCGCCAAGGTCGGCGTCCCGGCGTTCAGTCTCGACCCCGGCCTCGACTATATCGGCAAGCCTCCGGGGTACGGCCAGAGGATCTGGGAGGAGTACGAGGAGATGCGCTACCACCGCCCCAAGGACGAGTACGACCCCGCCTTCGACCTCTCCGGGTCGGCGCAGACGGCCCGCATCGCCCTCTTCATCGGCTATCGCGTCGCCCAGGCCCAGGCGCCGCAGCGCTGGAACGCGGGGGACGAGTTCGAGGCGGCCCGCCGGGCCTCCCTGCGCTAGAATGAAAGCGTGCGCCGGCCAGCTCGGGGAGGTGACGCCATGTTCTCCCGCAAGGACCTCGAGCCCCTTCTGAAATACCCCGTCCGCGACGACAGCCCGGTGCTCAGCCTCTACCTCGACGTCGATCTGGCGCGGGCCGCCAACCGCAACCGCGGGATCCTCGTGGCGGCGCGCGCGCTCCTCGCGGCTCTGCGCGACGAGGCCGACTCCGGGCCCGCGGGCTCCCACCTCGAGGAGGACGCGCGGAGCGTCGAGGCGTTCCTGGCCGGGTACGAGCCCTCCGGGAAGTCGCTCGCGCTCTTCTGCGACGCCTCGGAGCGATTCCTCTGGCAGCGCACCCTGCCGATCCCCCTGCCGCCAGACGCGCGCCACCGTCCCGGCCCCTATCTGCGCCCCCTGCTCGAGACCCTGGACGAGGACGAGCGCTACGGCGTCGTGCTCCTCGATCGGCAGCAGGCCCGCTTCTTCTCGATCGCCCTCGGGGAGATCGAGGAGCACCGCGAGGCGTTCGCCCCGCTCGACGTGCGCAGCACGCGCACCACCGGGACCGATCATCTTTACTCCGAGAAGCGGTTTCACCGGCGGGCCGACGAGCACGCGCACCTGCACGTCAAGCGCGTGGCCTCGATCCTGCGCCGGCTCCAGCACGAGGTCGGCTTCGACCGGCTGGTCGTGGCCGGCTCGACGGAGGCCACCGCGGAGCTCCTGCGCCTCCTCCCCCGCGCCCTGGTCGATCGCGCGGCGGCCACCTGGAAGATGCCGATCGACACCCGGGAGTCGGACCTGCTTCGCCAGGTCTCGGACCTCCAAGAGACGCGTGAGTCGGAGCGCGAGTTCGTCCTGGTGGAGGAGCTGCTGGAGGCGGGGGGCCGGGGGCGCCACGCCGTCCTCGGGATCGACGCCACCCTCGAAGCGATCCGCGAGGCACGGGCGCTGCGCCTGGTCTACGTCGTCGGTGACGCGGTCGCGGGCGGGATCTGCCGAGCCTGCGGAACGCTGTCGCGGCGGACCGAGGGAGCGTGCGACTTCTGCGGCGCGATCCTCGCCCCGGTGCGCGACCTCGTGGCGCGCATGGCCCAGGTCGTGGCGGACAGCGGTGGCCGTCTCGACCGGCTGCGCGGACCGGCGGCCGATCGGCTGCACGAGGCGGGTGGAAGCGGCGCCTTCCTGAGGTTCTGATCCCTCGGACGCCGGGAGCCCGCCCGGGCGTGGACCCGGGAGGCCGGGGACCTACGCGACCTCGTCGCGAGCCGGCGCCGGATCGGCGACCGGCAGGCCTGCGTATCCGCAGCTGCGGCGCAGGAAGCGGCGGCGGTCACGATCGTAGGTCCCGGCGCAGTAGTCGGCCCAAAGCACCCGCCCACCGGGGCGCGCGAGCCGGATCGAGACGAGGTCACCCGATCCGCAGCTCGGACAGCGCGGCGGATCGGGCCCTGCCTCCCCCGACGCGTGCGTCGGTGCGGGCGCAGGCATCGATCGGCTCATGGTGGGCTCCCGGAGATCTGGAAATGGATCGCCGCAAGGTATACGTCCACGATCGCCGCGCGTCAAGAGCGACGCACTCCGCGCGGAGCGGTGCTTACTCGAGGCCGAGCTCGCGGAGCCGCTTCAGGAAGGTCGGATACGAGATCCCCAGCGCCTGCGCCGCCGCCACGCGGCGCCCGCCGAAGTGCTCGAGGACCCGCGCGACGTAGGCGCGCTCCACCGCCTCCAGGCGCGGGGGGCCGCCGTCCTGCGAGGCGGCGACCCCGAAGAAGGCGTCGCCGCCGGGAGGAGGCTCTCCGCTTTGCGCCAGGATCAGATCGCGCTCGGTCACCTCAGGGCCTGAGGCGAGGATGACGGCGCGCTCGGTGATGTTGCGGAGCTCGCGCACGTTCCCCGGGTAGCCATAGCCCTGCAGCGCCGCCAGCGCCCTGGGGGTGAGCCCCACGACCCTCTTCTTCACCCGCTCGGCGAAGAAGCGGACGAAGGCGAGGGCCAGGTCGGGGATGTCCTCGGGACGGGAGGCGAGCGCCGGGATCGTGATCACGAAGACCGCCAGGCGATGGTAGAGGTCCTCCCGGAAGCGCGTGCCCCCGGCCGCCATCTCGATCAGCCCGCGGCGCGTCGCCTTGGCGTCGGTGAAGGCGCCCTTCTCGTGGCCGAACAACTCGCTCTCCACGAGATCCTCGGGAAGGGCGGCGCAGTTCACCTCGAGGAACGGCGCGTGCGGGTCGATCCCCGACCAGGTCAGCGCGTGCAGCAGCTCGGCCGCCCGCTGCTTGCCGACGCCCGAGGGTCCGTACATGAAGACGGGCGTCAGCGGGCTGCGGCTGACGCTCCGCAGGCGCTCCATGACGTCGCGCATGACGGCGCTTTTCGGATCGACCATCGCCGATCCCGCGGCGCTGTTCTTGGCGATCGCCAGGCGATCCCTGAGCCCGCGCGTCTCCAGGACCTTGCGCAGCTTGACGATCAAGTCGGTGAGCTGCACCGGCTTGGTCAGGTAGTCCCAGGCCCCGGCCTTGAGCGCCTCGACCGCGTTCTCCACGTCGCCGTACGCGGTCACCACGATCACCACCGTGGGCGAGGAATCGTCGGAGCGGACGGCCTTCATGAAGTCGATGCCGTCACCGTCCGGAAGTCGGCGATCGAGGATGACCACGTCGGGTGTCGCCCGATCGATCTCCGCCCGCGCCTTCTTCAGGGTCTCCACCGTCCGCACCTCGAACCCTTCGGAGGCCAGCGCCTCCTCGGCCAGCACCCGAAAGACCGGCTCGTCGTCCACGACCAGGACGCTCGCGTTCATGACGCCTCCATCGGCAGGGTGAACAGGAAGGCCGCTCCGGGACCGGGGCGCTCCAGGACGAGATCACCCCCGTGGGCCCGAGCGATCCGCCGCGACAGGGCCAGGCCGATTCCGACCCCGCTCGGCTTGCCCGTTACGAACGGCTCGAACAGGCGCGGCCGGAGTCCCTCGGGGACGCCCGGCCCGTTGTCGGCGACGCGCACCTGCGCCGTGCCACCGTGCCGCTCGACCCGCACCACCACGCTCGGCCCGGCGACCGGCGAGCCCGCGAGGGCGTCCAGAGCGTTGCCGACCAGGTTCGCGATCACCACGTGCACGAGCGACGGATCGGCCCGCACGGGCACCCGCAGCTCCGCCGCGCTCACCTCGACCGAGACGCCGCGGCGTTCGGCGGTATCGTGCGCCAGGTCGGTGACCTTGCGCACGAACTCGACCAGATCGAGCGTCACAGGCCGCGGCACGACTCCCTTCGAGAAGCCGAGCAGCTCGGTCGTGAAGTTCGACAGCCTTTCGATCTCGGTCCGCAGGCCGGCGACCGCCTGCCGGTGCCTCGCCTCCAGGCCGGTCCGGTCCCCCTGCAGGATCAGGTCGAGGCCGACCCGCAGCCCGTTGAGCGAGTTCTTCACCTCGTGCGCTATCAGATTCACCGCCTCCCCGAGCATCCTGAGCCGCTCGTCCCGCATGGCGGCCTGCTCCGAGTGCTGGAAGACACGGAAGGAGCGGCGGAGCAGATGGACCAGGAGGACGATCGGCAGGAGGGCCAGGATCGCCCCGAGCCCGAGCCGGGTCACCAGTCGGGCGCGCGCCGGCCCGAACAGGGCCTCCGCCCTGGCCATCGACAGGAGGACGAAGTCGGTGTCCTGCACCGGGGCCCCGGCGATCACGTTCGCCTCCCCGCCGAAGGAGGTGTCGGAGATGAACGGGTCGCTCGAGGCGCGCCCCAGGAACGACCGCCAGTCGGCCCCGAGCGCGAAGGCGGGCGGCCGGGCCGGGTAGACCACGGCTCCGTCCCGGGTCACCAGGAGAGTCAGGCCGTGGGCTCCCGGGTGGACCTCGGGGTCGAGCGCGCCCCCGAGGGAGAGGTCGACCGCACCGAGCAGGGCGCCGGTGAACAGGCCGTTCCGGACAATCGGCGAGACCATGTAGAGAAGGGAGTCGCGCTCGCGCTCGGGCTGCACCGGAACGATGAGCGGTCGCCGAGTCCGGAGCGCCGCCTGGAACCATCCCTCGCGCGCGAAGGAGGCGCCGCGCGTCAGGAAGTCCTGGGGCTCGGACCAGACCAGCACGCCGTCCGGCCCGACCACGGCGACCCCGACGTTGAAGAACGAGCTCTTCTCGTGCGCGAGCCTCAGAAGGCTGCGCTCCGGCTCGACGTTCTGGTCGAGCAGATTGACCTCTGAGCGGAGCCCGAGCCGGGTCAGCTCGAGGGCGAGCTGACGGAGATCCCGGGCCAGATCGTGGGCGCGGACCTCGGTCTCGAGGAGGAGCGTCTCGCGGGCCAGGTCCTTCTGGTGGGTGAGGTCGGTGGCGAGGGCGCCGACCAGCAGGACCACCGCGACCGCCGCCGTGCCGAGGTAGATCTGGATCACGGCGCGCGCGAAGCGGGCGTGCACCATCGAGAGGCTGCTCTGAGCCCCGGTCCCCGTGGCCTCCGTCCCTTTCATGTCCGCGTCCATTGTCTCACGGCCCCGCTCCTACCGTGAGCTGGGGGCGGGCGCCGTCACCGGCGAGCGGCGCGCGATCCTCGCCCGCAGCCGCGTCACCCCGTAGTAGGTGACCGGGAGGACGATCAGGGTCAGGAGGGCGGCCGAGAGGGTGCCGCCGACCACCACCACGGCAATCGGGCGCTGGGTCTCGCTGCCGATACCGTGCGACAGCGCCGCAGGAAGCAGGCCGAGCGACGCCATGCGGGTCGGATCGGGCTCGACGTGGACCTCGCGCTCCAGACCGCCATACGACACAACGTCGGCCACCCCGGGAACCTGCAGGAGCTGCGGGCGCACCACACAGTCCTGCAGTGTGCGCATCGTCATCGGGTCGATCGTCTCCCCCTCCAGGGGGTAGCGGTAGACTTCGCCGATCGGCGTGGCGAGCGGCCCGAGAATCGGTTGGATCCCCTGCGGCAGGTCGGCCTGGGCCATCCTCTCGAGGGTCTGCTGTCGGGCGAGGTACGGATCGACGCCATCGTTGAATGTGAGCGTGACGAACGACAGGCCGAAGAGGGAGATGCTGCGCAGCCGGAGGAGGCCGGGGGTGCCGTTCAGCGCGCGCTCGAGAGGGATCGAGACGCGGCGCTCGACCTCCTCGGTCGGCTGCCCGGGGAAGAGAGCGATCACCTGCACCTGCGTGTCGGTCGGATCGGGGAACGCTTCAACCGTGAGGCGCGTGAACGCGTAGGAGCCGCCGGCGGCGAGCGTCGCCGCCAGCAGGAAGGAGGCGATCCTGTTCTTGAGGCAGGCTCGCAGGAGGGCGTCGATCACGCCGGAGGCCCCGCGACGGCCCTACCGGCTGAGAGCCAGCTGGTTCTCGAGGAGGATGGCCCCCTCCTCGACCACCGTCTCGCCGGCCTTGAGACCCGACAGGACCGACACCCGGCCGTCGTGCGCCGAGCCGGCCACGACCTCACGCCGAGTGAAGCGGCCCTGATCGGCCTGCACGTAGGCGTACTGGTGCTCGCCGTCGGTCACAAGAGCGGAGGCCGGCACCTCCACCGACCCGGTCTTGTGAGCCGCGCCGAAACGGACGCGGGCATACACGTTCGGGCGCAGCAGCCTGTCGGGATTCGGCAGGCGCACGCGGATCGGCACGGTATGGCGATTGGGATCGACCACCGAGGAGACCATCTCGACCTTCCCGTCGAGCTGGAGGTCGGGGATCGACGGGCTGGTCACCTCGGCCGGGGCGCCCTCGCGCACCTGCGTCGCCTGCGCCTCGAAGAGATCGGCCACCACCCAGACGGAGGAGAGGTCGGCCACCACCATCAACGTGCCGCTGCCGTCGGGGGAGACCGCCTGGCCTGGAAGGACGTTCTTGTCCACCACCACCCCCGCACGCGGGGCGATCACCGTGAACTCATTGTCGGCCTGGCTCGAGACGCGCAACGACTCGAGCTTGGAGCCGGCCAGCTTGAAGGCGAGATCCGCCTCCTTCAGGTCCCGCTGCGCCGCCAGCTCCTCCTTGGCGGGGAGCGCCCGGGGCGCCACGAGCGCCCGGACGCGGTCCAGGGCCGCCTTCGCCGCCTCCAGATCGACCGACGCCTTCTCCCTCTGCCCCCGCAGCTCGGCGATCTCCGGGCTCGCGACCGAGAAGAGCGGGTCGCCCGCCTTCACGCTCTGGCCAAGCTCGACCAGGACGCTGGTCACGCGGCCGCTCAGAGGCACGCCGACTTTGGAGGCCCGCGTCTCGTCGATGACCACCCGGGCGGGAACCGGATCGGTCCAGTGCGTGTTGGCCGGGCCGACCACCCCCAGCTTGAGGAGCTGCCACTGCGGCGCGCCCTGCGCCACCGTGATGCCGTCCCTCTCGACCGTGACGCCGGGAGGCTCGGGGGTGGCGGCGCGCGGCACGCGCGTCCAGCCGGCGGCGATCCAGACGGAGGCGCCGCCCGCCAGCGTCGCCAGGGCCCATCCGACGAGCCGCACGCGCTCCGGCGTCATGCGGGTGGACGATTCCTTCCGTCTCCGGATTTCGATGATCATCGAACTCGCCTCCTCATCTCTCCAGAACCGCCCCCGCGACCTTGGCGTCGAGGCCGAGCGCGCGCCTCAAGTCGTTGCGGACGGAGAACGCGTCGAATTGAAGATCCATGACCTTCAGCAGAAGGTCGATGTGCGTGCGGCGCGCCAGGAGAAGCTCGGTCATGCCGACCTCGCCCTGGCTGACGGCGCTCACGGCCGCGTCGAGAACCGCCTTCGACTTCGGAAGCGCCTGATCCTGCAGGAGGCCCAGGGTGCTCTCGAGGAACCCCTTGCGCTCCAGCAGCGCCTCGATCTCGCTGCGCGCCCTGGCCCGCCCTCCGGTCGCCGTCTCCTGGAGCTCGAGCGCGTGCTCCTCGGCCTTGCGCGCATCGTGCTGCCCGCGGTCGAAGACCGGAAGGGGCAGCGCCACCGAGAAGAGCAGCGTATTCGGCTGGTCTCCGGAGATCGTCAGGTTGTCGTGCGTGTAGCCGACGCTCAGGTTCGGGTCCGGGATGCGGCGCCGCCGCGCCAGGACCGCGTCCTGCTGCGCGGAGGCGCGGTCCAGGTCGATCGCCCGCAGGTCGGGGCGGCTCTCGAGGGTGGCCTCGAGATCGGGCGCCTCGGGAACCTCGGCGGAGGTCGGCAGCGCCGCGATCTCGATCGAAGGCGGGGCGCAGGGCGCGTACAGGACGGCGCGGCAGGTCGAGAGACTCTCCGCCAGCTCGGAGCGGGTCCGCGACACCTCCGAATCGAGGACCATCGTGTCGACCAGCAGCCGATCGTAGTCGCTGCCGCTCAGGTCACCGTTCTCGAGCCGGGCCTGCTGCAGGTCGAGGATCTGCCGTGCCCCGGCCAGGCTCTCCTCGAGGACTCCCTGGCGCGCCCTGAGGTAGGCGATCCGCCCCAGGACGGAACGCGCCTCCGCCACTTTCTGGCTCAGCGTGTCGAGGTAGGACTGCCGCTCCGACTGCAGGCGGAACTCCGCCGAGCGGATGCGCGGGCCGCGCTTGCCCAGCTCGATCGTCTCCGACAGAGCGGCGCCGTAGATCGCCGTGTCGCCGTATCCGAGGCCGGGGGGGTTGGTCCTCCCGACGGTGACGTCGCTCAACGACGATCCCAGGGACGGGTTGGGGTAGAGACGGCTCTGGCGCAGCTCGGCCTCCGCCTGCTGCACGCGCGCGGCCGCGGCCATGACCTCGCGGTTGCGGTCCCTGAGCCACGCCGCCAGGGCACCCGGATCCTTCAGGAAGGATGCGGCCGGCAGCGCCGCGGCCTCGGAAGCCTCGCCCCCGTCTCCTCTGGCTTCCGGCGCTCCCGCCGTGCCGGCCAGGGTCGCGGGGGCGCCGGAATTTGCCGATGCCGCCATCGCCACCGCTCGGGCCGGCGGGGCGCCGAGCGTGGAGAGCACCATCCCCATCAGCGCCACAGGGGTCCCTTGGAAGATCATCGTGAAACCATCCGATTGCACCGTCCTGCCGTCGCCTCGCACGTGTCGGTGGAAAGAGAGCACGGTTCATGCCAAGCGACCGCGATCGACGCAAATCATTGAAGGACCAGGAGTCTGATGGGACACGCAGGACCGTGAAGGCCGGCCGGTTCAAGAATCTTTCACGGAGGCTTTCATAGACGCAACCTCAAGCCGGAGGTAGGGGCGGCGCGCACCGGGAGCTCGGTGCCGGCCGGAGACGGCCTCTGGAGTAATAGACGACGCCGTCGTCGCAGTCGAGGGTCTTGAGCCGGATCCGGTAGGACCGGAAGTGCTCGCGGGCTCCCAGCCGTTCCAGCAGCTCGGGGCGCGTCGGGCCGGGGTCCGGAGAGATGTGGCCGGGGCCTCGAGGCCGCGCAGCAGCCGCCCCGCGATCTCGAACACCTGCCACGAGCAGAGCCCGTGCAGGACGGCGTTCGTCAGGTGGAACCCGAGGCGGTTCAGGCCGAAGAGGCGGTGGTCCGCGAACCGGCTCAGCGAGATCAGCGGCCTGAAGAACATCGAGCCCCGTCCGCTCCAGACGCCGAGCGGCCCACCACGATCGACGCCGTGCAGGAGGACCCAGTCGTCCGAGAGGAAGAAGCCGGTCAGCGCGCGGGCGAAGAGACCCACGGCGGCCAGGACGAAGAGGAGCGCCGGGATCGCCCGGCCTCCGCTCGGCGGGTCGTCCCGGTCGGGGATCAACGGAATGCTGCCGTTCCGGCCGGGACGATTGGTGGACGGCAAGGGGATCGAACCCTCGACCTCCGCGTTGCGAACGCGGCGCTCTCCCAGCTGAGCTAGCCGCCCTCGTTCCGGGACTCGGTGGCG
>WNGM01008292.1_pt1 | contig 21858 bp, 25 predicted proteins | sample 5400571 | NCBI WGS metagenome assembly WNGM01 (sample SAMN13153378, study PRJNA577476) | soil metagenome | isolation source: 100 cm soil or saprolite under Garry oak tree replicate 2 | place: USA:California | collected 2016-06-15 | reverse complement strand
GCATGGTGCGGGGAAGTTAATCGGCTCGGTCTTTGAGGCAAATAAGTTGAACGATCAGCCTCCACGAGTATGCATTTCCCGGTGTGGATCAGCGCGCAGTCCGTCGACCTGATACAGGGGCGCGCGGTCCGCGAGCCCCAGCCGCTCTTCGGCGCCGCGATCTGTGCGGCCACGCCACGTCGATGCGATGAGATCCGCCAACGCTCCGTCGCTCGCGCCGTTTCGTAGCGGCTCCCGCAAGTCGAGGCCCCGCTCGGCGTACAAGCACAGAAACCAGGTGCCGTCGGCGGTCAGCCGGCTGCGATCGCAGGAACGACAGAATGGCGCAGTCGTCGAAGCGACAATGCCAAACGTCGTACCATCGGCTAAGTGGAAACGCTCGGCCGGCGCCGCCGGATCAAGGCTCGCGAGCGGCGCAATCGCGCCATAACGACGGGACAACCGCTCGAGCATCTCCCGCTGCGAAACCACCTGCTCCCTGCTCCATCCCGTCGCTCCCCCGACGTCCATGTACTCGATGAAACGCACCTCAGCCTGGTGGTTCCGCGCGAACTCCACTAGATCGACTAGCTCGTCCTCGTTCACGCCGCGGATCACGACGGTGTTGAGCTTCAACGGGAAGCCTGCCCGTCTTGCGGCTACGATTCCCGCTAGCACGTCGGCATGCCGATCGCTGCGCGCCAACGCCTGCATCCGCTCCGGCCGTAGCGTATCCAGACTCACGGTGACCCGGCCTAAGCCGGCCTGCTTGAGAGCCTGCGTCTGCTTGGCGAGCAGCAAACCGTTTGTCGTCAGCGCGAGATCGCGGATGTCGCGATTCTGCGAGAGCATCGCCGTCAGCGCCGCCAGGTCGTGCCGCAGCAGCGGCTCACCGCCCGTCAATCGCACCTTCCCGACGCCCAGCGACGTGAAAATCCCAACCAGGCGCGCGATCTCCTCGAACGTCAGGATCGACTGCTTGGGCAACCAGACGTATTCCTGCTCAGGCATGCAGTAACGGCACCGCAGATTGCAGCGGTCGGTGACCGAGACGCGCAGGCTGCCGAGCGGTCGCTTGAGGACGTCGCGAGGCGAATCAGGCATGCGTTCGTTCCCCCTCTCCGCCGTGCGGAGAGGGGGTCAGGGGGTGAGGACCAGATGGGTCGACCCACGTGGCGGACCCGTCGGCGCGTAGCTCTTTCTTCCAGATCGGCAAGCGCTTCTTTACCTCTTCAATGACATAGCGACACGCCGCAAAGGCGGCGTCGCGATGGGGCGCGGCGGCGGCAATCGCGATGCTCGCTTCGTTTACGGGGATCAGCCCGAGGCGATGGTGCAGGGCGACGCGCACATCCGGCCATCGTTCCCGCGCCTCGTCGAGCATGCGAGTGATCTCGGCCTCCGCCATTTCGTCGTACGCCGAGTACTCGATGGCGATAACGTCGTCATCACTGCGGACCGTGCCGAGAAAGACGCACGTGCCCCCGCGCTCCGGACTTTGAACTTGTCCGAGCAGCGATTCGACCGAAATCCGGACGCGCGTCAGATGGCTCATTACCCTCCCGACAACGGCGGCAGCAACGCCACCTCGTCTCCATCCTTTACTTTCGCGTCGAGCTTCACCTGCCGCAGGTTCAACGCGGCGAGCGGTCGAGGCGGCAAGCTGCGCGCGCCGGGAACGGTTTCGCGCACGCACGTGAGCACGTCCCCCACCGTTGCCGACGTGCCGGACACGAGTACCGCCGCCGTCTCACAACCCGCCAGCTCGGCGTAGCGCGCGAAGAACCGGACTGTCACCCGGGCCATGATGCGATTATAGCCCCGTGGCCAGGCCCTGCCAGATCCTCGCCTGCTTCGGCGTGGGACTGGGCGCGCGCTCGAGACTGAGCCGCGACGTCGTACGCTCCCGCACCGCCGTATTCAGCGTCACGGTGCTGCCCGCGCGTTGCACGGTGATCGTGAGCGGCTGCCCCACTTTGCCTTGATAGCGTGAACGGAATGCCGCGCCCCAATCCTGGCTGGCTGAGATGGGGATGTCGCCGATGCGGGTCAGCACGTCTCCTGGCTCTACGCCTGCTTCGTCCGCCGCGCTGCCCGGCGTGACCGCCTGAACCAGCACACCGCCGCTCGGCGAGGGGCCGGCCGAGACGCCGAGGAAGAGCGAGGTGACCGGGTTGCGACGGAATACCAGGCCCGCTTTAGTGAACATTTGTTCATACGGCAGCGAATCGCGGCCATCGATGTAGCGCCGGTAGAAGCCGTCCACGTCCGGCATGCCCGCAGCACGCAGCTCGTTCAACAGATCGGCGGTCAGAAATCCTTTGTTCTGGCGATAGTAGCGCGTGTACAGCGCCCGCATCACCTCGTCGAGATTGTGCGCGTTGTCTGTCGCGTCGCGGATCGAAATGTCGAGCAGGAACCCGAGCAGCGACCCTTTGGGGTAATAGAGCTGCGAGCTGTTGACATAAACCTCGTGAATCCACGTGGCCTCACTACCGTCCTCGACACTCCACGGCTCTGGCGCTTCCTCGACTTGCTGGATGTTGGCGATCGCGTTGTCGAGGAACTGGCTCGGCGTCCACAGGCCCGAGCGCAGGTTCGTGAGGTCGGCGTAGTAGTCCGTCACCCCTTCCGACCACCACAACAGCGGCGTGTACTGCTCGGCGTGATAGTCGTACGGCCACATCTCGGCGGGACGGATGCGCTTCACGTTCCAGAGATGGAAGAATTCGTGGGAGAGTAACGGATACATGAAGTCGCCGAGCGTGCCCGACACGGGATCGGCGAACGCCTGCGCAGGCATGATGTCATACTGCGAGACGCTATGCTCGAGGCCGCCACCGAAGCCAATGGGTCCGTGGATGACATTGAAGAACACCGTGTAAACGTCGTACGGGGGGGGCGCCTCGCCCATGATCCGATTCTGCACCGGTGCCATCTTCGCCACGCCGTTCCGCAGGTTGCGTGCGACCGCGGGGCTGTAATCGCTCGCGGGCCAGACGGCGAGACGGATCCACTTGCCGTCGGCCTGCAGCGAATCGAGACTGTACTTCCCGACGAACGTCATCGCGTCCGCTAGCTCGTGATAATCGCCCGCGCGATAGACGCCATTCGCCGGGCCCTTGAGTGCCGTCGTAACCTGCCATCCCGCGGGCAGCCGAAAGCGCACTTCGGCGGGACGTGCCAGCTGCCCTTCTTCGAACATGAACAGGTTGGTGCCGAGGAATTGTCCGAAATCCTGTGCGGTGCGGGCGACGGAGAGATCGATCGTATCGGGCGAGTAGTCGAAATCGACGAGGACGTGGTCGGCCCTGCCCGTTGCGACACGCCAGGTGTCCTTGTCGGCACGATCCCAATGCAATGCCCGTCCGGCCGCGTTCTTCGCGCCGAACCCATGGACGTAGCGCGCGTAATTCTGGATTTCGTAGTTGCCCGGGCTCCACGCCGGCAGCGAAACGAACAGCGTGTCCCTGCCGCTCGTGGGGAAATCCGCGGAAACGTGAAATTGTCCTCGCACAACGGAGACGTCGTAGCGAACCACCTGCCCGTGGACTGGCGACGCGAGGAGCAGAAGAAGAGGGAGGAGCTGGGGAGAACGACGCATCATCACTCCAGGCAAGAAGTTGAGAGATACCGAAAACTAGAAAGGCCCCGGCGTTGGTGCCGAGGCCGTGTCCCAAGTTGTCATAGCGCAGCGTGTTACGACGGAACCTTCGCGCTCGCGTCGGCGACCATCGCCCGCAACTCCTTGCTGGGCTTGAAGACAGGAACGGGACGCGCCGCGACTTCGACAGGATCACCGGTTCTTGGGTTACGCGCCATCCGCGTTTTGCGCTGGCGGATTTTGAACGTTCCAAATCCGCGTACCTCAATGTTATGCTGCTCAGCCAGCGCAGCTTTCACGGCGTCGAGGAAGGAGTCTACGACCCGCGCACAGTCCTTTTTGGAAATCAGGGGACCAGCGGTGCGAGCTATTTGCGCGGTGACCTTTTCAACAAGATCGGCCTTCGTCATTGGTCCCCCCGTCGACCCGAAAAATTCTGCCAGGTTGGCAAAAGTCGGGGACCATAGTACGGGCTTACTTATTTAGTGTCAAGAGCTTGTAGGAATTGTTGAAAGTGTCCCTGGGCGTCATGGGGGCCCGGCGACGCCTCCGGGTGGTATTGGACGGCAAAAATCGGATACTCTCGGTGCTTGATGCCTTCGACGGTCCCGTCGTTGAGGTTAAGGTGGGTGACCTCAAGCGACTTCGCACCTGGAACACCGCTCGTTTCGCCCCGGACTGCGAATCCGTGGTTTTGAGACGTGATAAGTACTTGTCCCGTAGCGAGATCGCGCACGGGATGATTGCCGCCCCGATGTCCGTACGGGAGCTTCTCCGTCTCTCCGCCCAGCGCGAGACCGAGTAACTGGTGGCCGAGACAGATCCCGAAAATCGGCAGCGTCCCGTCGGCCAGCTGCCGGATTGTATCAATCGCGTAACCGACGGCGGCCGGGTCGCCAGGACCGTTGGAGAGGAACACGCCGTCCGGTTTGAGCGCGCGCACTTGGTCGGCGCTCGTCGCGGCTGGTACCACCGTTACGCGACATCCGCGCTGCACGAACAGCCGAAGAATGTTCCGCTTCATCCCGAAATCGAAGGCGACGACATGATGAGTTGCCTCCTGCGGTGGCGGGCCTTCCGTGTACGCCTCGGGAATCGTCGCCGCGCTCGCAAGGTCGAGTCCGTTCATCGACGGTGATGCGGCGAGTGCTGCTTTGATGGCGTCCGTCGGCTGCTCACCGAGCGCGAGCACCCCGCGCATCGCGCCGCGTGAACGGATATAGCGCGTGAGCTGCCGTAGTTGCCGATCATCGGAGCCGTCATGACCACGATCTGGCCGAGATACGAGGGGTCAGTGAAGACCTCCTGGTAACCGCTCAGATTCGTTGTGAAGACGACTTCCGCGTATGCCGGCTCAAACGGGAGAGGCGCAGCTCCGGGGAACCAGGCGCCGTCCTCGAGCAGGACGTAAGCGGGTGCTGGATTACGGTCGGCGATTGCTCGGTGGGCGTGGTTGAGGCGCCGGCGGGGCCGTCGGCTGAGTCTCGATCGGCAGCTGCGAAGGCGCAACCGGTGTCGGCGCTTGCCCCTGCCCTTCGAGGACGGAGCGAACCTGGTTCGCCGACGTCGACATGAACGTCAGCACGAGCGCGAGAAACAGGAAGATGCCCGCCGTCCACCACGTTACCTTCGTGAGCAACGTGGTCGCCTGGCGGCCACCCATAATTGTTTCGGTGCCGGCCCCACCACCCATGCTGGCGAGCCCGCCGCCCTGCCCCGCCTGCAACAGCACGGCGGTCGCGAGGATCAGCGCGTCGAGGAGGAGGATGCCGACGAAAATTCCGTACATGCGCGGGCAAGATACCTAGGTGACGGCAGTGCGCACAAGCTCGATCCAACCCTGAGGGTCGAGTGACGCGCCGCCGACCAGCACGCCGTCGAGCTCCTGCTCGGCGAGCAGTTCCGCGGCGTTCGTGACGTTCACACTGCCGCCGTATAGCACCCGTGTTTCCTTCGCCTGGCGCTCTTTGAGCCACGCGCGGATCGCACGGTGAACTTCGGCGGCGTCCCGCGGCGTCGCATTCCGGCCCGTCCCGATGGCCCAGACCGGTTCGTACGCGATCGTCACCTGAACTTCCACGCGGTCACCGAGTGCCGCTTGCAGCTGCCGCCGTACGACCGTCAACGTTTCGCGCGCATCGCGCTGCGCGAGCGTTTCGCCGACGCACAGGATGGGATGAAGGCCGGCGGCCACGACGGCTTTGAGCTTCTTGCCGGTCTGCTCGTCGGTCTCGCCGAACACGTGACGGCGCTCGGAATGTCCGATCAGCGCGGCTTTGGCGCCGGCCTGAGCGGCGAGCGTCGGCGACGTCGCGCCGGTGAAGGCGCCCTTCGGCGCCCAATACACGTCTTGCACACCGGCGCGGAGGTCGGTTCTGTTGCCGAGTGCGGTCGCAACCGCCTCCAGTGAGACCGCCGGTGGAAAGAACCACACCTGGCGGTTCGGCTGGAGTGGATACGCGTTGAGGAAGGTCGCGAGGTAGCTGCGCGCCTCGGCAGGTCCCACGTTCATCTTCCAGTTGGCGGCAAACAGCAGCGTCCTCACGCGTCCTCCAATGCCGCCACGCCTGGCAACTCCTTCCCTTCGAGGAATTCGAGTGACGCGCCGCCGCCGGTCGAGACGTGCGTGAGCTGAGCCTCCATGCCCGCGACCGCCGCAACGGAGTCCCCGCCACCGACGACGGTCACGGCTCCCTGCGTTCCGGCCTCGACCAGCGCCGTCGCGATGGCGCGCGTGCCGGCATCAAAGGGCGGCGTTTCGAAGACGCCCATCGGGCCGTTCCAGAAGATGGTCTTGGCACGCAGCAGCCGGGCCCGATAGTCGTGCTGCGTCGCGGCGTCGATGTCGTAGACGGCCCAGCCCTTGGGGATTGCATCGGCGGCCACGGACCGGTGCTCGCTCGCGCGCTCCAGCGACGGCGCGATGACGCCGCCGCGGGGCAGGATCAGCTTCTTGCCGCTCGAGGCGAGCAGGTCCTTGGCCAACGCGATACGATCGGGTTCGACGAGCGACGATCCGACCTCGAGCCCCATGGCGGCGAAGAACGTGCAGGCCATCGCACCGCCGATGAGCAGCTCGTCCACGCGCGGGAGCAGCGAGCGAATGACGTCGATCTTGCCGGAGATCTTGGCGCCGCCCAGCACCGCCACGAAGGGGTGTTTCGGATCGCGGAGCAAGTCGCCGAGATACTGCAGCTCCTTCTCCATCAGGAATCCGGCGACGGCGGGCTTGAGCAGATGCGCGACCGCCTCGGTGGAGGAGTGCGCGCGATGGGCCGACCCGAATGCGTCGTTCACATAGAGATCGCCGAGCGCCGCGAACGTCTTCGCGAGCTCCGGATCGTTCTGTTCCTCGCCGGGCCAGAACCGCGTGTTCTCGACCAGCGCCACGCCGCCGCGCGGCAGCCGCCGCGTCACCGCCCCTCCAGCCACCGGGTCGGCAATGAACTCGACCGGTGCGCCGAGCAGCTTCTCGAGATTGGGGACGATTTGCTTCAGCGAATACTGCGGATCGGGACCGCCCTTGGGCCGTCCGAGGTGCGACAGGAGCACGACCCGGGCCCCCTTGTCGCGGAGATAGCGGATCGTCGGGAGCGACGCGCGCAGCCGCGTGTCGTCGGTGACCTTGCCGTTCTTGAGCGGGACGTTGAAGTCGACTCGCACGAGCGCGCGTTTGCCTTCCAGCGCCTGCGGGGGGAGATCCCGCAGGCTTTTTTTGGTCAACGGCGTTTTCCGATGAACGCCAGGAGGTCGACGCAGCGCGCCGAGTAGCCCATCTCGTTGTCGTACCACGAGGAGATGTGTACCAGCGTGCCGTCGATGACGGCGGTCGACATCGTGTCGATCACGCTCGAATACAGACTGCCGATGTAGTCGTGGGAGACCAGCGGCTCGTCACTCGTCTCGAGAATCCCCTTGAGGGGACCGGAGGCGGCCGCCTGCTTGAACGCCGTGTTCACGGCTTCGACTGTTGTTGGTCGCTCGACGTCGGCGACCAGCTCGACGATCGAGACATCAGGCGTCGGAACGCGCAACGAGATGCCGTCGATCTTGCCTTTCACTTCCGGGATGACGAGACCAGTGGCCTTGGCGGCTCCGGTCGTGGTCGGAATGATGCTCAGTGCGGCGGCTCGCGCCCGGCGCAGATCCTTGTGGGGGAGGTCGAGGATCTGCTGGTCATTGGTGTAGCTGTGCACGGTCGTCATGAAGCCGTGCTTGAACCCGAAGCTGTCCATCACAACCTTCACCATGGGAACGAGGCAGTTGGTGGTGCACGACGCGTTCGAGATGATGTGATGCTTGGCGGGATCATATTTCTCGTTGTTGACGCCCATACAGATCGTGATGTCCTCACCTTTGGCCGGGGCAGAGATCACGACCTTCTTGGCGCCGGCGGCGAGATGCTTGGCGGCGGCATCACGATCGGTGAATCGGCCGGTACTCTCGAGCACGAACTCCACGCCGAGGTCCTTCCAGGGCAGCTTCTCTGGCTCTTTGATGGCGGAGACTCTGACCGACTTGCCGTTCACGATGAGCGCGTCGCCCTTCGCTTCGACGGTGCCGGGAAAGCGCCCGTGCACCGAGTCGTATTTCAAGAGGTGCGCCAGCGTCTTCGTGTCGGTGATGTCGTTGACGCCGACGAATTCGATGTCGGTCTGCTTGGCCGTGGTGGCCGCGCGCACCACGTTGCGGCCGATGCGTCCGAACCCATTGATCCCTACCCGCACTGCCATGTCTCTCCCCTTAGGTGAAGTCTGGAATTGCGGCACGCGCGAAGGTTACCGCGTGTACTGTCGTCGCACCCGTATCTTCCAATGCGCGCGCCGCTTCGGCCAGTGTAGCGCCGGTAGTGAAGACATCGTCGACGAGCACCCAAACCATTCCCGAACGAACGCGCTTGGCCGAAAACGCACCTGCGACGTTCGCTAGCCGTGTCTCCGGTGTCAACGCCGTTTGTGTCGGCGTCTCCCGCGTCCGGACGAGTGCGTCAGGGAGCACCGGAATCCGCCACTGTTGCGCCAGCGCGCGCGCCAGTAGTTCGCTTTGATTGTAACCGCGCTCGCGCAATCGCTTGGCGGCGAGGGGAATCGGGATCAGGGCCGACGGTCCGTCGGCAGGAGGCCGCACGCCAGCCATCGCGGCCGCCAAATCGTCGGCGATGCGCGGCAGGCCGCCGTACTTGAGCGCGTGCACGGCCTGGCGGGCGCCTTCCTCCAACCACACCGCCGATCGCACTGATTGCAACGCGGGCGGCCACGCCGCGCAGAGACGACACGGACCGAAGTGCGGCTCGGGCTGCCCGCAGCGATTGCACCAGGGCGGGCGCACGGCGCGCCAGCGCTGGCGGCAGACGGGACACACGATCCAGTGAGCGTCGCGCGGTGTGAGCAGCGCATGACACACCAGGCATTCCGCCGGAAGAAGAAGCTGTTCGACCGCGGCGCTAAGCACGGAGCGCGCGCTGAACGGCGGCGCGCATCACCTCCGTGGGCGCGTCGGTTCCCGGAAAGAACCGCTCGAATGCCGCGGCGCCCTGCTGCACCAGCATCTCGCGCCCATCCGCGGCGGCGATCCCGCGCTCGCGCAGCACATGGACCCAGCGCGTTTCCCCCGGCGCGTACACGAGGTCGAGCGCGCGCTGGACGCCCGGGATGTGGTTCACGTCCACGGGGAGTGGATCGTGTCCCGCGAGTCCCAGCGGGGTCGCATTGATTGCCACGTCGACCTCAACGGGGCCGGTCGCGACACTGGTCGTCGCGCCGGCGCCGTTCGCCCACGCGGCGAATGTCCTGGCGCGCGCGTCATCGCGCGAGCGCACGAAGAGTGAAGCGCCGCGCTCGGCCGCGGCGACGGCAGTCGCACGCGCCGATCCGCCGGTTCCCACCACGAGCCACTTTTCTCCCCGGTGAATGGCGCCGAGTTTCTCGAGCGCGGCGATCACGCCGGTCACATCGGTGTTGTCGCCGACCACTGACCCATCTTCGGTCCAGAAAGTATTGCAGGCGCCGACGCGCGCGCAGACATCCGTTTTCCGCGCGAGGGATCGTTCCACCGCTGCCTTGTGGGGGACGGTGACGTTGCCCGCGCCGCCAATCGCCGCCTGCGCCGCCAGGAACGGGGCGAGCGCCGCCGCCGGGACGCGCAGCGCGACGTAGACGGCGTCCAGCCCGAGCGCGCGGCACGCGGCGTTGTGCATCGCGGGAGAAAGGGAATGGGCCACCGGATCGCCGATGACCGTGAGGAGACGCGTCTTAGCGCTGGTCTCCACGCTTGCTCTCAGCGGCGAGGCGGTCGGCCACCGCGGCCGTGAGGGACTCGAGCTCCTGGCAGGTGTCGCGATAGACGCCGAGGTCGCCGCCAAACGGATCGCTGACCTCATCGCCGCCGCGTCCGGCGTATTCGCCGAGCACGGAGACCTTGCCTTCCCCGCCTAGCTCGTCGACGCGCGCGCGATGATGGCGGGCCATGGTGAGAATCAGGTCGGCGCGCTCGACCAGCTCTCGCGTCAAGAGGCGCGCGCGATGGCCGGAGAGATCCAGGCCGCGCTCCAGGCCAACGAGGTAGGCGCCTTCGGAGGCAGGGGCGCCGTCCCACGCACCGGTGCCCGCCGACGTCACCGCCACTTCGAGACCGCGCTCCTTGAGCGCGCGCTCGAGCAGCGATGCGGCGAGTGGGCTGCGGCAAATGTTGCCGGTGCAGACGAACAGGACGGTTTGAATCATGGCGCGAGCCGGCCGACGGCGCGGCGCAGCTCGTGCACGCTCAAGGTTCCTTCGCGCACGATTTGCGCCTGCGGCTTGGTGCAGTCAACCACCGTGGAAGGGGGCCGGTTCCCCAACACGCCGCCATCGAGCACCAGGAGCCTCCCCGCGGCGACTGCCGGCGCGAAGTCGCGGGCGATCGCGTCGGCGCCGGGTCCCGGCGGCTGGCCGGGCAAGTTGGCCGACGTTGACGTCAGCGGCTCGCCTAGCGCCGCGACGAGCCGGGCGATCGCCTGATGGGAGGTCCAGCGCACCGCGATCCCGCCGTCCGGACCGCGTATCAGATCAGGCAGGCGGCCGGATCCACCGGGCAGCACGAGTGTGAGCGGTCCGGGCCAGAATGCTCGCGCCAACGCATCCGCGGACGCGTTGAACGCCAGCCCATTCGCTTCAGCCATCGCGCGATCGCTGATCAATAAGAGGAAAGGCTTGCTCGCGGCGCGTCCCTTCATCGCCGCCAGTGCGGCGACGTCCGCCTGCGCGGCGCGCGAGCCCAGGCCATATACCGTCTCGGTAGGATAAGCGAGCAAACCGCCGCCGCGTAGATGCGCCACCACTTTGGGGATCGCGGCGCCGACCTCCGCATCCGACTGAAATGGAAGCGGTTTCACCGCCATTCACGCGCAAGAGCCTCCGCGATCCGGAAGTCGTCGGCGGTCGTGATCTTGAAGTTGTACGGCGAATCGGGAATCAAGTCCACCGGAAAACCGGCGCGCTCGCAAACCTCGGCGTCGTCGCTCGGCGCGCCGCCATTCGCGGTGACGCCGAGCTGCGTGTAGGCGTCCCGCAGCATTTGTCGCGGAAATCCCTGCGGCGTCTGCGCGCGCCAGATCCGCTCGCGGTCCACCGTCCGCGTGATCCGCGGCGTCGGCCGATGCGTGCCCTGCCCGACCTCCTTGAGCGTGTCGGACGCGGGGACCGCCGCGACTGCCCCCACGCCCGCGCGTGCCCGTGCGATCACGGCGTCGATCGTCCCGCGGCTCACGAACGGCCTCGCCGCATCGTGAATGAGAATGATCGTGGCGTCCTCCGGCAACGCCGCGAGCCCGGCGCGGACCGAGTCCACGCGCTGCGCGCCGCCCGGGACGAAGCCGAGCCGCTCGCCGCGCAGCTTGACGAGCCAGTCGGGCGGCCGCTCGACGTACCCGGGCGGCAGGGTAACGATGACCTGTCGCACCTCCGGATGCCCGATGAAGGCCCGCAGCGCGCGGAGCAGCATCGGGACGCCGAGGATGGGGCGGAATTGTTTCGGCTCTCCGGGGCCCGCGCGCACGCCCGCGCCCGCTGCCACCACGACTACCCCGACGTCAGGCTGCGAGCCGACGGGTGAGCTCACCGATTCCCTCCAGCCCGATCAGCTCGAGCTCAGCGCTCGTGCCGCCCCCCCGCGAGCGCGCCGACAGGAACGCGCGGCGGAAGCCTTGGCGCGCGGCTTCGGCGAGGCGGCGCTCGACGCCGGCCACAGGACGGATCTCGCCGCCCAGGCCTACCTCTCCAAGGAAGAGCGCGTCGGCCGGCACCGGACGATCGTGGACTGTGGAGACGAGGGCGGCAAGGACGGCGAGGTCGGTCGACGGCTCTACGAGGCGCACGCCGCCGGTAACGTTGACGAAGACGTCCAGGCTGCCAAACGGCAGGCCGCCGCGGCGCTCGAGCACGGCCAGCAGCAAGGCGAGGCGGCGGTGATCCAGTCCGGTGGCCACGCGCTGCGGCGTCCCGAACCCCGCTTTCGAGGCGAGCGCCTGGATCTCGACGAGCATCGGGCGCGTGCCTTCCATCAACGCCGTCACCGCGGAGCCGGAGGCGCCAGTCGTGCGCCCCGCGAGGAACGCCGCGGCGGGGTTCGCAACCGGCTCGAGGCCGGTGCCGGTCATGCGAAAGACACCGATCTCATCCACCGAGCCGAACCGGTTCTTGACGGCGCGCAGGATGCGGTGGTCGAGCGTCGTCTCGCCTTCGAAGTACAGCACGGTGTCCACGATGTGCTCGAGTGTCTTCGGACCGGCGATGCCGCCGCCTTTGGTGACGTGCCCGACGAGCAGCACGGCGGGCCCGCCCCCCGACTCTTTCGCGAAGCGCATCAGCCGCGCGGCGCACTCGCGCACCTGGCCGACGTTCCCGGGCGCGCCTTCGAGCTCCTCGGTGTACGTGGTCTGCACCGAGTCGACTAGGACGACGCTCGACCGCAGCTGTGTCGCATGATGCAGGATCGCTTCCAGCCGTGTCTCGCCGAGCACATGGATGTTGACAGGGTCGATACGCCCTGGCTCTCGAGCCGCGCCGCGCACTGCATGAGCAGCGTCGACTTGCCGATGCCTGGCTCTCCACCGACGAGCGTCACTGAGCCGGGAACGATGCCCCCGCCGAGGACGAAGTCGAACTCGGCTAGGCCGGTCTTCCAGCGCGCGATGGCAGACTGCTTGAGGTCGGTTAGGCGGATTGGCGGTTGGCCGGTTGGAGCACCTCTAACCGCCGAACCGCTCAACCGCCCCACCGCCTCCTCAACGAGCGAATTCCACGCACCGCAGCTGTCACAGCGGCCACCCCACTTCGGCTGGTCCGCACCGCATTCGGTACAACGAAAGACCGACTTGCCTTTAGACACTGACCGGAGCCTCGCGCGCGGTGTAGTTGTCGAAGCGCGTGTATTCCTTCTTGAAGTGCAGCTTCACGGTGCCCGTCGGCCCGTTGCGCTGCTTGCCCACGATCACCTCGGCGAGGCCTTCGATGCTCTCGTTGGTTTTGGGATCCACCGGGCCGTCGTAGAACTCCTGACGGTAGATGAAGCACACCACGTCGGCATCCTGCTCGATCGCGCCCGATTCCCGGAGGTCGGAGAGCTGCGGCCGCCGGTGCTCGCCGCCGCGCTGCTCCGGCGCGCGCGAGAGCTGCGAGATCGCGACCACCGGCACGTCGAGCTCCTTGGCGAGTGCCTTCAGCGAACGGGAGATGTAGGAGATCTCTTGCTGGCGGTTCTCGACGTCGCCCGGCCCCTGCATGAGCTGCAAGTAGTCCACGATCACGAGCGCAATATCGTGCTCGGCCTTCAACCGCCGTGCCTTCGAGCGCATGGCGAGCGGGGTCAGCGAGGCGGAATCGTCAATCCAGAGCCGTTGTGCGTCTACCAGCCCCTCCGAGCAGAGCAGCCGCTGCACGAGCTGGTCCTTGGACATTTCGAGCGAGAAGAACGCGACCCTGGTGTTGTGCTCGATGGCGGCGTGCTGCACGATGTTCAACGCCAGCGCCGTCTTCCCCATCGAGGGTCGAGCGGCCAGGATGATCAGGTCGGAGCGCTGGAAGCCCGCGGTGTACCGATCGAGATCGACGAACCCGCTCGGGACGCCGGTCAGCGCGCCGGCCCCCGACTGGAGTTGCTCGATTCGCTCCATCGTCGGCCAGATCAGCTCTTTGATGCGGATGAACTGTTCCGCACGCCGGAATTGCGCCACCTGGAACACGCGATGCTCGGCATTGTCCAGTACTTCACCCGCGGTGCCGTGGCCTTCGTAGATATCCTGGATGATGCCGGTCGCCGCGTCGACCAGGCGCCGCAGCACCGCCTTGTCGCGGACGATCTTGGCGTGGTAGTCGACGTTCGCGGCGGTGGGCACGACATCGATCAACGTCGCGATATACTCCATGCCGCCGGCGCGATCGAGATCGCCGCGGCGGCTCAGGTCGTCGCGCAGCGTGACCGGATCGATGACGTCGCCGCGCTCGGTGAGCGACAGCATCGACCGGAACAGCAGACGATGGCTCTCCTTGTAGAACATCGTGTCATCCAGGATCTCAGCCGCCTTGAGGGCCGCGTCCTGGTCGAGCACCATCGCGCCTAAGACCGCCTGCTCCGCCTCGTTGCTCCACGGAGTCTGGCGACCGGCGTACGCGCTGGCTCGCTCAGTTGTCGAGGAGCCGAGCGGCGATACGGACGTCATCCCAGGTTGGTCTCTTCCAATGAGGGTTACGCAGCAGCGCGGCCGGGTGGTAAGTCACCACGACCGGGATGCCGCGGAAACGGTGAATTTGATTGCGGAGTGACCCCAGCGATTGCTTGGTGTTCAGCAGGCTTTGCGCCGCCGTGCCCCCCATCGCTAGAATCGCCTTTGGCTTCACCAAGTCGATCTGGCGATAGAGGAACGGCAGGCAGGCTGCGATTTCGTCGTACTGCGGCAGCCGGTTTTCCGGTGGCCGGCATTTCACGATGTTACAGATGAACACCTGCTCTCGGGGCAGCTTGATCGCTTCGAGAATCTTGGTCAGGAGCTCCCCCGCCCGCCCGACGAATGGCCGGCCGGTTTCGTCTTCGGTGCGGCCAGGTCCTTCTCCGATCACCACCAGCCGAGCGTTCGCGGGTCCTTCACCGGGCACGGTGTTCCTGCGGCCCTCGCACAGCTTGCAGGCGCGACAGGCCGCAATGAGCGCGGCGACGTCCTCGAGACTCGCCGTCCGTTGGATTGGATCGGTGGCGAAGAGATCAGCGGAGGGCGGGTCGAATGAGAGACCCGGAGCAGGGAGCACGGAGCTCGGAGCAGCGACGCCGGGGGCAGGTGCGACGGGAACGGAGCCTGCTCCCTGCTCCGTGCTCCCTGCTCCATGGGGCTCAGTGAGGATCACCAGAGCCCGCGTATCTGTCAAAGCGCAGTTTCCACTACGTCGAGAATTCGGTCGGCCACGTCGCGCTTGGGGAGCAGCGGCAGGTCGACTTTCGTGCCGTTGCGTCCCAGAATCGTTACGCGATTGGTCGTGACCTCGAATCCGGCCCCGGGCTCGGTGGCGTCATTCAGGATCACGAAATCGAGCGCCTTATTCTGCATCTTGGAGCGGGCGTTCGCCAATCCGTTTCCCGTCTCGAGCGCGAACCCCACGACCAGCATCCCCTTGCGCCGTTTCAGCGAGCCCAAAATGTCGGGCGTCGCTTCCAGCTCGACCGTGAGCGGGCCGGCGGAGCGCGGGCGCTTTGTGTTGACAGGCGCCTTGGGCCGGTAATCGGCCGGCGCCGCGCTCATGATCAGCGCGTCTGCATTTCCGACGAGGCTCTGGAGCGCCTGCTGCATCTCTTCGGTCGTTTCGACGTGTTTTGTCGTCAGGCCCGCCGGCGGCGCCAGCTCCGTGGGACCGGACACGAGCACGACCTCCGCGCCGCGGGCGCGCGCTGCCTCGGCGAGCGCATAGCCCATCCGGCCACTCGAGGGATTCGTGATCACGCGCACGGGATCGAGATGCTCGCGCGTCGGCCCAGCAGTTACCACGACGCGCTTGCCAGACCACTTGCTTCTGTCGTTGGATCCGTTGAGCAGCCGCTCGGCGGCCGCGAAAATCGCGTCCGGCTCGCTCATGCGACCCGGACGCTCACTCGGCCCCTCGGCGAGCGCGCCGATTTCCGGTCCGATGAAGTGCCAGCCGCGCTCCCATGGCGGCACGCGCCAAGATGTTGGCGGTCGCGGGAGCGACAATCACGAGATCAGGATCTTTTGCGAGATCGATGTGCGCGAGCGCGCGACCGCGCTCCCACAACGAGGTGAGCACCGGTCGTCCCGTGAGCGCTTCGAACGTCAGGGGGCGTACGAACTCGGCGGCGGCCGCGGTGAGTACCACGTCCACCGTGGCGCCCGCCTCCGTCAGGCGGCGCGCCAGGAAACAGCTCTTGTAGCAGGCGATCCCGCCCGACACGCCGAGCACGACGTGACGGCCGGAGAGGGACATCAACCTTCCTGCTGGCGCCGCCGCCGCACGAGGCGGTATTTGAGGCCGCCGCGGACGAGCTCGTCGAACGCCCGCGTGGTGAGCTTCTCCTCCCAGTCGACCGACCGGTCGCGCGGGAAATCATTGACGAAGCGCGCGAACTTCGCCGCTACGAGGACGCCCAGGTACTTGTTCTGTGTCTGTCCTGCAACTTCCGCCGGTGTCACGATCCGCATTGCTCAGCCTTTCTGTTGATGCAATTCATCATAAAGACGCTGCTTCTCCAATTGTAGATCGCCAAGATAGCGGTTCAGCCACGCATAGTCATGTCGATCGCGCATCAACTTCTCGGTGCGCTCATCCGCCGCTTTGACCACGGCGTTCACCGCCTCGTCGAGGTCGTCGTTGCGAATCCAGCGGTGAAAATGCGTGGCATGACTGAGCTCGTAGATCGCCCGCTCCAGCCGTTGCTGGATCTCCTCCGGCGACTCACTCCCCCGCTTCACCAGCCTCTCCGTCAGCACGCGCGGGTTGCTGGGGAGGATGAAAATCGTGATGGCATCGGGCGCCAGTTTCCTGACCTGCTCCGCGCCGTGCACTTCGATGTCCAGCAGGACATGGCGACCCGACTTGAGAATGTCTTCGACGTCGGACCGCAACGTGCCGTACAGCTCGCCCGAGTATTCCGCATGTTCCAGAAACTGTCCCTGCTTGACGCCATTCAGGAACTGGCTCGGCTTCCAGAACCGATAGTCGACCCCGTCCTTCTCGCGCGCGCGCGGCTTTCGCGTCGTCGCCGACACCGAAAACCCAAACCGGTCCGGATAGCGGTCGCGCACTGCTCTGGCGATCGTCGTCTTGCCGCCACCCGATGGCGCGGACAGGACGACGATGCGCGGGACGGAGGTCACTCGAGATTCTCCAGCTGCTCCCGAAACTTCTCGAGGTCTCCCTTCATCGCGATCACCGTCTGCGTGATCCGGGCGTCATTCGCTTTCGACCCCATCGTGTTGACCTCGCGCAGCAGCTCCTGTGCGATGAACCCGAGCTGCTTTCCCACCGGATGGTCCGACTTGAGCGCTGCACGGGCCGCCGCCACGTGCGCGCGGAACCGCACCAGCTCCTCCGTGATGTCCAGGCGGTCCGCCAGCAGGGCGATCTCGAGCGCCAAACGCTGCTCGTCCACGTTCACCGTCGTCGTAAGCTCGGCGACGGCTTGCTTCAGCCGTTCATGCTCGGCTTTTAACCGGGCGGGTGCCTGATCTTCGACCGCCCGCGCCGCCGCCTCGAGCGCATCGAGGCGCGCGTTCAGCTCGGTGGCCAGCGCTTGCCCCTCGCGCTCGCGCATCGCCACCACATCACGCGCGGCGCGCTCGACGATCCCCTGCACATCCGCCCACGTGACTGGCTGGTCGCTCGTTCCGTTCGTGGCGGTTAACACGTCGGGGTGCCGCGCCACAAATGCCAGGTCCACGGTGCCTTTCAGCTTCAGCTTCTTCTTGAGCTCCTGCGCGGCCGCCAGGACCTGCTTGGCCCGCACCAAGTCGACGGTCACCGCGCGTTCCGGACCGGGGCCCTCGACCCAGCGCGCCGTCACGGCCACGTGCCCGCGCTCGAGCAGCTGCCGGAGCCGCTCGCGCATCTCGATTTCGACGCCGGCCAGATCCGCCGGGAGCTTCAGTTGCGGGTTGAAATAGCGGTGATTGACCGTGCGGATCTCGACGCGCAACCGTCCGCTCAGTACCCGATCTTCGGCAGAGCCGAAGCCTGTCATACTGCGTGGCACAGGGCCTTAAATGTAGTAGCCTACGCTAGTTAGTGAAGAACCACCGCGCCCCATACTGCTGTGCCGCCTTGGGATAGCCCAGCCCCTCCACGTAGCTCGAGCGCATGATGTTGATGTTCGAGACACTCCAGAAGATCGTCACTCCGGCGAGCTGCATCTCGAGGTTCGTGTTGGCGAAGCTCGATCCCGTCATGGCCCGCTGGGTGCTGCCCTGGAGTCCGCCGAGGATCGCGCGGCTCCACGATTCCATCGCCACTTCGCCGCGCAGCGCGAAGATTCCGCTGTTGAAGACGCGCCAGAACTTTGAGTAGAAGCTCAGCGACACGAGGCCATGTCGCGGTGGCTCGAAGTCGCTGCCACCGGCGACGGGATTGAAGTACCAGCCCGACAGCCGGAATCCCGGTCCGATGCGGAGCGTCCCATGCACGGCAACGAACTCCGTGCGCGGCGTGGGATTCAGTGAGTCCACCTTACTGATGCCCTCCGCGAACCCGAGCGGTGCGAACGGGTCGCGCCGGCCGCGGCCGACCTCGATCGTGAGCAGACGATTCTCGAGTCCAATCCAGCCGGCGATGTCGAACGCCTGTTGGACGCGATCGGTCGTGACCAACGGCGCCTGCGCATCGTGTTGCCATGCGACTTCGGCCCGCGCCGAAAATCCGAGCGGCAACGTGAGCCCGGCGGTACCGAAAGCGCGGACGCCGCCACGATGGCCTCGATACACGCTCTGCCGGACGGTCCCGGCGAGTGTGAACGGCCGTATCGGTATCCAGCCCGCGCGCCCTTCGAACTGTTGCGGCAGCCCCGCCGCGCCGAGCCGCGCCGTCCCTGCGAGGCCCGCGTTGCGCCAGGTCTGGCTGACTTCAAGAGCGGCGCCGGAGACATTGCGCCGCGCGATCAACGTGTCGTGACTGATCCCGCTGGCGCCGAGCGTTGCCGTGACGCGCCACCCCAGGCCGTCGCTGCGCTGTGCCACGAAGAGGCTGAGCAGACGATCGCGGCGATCCTGACGCCAACCTTCCACGTTGCTGCCGCTTGCCCGGTGCCAGCTCGAGCTCGAGACCTGGAACGATGCGCCGACGCGGCTGTCCGGAGGGACATAGTCGGCCTTGAGCCAGATGTCGCTCGTCCCAAACGACGTCGTCGTGTTGCTGACGGGGCCTGAGCCGATACTGGCCCAGTCGGCGAGAAACGTGACGCCGAACCCCGAGCGCAGACGCGTGGCATAGCCCGCTCGGTAGTCGGCGATATCCTGCTGACCTGTCACGATACCGATCTGTGTGCGCGGCGTTGTCGAGCGGTATTGCGATGTGACGAGATACACCTGGAGCGCGGCGGGCAGCACGATGATGTCCACGCGCTCCACCGGGCCGAGCGGAATACGGGCGGGGTCGAGGTAGATCGAGTCGCGCCCGAGCGGCGCCATCGGGACGCCGTCCCAGTAGACCTCGAGCGATGCGGGGCCGCGGCCGCCGTACAACGCGATCTCCGCCTGCCCGTACCAGCCGCCGCGCGCGATGTAGACGCCGGGGATATGGATGAGCAAGTCGCTGAGCGTGCGCGCGCCCGACAAGAGCAGCGAATCGTTGGTGAACGTGTAGCGCGCGTATCGGGGCAGCGGACCTGGGGCGATGGCGGGGCCAAAGACGGGGAGTAACGCGGCGCTCGTGTCACGCGCCGTCGTGTCACGCGCCGTCGTGTCGCGTGCCGTCGTGGTACGACGTGCGGTTGTGTCGGCCTGGGCTGCAAGCACCCCAGGCAGCAGCGCGAGGCAAACGAACCCCGCGCGAATCAGGCGCCGGCGCGTTTGAGCAGAAACTCGGTGAATAGGCGGACACCGATCGCCGTGGGGCCCTTCGCATGGCTCACGCCCTCCCCCTCGAGGTACGCGGTGCCCGCGATATCCAGATGCACCCACGGGAAGCTGTCCACGAACTCGCGCAGGAACCACGCACCGGCGATCGTGCCGGCGGCGCGACCGCCGGAGTTTTTGACGTCGGCAACGTCGGACTTCAGCAGGTCACGATAGTCGTCCCACAGCGGTAACGGCCAGCAGCGCTCGCCGGCCCGCTCACCGGCATCGCGCACCTCGGCGAGCAGCGCGTCGTCGTTGCCCAGCATCCCGATTGCGTGATGGCCGAGCGCGATCACGACGGCGCCCGTGAGCGTGGCGGCGTCGATCGCCGCTGCCGGCTTGAAGCGCCGCGCGTACGAAAGCGCGTCGCACAGAATCAGCCGGCCTTCCGCATCGGTGTTGATGATTTCGATCGTCTTCCCGAGGTGACTCTTCACAACATCGCCGGGCTTCACAGCCGTGCCCGACGGCAGGTTTTCGGTCGCCGGAATCAGGCCGACGACATTGACCTTGGGCTTGAGTCGTCCGAGGACTTCGAACGTACCGAGGACCGCGGTGGCGCCCGACTTGTCGAACTTCATGTCTTCCATGTTCAGCGCCGGCTTGATCGAAATCCCGCCGGAATCGAACGTCACGCCCTTGCCGATCAAGGCGATCGGCGCTCCGGTGCCGCCGCTGTATTCCAGGACGATGAAGCGCGGTTCCTCGGCGCTGCCCTGCGCTACCGCGAGGAGCGCGCCCATCCCTTCCTTCTTAATCTGCGCGAGATCGAGAATCGTTATACCGAACTTGTGCTGCTCGGCGAGCTTGCGCGCCTGCTCAGCCAGGTACGTCGGCGTGCAGAGGTTCCCCGGCTGCATCTGCAGGTTGCGAGTGAACAGATACCCGGCCGCAATCGCGTCGCCGATGCGCCGACCCGCCTCGGCCTCGTCCTTGTCGCCCGCATCCACGATCAGCTCGACCGATTCGAGATCGGGCTTGGGATCCTCGGGCTGTTTCTTGAGCTCGGTGAACTGCCAGCCGCCCTGGGCCGCACCCTCGATCGCCACCTGCGCCAACTCCGCGGCCCCGAGGCTGCCACGCGCCTCTTTGGCGATCGCAAGGGAGAAGGTCTTCGTCCCGAGGCCGCGAACGCGTCTCGCGGCGATCGCGGCGGCGCGGCGGATCGAAGTGCGAGTGATCTCGCTGCCCTTCCCCACGCCGATGAGGAGCACGCGCTCGGCCTTGCCAGCGCCGTACACGAGGAGCGTTTCGTCCTTCTTGCCCTTGTAGTCTCCCGCCGCGAACGCGCGCTCGAGACTCGCGTCTTTCAGCGGCGCCCCCCCCGCCCCCGCCGTCCCGCCCTGCGCAACGATCACTGCGAGCAGCGGCGTTTCCGCACCGGCGAGTCCCTTCGTAGAGATGGACGTCTTCATGCGAGGTGCTCGATGATCGCGTCAGCGAACGCCGTGGTCGAGACTTCCCTGGCGCCTGGCATTTGGCGCGCGAGGTCGTAGGTAACCTGCTTGGACGCGATCGCGGCTTCGAGGCCGCGCACGATAGCGCTCGCAACGTCGTCCCAGCCGAGCTCCTCGAACATCATCACCCCTGAAAGGATCACGCTGCTCGGGTTGATCTTGTCCTGACCCGCGTATTTGGGTGCGGTGCCGTGGGTCGCTTCGAACACCGCATACCCGTCGCCGACATTGCCGCCCGGCGCCAGGCCAAGACCGCCGACCTGCGCCGCCGCGGCATCAGAGAGATAGTCGCCGTTGAGATTCGGCGACGCGATCACGGCGTACTCATCGGGGCGCAGCAGCAACTGCTGGAACATGGAGTCGGCGATGCGGTCTTTGATCATCACCTTGCCGGTATCCTCTTTGCGCTTCCCGCCTTCTGCTTCGGTCACGGTGTGTTCGCCGAAGCGTTCCTTTGCGATCTCGTACCCCCAATCGCGGAACGCGCCTTCGGTGAACTTCATGATGTTCCCTTTGTGCACGAGCGTGACCGACGGCAGGCGGCGTCTGATGGCGTGCTGGATCGCCTTCGAAACCAGCCGCTGTGATCCGAACCTGGACATCGGCTTGACGCCAATGGCGCTGCCTTCACGAATCTTGGCGCCAAAGCGCCGGCTGAGAAATTCGATCACCGCGTCCGCTTCGGCACTATGCGCCTTGTACTCGATGCCCGCGTAGACGTCTTCGATGTTCTC